>RCUH01000080.1_pt1 | contig 161612 bp, 138 predicted proteins | sample 2166191 | NCBI WGS metagenome assembly RCUH01 (sample SAMN09932848, study PRJNA488358) | compost metagenome | feature: garden; material: soil; isolation source: compost soil in an enriched community after 214 h of incubation | place: Germany: Experimental Botanical Garden Goettingen | collected...
GCTTTTTAAGACTCTAAAAATAGAAGAGACGACCCAATTGGTCGTCTCTTTTTTACTTGTAAACTTTAAAGTTACATTCTTTATCAGGTAGTTAGGTGGCTATTTTAAATGTCAATTGCATATATTTCTCAGACTTTGACTATATTTGTCTTGATGGATTTTATAAATATCATAGGACTTGTTGCTTCCCTTATGGGTGTCTATTCGTTTTTTAAAAACGATGCCCGTTCTATTCTTCCTTTAAAAAAAATCTGATTTTGACACATAAATGACACGTAAATTTTAAAATAGTCTGATAATTAGTATTTTATTGCTTTAATTGTGACACAAAAGTAATCGAACCTAGGGTACATTTTCAAGTATGGACATAATAAACTGGATAGGATTTGCCGTATCTCTTTTCGAGATTTGTTCGTTTTTAGAAAGGATATTTCGGTGTTTTCCCTTTTTAAAAAAGCCTATTAGTAAGTAAATAAGCTATTGGATAAGTTTATCACTTATTGGGTAGTCATTTTATAAGCATTAAATCTGTTTAAAAACTATCTAAATGGAATGTAGTTTGGAATAAAAAAGACAGCACTGGGCTGTCTTTTATTTTAAATCTAAACATATTTCCAAGTGATTTTAATCCTTAGGCTTATGCTTGTGAGGTTTTAAATCAGGATGTTTTTCCTTATTAGGAGGAGTAACTCGCCTTCTTTCATCTGGTGTCCCATCTTTTTTGTCTGATTTTGGACCAGGTTTGATAGCTTGAATTTTTTCCATAATTGTGTTTTTAAATTAATTAATCTTGTTAGCGGTGATTCACCAAAGCAAAACTAATGATTCATCAATTCTATTATTTAAGGGTTTCCGCATATATCAAATAATTATAATTCAATAATATAAATCTTAATTATCAAGTCAGTTTAGCGTATCTCATTACCGAAGAAAATCACCAACAATCGATACACGGACTTTCATTTAAGCCCTTTTATTTGATTTAAAGCAATATATAATAAAAAAACAACCTGAAGGTTGTTTTAGTTTTGACTGCGATAATATTATAAATAGTTGATTTTCTGTGAATGTTTTATAAAGTAATTAGGCACCAACACATCTGGAACATTACCATTCAAATAAATAAGAGACCACCCTTTACAGGTGGTCTCTTTATAATCTTTCTTAAGAATTGTTAATATAAATTTATACTATTAATACTATATTTATAATTATCTATATTTTTTTTCTTAATATTTACATACATAACAAAAAAATTGTTTTCTAATAATCTTAAACCAAAATTTCTATTTTTAACAAAGTTAAAATCATCTAGTTCATGAACTAGATTTAAGCGGTTTAGTTCGTTTATAAATTCTTTATAGGAATAATTTCTATTTTTTTCTAACTTATATTTTTTGTCAGGAATATATAAAAATATTAGTCTTTCATCATTATTAAATTTTAAATCCTGTAAAAAAATATTACTTATTTTAATTCTATTCTCTTTAAAAGAACTGGGTATTTGAAGTGTAAATTTTTTGTCATTAATAACTTCATTGTCTCTTTTTATAGTAGTTTTATTTTCATTCTTAAATTCTATAAAATCACTCTGCTCAATAGATTTTTTTGTTGAACATCCGAAAAGAAGTAACATACTAAGCATTTTAATTAGATACTTTTTCATTTATTAATTTTTTGGGTTATTAATTTTTTCAGCAGCTTTTTTGAGTTCCTTATAATCTACTGGTTGTCCTACTTGCCCATTTCCATTATAGAAACCTACTTTTCTAGTAATTTTTGTATCGGTATGATTCCCTCCACTTACGGTATTCGATGTTGTTTTTATTACCTCGTATCCAAGAACGACACTCGGACTGTCATTAGGGCCATCTGCACCATAACTATCGACATCGCCTCCCGCTCCTGAAGGACTTGGAGACCCAGCATCTACAATTTCACCTTTACTATCAACCCCATTAGGATGGGTATGAACATCATATGAACTTGTCTTTCCAGCATCTTCTAGTTCATAATAGTTAGACTTTAATTTAACGCTTGATGTTTTTCCCTCTTTCATTGAAGATGTGGTACCATCTGTAGCAACAACAAAACCAAATTCATTTCCAGTTTTTTCTGTTGAACTATAGGCTTCATCCATTTTAGCAATTACTTCATTAGAAGGGACGGCCACAACTTCACCTCTTGAAATAGCCTTGTCAATATCTGCCTCTTTTTTGCTATCAGTTAGAACTAATTTTTTATCCGTTTTACCGTCTTCCACATGTTTTACCATCTTTCCCAATAAGTTGTAAAAATCTGTTTCTGGCCCCATTCCATCTGGGTCAGTCCATATCACAGGATTATTAAAACAATAGTTATACGGACTGTGCCTTCTCATTTGTTCTGCGAGCGGGTCAATATTCATCCACCTTCCCAAAGCAGGGTCGTAGTTCCTAGCCCCGTAGTCGTACAAGTTAAGCCCCATCTCGTCCTGGAACTCCTTTCCGTTGTACTTATAATTATACACAAACTGCGGCACGGGATCGACAGCCGCAGCGGCAGCCATCAGCATAAGCCCAGGTCCCGGATCCTTCTCCCTAAAGGCGAGCTGGTCCGAGTTGTAATTGGCATGCTTGAGCCCGAACGGATAGTAGTGGCTTTCCTCAAGAATTTTAAGAACGTTCGGATTTTCCGGATCCTGCGCATAGCTCAGTCGGATGTTCCCCAGATGGTCCGTATAATTATATACATAGCTGTACGCAAAGCCCACCTTGAGCGCCGTGGCCTGCACGTAGCCTTCCGCAGTCGGGAAGAACTTCAGTGCCGTCCCCTGATAGTGGAATCCGCCCAGGTAATCCATCAACATGATGCCGACGCCTCCGGCCACGCTTCCAGAAGCATAGGGGGCATCCTTGCGCACCTTCCTGCCGTCTGCGACTAAAGATACTCAATTTTCTATTCTGCTAAATTAGATAGATTATCATTTCATGACCTAATTTGATACACTAATTTAGCATTAAATCATTTTTAAGCTTTTTAAAACCTTGAAAACAAAAGAGACGACCCAATTGGTCGTCTCTTTTTTACTTGTAAACTTTAAAGTCACATTCTTTATCAGGTAGTCAGGGGGCTATTTTGTAGAAATACCTAATCTGATACATTATCCTTATTGTTTTTAATGTATTTCTGATTATAAATTTTTATGTCTTTTTTATTTATTTTTCCATGATAATTATTAAAGAAAATCTTTGTATAATCTTTTGATATAATCCTTAATTCAAATGCATTTGCATTTTTATCTTTGACTTCATAAAGTTGGTTTGACAAGCCAAGATACTCCACTTTAATTTTAAAAAGTTTTATATCGTTTTGTAATGATACAATTCCGGATTTATCAGTAACAAATAATTTATCAAGATTGTTTACTTTTATGGGAACCCCTTCAATAGGAACGTTGCTTTCATCTAAAATTTTTATGATTTTATTTTCAGAAAAAATTTCTTTTACATCCATAAAATCGCTTAAATAATAAACATCACTTTTTAATATAATACCACTTTTGTCTAGAGACCATTTTCCTTTACTGGTATAAGCTTCTAATGGGGCTTCATAACTGTATTCAAAATTATTATTTTCATTCAAAGTCAAAGTGCCTTTTGAAATCTTTGTTTTAAAATCATATTGACCTAATACATCATCATTTTTTAAAGTACCACAAGAATAAATAGTAAAAACTACTATTGTAAAAAAGACTAAATGTAATTTATTGTTTAACATCATTTGTTAATATAGAATTGTTGTTGTGCCTTCCTTTTGTAGGTATAATCTACCTTGAGTGCCGTGGCCTGCACATAACCTTCCGCAGTCGGAAAGAACTTCAGCGCCGTCCCCTGGTAGTAGAATCCGCCAGATAGTCCATCGACATGATGCCGACGCCTCCGGCTACGCTTCCCGAGGCATACGGGGCATCCTTGCGTACCTTCCTGCCGTCTGTGGCATAAAGATACTTAATTTTCCCTCCTGCTAAATTAGATAGACACTAAGTTAGCATTAAATCATTTTTAAGCTTTTTAAGACTCTAAAAATAGAAGAGACGACCCGATTGGCCGTCTCTTTTTTATTTTGAAATTTTAAATTCACATTCTTTATCAGGCAGTTAGGGGGCTATTTTGTAACACCTAATCTGATACATTACCAATTTAATACATCTCCTACACTATCCAAATCAATTATAATGTATTTTTTTAACATCTACGATATATACTTCATTCTTTTCTGAAATTTTAAACATATAAACATAGCTGGAGCCAAATGTTGGTCTTTTAGAATATTTTAGACTTTTTCTTTTATATGGAAAGACTTCCGAAAAAAAGATATTATTTTTTATTTCAGAATAAAATATTTTAATCTTACCGCATTTTTTTTTATTTAATTTTTTTAAATTATTATTAATTGTTAAAATTTCATCATTCGTTACATTTGTACTTTCATTTATTACATCAAAAAAAACACTAAAAACTGAGAAAAAAACTATTTCTTCTGAGATATGATAATCTTTCTTTCCAAAGGAGAATTCATTATACTCTTTAGATTTTATTATCAAATCTCTAGCTTTACCATATATTATCTCATCTTGCGAAAACACAAGGATGGGAATGAACAAAACAAAAAACAATAAAAAATATTTCATATTTGCTAAAATGTTAAAGTTGTGTTTTTTGTAACGGACTTTCCTTTTTTATTAATAGTTTGATATTGAAAATCAATAGAAGAACGAGAACCAGCTGGTTCTGCATAATATTGTTTTCTTTTTCCAAACTGTCCGCTACGTGATGTTGTTGGGTTATTGTCTAATTCTTTTCTATAAATATTTTCTCTATCAACAACTGGGCCTGTTCTACTACTTCCTAGTGGTGGGTCAGAAAATCCACCAACAGCTTTCGTATGTCTAAATTCGTGTAATAATACCATTCCGTAGAGTCCTATTATCTAATTCAGGAGGAGTGCCATTTATAAAACTGTCTATTTGATTCGGATTTATTGCAATGTTGTTGTCCGATGTCATTGACCTTCCACCACCACCAATGTTAATTTCAGGACTTTTAATTATAGAAATTAAGTCTTCTCTGGCAGTTGTGCTACCTTCTTGGGTTCCGTTGGTTTCTCTAATTACCGGATTTCCATTTGCATCTTTTTCATACTCAATTAGACCGGTATTCTGGTTAACACTCAAATTTAAGCCTGTTATAGTATTTAAATCATTAATGATTTTTTGAGTTGTATTTTTGTTAGTTATTTTATCGAATCCTAATAATTTACTAACATTGATACTATCTCCAGCAATATCTCTATAAATCAATGGACTGTTAGCAGAATAATTATATGGTGTTAATTCTTTATATTTTTCAGCAAATCTATCCATTTTTAAAAACCTACCAATCGCAGGATCGTAATCTCTCCAACCATAGGAATAAACATTCCTTCCCATTTCGTCTTGAAATTCCTTTCCGTTGTACTTATAATTATACACAAATTGCGGCACGGGATCGACAGCCGCAGCGGCAGCCATCAGCATAAGCCCCGGTCCAGGGTCCTTCTCCCTAAAGGCAAGCTGGTCCGAGTTGTAGTTCGTATGCTTGAGCCCGAACGGATAGTAGTGGTTCTCTTCCAGTATCTTAAGAACGTTGGAGTTTTCCGGATCCTTCGCATAAGAGAGGCGGATGTTACTCAGATAATTCGTTCGATAAATATATAATTTCTTTTTAACTCTAGAAATAAATTAGATAATCAGATTTATAAGGTCAAACTCATTCGATTTAAAGTGTATAAATAAAAAAACAACCCGAAGGTTGTTTTAATTTAGTTATGATATTGCTGTAAGTCATTAATTATATGTGATCTTATATGTAATTTACCAACACCTAATTGTTTTATTGGCTAGGATAATTCCAAATATACCAATGAAAAACATGACTATGCCAAAAATTGGATTATATATATACATAAAATTACGTCTGTTGAGTTGGTGTAGGTCCTATTATGTTGGAGAACTCAATGGGATGAATTTGCGACCCTATTTAAAACAAATCTAATAAAATACTTTATAAAAAGCCTAAAAATAGAAGAGACGACTTATGGGTCGTCTCTTTTTTATTTAAAAAATTTAAATAATTATCTTATATAATTTATAAAACCTATTATTATACATTACTTTATCGTTTAAGCCATACAATCTGTAATGTTATTGTGTCAGTTTCATATGATTAACTTAAAGATATTAGTGATAAAAATAATTTGCTTACTATCCTAAATAACTATACAGCCTAAAGAAAAATAATAATACTCCAATAATAATGAAAATAATCCATCTTTTTTTATAAGAAGCCAATTCTTCCTTTTTAGATAGCTTAATTAAAATACCAGCTATTATCAATGCAATAGGCACTAAAAAACCAATAATGTCTCTAAAATTCATATTGTTTGTGTGTTAAATTATACTAATGCTTTAAAAAAACATATTGCTGATGCTAATACAAGTCCTATTATTATAGTCCAATGCTTAACTTTTCCTAGACGGGTACTCTCTTTAGAGTATACTGTTATATCTTCTCTACCATTTAGCCACCATTTATGGAATTTGTAAAAAAGGTATACTAAAATAGCTAATGTAAAACTCAAAAATAAATTTTTATAATCCATAATTAATTATTCAAGGATTTTTTTGCTCGCATCTTCTACATTATTACTAGCTGTTTCTGAGGTTACTTTTCGTCCCACTTCTATCAATTTTTTTACATCGTTCGATACATCGGGATTAGGGCCAGGTATTATTTTATCTACAGTAGCTCCAGCCACTTCTCCCGCTATATATGCGGCAGCATTCGCGGATCCCTCTTTTACATCTCCAGCCACAAAATTTGTAACTATTTCAAGAACTTTTCCACCTAGACTCATATATCCTCCGAACTCTGCCAATTTTAGTCCAGGGGTTGCACCTACGCCAACAAATTGTGAGCCTACAGCAGCTGAAGCCAGTCCTGTAGCAACCAATCCGTCTCCTGTATCTTGTAATGTTTTAGCAGTAGCCAAGATTTCTTTTTTGTTTTCTTTTACAAAATTTTGTGTCTTATCAATAGCTTCTCCAACGTTTTTTTTAGTTTGATTAAGAGTTTTAGCCACAGATGTTTTTGTCTCGTTGTAAGTTTTACTTACAGATGATTTTACCTCATTATATTTTTTGACTACAGCTGTTTTAGTTTCATTAAATGTTTTCTTTACATCACTCCAAGAAGGCCATGACCACATCCCGTCTGGGTCTATAAAATAGACAGGATTATCAAAAGCGTAGGCATATGGCGACCATCGTCTCCCTTTCTCCGAGAGCGGGTCAATGTTCATCCACCTTCCGATAGCAGGGTCGTAGTTCCTCGCCCCGTAGTCGTACAGGTCAAGCCCCATCTCGTCCTGGAACTCCTTGCCGTTGTACTTATAATTATACACAAACTGCGGCACGGGATCGACAGCCGCAGCGGCAGCCATCAGCATAAGCCCAGGTCCCGGATCCTTCTCCCTAAAGGCGAGCTGGTCCGAGTTGTAATTGGCATGCTTGAGCCCGAACGGATAGTAGTGGCTTTCCTCAAGAATTTTAAGAACGTTCGGATTTTCCGGATCCTGCGCATAGCTCAGTCGGATGTTCCCCAGATGGTCCGTATAATTATATACATAGCTGTACGCAAAGCCCACCTTGAGCGCCGTGGCCTGCACATAGCCTTCCGCAGTCGGGAAGAACTTCAGCGCCGTCCCCTGGTAGTGGAATCCGCCCAGATAGTCCATCGACATGATGCCGACGCCTCCCGAGGCATAGGGGGCATCCTTGCGTACCTTCCTTCCGTCTGCGGCATAAAGATACTTAATTTTCCCTCCTGCTAAATTTAGATAGACACTAAGTTAGCATTAAATCATTTTTAAGCTTTTTAAGACTCTAAAAATAGAAGAGACGACCCAATTGGTCGTCTCTTTTTTATTTGTAAACTTTAAATTTACATTCTTTATCAGATAGTTAGGTGGCTATTTTGTAAAAACACCTAATCTGATACATTACCCCATCAAAATAAAAAGGTATTGAAATCTATAGCTTTTACAAAAGAATATAAATTTTCATAAGATATTTTCTTTTTATTATTTATAACTAGATTGTCAATAATCAAAATAACGTCGCCTGTATAATCAATATACTTGCTGTCATATTTTGTAATTGTACCAATACAATAATTACAATTTAGCAATGTGTAAGATATGTGAATTTCTTGATTATAAAGAGAAGAGGTAACATCTAACTTCATGAGGTAATTCATTTTCTTCGAATTGGTTTCAATCATTTTAAAATTCTTAATGCCAAAATTATTGTCATGGTCAAAAGTATCCTCCTTGACTAATGTCTTTAAATTAATACTGTCTTTTTTAGCACATGAAAAAATAGCACTATCTGTAAAATCCTTAAAATATACAGGCATTGATAATGATGAATCTTTTACTGGATTAAAAATAGAGTCTATTTCTAAAACCAAGTATTGGATTTTTTGTTTATCAATTTTTAAGTCGCTCGTCTTTTCAATTTTCAATAACAATAAATTTCCATTTTTATATTGAGCAGATACAGATATACCTATCAATAGAAAAAATAACAATAAAAATAATTTCATAATATTATGATTTTTGTTTCGCAGAATAACTCATTTCTATAATTTTATCAATTTCTTTTGTTGATAACGGCTCTGGAGGACTATTTAGTACTCCACCTTTATTGTATCCATTATCAGGAAGTCCCAAGCTATGTATAAATTCATGGGCCCAAGTTCCGTATGTGGCTCCATTTCTTTTACCAAAAACTTTTGCTCCAACAGTCTTTCCTTGAGCACCATCAATGTTTCCATCAGTTGTAAAAACAGTAGCAGGAGACACTTTACCATCTGCGCCTTCTAATCCGCTTGTATGTGCTAATTGGAACACTGATTTACCATCTGCAACAATTCCATCTCCATCCGTATTATCAACTTTTTTTTCAGAAAATGTAAAACTGAAGGTAACATTTTCACCTGCGGAATTTTGATATGTTCCTCCATAAAACCTACTTAACTCATCTTTAACTTCTGTTATTTTTGCAAATTCCTGATTAGCTATTGCCATGTTTTTATTTCTAATTTTTTCAGCTTGCTTGGGCGTTGCTGATGCAGGTATTGATTGTGGATTTTGTCTTAAAAATAATACATTCTTTTCGATTAAATGGGATTTAATACCATCTTTATTTACCAATGTATGATGCAATCCTTCTAATCCCTCTAATTCAACATGGTCAATAACCTTATTTTCAGCAAAAGCATATGGAGATTGATAACTATAGTCCTCAGCTAAAGGGTCTATACTCATAAACCTGCCAATTGCATAATCATAATTTCTCCACTTAAAGCTGTCCCAGTTAAGCTCCAGTTCGTCTTGGCGTTCCTGACCTTGGTACTTATAATTATACACAAACTGCGGCACGGGATCGACAGCCGCAGCGGCAGCCATCAGCATAAGCCCAGGTCCCGGATCCTTCTCCCTAAAGGCGAGCTGGTCCGAGTTGTAATTGGCATGCTTGAGCCCGAACGGATAGTAGTGGCTTTCCTCAAGAATTTTAAGAACGTTCGGATTTTCCGGATCCTGCGCATAGCTCAGTCGGATGTTCCCCAGATGGTCCGTATAATTATATACATAGCTGTACGCAAAGCCCACCTTGAGCGCCGTGGCCTGCACATAGCCTTCCGCAGTCGGGAAGAACTTCAGCGCCGTCCCCTGGTAGTGGAATCCGCCCAGATAGTCCATCGACATGATGCCGACGCCTCCCGCCACGCTTCCCGAGGCATAGGGGGCATCCTTGCGCACCTTTCTTCCGTCTGCGGCATAAAGATACTCAATTTTCCACGATTCCGAGCCGAATACGATTTTTGTAGGCAGGTTCAGGTGGTTATAGGTGATGGATGTGATGCCCTTGTTCTGGTCGGAAGTCAGGTTCCCGAAGCCGTCATAGGCATAGTCATCATCAGGATCCGTGATTCCGTTACTGTCGTCGTCAAAGCCCTGCGGGCTGTTGGAGGCATCAAATACCCTGCGCAGCTGGTTCGGCTTCTGCGCATCGTAGGCATAGGAGAGCACGTCGATGCCCTGCGCGGCGATATGCGAGTCGCTGCCCCCGTTTCGGTTCAGCGATCGGATGTTCCCGTTCTTGTCATACAAGATGTCCTCGTTATACGAATTTGTAGCCTGCCCGTTCTTCTGGTAGAAGGCCCTGTTCAGGCGGTTTAGGGCATCGTAGGCATAATCGTAGCTTCTCAGGTGGCTGTCGCTGGCCGTCTTCCAGAAGGTCTCCGCGATGTTGCCGTTATACAGGGGCTTTACCTCATAGCCGGTGGTGTTTTCGACCTGTCCGTAGTTGATCTTAAAGGAGAACAGGTCTAGCGGCGCGCCTGACTGGGTAAGCGAGCCGGTATCGTTGATGGCCTTCAGCCACCCGCGCACGGTGTAGGCATAGTCGACTTTCTGCAAGGGGGCATTCCCGGTCAGATCGGCACCGCCGACTTTTTTGGTAACCAGCTGCCCGCGCTCGTCATACTCGTTCTTGGCCAGCAGCTCGGTCGCATTGCTGTTGACCTTGTGCGTATGGGTAAGCAGTCGGTCCTGGTCGCTATACGTAAAATCCTCGCGTACGGTCAGGACGGTACCCGTTGCGGCACGTCTGTGCGTGGTCACGGTATAGAGCGTCTTTCCCGAAAAATCAAGCTTGCTGTCGGCCTGTGTATAGCCTCCCAGATAGTTAGAAGTCCAGACGCGGATCGGCCGCGCCTTATAGTCATAGAGCGTATAGGCAGTCTCGTTTTTCGCCAGCGCAGAAGTTTCCAATATCCTGGTCCACGTTCCCGTCGGCAACCCTGTCGGCTTTACGGACAGGTTGTAGTAGACGGCCTGCCCTTCTATATCAGAAAATGAGGCAGGAGCCCCTGGATAATTGTAGTCGTCATAATAGCTCACCGTCAGCACATGCCATGCCGTTCCGGTCGGCCATGTCGTGTTGGTATAGCGGAAGGCCACGCCATTGACGGTGTTGTCGGAAGCAGCCTTGGCTTCGCTCAGGTTGGCCGTTTGTGCATCGCGCGCCGCCTGCAGGGTGGCACGTTCGGCGCTGGTCACGGTGGCCGGCATCCATCCGGTATAGGCGGTGCGGCCCAAGGCGTCGTATTTGGTAAAGAGCCACCCCGTGCCCGTCAGGTTGCTGAAAGGCGAGAGCGCAGGCCCTGTAGCGATGACGCGGTCTAAATTGTCATATACGATAAACTCCCAGTCCTTGCCAGGCAGCTTCTTTTCCACGAGCCTGTTGCGCTTGTCGTAGCGGTACTGGTAGCAGAGCCCGTCAAGGTCCTGCGTGCTGCCGCTGCCGTCAGATAACGGAGGCAGCATGAAGCTTAGGTTGCCGAAAAGGTCGTACACATAATAAGCATCGTGCCAGCTTTCAGTTGCCGTGCCTCCTGCCATAGAAGAGCCCCAGCTACGCTTCAGCACGACCCGTCCTTCCTTGTCCTTGAATTCCTGCACCGTATGGCTGTTGCCCGAAGCCGGCGTCCAGTTCTCATCCTTGGTAACGGTCTTGTAGAGCTGTCCGGCTGTATAGTGGCCCTGCTGGGTGAGCGTAACCGGATAATAGCCGTTGGTGAGGGCTCCGGCCGCGGCTTTATAGTATTTTACCTCGTCGGTACCGTTGGCCAGATAGTCCGTTTTCACTTCATGTCCCAATCCCATCGCCCAGGCATCGCCGGGCGCGGCCTGCTTCAGCACGCGGTTGAGCGGCGAGGCCTCGAAGAGCTTCTCGCTGAACGGATTCGCGGTCGTCTCGAATCCTCCTACGACAGGCGAAGGAGCGCTGGCATAGTAGGACAGGGCTGCATTCTCCGCATTGCCATCATAGGCAAGCGAGGCGGATGTGGTCGGATAGGGCAGGTACTCCTTGGCTTGTCTTCCTAGGGCATCGTAGACGATAGGCGTCACCAGATCCTTGCCAGTACCCGACTGTCGGTGGGCGCGCTGCTGTACGGGTCTTCCGATCCCATCAAAAAAAGTAATGCTCTGTGTGGCCTGTACTGCAGTAGGCATAGGCAGGCTTGAGGCCGTCTCGATCTTGTAGGCCGTGGTCTCAATATAGTTCTGGTCGGTAAGCGATGTCCTGTAATGGTACTTGTTTTCGGAAAGCAGCTTGCCGTTGCGGTCTTTGGCCGACGCGAGCCTGCCGAAGCCATCGTAGCCGTAGTAGGCTCGGTCGCCCTTCGGGTCGATTACGGCCGATACCCCCACAAGCGGCCTGTAGGCATAGCCGGTCATCTGTCCTCCAGAGGCTGTTGCGGCAATACGCAGGTCGTCGAGTGCAGAGAGCAGGGCAGCCTCGGCGGTATTGTTAAAGGGCACGGCATCAGAGGCATTCTGCACGGCCGTAACCAGCCCTGCAGGCACGGAGGCATAGGCCATGTTGTCAATCTTGGCCACGGGCTGGCTCTTGTTGTAGCCCCAGATATAAGAAATCTTCATGCCGTTCTCCTGCTGTACTTCCAGCGGATGGCCGTATTCGTCGTAGCTATTGTAGCGTACCTTTGTTTCCAGCACATTCGCTCCCTTGGAAGCCTGCACGGTCTGCGGCAGCCACGAGGCGTTTCCGGCAAAGGAGTTGGAATAGCCGATCTTGGCGCTCGAGACCAGCACGGAGTTTCGGTAGCTGTCAATCTTCTCGATCTCGGAAATCCGGTTCTGCGAATACGGAGAATTGCCCGTATGGTAAAAGAAATCGGTCTTGAGCTCCTCTCCGGTATCCAAGACGGTCGTCTTGGAAGCAAGCCTTTTGTTCAGCTCGTTGTAGGCGTAGGACTCAGAGGTCTTTACTTCGGTCTGCGCAGCACCGTTATAAAAAAAGCTCTTGGTAGTCTTGCCGGTGAGGCGTGTCCAGCCGTAGGCTTCATGAATGGGCTTGAAATCGATATAATCCATCGGTGCACCGCAGAGGTATTCGCAGAGGTCTCCTTCAGGAAATATTTCGCATGTCTGAAGTTTGTTGAGGTATAGGCTGTAAAGGTTGAATTTATAAATGGTTGGACAGTTAATGCTGCTGTAGTAAGGGCGTATGCCTGTAAATGTCTTGGCAGGAATCTCGTCGAGGAATTCATAAGCATATTCTGTACGTGCGAGTATCTTCGAGCCGTTATCGAAAATTTCCTCCTTGCGGACATGACCGCGTTTATAGTCCAGATTTTCGCTCGGGAAAAAGGGATAACGGATAGTATAAAATTCTTCTCTTTCAGGAAAATCGATAGGAGAGTAGTAAGTATATTCGATTCTTCCATTGCCAGTCTGGCTTACCGTTACATTCTGGTACCCGACATCCGAGCCCTTGGTACGAAGTACCTGCAAGTTGTTGAAGCTGGTCTGGAAGGTATAGTGGATCTGGGCGCCAACTCTTTGGCAGATTCCATTGCCCCCGCAAGTGAACTCAAAATAATGGGCTTTTGTCTGCTTATATTGAAATAGGGGCACGGCAAAAGCCAGCGCTCCGCTGCTCTTTGCCGGCTGTCCGAACATCTGGTAGCTGTATTTCATTTCCTTAGCTGGCAGGAAGCCAGAAGGAAGGATGTCATAATAGTCCTGCGGCACGTTTCCGGCATCAAAGAAACCGATCCTGCCGATCCGTACCCCGCCGCCGAACAGGTACTGCTTGTTGGCGCCAGAGCGGATTTTATAGTTCGCAATGATGGAGGCGGTATAAGGCGGCCTGGTGCTAAGGTCCGGACTGTGGAAGCGTACCTTATAAGTGCCGGCAGCCAAGGTGTCGACAAACTGCGAAGGAGGCGCTTCTCCCTCAAAAGGGACATAATTATAAGAGCCTACTTGTACATCGTTCGAATCGTAGAGGATAAAGCTCCAGCCAGAAACCGGTGCGCCTACCACTACATCAAAAATAACAGCCTGTCGCTCAGGTATCGTCATAAGCGTTTGTTTTGTCCCTAAGGGGGCAAGCGTTGCCTCGGCCTCCTGAAGAATCCAGTTCAGCGGATTGCCATCAAAATTCGTGACGGGCGTATCGCCTATGCTTGCATATTCGTTCGACTCAAAGTCGAACAGCAGGGCGCCTCCCGTTGGCAGTCCCATCTTCTGCAGGATGTCTACAGAACAGTATCTCGGGCTGGTTTCCCTATAGCCATAGCCGGCCATCCCGTCTGGCTGCAAGGTAAAATAGCCCCAGCGGTCTTTGATAAAAGTGCCGGAATCATCTCCATAAGGCAGCTGGTAATCCAGACTGTACGCCTGCTTTTCAGTATCCGTAAAATTGCTTTCCTCTACCCGGTCCAAGAACATGCGCTTATTGCCGTTTTCGGTTTCTCGGTAGCTGTGGAACAGCTCGGTCTTTTTGATGCCGATGCTGTCTGCCCAGGTCTTGGACGTGATGCTCTTGATCCGGTAGGCATTGGCAAAGCCCTGCTGGTCTTGTCTTCCGGATTCGTACTCCACATAAATGCGGGCCATTCCCTCCACGTCGATTCTTTTGACCTTCTTGCTGTCTACGGAAAGAGTTGTAGAGACAAGGCTTTCTTTTGGGTCAAACTTCAAGTCCTGCGATTCCATGTCCTCTCCAAAATTCTGTCTAAAGAAATTGAGTAAAGAAGAAACTTCAGTACCTTGAGGAATTGCGACGGTATGCGTCTTCATGACAGAGACTTCTCTCATTTTTTCGCTAGGCTTGTTATAAGTGTAACCCAATACCTGTTTTTGGTTGCTGTCGTAAACACCGGAAAGCTGGAAAGAGCTGATATAGTCCGTATTGGGTGATCGGCTGTCTAGAAAGAGGCCGGAGAAAGTAGTGTTGAAGGTTATCGATCCGCTCTGCGTTGTTTCTGCAACGTCAAACACATATTTGTATCCCTTGTCGTCATAAATGGTAAATCCTGTAGGGACAAAACTGCTGGCATTGTAATGGTTTATAATCTTCAGGTTGTTCGACAGGTCCTGCACAACGACTTCCAGCTGTCCTAATGTGTTTTTCTTGATGATAAACCTTCCGGAATAGCCCATGAAGTTGAACTGCCATAGATCGTGTTCCATATCATAAAAACCCTTTTCTTGGCCGTTCCATAAGAATTCGTTCCATTTGTCCCTATTGGTCCAGGGTGCATTGGCACTTTCCATAAGTTCATAATAGCGGTTGGGATAGCTACTGTGGTTATCGCGGTAGAGGCCTGTTTTTTGCTGTTCCCCTAGATATTCGTCCGGTACCCCTTTTACGGTCCTTGACACGGTGCCTCCCAGCATCAGGCTCCACCCAAGTCCCACGTCGCTGGCGGTCTCGCTGGCCGCCGCTGAGGCGGGATGGTACTTCAAGGAAATATCCAGTCCGATGTCCTTAGAACGCGTAGGCGTGCTGAACACGGGAATGCTGATATCGGGAACTCCCGTATAGTTGTCCACCGGCACCTCCTCGAACTTCATCAATGCCGCCGCAGTGGGCGACGGAGGCAGTATGGTCGGGAGTTCGGTCTTGATTTCAGGATTCTGGGCATAGAGAGCACCTGCCGAGAGCAGGATGCAGCACAGCGCGGCCAAAAGGCGCGCGGTGGAGGGTTGGAGGAGGGTCATGTGCTTGTCTTTTATTAAGTTATGGCTTGTTAAATTGTTCTATTGTAACGGTAAAGAAATGAATTTATGATGAAATTGTATGACAAATTAAAAAAATAAATATTGTAAAAATAAAACGAAAAGAGAGGCCAGAAAAAGCCCCTGCTAGCAGGGGCTTTTAAAACAGTACCATAGGCTAAGCCGTTTCCAGTACGTGCAGCACATTATGCGACCCGTTTTTTAACGGATACTGCACCCCGTTGACCTCTTGAAAAAATTCAATCAGCAGCAGGTAGAGCAGCACGCCATTGCCCGCAGGCAGGCCCGGCGGCTCCAGCGAAAAATGAGCCGCTTCTGGTGCCAGCGCCGCATTCTGGATCTCGCTGGCAGAAAGGCCATACGTCTTGCCGGCCAGGTCGATCTGCAGCACGGCCGCCTGCATCGAATAATGCGTAGCGCCGCTCGGGCTGCTCAAATGCTCAGACGCTTTAAAGCCGCTAAAGCTGATGGCGCCAGTGGCCGTATCCAGCGCTTTGTCCGAACGCAGCACGCTGTCCATAGTCGCCTTGCCGTTAAAGTCAAACCCCTTCAACAGCGATTTTCCCTGCGCGGTTTCCAATCCCTTTGCTACGCTGCGCTGTCCGCGCGGCGACACCAAGTCGTTGTTTTTCACTTTAGAGAGCACGCTGGTCAGGCGGCTCGTAAGCTTGCCGTCTTTCGCTCTAGAAATCAAGCTCCCCGCAGCCTGGCGGAATAATTTTCCTGCCGTGGCACATTCCCCAAATTCCGAAACATTCTCGCGTGTTCGGATAAAAGCAGGATCATGCAAGATCCTGTTGCGACTTACGCCGCCTTTCTTGCGCACGCGGTATCCGTCCGTGCTTTTGTAAAACGTTAGGCTCTCTAACGTACCCTCGATCTTTAAGATCCCATCTTGTTTTGCCATGATAAAATAATTTAATGTTAGAAGACAAACGTATAAAATATAAGAATATAATCCAAATAATTATTATATTATTTTCATATAAAAAAAGATTTAAGCCAAAATAGCTGTAAATTAAGCGATTTTACGGAGTATTAACTAATAGAAAATATTCTAACAGCTATACAATGATTTTTTATGCTTGCTATACCGTTACTCCATAGATACTCCACGGATACTCCATAGATAGTCCATGTAGAGTCCATGTCAAGGACAGCGAAACCCAAATTGCGGCGATACGCTATTTCAGCTTCCAGACAATTCGGGCGCTTGCGAAAGAATAGAGCAGCGATAAGTAGCTAAAATACAGGCCGCTATCTTAATAAAACTTTGTGAAGCACGGGCGTTGCAAGTTTGCAAGTTATAAAGTATCTTTGCGCCTTAATTCGAAAATCTAAAGATGAATAAATTATTGATTGTTGGAACGGTAGCTTTCGATGCTATAGAAACTCCTTTCGGAAAGACAGATAAGATTTTAGGCGGTGCCGCGACATACATCGGATTGTCTGCCTCATTCTTCAACCTTAAATCTGCCATAGTTTCTGTTGTGGGCGACGACTTCCCTCAAGAATATTTAGATCTATTAAAAGACAGAAACATCGATATCTCAGGATTAGAAATCGTAAAAGGAGGCAAGACTTTCTTTTGGAGCGGACGCTACCACAACGACCTGAACTCGAGAGACACCCTAGATACGCAGCTCAATACATTGGCCGATTTCCAGCCAAAAGTACCACAAGAGTTCAAAGACGCCGATGTCGTGATGCTGGGCAACCTGCACCCGCTAGTACAGGCCAGCGTTTTAGACCAGATGGAAAAAGAGCCGAAATTAGTAGTGCTCGACACCATGAACTTTTGGATGGACTGCGCGCTTCCAGAATTGCTGGATGTCATCAAGCGCGTTGATGTCATTACGATAAACGACGAAGAAGCACGCCAATTGACAGGAGAATACTCTCTAGTAAAAGCAGCCGCAAAAATCCATACCATGGGACCGGAATACGTGGTCATCAAAAAAGGAGAACACGGAGCCCTATTGTTCCACGGAAAAGAAATTTTCTTTGCGCCGGCCCTGCCGCTTGAAGAAGTTTTTGACCCGACCGGAGCAGGAGATACCTTTGCAGGCGGTTTTGCAGGATTCATCGCGCAGAGCGAAAACGTATCCTTCAAGAACATGAAAAACGCAATCATCTACGGTTCCAACCTCGCTTCGTTCTGCGTAGAAAAATTCGGGACAGAAAGAATGGTCGGACTCGAAAAAGCCGCAGTGTACGAAAGGCTGCAGCAATTCAAAGCCCTGACCCAGTTTGATATCGTAGTAGAAAATAACGGATAAGACCGAAGCCTCATGATGGGGCTTTTTTTAATCCATAAACACACCTTGTATACGCCATAGAACAGACAAGCTGTCAGAGAAAAGGCCCTTAAAAAAGAAGCCCGACCCCTGATCGTTCAACAAAAAGTACTTCGGTACAAAAATTGCTTTAATAACACAACAACTACAACAACACAACAACAATGAGCGACGCTTTAAAACACGAGTGTGGTATTGCCCTTTTAAGACTTAAGAAGCCGTTAGAATTCTACAAAGAAAAATACGGTTCCGCATTTTACGGAGTACAGAAGATGTACCTCCTCATGGAAAAACAACACAATAGAGGACAAGATGGAGCCGGATTTGCCAGCATCAAGCTCGATGTAGAGCCGGGCGAAAGATACATAAGCCGCGTGCGTTCCAACGACCCGCAGCCGATCCAAGACGTTTTTGCCCAGATCAATGCCCGCATCAACGAAGAACTGTCGCAGCACCCAGAATATGCCGACAGCGTTGAACTTCAGAAAAAAAACATACCCTATATAGGCGAACTCTTCCTGGGCCACGTGCGCTACGGAACGTTCGGAAAAAACAGCATCGAAAGCGTGCACCCTTTCCTGCGCCAGAACAACTGGATGCACAGGAACCTTATCGTTGCCGGGAACTTCAACATGACCAACGTAAAAGAACTTTTCGACAGTCTTGTAGAACTCGGGCAGCACCCTAAAGAAATGGCAGACACCGTGACCGTAATGGAAAAGATCGGCCATTTTCTAGACGATGAAGTCACCGGACTGTACCAAGACTGTAAAAACGAAGGCTTTTCTAAAAGAGACGCCTCTCCGGTCATTGCAGAACGCCTCGATGTCGCAAAAATACTCCGCAGGGCCTCAAAAGGCTGGGACGGCGGGTATGCCATGGCAGGACTGTTCGGACATGGAGATGCCTTTGTCTTTAGAGATCCGGCAGGAATCCGTCCGGCCTATTTTTACGAAGACGACGAAATTACCGTAGTAGCTTCAGAAAGACCCGTTATCCAGACCGTATTCAACGTGCCGTTCGAAAAAGTACAAGAACTCGATCCAGGCCACGCCCTGATCATCAAGAAAAACGGAAAAGTTTCCAAAGAAGAAATCATAACGCCAACGGTAAAAAAAGCCTGCTCGTTCGAAAGAATCTATTTCTCTCGCGGTAGCGATGCCGAAATTTACCAAGAAAGAAAAGATTTAGGAAAGCTGATTCTTCCGGCCGTATTGGACGCCATAGACCAAGACACAGACAATACCGTTTTCTCTTACATCCCGAACACGGCAGAAACCTCCTTTTACGGAATGGTCGAGGCCGCTCAGGATTTCCTCAACCAAAGAAAAAACAACTACATACTCGAAAACAGGAACACGCTTACCAAAGAAACCCTGCAGCAATTGCTCGAGGTAAAGATCCGTACCGAAAAAGTAGCCATCAAAGATGCCAAGCTTCGTACCTTCATTACCGAAGACAGCAGCCGCGACGATTTGGTAGCCCATGTCTACGACGTGACCTATGGCGTGATCAAGCCGACCGACAACCTCGTCATCATCGACGACAGTATCGTAAGAGGAACCACGCTCAAGAAAAGCATCATCAAGATGATGGACAGGCTCAATCCTAAAAAGATCGTCATCGTTTCCTCCGCACCGCAGATCCGCTACCCAGACTGCTACGGAATCGACATGGCCAAGCTCGAAGGGCTCGTAGCCTTCCAAGCTGCTTTAGAACTATTAAAAGAAAGAAACCTCTACCACATCGTAGACCAGGTCTATGCCAAATGCAAGGCGCAAGAAAACTTCAAGGACAGCGAAGTAGTCAACTACGTCAATGAAATCTATGCTCCGTTCCAGCCACAAGAAATCTCAGACAAGATTGCTGTGATGCTGAGTTCAGAAGGGATCAAGGCCGAAGTCAAGATTATTTTCCAGACCGTAGAAAACCTTCACGCCGCCTGTCCAAAAAACCTAGGCGACTGGTATTTTACAGGAGACTACCCGACGCCGGGAGGAAACAGAGTAGTCAACAGAGCGTTCATGAACTTCTACGAAGGAAAAGACTCAAGAGCCTATTAAAAAAACACAAGATGTTGCAGTTGGTCGACTTTATGAAATAGTTCGTCTATTTAATTTTGTCGGTTAGCGCAAAATATAGTATATTTGGGGTACCATAGCATTAGTAGGTTAAGTTTATGGTAGATTTGGGGCAAAAAGGGTGGAAGAAATTCCGCCTTTTTTATTTTTAGCCCTTTGGCAGCAACGCCTGCCGTGTTCCCTCCGAACCCATTTTCAAGCCGTTTGGCACTCCCGTCAAGGCCCATTTCCGCACTTTATCGATTATTTTATTCGTTCAACAGAAATAGTTGCACGGCAACAAGCACACCACTACATTTGGAGAACCATAGCATTAGTAGGTTAAGTTTATGGTAGATTTGGGGCAAAAAGGGTGGAAGCAATTCCACCTTTTTTATTTTACGACGCTGTGAAAAGCACAAAAAAAAGCGTCCCAAACAATCAGGACGCTTTTTCGCTTAAGGGGGAAAATACTATTTCTCCAAAGCATATCTTCTCGAAACCTCTTCCCAATTAATCACATTGAAAAAAGCCTCGATATAATCAGGTCTTCTATTCTGGTAATTCAAATAATACGCATGCTCCCAGACATCCATGCCCAAGATCGGAGTACCGCCGCAGCCCACATCCGGCATCAAAGGATTATCCTGGTTAGGCGTGCCGCAAACCTCTAGCTTGCCGCCCTTGTGAACGCAAAGCCAAGCCCATCCAGAACCAAACTGCGTAGCGCCCGCCTTAGAAAACTTAGCCTTGAACTCCTCAAAAGTTCCAAAGTCCCTCTCGATAGCATCCAAAAGATCCCCTTTAGGAAGTCCGCCTCCAGTAGGAGACATCACCTTCCAGAACAAGTTGTGGTTGTAGAACCCGCCCCCGTTATTGCGGACAGCAGCATTCTTTTTGTCAAGATTGATAAGGATATTTTCGATAGTCAAGCCATCTAGATCAGTGCCCTGAATAGCCGCGTTCAAGTTGGTTGTGTAGGCATTATGGTGCTTTGAATGATGAATTTCCATTGTTCTAGCATCAATGTGAGGTTCCAGTGCATCATAAGCGTACGGTAATTTTGGTAATTCAAAAGCCATAGTATATATTTTTATTCAGATTAATAAATATTTTATTCAAAATTAAACATTTAACTTTGGAATAAGAAATACTATTTTGTTATAATTACATTAAAGAAAATGATAATACCCAAAAAAACAAAAGAAATGTGAAAAGCCAGCACAGCAACTATCAGAAAATAAGCCAAGTAAACAATACGAGCCAATACTAAAACAATAAGACCCATAACAACGCTCCCTAACTATTGCAAACAAATTTGTTTATCGCCTAATGCACAAGACCGCATTCACATTATACGACGCCTCTGCCGGCTCAGGAAAAACCTTTACCCTCGTAAAAGAATACCTGAAGATACTCCTCATGTCTTCCAAAAACGACGCCTACAGGAACATCCTCGCCATCACCTTTACCAACAAGGCCGTAGGCGAGATGAAAAGCCGTATCGTCACCAGCCTCTCCGAATTCGCCAAAGACGACCCCAGTCCCAAAGCCATGGAGCTCATGCTGGCCATACAGCAAGAAACCGCCCTCAATCCCATAGCAATAAAAACAAAGGCCAGGCAGATCATCAAGAATATTATCCACAACTACGCCTCCTTTGACATTTCGACCATAGACAAGTTCACCCACAAAGTCATCCGTGCCTTTGCCCATGACCTCGGCCTGCCCATCACCTTCGACGTATCCCTGGAGACCGACAACCTGCTGGCAGAAGCCGTAGATGCCATCATTGCCCAAGCCGGAGAAGAAGAAACCTTGACCAAGCTCCTCGTAGACTTTACGATGGAAAAGACCGATGATGACAAAAGCTGGGACATCACCCGCGAAATCCTCGACACCGGAAGGCTCCTTCTCAACGAAAACAACCGAAACGAGATCGTCCACTTCCAAGACAAGACGATAACCGAATTCGTGGCCATAAAAAAGAAAATTCAAGAAGCCGTAAAAGAACTCGAAACCCAATGCGTAGGCTGGGCCGAAGAAGCCCTGTCTAAGATAGCTGCGGCCGGCATAGACGAAAAATCCTTTTCTGGAGGCTATTTTCCAAAACACCTGCTAAGCATCAAGGAACGGAAATTCAATCCCAAAAACAAGACCTACCACGAAGCAGACGACATCAAGATCAACAAGACCGCCAAAGACAAAGACGCCATCGAAGCCCTAATTCCAGAGCTGCTCTCGATACTCGGCTGCGTATATAAAAACCAAGAAAAGATAGCCTTTTACAGCGCCTTCCTAAAAAACATCACGCCCCTGTCGCTGCTCAATACCGTGAGCCAAGAACTCACAAAAATCCAGAAAGAACAAAACATCCTTTCCATTTCAGAGTTCAACGCCATCATCCACAAAGAAATCCAGAACCAGCCCGCGCCCTTCATCTACGAAAGGCTGGGCGAAAAATACAAGCACTTTTTTATAGACGAGTTTCAGGATACCTCCGAAATGCAGTGGCAGAACCTCATTCCCCTCATCGACAACGCCCTTTCCAGCGAAGACCTTGAAGGCGAAAGAGGCTCGCTCATGATCGTAGGCGACCCAAAACAATCCATCTACCGCTGGCGTGGCGGAAAGGCAGAACAATTTATAGAGCTCGGCAAAGAACACAACCCGTTCAACAATCCCGACAAAAGAATCGAGCATCTCGACAAGAATTTTAGGAGCTACTCCCAGATCATCCAGTTCAACAACCAGTTTTTCAAGATGCTCTCGGGCCAGTTTACCGATCCCGATTACAAAGACCTCTATGAAAACCATAGCCATCAAAAGCCCAATTCAAAAACAGGCGGCTACGTCAATATCTCCTTCATTCCCAAGATAGAAAAAGCAGAAGGCGAGGAAGAAGAAGCTCCAGACAAGACCCGCCAATTTGTACTCGCCACCTTAGACGCCATCCGCAAGTCGGTAGCCCGAGGCTTCGAATACAAAGACATTGCCATCCTGACGCGCAAGCGCGACCAAGGAATCGCCGTTGCCAATTACCTCACGCAGCAAGGCGTGCCCATCCTCTCGTCAGAAACCCTGATGATCGAGAACGCTACCGAAGTCATCTTTATACTCAACGTGCTCCGCTACCTCAAAAACAGCAGCAACCTTGAGGCAAAAGCCTACCTGTTGCACTACATAGGCGAATACGTGCAGCAAGAACTTCCCGTCCACGACTTTATTTTTCAAGGGATGGAAAAAAGAGAAGAAAAAGAATTCGAAAGTTGGCTCACCACATTCGATATTTCCCTGTCGTTCCAGAACCTCAGGAGAAAATCGCTCTATGAAGCCGTAGAAAGCATCGTTTCCAAATTCATCAACCTCAAGCAGAACAATGCCTACATCCAATATTTCCTAGACCTGGTGCTCGAAAGAGACATCAAGAACCAAGCAGGAATCACCGATTTTCTTTCCTATTGGGAGAAAAACGGACACAAGTTCAGCATTCCCTCTCCCGACGGAAAAAATGCCGTGCGCATCATGACCATCCACAAATCCAAAGGACTGGAATTTCCGGTCGTCATCATGCCTTTTGCGGAAGAAGACTATTCCCGAAAGCCCAAAGACAAGCTCTGGCTCGACAGCGAAGAAAACATTTCAGAACTGCCGCGTGTCCTTATCGACAACAACAGCTCCGTCGAAGGTTTTGGAGAAGAAGCCTCCTTTGTCTACCAGCAGAAAAAACAAGAAGACCTGCTCGACAACGTCAACGTACTCTATGTAGCCCTGACCCGTGCCGAAGAACATCTCTATATCATATCGAGCATGAACCTTTCGGCAAAAGGAGAGCTGCCAAAGAACAACATGGCCACGTTTTTTATCAACTATCTAGAAAACTATGCCGATTTTGAAGTCGACAAGCTCGAATACGAAATCGGAAGCCCCGAAAAACTGTCGCCAGAAAATACGATGACCGAAGAAGCACAGAAAGTGCCTTTCGTACAGCACGTCCTAGACCCAAAAGCCATCAAGATTGCCCAGCGCGAATCCCTCATGTGGGGAACGCACCAACAGAAAGCCATCGAATACGGAAACGTAGTCCATGAAATACTATCCTATATAGAAACCAGTTCCGATGTAGAGCTCGCCTTGGCCAAGGCCGTCGAAAACGGACTGATCGTCGCAGCACAGAAAGAAGAAGTTACGCAGACCATCCTGCATATCCTCAACCATCCCGAGCTTTCCGACTATTTTTCCGAAGGCCACAAAGTGATGAACGAGCAGACCATCATCCAAAAAGAAGGCACGCCGATCAAGCCCGACCGCATGGTCATGGCAAAAGACAAGCAGGTCTATCTGCTCGATTACAAAACCGGAATGCACAACCAAAAATACCAACAGCAGCTCGAAGCCTATCAGCAGGCCATCGAGAAAATGGGCTTTCAGGTAGTCAAAAAAGCGCTCGTATATATCGGGGAAGAAGTAAATGTAGTAAATTTGTAAAGTTAGAAAGACATAAAGTCGAAAGTTATAAAGTCAGAAAGTCAAAAGGTAAGATAAACCTAAAATCATAAATCATTAAATCCAAAATCATAAATCCAAAATGTACGGAAAAATAAAAGAACACCTTCAGTCGGAATTGCAAACCATAGAAGACAATGGTATTTTCAAGAAAGAAAGAATAATTACCTCGCCGCAAGGAGCAGAAATCACGATCTCAACAGGAGAAACCGTCCTGAATTTCTGCGCCAATAACTACCTCGGGCTATCCTCGCATCCAGAAGTCGTACAGGCTGCCAAAGATGCTTTAGATACCCACGGTTTCGGAATGTCGTCCGTTCGTTTTATCTGCGGTACCCAAGACATCCACAAGACCCTAGAGAAAAAAATAGCCGATTTCTACGGAACGGAAGACACGATCCTATACGCTGCTGCCTTTGATGCCAACGGCGGTGTCTTTGAACCGCTGTTTGGCGAAAACGACGCCATTATCTCCGATTCCCTAAACCATGCTTCCATTATCGATGGGGTCCGCTTGTGCAAGGCCGCCCGCTACCGTTATGAAAACAGCAACATGGAAGACCTAGAGCAACAACTCATCAAGGCAAACGAAGCCGGACACCGTTTCAAGATTATCGTGACCGACGGAGTCTTTTCTATGGACGGATTGGTAGCGCCGCTAGACAAGATTTGCGACCTCGCAGACAAATACGATGCCATGGTAATGGTAGACGAATGCCACGCCGCAGGATTTATCGGAGCCACCGGAAAAGGCACCCTAGAAGCCAAAGGCGTTATGGGCAGAGTCGATATCATTACCGGAACCCTAGGAAAAGCCTTAGGCGGTGCTATGGGAGGCTATACGACAGCAAAAAAAGAAATTATCGAGCTGTTGCGTCAGCGTTCAAGACCCTACCTGTTTTCAAACTCGCTAGCGCCGTCGATTGTCGGAGCTTCCATCAAAGTTTTTGAGCTTTTAGAAAGAGATACCGTCTTGAGAGATAAGCTAGAATGGAACACCAATTACTTCAAAAAAGGAATGAAGGAAGCAGGATTTGATATCATCGATGGAGACTCTGCTATCGTTCCTGTGATGCTTTATGATGCCAAATTATCACAAAATATGGCTAACGAATTGTTAAAAGAAGGCATTTATGTAATAGGATTTTTCTTTCCAGTTGTCCCAAAAGACAAAGCAAGGATAAGAGTACAGCTTTCGGCAGCACATTCGAAGGAACACTTAGATGCTGCTATTCAGGCATTTACGACTGTAGGAAAAAGGTTAAACGTAATCTGAATTAACATTTAACTAAATTTGAGTTAATTTTTTAACATAAATCTTTGTAATTACCTTTTAACATATTACTTTTGTCTTAATTAACGTATTGTAATCTAATAAAATTAAGTATGAAACATCTAAACAAAATTTTTGCTGCTATGTTGTTAGCTGTGAGCTTAAACGCCACTGCACAGGATAGCGACAATCCATGGGCTATTTCCTTTGGAGCGAATGCTGTAGATACAAGATTTAGTGCAGCTAAGAAATTTGAAGATCAGTTTTCGAATTTTTTTAATGCAAGAGAAAACTGGAACATCTTACCTTCAGTTTCTTATTTGAATGTATCTAGACACATAGGTTCTGATTTCTCTTTTGGGGTAACTGGATCTGTTAACAAGATTGATAAATTTGTGAATAAAGTTCCTGGTACTTTAAGCACTTTTGAAGCTACTAACCCAGGAGATTTGACGTACTATGCAGTAGATGGTATCATCAAATATAGCCTTATGAACTTGATCGGTTCTAAAATTATTGATCCTTATGCTCACGTTGGTGGAGGTTATACTTTCTTCGGCGATGCTAGCTACGGAACAGTGAATGGAGGTTTAGGTTTGACATTATGGTTTACAGAAACTGTAGGTTTGACTCTTCAATCAACGTACAAGCATTCATTTGATGAAAACTTGAGACGTCCTGATGGAGATGTTCCTTCTCACATGCAGCACTTTGCTGGTCTTACTTTCAAATTTGGAGGAAAAGATACAGATGGTGACGGAATCTACGATAAAGATGACGCTTGTCCAGATATCGCTGGTCTAAAACAATTCCAAGGATGTCCTGATACTGACGGAGACGGAATTCCTGATAAAGATGACGCTTGTCCAGATGTTGCTGGTTTAGCTGCTTTCCAAGGATGTCCTGATACTGACGGTGACGGAATCGCTGATAAAGATGATGCTTGTCCAAACGAAGCTGGTACTAAAGCTATGAACGGATGTCCAGACAGAGACGGTGACGGTGTTGCTGACAATGTTGACAAATGTCCAGATACTAAAGGTCCAAAAGAAAATGGTGGATGCCCTTGGCCAGATAGAGATGGTGACGGAGTTTTCGATAAAGATGACAGATGTCCAGACGTGAAAGGTACTGTTGCTAACAACGGTTGTCCAGAAATCACTGAAGAGCAAGTTAACAAATTGAACGCTTACGCTAAAACTATCTTGTTCAACAGCGGTAAAGCTACTTTCAAACCAGAAACTATGCCAGTATTGGAAGCTATCAACGCTATCCTTAAAGAATACCCAACTTCAAGATTCTCTATTGAAGGTCACACTGACAGCGACGGTTCTAACGCGTTAAACCAAACGCTTTCTGAAAACAGAGCTGCAGCAGTTAAAAACTTCTTGATTGAAAACGGAATCGAATCTTCTAGATTGAGATCTACAGGTTTCGGTGAAACTAAACCAATCGATACTAACAAAACTGCTAAAGGTAAAGCTAACAACAGAAGAGTTGAAGTGAAATTGATCAAAGATTAATTTTATCCTAAAATAAGTTTTAAAAACGCCTCGATTTATCGGGGCGTTTTTTTATTTTTATCCTATGGCAGAGACTACGTTTTTAGACAAAATAGCGTCCACGATAATCGACGGCTATAATGACAAATTATACGACTTGGTCGTGGTACTGCCCAATAAAAGAGCCAAGGTCTTTTTGATCGAAGCCCTCAGGAAGAAGACCCAGAATACCATATTTGCCCCACAGATTATAAGCATCGAAGACTTTATCCAAGACATTGCAGGAATACGCTCTGTCGATAGCATTGAACTGGTCTTCGAATTCTACGAAATCTATATCGAGATTACCGACAAAGAAAAACAACAGCCCTTTGAGCTCTTTGCCAATTGGGCAAAAACCCTGTTGCAAGATTTCAATGAAATAGACAGGTATCTGTTAGAGCCCAGCCACGTCCTTTCGTACCTCAAAGACATCGAAGACATCAAGCACTGGTCGGTCGATGCCGAAAAAAGAACCACGATGATTGATAATTATCTACAGTTCTGGAACCTGCTGCCAGTTTACTACGAAGCCTTATACGGACATCTTTTAAACAAGGGAATCGGCTACCAAGGCCTGATCTATAGAGAAGCTGTCAAAAACCTAAACCACTTTTCTAATGCAATAGGAAATAAAGAATTCCTTTTTGCCGGTTTCAATGCCCTCAATGCCTCCGAAGAAAAAATAGTACAGCACCTTTTGGTCACCGATAAGGCAAAAATCTTTTGGGATGCAGACGAAGCATTCCTAAACGATCCGTTTCATGACGCAGGACTGTTTTTGAGACGGTTTAAAGAAAGCTGGAAGCATTACAAGGCCAATCCCTTCGAATGGATCGTAAAAGACTTTTCAGAGCCTAAAAACATCCAGGTCATCGGAACGCCAAAAACCATTGGCCAAGCCAAGATTGCCGGAAGCATAATCGAAAAACACGCACAGCGCGAAAGTTCCCTTAATAAGACAGCAATTGTTTTAGGCGAAGAAAACCTTCTGGTACCGTTGCTTTATGCATTGCCGGCATCAGTTGAAGCCTTGAACATCACGATGGGATATTCCGGAAAGAACAATCCCGCCCAGATTCTGATAGCAAAACTCTTCAAGCTGCATTCAAATGCACTTTCAAGAAACCCAAATAGCTATGTGTTCTACTACAAAGATGTTTTAGATATCCTGACGCACCCTTTGGTAGAGCCCTATGCACAGGCCGCCGCTTTGGTAAACATCATAAACCAAAATAACTATACGTTTATTACCCATAACAAGCTTTTGGAGCTGAGTCCGAATCAAAGCACGCTCTTTCTATTGTTGTTTCAAAAATGGGAACACGGTTCGATGCAAGTGCTCGAGACGATTTCAAGCCTGCTGTTGCAGATCAAGTCCAATCTGAGCAACGACAACGACGAAGAGAAAATTACCAAAGCCTTTGTCTATTCCATTTTCAAGGTCATCAACAAGCTGATGAACTATTACTCCAGGCATCAGCATATCGATACGATAGAAACGCTATTTGCTGTCTACAAGCAGATTATCGACCTCGCCGAAGTCTCTTTTGAAGGAGAACCGCTCAATGGATTGCAGATTATGGGAGTGCTCGAAAGCCGCGTATTGGATTTCGATACCGTAATTGTCACGTCGATGAACGAAGGAAAGTTCCCTGCCGGGAAATCACAAAACTCCTTCATTCCGTATGACGTAAAACGCGAATTGGGACTGCCGACGTTTAAAGAAAAAGACGCGATTTATACCTATCACTTTTACCATTTGCTGCAACGAGCAAAAAATATCTACTTGCTGTACAATACAGAAAGCGAAGGTTTGGACGGCGGAGAAAAAAGCCGCTTCATAACCCAGCTCGAAGTTGAAAAGCAGAAAAACCATACGCTTACCCACGAAATTTATAATGCTGCTCTGCCCGATATCGCCTACAAGCCAATAGTAATTCCGAAGTCAGAAAGTGTCATGTCGCGCCTGAAAGAAATTGCTGTTAACGGTTTTTCACCATCGGCCTTGACCAGCTATATCCGAAATCCGATCCAATTCTACATGCAGAAAATCCTGCGCATACGAGAAGTCGAAGAAGTCGAAGAAAACATTGCCCTAAATACCCTTGGGACAATCATACACGAAACCCTGCGTGTCTTGTATGAACCTTTTATTGATAAATTTTTATCCGCAGAAGATATCAAAAACTGCATCAAGCAGATTGATGATGAGGTCTTAAAGCAGTTCAAAATTGTCTACAAAGAAGGAGAAATAAAAAAAGGAAGGAATTTGCTGGCCTTTGAAGTAGCCAAAAGAAACGTCCTCAACTTTCTGAAACTAGAATTGCAGGAAATCGAAAATGGCGATGCCGTAAAGATAATCGCTCTAGAAAAAACCTATGAAAGACTGTTAGAACATCCACAATTGCCGTTTCCAGTATTGATTAAAGGAAATGTCGATAGGATCGAACAACGCAACGGGAAAATCAGGATTATCGACTATAAGACCGGAAAAGTAGACGGCAAAGAAGTATCGTTGAAGCAATGGGACAAATTAACCTCAGAAATCAAGAACGACAAGATCATTCAGGTATTGGCCTATGCCTTTATGTATGCGCCCCATCTGCAAGGCCAAGAAATGGAAGTCGGCATCCTATCGTTTAAGAATTTAAAATCAGGCTTCCTTCCTTTTAATTTCAAGGAATACAAGACCGAAATTTCAATTATAGATGATGCTATTTCAGGAAATTATATCGAGCAATTGGTCTTGCTGTTAAACGAAATCTTAGATAAGAACATTCCGTTCCAAGAAAAAATCTAATTCCCAAAAGCGTAGTGTTTTTAGATGCTTTTAAAGAAAGCCGTCAGTTCTTTTTTTAGTTCCTCTCGGTTTTCAATCGGACTCATGTGTCCGTCGGGAAAAGTAAGCAGTTTTGCAGAAGTATTTTCAATCTGGTCAAGACTTTCTTCGTAATTCAATACCGGATCGTTTTTTCCCAAGACCAATAGGATAGGATAGGGCGCAAAATGCAAGATGACTTCCCGATCCTTGCGTATTTTCATTCCTTCCAAAGAAGCAACGATCCCTTGAAGCGGCGTCTTCAGAGCCTCCTCTTTTACGCTTTCAATTTCTGAAGCTAACCTTTCGCGATTGTTTTCGCTGAACAGATTGGCGATAGACAGCCTTACGAAGTTAGTGTAGTTCTGCTTTACCGCTTTGATAGCACGGTCGCGATTGGCTTTCCGTTCGTCGCTATCAGCCCTTGAAGTCGAATTAAGCAAGACAATTCCTTTGACATTGTCAGGATACAATTCGGCAAAAGCCAGAGCCACATAGCCGCCCATAGAATGCCCCACAAACAGTGCTTTCCGGATTTTCAATTCAGATAAGACGGCATGCACCGCATCGGCATTGTCATCCATAGAATGTACGTAACCTAGTGGCTCGGTTTGGCCGTGGCCTAACAAATCGATAGCGATAATGCGGTATTTCTTAGAAAAATCAGGAACAAAATAATCCCACATCGTACTGTTTTCTAAAAAACCATGGAGGAATACGATAGCTGTTCCCTTTCCGGAATCCGAATACGAAATTTTTGTGTTTTTGTAGATGATCTCTTTCAAAGCTTTTGTTTTGTCCTGCAAAAATAAGGATTATGTTCCTTAGCAAAAGCTTCTTTAAAATATAAAATAAAAACGGCCTGCAATCCGCAAGCCGTTTTCTAAATCTGCAATCAAAAATCTGCAATTTTATTCGTTCATCAAACTTTCGATTTCTTCAATCTCAATAGGAATATTGCGCATCAAGTTGAACGGCTCGCCGCTTTCTTGAACGACAACATTATCCTCAAGACGAATTCCGAAACCTTCTGCTGGAATGTAAATTCCAGGCTCAACGGTAAACACCATGTTTGCCTGCATCGGTTCGTGAAGCAATCCGTAGTCATGTGTATCCAGTCCCATATGGTGGGAAGTTCCGTGCATGAAATATTTTTTGTAAGCAGGCCAGTCTGGATTTTCGTTTTGCACATCCGCTTTGTCGATAAGTCCTAAGCCTAACAATTCAGAAGTCATCAGTTTGCCGACTTCTACGTGATATTGTTTCCAAAGTGTTCCCGGTACCAGCATTTTTGTAGCTTCATTTTTGACTCTCAAAACAGCGTTATAAACGGCTTTTTGTCTATCTGTATACTTTCCAGAAACAGGAATAGTTCTAGACAAATCGCTAGAGTAATTCGCATATTCTGCGGCAACATCAAGCAGTATCAAATCGCCGGCCTTGCATTGCTGATTGTTTTCGATATAATGCAAAACGTTCGCATTGTTTCCAGAAGCGATAATCGGCGTATACGCAAAACCTTTGGAACGGTTTCTGACGAATTCATGAATCAATTCTGCTTCAATTTCATACTCCATCACATTAGGTTTTACAAAAGAAAGCAATCTTCTAAAACCTTTTTCTGTAATGTTGCAGGCATGCTGGATCAAGTCGATTTCTTCGCTTTCTTTCACAGAACGCAAGCGCTGTAAGATTGGATTGGACTTTTCGACTTTATGAGCTGGATAATTTTCTTTCCACCATTTTACAAAACGCGCTTCGCGAGTCTCTGTTTCAATCGTAGCACGGTAATGCTCGTTGGTGTTGATGTATATCGTATCAGAATAGGCCATGATTTCCTTCAAAGTCTTGTTGAAATCTTGCAACCAGATTACGGTCTTGATTCCTGAAACCTCAAAAGCCCTTTCTTTAGTCAATTTTTCGCCTTCCCAGATGGCAATGTGTTCGCTGGTTTCTTTCAGGAAAAGGATTTCTTTTAAATTCTCGTAAGGAGCATCCGGAAAAAGCAGCAGAATGCTTTCTTCTTGGTCAACGCCACTCAAATAAAAGATGTCGCGGTGTTGTGCAAAAGGTAAAGTACTGTCTGCGGAAACTGGATAAATATCATTAGAATTAAAGATGGCAACGCTATTTGGCTTCATTTGAGCCGTAAACTTTTGGCGATTTTTGATAAAAAGCTGGCGGTCTATTTGATGGTATTTCATAATAATTTCGTTTTTTGAACTTCGATTTCAAAATTACTGTTTTTTTGCAGAAGCGGCATAAGATTGATTTATTAAAGTTTCTTAATTGTTTTTGTATGCAGATTAAAAAAGCATTTAATTGAATTAAACTCTATAAGATTTTTTGACGTCCTTCACATGAATCTTGGTTTCATGAAAAAGGATTGGTTAAATTCCTCTTTTGTATATTCGTCATAGTAAAGATTCTAAATTAGAAAATGCAAAAACTAAATCCATCCATAAAATATAATCTGATAGTAGGTTTACTGCTCAGCTTATGGATTTTCATTTTTGCCTTTATCATAAAGCCTTTTGACGACGGAACTTTAAATTTTCGGTCATGGATTTTAATAAGTATTGGATTTAGCGTATTGGCTTTTTTATGTTACGGAATTCTTGCAGTGATTCAAAAAAGTATTTATGAAAGAATAGCAAAATGGAATATCGGTTTAGAAACTGGAAGTATTTTATTTTTTCATTTGATTTATTTGATCATTATTTATGCCTATTATAAAAGCCCAATTTTAAAAGGGGGATATAGTTTTGCAGTATTCTTTTCTGTAATATTTATTAAAGTTGTCTTGATCTTAACTCCAGTGATTATCTTAGCAAGAAGATATTTAATAAAACTTATTCCAATAAAAGAGGATATCTTAACCATAAAAGGAGAAAATAAATTAGATGTTTTAAAAATCAGCCAATCTGATTTAGTTTGTATTTCTAATGCACAAAATTATGTAGAGATTTATTATATTGAAAATGGCAAGCTTACTTCAAAATTGATTCGAAATTCGCTGAAAAAAGTGAAGGAAGATCTTGATTTTTTAATGCAAATACATCGTTCTCATTTGATAAATCCAATTCATTTTAAATCTTGGAGAAATCAAAACACAATTGTTCTTACACAAATCGAACTTCCGGTTTCTAAAAATTATAAAGAAACTTTGTTGACGTTATAATTTCCGTACCTAAAACAATAGGTTTTATACCTAAGTCAATAAATCCAGTACTTGCGCTAATTTTTCATTTTAGTTTTGTTTCAACAATTTTAAATTAATTATGAAAACAAAACATTTCTGCCTCATCGGATTATTATTTTTCTTTATCAGCTATTTATTCTTTGCTAACATTTTGCCCAGCTTTAACGGACCAATCGATTTTGCGCATTGGTTTAACTTAATTGGAGCCTGTTTGTTATTGTCATTTAATTATGTATTTCCTAAGAATAAATTAAATTCGTTTGCTTCGATTCTAACAACTCTAGGCGTAATTGCGCATATTGGTCTTTGCACAATCGATTTTATTATGTGGAGTTTTGAGGATAATGATAATGCGAAAGCTGAATTGAGTTATCAGATTAGGAATACGCCGTCTCTTTTTTATCCTTTTATTGTTATTGGTCCATCCTTGCTGTTTATGGGTTTGTCAATGCACGCTTTAAATTTTATAAAAAGTTATTTTATACTTGTTCTAATGGTTGTCATGGGTTCGGTAGCAATAGGTTTTTCGTTTTTTGTCTTGAAAGATGGAATTTATATGCTGTTGGGTTGCCTGTTTTTTGTTTTAGGGCTGGGTTTGCTTTTATATAGAAAGAAATAAGTAATGCCAAGATTCTAAATATAAAAAATCCGAAGGCTTTTAGACTTCGGATTTGAAATAGCTTATCCAATCCATTTATAATATCGAGCACCAATTAAACAGGGGATTTCTTTTTCTATCCTTTCCAAAATCCATTCATTTTTAGGAGTTCTTATGCTTTGTTTTTGTTCTTTTTTGTGAAGTTTCTCATAGGTTTCAAAATCTATTTCTTGGCTTTCTTGCAAAGTTTCAAATAGCCTGACTTTTGAAATTTGTGTTTTCCATTCTGGCTGAATCCTGCCTTCAAATACTTTCGATTTGGAGCCGCTTCCGTACGCTAAAAAACCGAAAGTCTTTCCTGAAATTTCTTTCTCAGAATCGTGGAAATGTGCCAACGTTGACAGCAGTCCCATAAAAATAGAACCCGTATACAAGTTTCCAATTAATGAAGAAGCCAGTTCTGCAGGAAGCAATTTTTGACTCACAAAATTTTTATAGTCGTCAGACTTGCTGATTTCTTTGAGTTTGTTTTGGTATTCAGAAGCAGATTCATTTCCTGATAGAACTTTAGCATCCAAGGCATAAATTTCCGAAAGCATCCTTCGCCCTTGGAAAGCATAGGGCAGATGCATAATGATACTTTCCCATGAATTGTAAAGGGTTTCGTTAGTATTTTTTAATTTCTTGAACGAAAAGTAAGCATTTCGAGTTCGGTCCATGTAACATTGGTTTGAATATTGTCCGTCAAAAACAGGCTGTTCCTTGTGGATTTCAATTTCGTTTTCAAGATTTTCATGCCAAGGCTCGTTGGCTGAATTTCCGGTAATTTCTGATTTTGAAAGTGTTCTGTACGGCTTAAAAAAATCAAAAACACCTTTGCTGCTCGTTGCGCAATTATTTTCAAAAGCAATAATTTTTGGGTTGGAAGTAACCAGCATTGCTAAAGCGCCAGCTCCTTGCGTATATTCTCCCGTAGAATTCAAGTCGTATTTTGCAATATCAGTCGTAACAACTATCGCTTTCTTTTCGGGATTTAACCGAATAAAATCAAGGCAATTCTGTAAGGCATCAACGCCGCCGATACAGGCAAAAGTAAAATCGACAGCGTCGCATTCAGTTAGCAAATCGGCTCCGAATTTTTCTTCCATCAGAGACAACAAGAATGAAGCAATAGGTTTAGAACTGTCGATGCCGCTTTCGGTTCCGACATAAATTCGGGCTATTTCAGACAAATCAATAGCATTCTCCTGGATTAGTTTTGTCAACGCATTGGCCCCAAAAACTACAGCATCTTGATACGTGTCTGGCAAGGTCATTTTAATCAGGCCCAAGCCTTTTTCTAACTTTTCAGGTTCTATATTTCTCGAGTTTGCCAGCGTTTTAATAGGCAAGTGTATTTTTGCGATGTCAAAAGCAATAGCATCAATTCCTGTTTTCATTTTAGCTTAAATTTCGGATGCTAAAAATAGAGTTCTGAATCTTAAAAAAGAGGCTTTTTGCTGTATAAAACAGGCCAAAATTTTATTTTTATCGATTTAAAAATAAACGTTTCGATAAATTAGCAATTCGATAATTTTAGTTTTGCTATCGGCTGATTTATGGCTATTTTAGCGCAAGATTTTTAAAATTCAAGAAATGAAATACTTTTTCTACATAATTGCATTTTTGGTTTCGTTTAACGGAGTTGCACAAGACAAACTTCCGTACCAATTATATACTAAAAACGGAAAGAAAACGTCCTATAAAAAAATGCTCAAAGAGTCAGAAAGTGCCGAAGTGGTTTTGTTTGGAGAACATCATGATAATTCCATTGTGCATTGGCTTCAATTGGAATTTACAAAAGATTTATCGGAGAAAAAACAGTTGGTTCTAGGCGCAGAAATGATTGAAGCGGATAATCAAAAACAGCTGAATCAATACTTAAAAGGCGAGATCAACCAAAAAGCATTCGATACGTTGGCAAGACTCTGGAACAATCACAAAACGGATTATAAGCCGTTAGTAGATTTTGCAAAATCAAAAAATCTGACTTTCGTGGCGGCTAATATTCCGAGACGATATGCGAGTCTTGTGTACAAGCAAGGTGTTGAGGCATTGGATAAACTGTCTGCTGAGGAAAAAGCTTGGGTAGCGCCGCTTCCGATTGCGTATGATAAAAATCTTCCAGGTTATGTGAAAATGCTGAAAATGATGGGCGACCACGCCAGCGAAAATATGCCAAAAGCGCAAGCCGTCAAAGATGCGACGATGGGGTATTTTATTGCGAAAAATTTACAGCCGAATACTATTTTTATCCACTACAACGGAACGTATCATAGTGATAATTTTGAAGGCATAAACTGGTATCTGAAACGCGAAAAGCCAAGCGTGAAAATTATGACAATCGCAACAGTTTCTCAAAAAGACATCTCAAAAATCGAAAAAGAGAACCTGAACCTTGCCGATTTTATAATCGTAGTAGACGAAGATATGACCAAAACATTCTAAGATTTGCTGTTTTTCTACTGATTTTTAGCTAATTTAAATTGTCTTTTTTAAGGTTTTATTTCTGTTTTTATAATTATTCATCAGTAAAATTATGGGTAATGAAATTTTACGCCTGATTTACTGCAAAATATATCCACTTTATACTGATTATAAATAGTTCGAAAAGGTTGTAGTTAATTTGAATATGCCTTATTTTTGTGTGATTTTTTAAAACACACAAACAACTCTTATGGCAAAATCTGCAATCTTAAAGTCATCGCTAGCGAAAAAGTACTGGATGGCTCTAACAGGTTTATTTTTATGCTTGTTTTTGGTAGGACATTTAGCTGGAAACTTGCAATTGATTTTTAGCGATGCACTGCATTTCAATGAATATGCATTATTCATGACTACGAACCCAGTAGTAAAATTGTTGTCTTATCTGACGTACATTTCAATTCTTTTTCACGCTGTTGATGGAATTATGTTAACGGTTCAAAACAGAAAGGCAAGACCAATCAGATATGCAAAAGAAGACTCTTCAGCAAATTCAGCTTGGGCCTCAAGAAATATGGCAGTTTTGGGAACCTTGATTTTGGTTTTCATCGTAACACACATGGTAAACTTTTGGGCAGTAATGCATTTTGATAAAAACATGCCGTTGCAGACGATCCACATTACTTATCAAGGACAAGAAATGGATATGTACGTAACGACTAATGACGGAAAATACATTCCTACAGATTTGTCAAATACAGGTCTTGAAATCAGAAACCACAAAGAATTTTATGATGCTGCGGCTAATTTGAAAATGGCTGAAGGAATCAAAGATTTGCACAAAATTACCTTTGCATTTTTTAAAGATGCTAAATACGGCCTAATTGCAACAATACTATATGTGATTGCTATGTTTGTGCTCGCATTCCACTTATTACACGGTTTTGCCAGTGCATTCCAATCTTTAGGAGCAAATAACCCAAAATATAACGGACTGATAAAAGGTTTTGGAAAAGGATTCGCGATTATTGTGCCCCTTTTGTTTGCAATTATTCCTGTTTATATTCACTTTTTTGCTAAATAACACACGAACAAGATATGAGTTTAGATTCTAAAATTCCAGAAGGACATATATCAGACAAATGGACCGACTATAAAGACCATCTTAAATTGGTGGCTCCTAATAACAGGCCTAAAATAGATATTATTGTAGTTGGAACCGGTTTGGCAGGAGCTTCGGCTGCAGCTTCTTTAGGCGAAATGGGATATAATGTTAAAGCATTTTGCTTCCAAGATTCGCCGCGAAGAGCTCACTCGATTGCTGCGCAAGGAGGTATCAATGCTGCTAAAAATTACCAAAACGACGGCGATAGTGTTTTTCGCTTGTTTTACGATACGATTAAAGGAGGCGACTACCGCGCTAGAGAAGCAAACGTTCACCGTCTTGCCGAAGTTTCAGGAAATATTATTGACCAATGTGTAGCGCAAGGTGTTCCTTTTGCTCGCGATTACGGCGGATTGCTTGACAACCGCTCTTTTGGTGGAACACAAGTACAACGTACTTTTTATGCAGCAGGACAAACCGGACAGCAATTGCTTTTGGGAGCTTATTCTGCTTTGTCAAGACAAATTGGTCTAGGACGTGTGAAGATGTATAACCGTCACGAAATGCTTGATTTGGTGAAGGTAGACGGAAAAGCAAGAGGAATCATTGCTCGTAACCTAATTACGGGAGAAATCGAAAGACACTCAGCGCATGCTGTTATCATCGCTTCTGGAGGGTACGGAAACGTATATTTTCTTTCTACGAATGCGATGGGAAGTAACGTGACTGCTGCTTGGAAAATCCACAAACAAGGAGCTTATTTCGCAAATCCATGTTATGTGCAGATCCACCCAACATGTATTCCAGTTCACGGGACGAATCAGTCAAAACTGACGTTAATGTCCGAATCGTTGCGTAACTCAGGAAGAATCTGGGTGCCTAAAAAGAAAGAAGATGCTGAAGCTATTCGTGCCGGAAAATTAAAACCGACGCAGATTGCTGAAGAAGATAGAGATTATTACTTAGAAAGAAGATACCCTGCATTCGGAAATTTAGTGCCTCGTGACGTAGCGTCAAGAGCAGCAAAAGAACGTTGCGATGCTGGTTATGGAATTGAAGCAAACAGTACTAACGAAGGTGTTTACCTTGATTTTGCTTCCGAAATTCAAAGCAAAGGCCGTCAGACCGCTTATGCGCAAGGAAATCACAATCCTTCTAATGAAGAAGTTATCTCATTAGGAAAAAAATGGATCGAAGAAAAATACGGTAACCTTTTCCAGATGTATGAAAAAATTACAGACGAAAACCCGTATGAAACTCCAATGAAGATCTATCCTGCGGTCCACTATACAATGGGCGGTGTTTGGGTTGATTATAACTTGCAGTCTACTATTCCAGGTTGTTTCGTTGCTGGAGAAGCTAATTTCTCTGACCACGGTGCTAACCGTTTGGGTGCTTCTGCGTTGATGCAAGGTTTGGCAGACGGATATTTCGTATTGCCATATACAGTTTCAAACTATCTTGCTGATGAAATCAGAACCGGAACGATTTCTACTAATTCGCCAGAATTTGACGAAGCTGAGAAAAAAGTAAAAGACTCGATCAATTTCTTCTTGAACAATAATGGTACAAAATCAGTTGACCATTTCCACAAAGCTTTAGGAGACATCATGTGGAATAAAGTAGGGATGGGAAGAAACGAACAAGGACTTACTGAAGCCGTTGCGGAAATCGATGCTTTACGCAAAGAATTCTTTAAAGAAGTATATGTTCCTGGAAGTGCCGATGAATTGAATCCAGAGCTTGAAAAAGCACTTAGAGTGGCCGATTTCATGGAGCTTGGACAATTGATGGCGATGGATGCTTTGCAAAGAAAAGAATCATGCGGAGGACATTTCCGTGAAGAATATCAAGACGCTGAAGGTGAAACACTTCGTGACGACGAAAACTTTAAGTTTGTAGGAGCATGGGAGTATCACGGAAGCGACATCAATAAAGAAGAGCTTCACAAAGAAGAACTGAATTATGAATTCATAAAAATTGCAGCTCGTAATTACAAATAATCACAACTATGGCTTCATCAAAATTTATAAACATAAACCTGAAAATTTGGCGCCAAAAAAATGCCAAAGAAAAAGGAAAAATCGAAACCTACAGATTAGATAAAGTTTCAACAGATAGCTCATTTCTTGAAATGCTGGATCAGTTGAACGAACAATTGGTTTCAGAAAGAAAAGAACCTGTTGCATTTGACCACGATTGCCGTGAAGGAATCTGCGGAATGTGTTCGCTGTTCATCAATGGTAGAGCGCACGGTCCAGACACTGGAATCACGACGTGTCAGTTGCACATGCGGATGTTCAAGGACAATGATACCATTTTTGTAGAACCATGGAGAAGCAAGGCTTTCCCGGTTGTAAAAGATTTGGTAGTTGATCGTAGCGCATTTGACAGAATTCAGCAAGCCGGAGGATTCGTTTCTGTAAATACTTCAGGTAATACAATTGATGCTAATGCAACGCCAGTGCCTAAACACGACGCAGATCGTGCTTTTGAAGCCGCTGCTTGTATCGGTTGCGGAGCTTGCGTAGCTACTTGTAAAAACGGCTCAGCCATGCTTTTCGTTGGGGCAAAAGTATCACAATACGCTTTGTTGCCACAAGGAAAAGTAGAAGCCACACAACGTGTCTTAAACATGGTTCGCCAAATGGACGAAGAAGGTTTCGGAAATTGTACGAATACTGGAGCTTGCGAAGTAGAATGTCCGAAAGGAATTTCCCTAGAAAACATTGCAAGAATGAATAGAGAATATTTGGTAGCAAGTATCAAATAATCATAAAATAAGCCTTATAGGCAAAATAGAAAATGCATCTGTTAGTATTCAGATGCATTTTTATTTTGTGGAAATTCGTATTTCAATCACTTGTACATTTTTTGTATAAACCGCTATAAATCTCGGTGCCACATCCCCCAAAATATTTCCTATATTTGGAAACCAAAATCAATAAAATGAAATATTTCTCCCTGTTATTTTTTATTTCGACTTTCACTTTTGCACAAAATTACCAGCAATACGTTAACCCGATGATTGGAACCGGAGGCCATGGCCATACGTTTCCAGGCGCTACTGTGCCTTTTGGAATGGTACAGCTTTCTCCCGATACCCGAATTGATGGAAGCTGGGATGGCTGTTCCGGATATCATTATTCAGACGCTATCATCTATGGATTTTCACATACACATTTGAATGGTACGGGAGTTTCAGATTTTGGCGATATTATGCTTATGCCAACAATGGGTGAGCCTTCACTTGATAATAAAATTTATTCTTCGAAATTTTCACATGCTAATGAAAAAGCGACAGCTGGATTTTATTCCGTAAAATTAGACGATGACAATATCGATGTTGCCTTGACAGCTTTGCCTAGAGTCGGATTTCATGAATACACGTTCAATACTTCTGGACAGGCAAATATCGTTTTAGATTTAAACCATCGCGATCATTTGCTAATGGGCGAAGTCAGGATTATTGACGATAAGACCATCGAAGTTTTGCGAAGAAGCGAAGCTTGGGCACGCGATCAATATGTATTTGCAAGAATTGAATTCAGCCAGCCGATGGTAATTACAAAAGTGAACAACAATGCTTTCGCGCCAGCAAAAGTTACAGACAAGTTTTTTGCAGGAAGCCTTTTGGCGATGAGTTTTTCCAAACAAGTCAAAAAAGGAGAAAAATTGCTCATTAAAGTGTCGCTTTCGCCAACATCTTACGAAGGAGCAAAGCTAAATATGTCTGAAATAAAAGACTGGGATTTCAAAAAGGCAAAAGCAGATGCTGAAAAGCTTTGGAATAAAGAACTGTCTAAAATAGAAGTCACATCTTCCGACAAAGAAAAAATGACCATTTTTTACACGGCGTTATACCATACCATGATGCAACCGAACATTGCACAAGACATAGACGGAAAATACAGAGGCAGAGACAATCAAATTCATACAGCCGAAGGATTTGATTATTATTCCGTTTTTTCGCTTTGGGACACGTTTAGAGCCGCGCATCCGCTTTATACTTTGATCGATAAAAAACGCACGTCAGACTTTATCAATACCTTTTTAAAGCAATATGAGCAGGGCGGAAGATTGCCGGTTTGGGAACTGGCTTCCAATGAAACTGATTGTATGATTGGCTATCATTCCGTTTCTGTAATGGCAGATGCAATGGCAAAAGGAATCAAAGGTTTTGATTATGAAAAAGCATTTGAGGCCGCAAAACATTCTGCAATGCTGGATCATTTGGGATTGGATGCTTACAAAAAAAATGGTTTCATCAGTATCGATGACGAACACGAAAGTGTTTCCAAAACTGTGGAATATGCCTATGATGATTGGTGTATTGCGCAGATGGCAAAAATGCTAAACAAAAAAGCAGACTATGACTATTTTATGAAACGTTCCCAGAACTGGAAAAATATTTTTGATTGGGAAACAGGTTTTATGCGCCCAAAGAAAAATGGAGACTGGGATAAGCCATTCGATCCAAGAGAAGTCAATAATAATTTTACCGAAGGCAATTCGTGGCAGTATTCTTTTTTCGTGCTTCAAGACATTCCGGGCATGATTGAGGCGTATGGCGGTAACGAAAAATTTGAAGCCAAACTCGATGAAATGTTCAATAGCGAAAGCAAAACTACGGGGCGCGAACAAGTCGATGTCACGGGACTAATCGGACAATATGCGCATGGAAATGAGCCGAGCCATCATATGACATATCTGTATAATTATATTGGAAAGCCAGAAAAGACACAGCAAAAAGTAGATTACATTTTGAATGAATTCTATAAAAACACGCCCGACGGTTTGATCGGCAACGAAGACTGTGGACAGATGAGTGCTTGGTGTGTTTTAAGCTCAATGGGAATCTATGCCGTGACCCCAGGAAATGCCGAATGGATTAAAATTAAGCCGCATTACGAAAAAATAAAAATCAATTTCGAAAATAAGGAATCGCTTACCATCACCAAAAGTGCACTAAAAGGCTATTTGAAAGAAGTGCTGGCAAAAGCAGAAAAAGATAATTTTACTAAAATTACGCCAGTTCCAGTGATTGAAGCACAAGGCAAATCGTTTAAAGAAAAAATGAGTGTCCGTTTTGGTTCTCCAGACAAGACTGCCAACTATTTTTACAAGGTAAACAATGGCAATTTTAAAGCTTTTACAAAAGAATTGATTTTGACCGAAACATCAGACCTACAATTTTACTCAGACAATGGGCAAGGAAGCGTAAGCGATACGATTTCTGCTACATTCATCAAAAAGCCCAACAATTATACTGTCCAGATAAAATCAAAATACAATCCGCAATACCATGCTGGCGGTGACGAAGGCCTGATTGATGGTGTTTTTGGAAATGAAAATTGGCGCAAAGGCGATTGGCAAGGCTATCAAGGACAAGATTTCGAAGCTGTTGTAGATTTGACCAAGATGCAAAACGTAACGTCATTTTCTGCTCGATTCTTGCAAGATTCCAGAGCTTGGATTTTGATGCCGACAAAAGTAGAATTCTATACTTCAGAAGATAACCTGAATTTCAAATTAGCTAAAACAATTGACAATACGCTGGACGCTAAAAACACAGAAGTTCAAATCATCGAATTCAAGACAGTAATTCCGGCGACCAAAGCTAGATTCATAAAAATCAAAGGCTACAATTACGGCAAGCTTCCAGAATGGCACCAAGGTTTTGGCGGTGAAGCTTTTATTTTTATAGATGAAATAACAATCAAATAAATTATAACCCTTTCAGAGTTTTAAATTCTGAAAGGGTTTTTTAAACTGACAAATGAAAATAGCCTTAATCCAAGCTCCCTTGATTTGGGAAAGCCCGCAAGCCAACCGTGAGTATTTCGAAGAAAGAGTTAATTCAATCGAGCAAGAAATAGATCTGATAATTCTTCCAGAAATGTTCACGACAGGATTTACCATGAATCCAAAAAATGTGGCAGAAACAATGGAAGGCGAAACGATTTTGAAGCTAAAAGATCTCGCAAAAAATAAGAACACAGCCATTACCGGAAGCCTTATTATTATTGAAAACGAAAAGTATTACAACAGATTGATTTTTGTTTTTCCATCAGGAAAAATTGAATATTATGACAAGCGACATCTTTTTTCATTAGCAGGAGAAGAAAAAATTTATACTTCGGGAAAAGAAAAACAAATCGTAGAATATAAAGGCTGGAAAATCTGTCCTATGATCTGTTACGATCTGCGTTTTCCTGTTTTTTCCAGAAATACAGAAGACTATGATTTGCTTCTGTATGTTGCCAATTGGCCAAAACCACGTACAAATGCTTGGGATATTTTGTTAAAAGCACGTTCGGTAGAAAATATGTGCTACACGCTTGGTGTCAACAGGATTGGTTTTGATGAAAGCGGACATGAGTATATAGGGCATTCGCAAGCCATAGATTTTTTAGGCAATACCATTATAAATGTAGAAGAATCTGAAGGTGTTTTCATTGCCGATTTAGATAAAAATGCAATGCTGGAAGCCAGACATAAGTTCGGTTTCCTTAACGATAGAGATGCTTTCGAAATTGTATAGCGTCAATCGCCGAGATTTACCGTTTGGTCTACATCCCAATTGGCTCTGACATCAATATCAGTAGGGTAATAAATTACTTCTTCGGGCTGTCGTTTTTCTAGATAGCTTCCGGTATCCCAAATCTTATTTTTATTCTCGTCATAAATTACGCGTAGCGTAAAAAGATTAGGCTGCAGTCCCATAAAATCAATGATATCCTTGCCGTCGGAATATTCAGAAGCAATAAGTTCTCCTTTGGAATTGGTAATTTCTACAATAACAGGATAGTGTCTGACATTCTGTAATCGTATTCGAAGATTCCCATATTCGGAAGTATTTTGGGTCTTGAGCTTGTAATCCAAAGTGTCGTTTGCTTGTTCCAAATAGTCTGTAAAAGCGCCAGGAAATGCCGTAATGGAATAGCTTTCCAAAGGCTCTTTTTCAAAATCGATTTTTACTTCCTGATTAAACTCGTCGTATTCTGTCGTAAAAGGCACTGCTATCGAATCCTTGTTAATCAGTTTTATTTTAGAATTGTCAATTTTGCTCAAAGGAAGGGTTGAATTGACAGTAAATCGGTCGCGGAAATGCAACGTGCCGCTTTGTACCGCTTGGAAATTCAGCGTGTCTTTTTTCTGATTCTTGATTTTTACAGTAAACTCCTTGCTAAAACTCTCCTTGTCTATTTTTAAGCTCAAAGAATCCGTTTTTATCGGATTGAACCAGACCTGAAGAGAATCTTTTTTGGGCATTTGCGTAACTTTTATCGGGAGCTCCTGACTTCCATTTTTTAGCGTAAGCGTTACGTTTTTAGAATCTCCTTCATACGGAACTACAATTCTGTTGTTTGAAGCCTGATACGGCTTTAACCCTTTGAATGGCACAAGCTCGTTAAACAACTCCATTTCGTAAATAGTGTTGTTAGGAAGGGTAACAAACTCTTTATGGAAAGCAATCTTGTCCTTGTTCGGATTGAACTTAAAGTTATTGTTGTAGTCTTTCATCGCAACCAGCAGGTATTTTCCTTCCTTTAGGTTTTCTAGCTTGAAGGTCTTGAGGCTGTCCAAAGTATTCGTGATGTATCTCGGATTTTCTTTATAGATGATAGAATCGGTAAACGTTTCATTCACTTCATACAGCATGATTGAAACAAAATTTTCGACATCTTTTGTATAAGCATCTTTGATAAAGCCTTGCAACGAAAGCGAATCGATATAGCTTCCCGTAGAAAACACATATTTGAATTGCTGGTACGGATTGTTTTCGTTGTTGTCTTGAATACTGCTTCCGAAGTTAAAGCTGTAGGTTGTATTTGGCTGTAAGGTATCCTTGATCTTGATCGTAATAAATTTGCTGGCATTCGTAGGCGAAACGATAGGTGGATATTTCATCGGCGGTGAAATAATCAGCTGTTTGTTTACATCCTTGATTTTTACATATTCGTCAAAAGTAATCTTGATTTCCTTTACGTTGAAATTCGTACTGAAATTTTTTGGCGTACTATAACGAAGTACAGGAGGAAGAGTGTCTTTTAAGCCCCCGGTAATATTGCCTCTTTTTGCGCAACCCACCACCGATAGAGCTAAAATGATATATAAAAATGCAAACCGAATTCTAAACATCAGGAAATAATTTATGTACAAAATAACAATTATATTTAGAGGTAACGAAATCTTTGCGAAAATATATTTCAGCAGCTAAGGTTTTCATTGCTAATACGTATAGGCCATAGCCACAATGCTGATTTTTGCTCCTGGAATTTTCAGCAATGCTTTGGCACACGTTTCAATCGTCGTGCCGCTGGTGATGACGTCGTCGATCAATAAAAAATGCTTGTTATAGTGTACCTCTGTGAAGGTTACGTCGAATAAATCTTTCTTGATTTCTGTCCGTCCGAAAAAACTTTTCTTGGTCTGTGTTTTGGTATGGAAATTCCGATGCAAGATAGTGCCGTCATATTCAACACCCAGGATGGATGCTAATGCTCTGCCGAATTCTTCTACTTGATTGTAACCCCGTTCCTTGAGCCGTTTCTTATGCAAAGGCACAGGGATTATAACATCAAAATTTTTTGCAATTTCTAAAGTTTTTAAATCTTCAGCGTACCATTGTCCCAGCATAGTACCGATTTCCTGATGGCTTCGGTATTTTAGATTATGAATCAGCTCTTGCACGATTCCTCTTTTATGAAAATAAATCATGGCCGCCCCAAATTCAATAGGAATCCTGCCATAAAACTTTTTGATTATTTCATTTTCGGTTTCAAGATGATGATTGGTCAAGGGCAATTCATGTCGGCAGGAAGTACAGATTACATTTTCATTCGACTGAATAAACGAACCGCAGCCTAAGCATAATTGCGGGAAGAAGAGGTTGAATAGGCTTTTAAACATTTTTAATTGGTTTGTATAGAGTAGCTTAAAAGTATAAAATTTTTAAATAAATAAGACGTATAGTTTCAGTTTTTCGGATGATTATAAAGTCTAATTTACATTCTGTAAAGTTGTTTGTTTAATTGCTTTGTTTTTTAAGTGTTTGATATGGTGTTGTTTAAGAATTTTTTAAGAAATATAAAGAAGTGATTTTGAATGCAATAGTGTTAAAGACTGTTAGTCAAGCCCTTTTATTAACTGTTAGTCGATTATTTTTTGAAAGCATACGCTGTTGGTTTAATTTCACGAAAATTTTTAGAAACCATGCCTTTCAAGCCTGCTTTGTCTTTTGTAACTATAACCGCCACAATATCCATCCTGACGGTAGCTATCCTTGCCGTAAAATTATGTGACATGAAGACAGAAAAAGAGAGCTTATCGCATAATATGGCTATTGATAAAAAAGCACATAATAATGAGATTAGTGAAATTTTAGTGCGTTATGACGCAGTACTGCAGCAAAACGAGCGATTGGAAGCGGAAATTGAAAAGCTAAAAAATCAAACCTTGCAAATTGATGATTCCGTTAAAAGCAGCTACCAATCTTCGCTGAATATCCTTAAAAGCAATATTTCCACGCTGACCAAAGAAACTGACACCAAAAGCACGCAGCTAGAGACATTGAATTCGATCTTGAAGCTAAAGCAGCAAGATTTTGAAAACAACAAAAGAGAAATCGAAAAGCTCAATGCCAAGATAAACCAGTTAGAATTGGAAATTACGGCAAGTCCTGACTCAAAAGCAGAAAAAAGAAAACTCAAGGCTTCCAATGTAAGCGCAGTAGGAATAAGGATTGTTTCTGAAAAAATTCTGGAAACCAAAAAAACCAAAAACACAGAACAGATTAAAGTCTGTTTTACGCTTGGAGAAAATACTGCAATCGAAAAAGGCGCGAAAGAAATATTTATCCAGATCATTAATCCCAAAGCCAATATCGTAAGCAAGAATAAAGCCTCTGTTGAAATCAAAAACAAGACACTTTTTTATAGTGCAAAAACAAGTGTCAACTACGAAAAAGATGATGTCGATGTTTGTGTTTTTATTGAAGCAGGCAAGCAGCATCTTATAAAAGGAAATTACAATATCAATATATTTTCCGGCGCAAATCTTATAGGAAATACGAATCTTCTGCTCCTTTAAACTTTCTAGTTTAAAAAATTAACAATTCCCGCAATTTTCATTCTCTTTTTATATTTTTGCACTATGGCAAAACAAGACGATTTATTTAAAAATGTAGTTTCGCATGCAAAAGAATACGGATATATTTTTCCGTCAAGCGAAATTTACGATGGTTTAAGCGCAGTGTATGACTACGCACAAAACGGTGTTGAACTAAAAAAGAATATCCGCGAATATTGGTGGAAAGCAATGGTGCAAATGCACGAAAACATTGTAGGAATTGATGCTGCAATTTTAATGCATCCGACTACATGGAAAGCTTCGGGCCACGTAGATGCCTTCAATGACCCGTTGATTGATAACAAAGATTCAAAGAAAAGATACCGTGCCGATGTTTTAATTGAGGATTATGCCGAAAAATTAAACCAAAAAGCACAGAAAGAAATCGAAAAAGCAAAAGCCCGTTATGGAGATGCTTTTAACGAACAAGAATTTATTGCTACAAACGCAAGAGTTGTAGAATATAAAGCAAAGCAAAGAGAAATCCTTGAAAGAATGGCGCGTTCTCTTGAAACTGAAAACCTAGAGGACGTGAAAGCCCTGATTGAAGAGCTTGAAATTGCTGATCCGGAAACAGGTTCCAGAAACTGGACCGACGTAAAGCAGTTCAACTTGATGTTTGGTACGAAATTGGGAGCTTCTGCAGAAAGTGCGATGGATTTATACCTTCGCCCGGAAACCGCACAAGGAATTTTTGTAAACTTTCAAAATGTTCAAAAAACAGGAAGGATGAAAATACCTTTCGGAATCGCTCAGACCGGAAAAGCGTTCAGAAATGAGATTGTAGCCAGACAGTTTATTTTCAGGATGAGAGAATTCGAACAAATGGAAATGCAGTTTTTCGTGAAGCCAGGTGAAGAAATGAAATGGTACGAATATTGGAAAACGACACGTCTAAATTGGCATCTATCTCTTGGACTTGGACAAGAAAATTATCGTTTCCACGACCATGAAAAACTAGCACATTATGCCAATGCGGCGGCGGATATCGAATTTAATTTCCCTTTTGGATTTAAAGAACTAGAAGGAATCCATTCTAGAACTGACTTTGATTTGAAAGCGCACGAACAACATTCAGGCAGAAAATTGCAGTATTTTGATACGGAAACCAATCAGAATTATGTTCCTTATGTAGTGGAAACCTCTGTTGGGTTAGACAGGATGTTTTTGGCAGTTTTCTCGAACTCGCTAAAAGAAGAAACTCTCGAAGACGGGTCGACCCGAACTGTTTTGAGATTGCCGTCTGTTTTGGCACCGACGAAAGCGGCTGTTTTGCCGTTGGTTAAAAAAGACGGACTACCAGAATTGGCACAAGAAATTATTGAAGACCTGAAATGGGATTTCAATGTTGCCTATGACGAGAAAGACGCTGTGGGAAGACGCTATAGAAGGCAAGATGCACTTGGAACGCCATTCTGTATTACAGTAGACCATCAGACTTTAGAAGATAACACGGTAACTATCCGTCATAGAGATTCTATGAAACAGGACAGGGTGAAAATTTCTGAACTAAAAGATATCATCAATAGAGAAGTTTCGATGAAGACTTGGCTTATGAAAATGTAAAAATTCACTATTTTAAAAATAAAAGAGGCTGACCTTTATTGGAAAGCCTTTTTATTTTCCTGAATTTTTATTTTACATAATAAATTGGTTTCGCTGTGCAGGCGGCTAAAAAGACGTACTTTATCGGTTTTTTTAAGCCGTTAAAGTATTATATCAACAATAATTAAGAATGTATTAACAACAACTCTATTTTTGCACCAAATAGATTAAATTAGTTGATGATTTTATGTTATAAAATAATGAAAATGATTCTTTTAAATTAAAATCCAGTTGATAAAGAACCGTTTTTAAGTTAATATAGTCCCCAAAACTACTATTCCCATCCGGTTTAAATTTATTTTACTGACTTAATCACGATGCTCTGACAAAATAAGCAACCATTTAATGGATTGCTTTTCCAAAAACAAATTTTGTTACCAGCAATTGATGAGTTATTCGTACGTTATCATTAACGATAATCAAGAGAATGTTTTGAGCATCCAAGGCATGGCCGATGGATTCCAAAGCCTTCACTTTGCTGCATCTGCGAATAATTATGACGATGGTTTGAATGCCATTTTGGAATACCAGCCCCAATTGGTTTTTTTAGAAATCGATCCAAAAGATAAAGCAAGCAAGCTTTCGCTTTCGCTCATTAATGAATTGTATCGTTATCTCAAGACAATTCCCAAAATTGTTGTTACTGCCAAAAATGGCAATCTAGCTTTACAAGCAATAAAGCACGAGGTTTTTGATTATCTCGTAGCTCCATTCGAATTGAATGATTTCCGAAAGACCGTATTGAAATTTGAAAAGAGCATTTCTTTACCGGTTTCGAATGTTCCGACTGAAACAATACAAAAGCCGCTTGTCATAGATAATGACCAGCCCTTAAAAGCGGAACCAGAACAACTGACTATCTGCATAAAATCTTACGGAGACTACCGATTTATTGACGCAAAAGATATTCTTTATTTCCAGGCAGATAATAATTCTACCGACATCCATCTAAACAATGGCGAAATGATTACGGCATTCAAGACGCTGAAACATTTTGAAAATGTCCTGCCATCGCAATTTTATAGAATACACAACAGCTATATTGTCAATATAAATTACGTTTCCAGAATCCACACAGGAAACACGGTCTGCTATATTAAAAATACTACTACAAAACTTCCATTCTCTAAATCCTACAAAGGAAATGTCGATCAAATTATTGCAGTCATCTCCAGCTCGAATTATCTGGAAATCTAAAAGAACGGCAATTTAATTTTTGCTTTATTCTACTTTTTTGTTTCGTAATCCCTCTATTCATAAGGTTTTAAGGCTTTTTTTGAGGCTATTTATTGCTTAAAAAACAGCAAACTCTTGAAAATAGGCTATTCACTCTCAAATTGCTACCATCTACTAACAAATGACCTCATTCTACAATAGAGGTCAGCAATTACTACAATAACTGTCAGATGCTCAGTAGTTTTACACCGTGAAAGTCAAACATCACACCATAATTTCAAGAACAAATCTTACACATATTCATTAAACCACAAATGAAAAACATTATGAAAAAAGCAATCTTAACATTCGGATTATTTTCTTTAGTTGTATTAACTTCTTTTACTACAACTGAAACACAAACACAAAATACTGTGGCAGAAACAGGAGATGATGCGGCTAAATCAGGAGGACAGGGCACAAGTAGTGCTGGTTCTAGCTCTAATAACAAAAAACTTGATTTTGTTTCTAATGAGGTTAGTGTTATTAAAGTAAAATCAGAATATAATGGTTATAATTCAAATCTAGAGACTTATAAAAAGAAATCTGATATATAATAATATTAGGAAATATAAAAGTTAAAAGGCTAGCATTTAATTGTTAGCCTTTTTTTATGCCCATACTTTTTTTATTTTTGAGTAACACTTATCTTTCCTGATAAGGCCTAAAAATTACACAAATCGCTAATTTATTACGGGCTTTCCTATTTGTGTCGATAGATTTACTATTTTTGGAGGTAAACTTTTGGACTATTGAAAAAATACTACCTCTTCTTTTTCGTCATTGGTCTGTTATTTATTGGATGCTCAAAGAAAAAAGAAGTTTTTTCAGAAAAAAGCATTTCCGATACACTTGCTACTTATTTAACTCTTGCAAATGAAGATACTATTGCTTATGAAGAGAGGCTTTCCTATAATAAAAAAGCATTTGCTATTCTAATCAATCAAGATAATGATTCTTTAAATAGGGTAAATCTTTTTAAGGTAGCCAATAGGTATTTTAATATGAGTAATTTTGAAGAATATAGGAAGACAGCTCGTGTAATTTTGGAAAAAGCGAAAGGGGATAATGATACTGTTAGTATAGCTAAAGGATACTGTTATCTTGGAGATTATTATATGAATATGTCTACAAAAGATAGTGCCTTTTTCTATTATGCAAAAGCAGAAAAAATATATCAAAAGAAAAATGATAAAATTAATCTAGCAGGTGTATATATAAGTACAGCTATTGTTCAGGGTTATGAAAAAGATTTTTTAGGGAGTGAACTTTCTGCAATAAAGGCATTGAATGTTTTAAGAGATACTCAAGAAAAAGCTAAAGTATATGAGGCTTATAATATACTAGGCGTTATCTCTAGTGAATTGAAAGATTATGAAAAAGCAATAGAGTATTATAATAAAGCCCTAAACTTAGCAAAAGAAAATAATCTTTCAAATTTTCATGAGGAAGCAAGTTCATTAAATAATATTGGCAATGCTTATCAGAATTTAAACAAAGATAAATTAGCTATTGAGAAATTCCAAGCAGCTTTAAAAGATAAAGGTATATTTACTGATAATCCAAATTTATATGCTGTATTATTAGATAATTTGGCATATTCTAAATTTAAGCTTAAAGATTTTTCTAATCTTCCAGATTTATTTTATGATTCATTAAAAATTAGAGATAGCTTGAACTTAACATTAGGAATAGTTTATAATAAAATTCATTTATCAGAATATTATGCTGTGGTCAATGATACTGTAACATCTCGACAGTTTGCTAGAGAAGCTTTGGAGTTATCTAGAAAAATAAAAAGTTTTAGGGATATTTTAAGTTCATTAAAGCAACTTGGAATCGTAGAACCCCATAAAGCATCAATATATTCAGATGAATATATAAAAATTAACGATAGCCTTCAAAATGCAGAACGAAAAGCTAGAGATAAATTTGCAAGGATTCAATTTGAAACGGATGAAATTATTCTCCAGAACGACAAACTAGCCGAACAAAACAGAAACATACTCTTCTTTTTTGGATTGGTAGTCATGATTGGAATCCTTCTTTTTGTAATTAAAAATCAGCGGTCAAAAACCAAGGAGCTAATGCTCAAGCAGGCGCAGCAAAAAGCCAATGAAGATATCTATAACCTGATGTTGTTCCAACAGAATAAGATAGAAGAAGGACGAACTAATGAAAAGATTAGAATTGCTCAAGAGCTTCACGATGGAATCTTAGGAAGGTTGTTCGGGGCTCGCCTAAATTTAGACAGCTTGAATAAAAGGCAAGATACCGAGGCAATTGTCAGCAGAAATAATTATCTGGTAGAACTTAAAAATATAGAGCAAGACATTCGCGAAATATCACACGATCTGAATCGCGAAAAACATGCACTTAATAACAATTTTATCGGCATCGTCAACAATCTTGTGGAACAGCAGGAAACAGTTTCAGAGGCCAAGATTTCTTTTGTTGTCGATATGGAAATCGAGTGGGAAAAAATAGAAAACTATATTAAGATTAACCTGTATAGGATTCTTCAAGAAGCCTTGTTGAATATAAATAAATATTCTCAAGCAGAAAATGTTAAGATTGAAATAGTAAAGCATGAAAAGACCCTGAGATTAATAGTGTCTGATGATGGTGTCGGATTTTCAGTAAGCAAAAAGAGCAAAGGCATTGGCTTACAGAATATGCTTTCAAGAGCAAATGCCTGTGAAGGTACTTTTGATGTGAAATCAAAACTAGGAAAAGGAACTATTATTAACGTCACATTCCCAATGGAAACCAATCAAAAAATAACATAACCTATGGCAAAAAAACTAAATATTCTGATTGTCGATGACCACCCCTTTATTATCGAGGCCTATAAGAATACGATTGCAGGATTTCATCCGTCTGAGTTTGAGTTTAATATAACCCAGGCAAACGACTGCAAGTCTGCGTATGAAATCTTGACCAGCCCGACAATGATTTCGTATGATGTTGCTTTTTTTGATATCAGCATGCCACCTTATCAAGAAAAAAATATCCTATCAGGGGAAGATCTGGCCAAATTGATGAAAACGGTATTGCCGACTTGCCGCGTCATACTGCTCACGATGCATACAGAATCGCTGAAAATAAACAATATTATCAAGACGATAAATCCCAACGGACTTATCATCAAAAATGATCTGACTTTTGACGAATTACTGACGGCATTCGATAAAATATTAAAAAACGAAAACTATTACAGTCAAACTGTTGTCAAGTTCGTAAGCCAGCAATCTAGCGATAGCAATCTTATTGATGAATACGATCGCCAGATACTCTACCACCTTTCAAGAGGAGTAAAGACAAAAAACATTCCTTTGCATACGCCATTATCGTTAAGCGCCGTTGAAAAAAGAAAGCTAAATCTTAAAGACTTGTTTAAAATCAAGGGAGGGAATGATGAAGACTTGATCAATGAGGCAAGAATCAGAGGGTTTATTTAAAATCTATCTTTTTGGCTTTTAAATAATTGTACGGTTTAACCGTAAAACAAATGCGGGAAAACCGCAAACAATCTGCTTCAATTAGCAGTAATTTAGCAATGTAATTTTGAGTTAGAATAAATTAGGCCGAACCTCCTAGTTTGATTCCTTAAGAAAAAAAGCTGTCTTTTAGATGATAAAAGGCAGCTTTTCTGTTTTATTATATTAAGAGGGTTTTTAAAATGTTGTATCGGAAATGTTTACGGGAAAACCGTAAAACAAATGCGGGAAAACCGCAAACAACTTTATTTCGTAATTGTTAGTTTTACAATGTAATCAAAACAAAAGATTTTTTTAAAAAAGTTAAAAGCCTAAGAACGGACCAAGCAGCAGAATAATACATAATACCACCCTTTTGTCAGCCCCCAAAATTGACTTAACCTACAAATTTTAATCAGCTAGCTTGCAATTTCCAAAAAAAATAAAAATGCGGTAACTCCCCAAAGTGCCGCTTTTTTTATGCCTTTTGAAGTTACGGTTAAACCGTAAAACAAAAACTGGAAAACCGTAAAATATATGCGGGAAAACCGCAAACATGATAAACGCCTGTTCGATAATTTAGCGTTCAATGCAAAGTGAGAATTCGATGAAGATTAAAACAGTAATCATTATAGCCACATTTACAGTTTTGTTATGCTGTAAAAATGAGACAAATATTAAAAATGGTTCTATGCGTACAGCAAAGACCCATGAGGCCAAAGATTCTTCAGAACAGAAGAAAGTAGCCATCATAAAAAACAATGAATATTTCTTATTGAACGATAAGAAAATGGATCAATGATTTGATTGTTAGAATGATAAGTTTGAAATAAAGAGCTTTTACGGGAAAACCGTAAAACAAATGCGGGAAAACCGTAAACAACTTATGAGTTCCTGATGTAGTTTTACAGTGTAATAAAGTATAAGTTTTTTCATTAAAGAGATTAAAAGTAAAACCCAAGAACGTAATAAGCAGGAAAGACCAGTAATACCACCCTTTTGTCAGCCTCCAAAATTGACTTAACCTACAAATTTACTGCTTATCCAATTGGAAAAATAAAAAAAGCGATGATCCCCAACCATCGCTTTTTTTTATTTTATAACGTTCTATTCCAAATATTAATTATCTAAAGCATTCCAGCCTCTAGCTTTTAAAGGTATTTTGGTATTTGCTCTGGTTATCAGATGAATGCCTTCGCTTTCTTCAACCATGTGTCCGATAACAGTAAAATTCGGATTCCCTTTAATTTTATCAAAATCATTCATGGAAATGGTAAAGAGCAGTTCGTAATCTTCTCCGCCATTGATAGCAACTGTCGTGCTGTCGATGTTGAATTCTTCGCAGACACTGATTAACTGCGGATCTAATGGCAGTTTTTCTTCGTATAAATTACATCCAATTCCAGATTGTTTGCACAGATGAATGATTTCTGAAGACAACCCATCTGAAATGTCAATCATCGAAGTCGGTTTTATTTCTAAGGCATGCAGCAGCGTTCGGATGTCTTTTCTGGCTTCCGGCTTTAACTGTCTTTCGATAATATAGGTATACGCGTCTAAATCAGGCTGGTTGTTTGGATTCACTTGAAATACTTGCTTTTCTCTTTCCAAAACCTGCAATCCCATATAAGCTGCTCCAAGATCGCCCGTAACGACAAGAAGATCGTTTGATTTAGCACCATTTCTGTAGGTAAGCTCGGCCTCGTCGGCTTCACCAATAGCAGTAATGCTGATGATTAATCCTTTTTGAGAAGAAGTCGTATCACCGCCGATGACGTCTACATTGTATTCTTTTGCGGCCAAAGTTATCCCATCAAATAATTCTTCAAGAGCTTCTAGCGGAAAACGATTCGAAACAGCGACTGAAACCGTAATCTGCGTAGGTTTTGCATTCATGGCATAAATGTCAGACACATTTACAACGACTGATTTGTATCCTAAATGTTTTAGCGGCATATAAGCCAAATCAAAATGTACGCCTTCAATAAGTAAGTCGGTTGAAATAACAGCCTTTTTATCTTTAAAATCTAAAACAGCAGCATCGTCTCCAATGCCTTTCAGAGTAGACGATTGATTGATTTCGAAATTTTTTGTCAGGTGTTTAATAAGCCCGAATTCTCCTAAATCGGATAAACTTGTGCGCTGCGGATTTTTATCTTCAATCATTATAATATTTCTATGAATTTAAATGCAAAGGTACAAAGTTTGGTCGTGAGAGTGCATTTTAAAATTTATACGAAGGTTCTTCTTTTTAAAAAGAAGTTTCAAAAGAGTAACAAAATCATTCTTTCCCCGTCTAACTGATATAATCAACCAAAATACTTACAAATTATGAAGCTTAAAATTAACAACTTAAGTAAGACGTATAAAAACGGCGTTAAGGCTTTAGATAACTTAAATCTAGAAATTGGTTCTGGAATGTTTGGTCTTTTAGGACCGAATGGAGCAGGAAAATCATCATTGATGAGAACTATAGCCACTTTGCAGAAACCAGATTCTGGAACGATTGAATTTGAAGGAATCAACGTTCTGGAAGATAATATCGCTTTAAGGAAAATTTTAGGCTATCTGCCTCAAGAATTTGGCGTTTATCCAAATATGTCGGCAGAGAAATTGTTGGATTATTTTGCAAGATTGAAAGGCATTTCTTCAAAAACAGAAAGAAAAGAACTGGTAAAAAAAGTTTTGGAAGTAACCAATCTTTATGACCAGAGAAGCAAATACGTAAGCGGCTATTCAGGGGGTATGAAACAGCGTTTCGGAATTGCACAATTGCTTTTGAATAACCCTAAATTAATCATCGTTGATGAACCTACAGCCGGATTGGATCCTGCCGAACGTCACCGTTTCTTGAATGTATTGAGAGAAATCGGAACCAACCATACCGTTATTTTTTCTACTCACATTGTTGACGACGTAAAAGAATTATGCCACGAAATGGCCATCCTAAACGGTGGAAAAATCTTGGCTCAAGGCACTCCAGAACAAGCCGAAGAAAACCTAAAGGGTCAAATCTGGACGAAAATAATTACTCGTGAAGAATTAGAAACTTACGAGCGTGATTTTAATGTAATTTCTTCAAAATACAACCAAGATAATACCTTGAATATTAAAGTCTATAGCGCAGAAAAACCTAACGAGACTTTCGTAGCGGCAACACCGCAATTAGAAGATGTATATTTTGTAGCACTTAAATCAGACCAATAATATGTTTTCTACGATATTTAATTTTGAATTAAAACGATGGTTCAGAAACCCTTCGTTTTATATATTCGTAATACTGTTTTTTGGAATGTCTTTCCTTTTTGCAGCTGCGAGTTTTGGTGTTTTTGATAGTGTGACCGCGGCCAGAAGCTCTAATGCTTATGCCAATTCGCCTACAGCTTTGAACGGTTTTATCAATAGGATGAATATTCTTATTTATTTCTTGTTGCCCATAATCGTAGGTTCTTCTGTATATAGAGACTTTAGGTTCAATATGCACACGATATTGTTCTCTTATCCTTTTACGAAACTAGATTACATCGCAGGAAAATTTTTAAGTTCCTTGTTTGTTGTTATTCTAATCACATTGACCATTATTTTAGGAATTGTTGCTGCATCATTCCTGCCGTGGGCGAATCAAGATTTGCTGTTGCCTTTTAATACGGTGGCTTATGCGCAAATTTATCTGATTTATGTTATTCCAAACTTGCTTTTTATCGGAGTTATTATTTTTGCTTTAGTCACGATTACTCGAAATATTTCTATAGGATTTATTGGAATCATCCTAATTTTATTGTTGCAGGTAGTGCTTTCTAGTTTTACACAAAACATCGATAATAGATATGTCGTAGCTTTATGGGAACCTTTTGGAATGGAAGCTGCGTCCTATTATACGAAGTATTGGACCATTTCAGAACAGAATGACAACCTATTGCCGTTTGAAGGCGTAATCATTTACAACAGATTGATCTGGATGGGTATTTCAGTTCTTATTTTAGGATTGCTCTACTATTATTTCTCATTCAGCCAAACCGCTCTGACTATCGGCAAGAGCAAAAAGAATGAAAGAGTTATAAAAAATAATTTTGGCGGAATAACCAAAATCGAATTGCCGGTTGTGAAATTTGACTATTCGAATTGGCAGAATTTAAAGACGGCCTGGAGCTTGTCTAGTGTTGATTTTAGATTTATACTGAAAAACTGGGCATTCATTGTTATTTCGATTGTTGGTCTTCTCTTTTTATTGCTGGTATCAATTTCTACAGGTAACATTTTTGGAACAGAGACTTATCCTGTTACTTGGCAGATGTTAGAGATTTCAGGTGGTTCTTTCACGCTTTTTATCAACGTACTCACATTTTTGTTTGCGGGCATATTAATTCACAGGGCTGATACAACAAGGATGAGCCACCTGATTGATGTTACGCCGATTCCCAACTGGGTTTTGCTGTTCTCGAAGTTCATAGCGGTCGTAAAAATGCAGATTTCACTTTTGTTGCTAATATTGGTAGCAGGAGTGCTGATTCAGTCGTATCACGGCTATTATAATTTTGAAATCGGACATTATCTCTTCGAACTATACGGTATAAAAATCTTTAATTTTATGGCTTGGGCCTTATTGGCCGTATTCGTCCAGACGATCTTCAAGAACTATCTTTTAGGGTTCTTTGTCCTGATGCTTCTTTCTATAGGATTGCAGTTTTTACCGCTATTAGGTGTTGAACAGGATATCTTCCAATTTAATTCAGATACAGGCTATGCCTATTCAGACATGAACGGCTACGGACATCAATTAAAAGGATACTATCTCTATAAATTCTATTGGATTTTGCTCGGAATTGTTTTGTTCTGCACAGCATTACTGTTTTGGAGAAGAGGAATCCCAATGTCGACAAAAGAAAAATTTGCGAACGCAAGAAAACGTTTTTCTCCAAGATTGGCAATTCCAATGATTATAGCATTAGTAGGTTTCTTGGCCATAGGAAGCGCTATTTATTATGAAAATAATATTACGAATCCATATTATTCCCAAAAAGAAAGCGAAAAGCAAGCTGTCGAGTGGGAAAAGAAATATAAGAAATACCAGCATTATGCACAGCCAAGAATCACAGACATCAATGTTGCTATGGACATTTATCCAAAAAGCAGGGATTTCAAGGCAAAAGGCTATTATTTCCTAAAGAATAAATCAAAAGAAAGCATCGATTCTATATTCCTGAATTATAACGGATACGAAAGCAAATTCAAGTTCAACAAAGAAGCACAGCTGGTTTCAAAGGATACGCTTTATCATTTTAACATCTATAGGTTGAAATCTTCTCTAGCGCCAGGTGATTCCATAAAACTAGATTTTGAAGTGTATAACAAGCCTAATACCTTTATAACAGACCACTCTCCCGTTTTAGAAAACGGTACATTTATCAATAATATGTACTTCCCATCTATTGGATATTCTGAAGATGCAGAGCTTGTGGATGATGAAACAAGAGCAAAATATGGCTTGAGACCTAAAGACAGAATGGCTAAGGCTACAGATAGCATCGCTAGACAGAATACCTATATCTCAAACGACGCCGACTGGGTAAATTTTGAGACAACAGTCAGCACTTCTGACGACCAGATTGCTATTGCGCCAGGGTATCTTGAAAAACAATGGAAAGAGAACGGCAGAAATTATTTCCATTATAAGATGGACCAAAAAATGCTGAATTTCTATGCCTACCAATCAGCAAGATATGAAGTGAAAAAGGACAAATGGAAAGACGTAAATATTGAAATCTATTATCAGAAAGGACACGAATACAATATCGACCGAATGATAAAAGGAATCAAAAAATCGTTAGAATATTACACCGAAAATTTCGGGCCATACCAGCACAAGCAGGCAAGAATTATTGAATTCCCAAGAACCGGAGGAGGTTTTGCCCAATCGTTTGCCAATACGATTCCTTATTCCGAAGCCGTTGGTTTCATAGCCCATGTTGATGATGAAAACGAAAATGCAGTCGATTATCCATTTTCTATAACTTCGCATGAAATGGCGCACCAATGGTGGGCGCATCAAGTTATTGGAGCGAATGTGCAAGGTGCAACGCTGATGTCCGAAAGTTTATCAGAATACAGCTCGCTAAAAGTGCTAGAGCATGAGTACGGAAAATCACAGATGCGTATGTTCCTAAAAGAGGCATTGGATAGTTATTTGCAGGGAAGGACCTTTGAAAACAAAAAGGAACAACCGTTGATGTTTAACGAAAACCAACAGTACATTCATTACAACAAAGGATCATTGGTGTTATACACCTTGAGCGATTATATCGGGGAGAAGAATATGAACAATGCCTTGAAAAAATACATTCAGAAAGTAGCGTATCAAGAAGCTCCTTACACGAATTCTATCGAGTTTGTGTCGTATTTGAACGAGGCGACTCCGGATTCTCTGAAATACATGATCAAGGATATGTTTGAGACCATCACGCTTTATGACAACCGTGTCAAAGGCTTCTCTTCTAAAAAATTGCCGAATGGCAAATACGAAGTGACAATTGATGCACAAGTAAGCAAATACCATTCTGATGAAAAAGGAAAAAGATCCTTTAAAGACGAAAATGGCAAAACGCTTACCTATAAAGCAAAAGGAGAGAAATATGCAGTAGAATCCTATCCGCTTAATGATTATGTTGAAGTCGGAATCTTTGGCGAGAAAACCGTAAAAGGCAAGATCAAAGAAAAAGAACTTTATCTCAAAAAGCATAAGATTACCAAAATAGATAATAAGTTCGTTATCGTTGTTGACGAAAAGCCTGTTGAGGTTGGAATCGATCCTTACAATAAGCTTATCGATACCGATTCAAACGATAATAGAAGGAAGCTTTAAAAAGCAATTTCTTTAGTAATAATAAGGCCTGTAGCTCATTTGACTGCGGGCTTTTTTATGCAAATTAAAATTTTTTAAAATTTGAAAATACTGCTGACAAACTGTTGTCACAAGCCCTGTTTAACTTTGTCATGTAAACAATAAAAAACAAGAAATTATGAATGCAACAGCTCTAGGACCACAGGTAATTACGAAAGAAAATTTATTAAAACATTGGCAAGGACACCGTGCCTTAACTCGTCGTGTCATTGAAGCTTTTCCAGAAAAAGACTTTTTTGAGTTCTCTATAGGAGGAATGAGAACCTTTGCACAGCTAACTTCGGAACTTTTGGCAATCGGTGCTCCAGCGATGAAAGGAATCGTGAATCGCGATGTAAAACCATATGCAGAAAAATTAGATATCGGAACCACAAAAGCTGATTATTTGAGCAAATGGGATGAAGCGACCGAAGAAATCAATACGTACTGGAATATGCTGGATGTTGCAGATTTCAGCCAAAAATTCAACCTTTTTGGACAGTATGAATTTCCAATTATTGATAATATTTTTTATTTTATCGATAACGAAATTCACCACAGAGGACAAGGCTACGTTTATCTAAGAGCCTTGAATATCCAACCGCCATTTTTTTGGGAAAGAGAACTATAGTCTAGATCGGGTTTTGGAAAGTAATTCCAGAACCCGTTCTTTTAATCTTTCGGGTTCAAGTATCGTTCCATAATCGCCAAACATCATATACCATCTCGGAAAGCCTTCTTCGATATCTCGAGACATAAAGGTCATTTCTACTTTTCCGTCTTCTACTTCTTTCTGCGAAACAAATCCATAATGTTTTTTCTGCGAAGAAATATACCTTGATATTTTTTTCGGAACCACGATCCTCACTTGGGTTGTGCTGAATTTTTGCTGGTCCTTTTGCATATACGTTTCTAAATCAGGATGCTCAAGTGTGAATGGCTTGTCAGTCGTCTTGATTTGATGAATTCGGTCTGTCCTGAACTGTCTGTAATCTTTGCGCAAATGGCAAAAGCCGAGCGTATACCAATTGTCATTTTCGTGAAAAACTCCAACAGGTTCGATAAGCCTTTCAGTCGTATCGTCAGCTTCTATTGCTTGGTATAATAATATAATTTGAGTTTTTTCGGCAATACTTTTAAAAAGTACTGCCAGAGTATTCGGAACCTTTTCATTAAATAATTTTCCAGTAGGCTGCATCAAGACATTCGACTCAATCGTTGAAACCCAGTCTTTGTCAGAACTTTGTAATACGGCCTTTAGCTTGAATGCCGCTGAAGTGTAATGGCTTCGCAATTCCTTGTCCGTAAATTTTTCCATAAGCTTTTCGGCTGCGATAAAACTGCTGGCTTCTTCTCTCGTAAACATTACGGGCGGCAATCGGTAGCCTTCCAACAAAGAATAGCCAACGCCAGCTTCGCTATATATCGGAACTCCCGAAGCTTCTAAAGTGCGAATATCGCGATAAATGGTGCGCAGGCTCACTTCAAAGCGATCTGCCAGTTCGTGCGCCTTGATGATTTTTTTGGATTGCAGTTGGATAAGAATCGCTACAATCCTGTCAAACCTTTTTGGAGACTCGTCCATCATAATTGAAAACTATTTGCCAAATCAAATATACGCCAAAACAAAAAACCTCGACAACTTTCGCTGTCGAGGTTTCTCTCTTTTTTTTATTTTTTAGAACTAGTCGTTTAGTTTTAAAACCGCCATAAAAGCTTCTTGCGGAATTTCTACGTTACCAACCTGTCTCATACGTTTTTTACCTTTTTTCTGTTTCTCCAAAAGCTTACGCTTACGAGAAATATCTCCACCATAACATTTTGCAGTAACGTCTTTTCTTAAGGCTTTGATTGTTTCACGGGCAATAATCTTAGCACCAATCGCCGCTTGGATTGGAATGTCAAACTGCTGTCTTGGAATCAGTTCACGTAGCTTTTCGGTCATTTTCTTACCGATATTATAAGCATTGTCTTCGTGGATCAAAGCAGAAAGCGCGTCAACACCTTGTGCATTCAATAAAATATCCAGTTTTACCAACTTAGAAGTACGCATTCCGATTGGAGAATAGTCAAACGAAGCATATCCTTTTGAAACCGTTTTCAAACGGTCATAAAAATCAAATACAATTTCGGCCAATGGCATATCAAATGTCAATTCAACACGGTCTGTAGTCAAATAGGTTTGGTTCGTGATAATACCGCGTTTTTCAATACATAGCGACATTACGTTTCCGACAAAGTCAGATTTTGTAATAATTGTAGCCTTGATGAACGGTTCTTCAACACGATCCAGTCTTGAAGGCTCAGGAAGGTCGGAAGGATTGTTTACTATAAAACCAGTTTCCGGGTCTTTTTTAGTATATGCCAGATACGAAACGTTAGGAACCGTAGTAATTACGGTCATGTCGAATTCACGTTCCAATCGTTCTTGGATGATTTCCATGTGAAGCATTCCCAAGAATCCGCAACGGAAACCGAATCCTAATGCTGCAGAACTTTCAGGAACAAATACTAAAGAAGCATCGTTCAGCTGTAGTTTCTCCATCGAAGCTCTCAAGTCTTCATAATCTTCGGTGTCTACAGGATAAATTCCAGCGAAAACCATTGGTTTTACATCTTCGAATCCTGTAATCATATTGGTGGTAGGCGTTTTGGCATCGGTTAGCGTATCACCAACTTTTACCTCTTTTGCTTCTTTAATTCCAGAAATCAGATAACCAACATCACCAGCAGAGATAACCTGCTTTGGAACTTGATTTAGCTTAAGCGTACCAATTTCATCGGCAAAATATTCATTGCCAGTAGCCATAAATTTGATTTTTTGGCCTTTTTTGATCTGTCCGTTGATAACCCTAAAGATTACCTCAATCCCTCTAAAAGGATTGTAAACCGAGTCAAAAATCAATGCTTGAAGCGGTTCTTCAGGATCTCCTTTTGGAGGAGGAATTCGTTCGATAATTGCCGACAAGATATTTTCAACGCCAAATCCGGTTTTTCCAGAGGCATGGATGATTTCTTCTAATTTGCATCCTAACAAATCCACGATATCATCGCTGACTTCTTCCGGATTAGCACTTGGCAAATCTACTTTGTTCAAAACCGGAATAATCTCCAAGTCGTTTTCCAAAGCCAGGTATAGATTAGAAATAGTCTGTGCCTGGATGCTTTGCGCGGCATCAACAATCAAAAGCGCGCCTTCGCAAGCCGCAATCGAACGAGAAACTTCATACGAAAAATCGACGTGTCCCGGAGTATCGATCAAGTTTAGGATGTAATCTTCGCCTTTATAACGGTATTCCATTTGAATCGCGTGGCTCTTGATAGTAATGCCTCGCTCGCGTTCCAAATCCATATTGTCAAGCAATTGGGCTTTTTCTTCACGAGCCGTGACAGTTTGTGTTGCTCCAAGCAAACGGTCAGCAAGCGTACTTTTTCCGTGGTCGATATGTGCAATAATGCAAAAATTCCTAATATGTTTCATCTTCGTTTTATATCAAATTTAATTTGGGCGTGACCTCAAGGGTCAGGCTTTCCCTCCAATCTTTTTCTTTTTTAAAGAAAAAAGAAAAAGGATTTTCGTCCAATCCTTCACGCATTCACGAAAAAAACAATGCTTAAAAACAAGCTCTTTTCTTCGCTTACCGCTTTATTTCCTTAAAGGTAAGGATTTAATCGGCAAATATAGTTTTTTAGTTGTTAAGTTGAAAGGGGAATTTTTAGCAAGAATCGGAGTCAACATTTATCAAATTTGAGTTAAAATCAGGCTTGTTTGGGAACAAAGGTTTTAATCCAAAAATAAATTTCCTATATTTAGTAAAAAGAACGGACCTCATGAAAAAAGTAATTTCAATAATAGCCTTTAGTTTAGCCTGCCTGCTTTCGGTAACATCCTGCAAGAAGAAAGACAAGGATCTTTCCGGCATTGATGTCCACGCAGAAGAAAATGCAATTCATTTTGATAGCACCAAAATAGCTGGATTTTTTTCAAAATATCCTGGTTTTAAGCAATTTCAGCCCGAAATAAACGAGCTTTATAAAAAACACGATTACCATTATATTTGGTACGATCGTGATGGGCTTATCGAATTTGCCGAAGTCTTGTTTGATAAAGTCAATCAGATAAAATCAGAAGGAGTGCAGAATCAAATTCCCTACAAGGAACAGATAAACGATCTTTTTTATGAAGCCAAAGAAAAAAGTGATCCAGATTTGTCTTCGGAGTTGCTGATTTCATCTATGTATTTTTTCTATGCTAAAAATGTTCTTCATGGCATAGATCTAAAAGAAAGCAGAGAGACCGGTTGGTATCTGCCACGAGAGAAAGGCTCCTATGTTTCCTATTTGGATACGCTTATGAAAGACCCGAATCTTCTCAAAAAAGATGATTCAGAATTAATGCCGCTTTACTACAACCTAAAAAAAGGCTTGCAGCACTATAGAGAAATTGAAAAAAAAGGTGGCTGGGGAACAATCGAGATGGAAGCAGGCGTCAAGTCGCTTAAGCCTGGTGACAGCTCTAAGACTATCGCACAGGTTAGAAAAAGGCTTTTTGTGTCAGGCGATTTAAGTAAAGATTCTGGAAAAAGCCAATTTGACGAGGAACTTTTGCAAGGACTCACAAGCTATAAAAAAAGAAATGCTCGCGAAATGGACAATCTTATCACGTCAGATTTGATCAAGCATTTGAATGTTTCTGTCCAAGATAGGATTAAATCCATTGTGGTAAATATGGAGCGTTGCCGTTGGATTTCTACGGATTATACTAAAGATGGCGAATACATCGCCGTGAACATTCCTTCCTACAGAGTGCGTTATTTCAAAGACGGAAAGGTAAAGTTAGAATCGAATGTTGTCGTTGGAAAAGAAATGAATAAGACAGTTGTCTTTAGCGGTCAAATGAGCTATCTCGTTTTTAGTCCTTATTGGAATATTCCGAAAAGCATCATTGAAAAAGAAATAAAGCCCGGAATGGCAAAAGACAAAAATTACCTCGCAAATCATAATATGGAATGGAATAACGGAAAAGTACGTCAAAAGCCGGGTGATAAAAACTCTCTTGGATTGGTGAAGTTTATGTTTCCGAATTCAAACAATATCTATCTGCATGATAGTCCTGCAAAAAGTCTATTCAATAAAGAAAGCAGAGCTTTTAGCCACGGTTGTGTACGTGTTGAAAAAGCAAGAGATTTAGCCGTAGCAATTTTGGAAGGCGATAAAAATTGGACACCTCAAAAAATAGACAAAGCAATGCATGCTGGAAAAGAGAACAGTTATGCGCTGAAAAAGAAAATTCCTGTTTATATAGCCTATTTTACAGCTTCGGCCGATGAAGAAGGCAACGTGAGCTTTTTTGACGATGTCTACAACAGAGATAGCCGATTAGCTTCTTTGCTCTATAAGTAATAAACCATAAAAGAATGTAGAAAAGACTGTGCAACGGCACGGTCTTTTTTTTGCTGTAATGAAACAAGAAACGAGTTTTTTGCTAACTTTACATGCCACATTTATGCCCCACATAAATAACCTACTTATGAAAAAAAACAAATTAGCCATCGCTCTCTTGGACGATGATCACGAAGAGCACCTGCTTTTTAAGGAAGTTGCCGATGATTTCAGCGAAATAAAATCGGTGCTTTCGTTTGCCAGAGGAAAAGAAATGCTTGACTATCTTAGAGGAGAAGACAAAAGCATACTTCCCGACATCTTGTTTTTGGATTTAAATATGCCGCTATTATCAGGCCTAGACTGTCTTATCGAAATCAGGAAGAACGAAAAGTATAAAAACCTTCCGGTGGTGATCTATTCAACGTCCAGTTCAGAAAAAGACAAGGAAGCTACCTATCAAAATGGCGCCAATCTTTATGTCAATAAGCCGGTCGAATTTTCAGATATGAGAAAAATTTTCAATGAAGTCCTTAAGATTAATTGGAAAGAACACTCGGGCGCATTCAATTTCCAGAAATTTTTCCTAGCAATTTGATACTAAGTTTTTGTTGCTAGAATGCCGAAAATGAGGTTGGGTTTCATTAAATCAAAATTTCGTAATTTTGCGGCAAAATGAAGAAGATGGTCAAGATTGGCAAAATAGAATTACCTGATTTCCCTTTACTTTTAGCGCCTATGGAAGACGTAAGCGATCCGCCGTTCCGCAGATTGTGCAAGCTTCATGGGGCGGATTTGATGTACAGCGAATTTATTTCTTCTGAAGGCCTAATCCGTGACGCCATGAAAAGCCGTCAGAAACTCGATATTTTTGACTACGAAAGGCCAGTAGGAATCCAGATTTTTGGTGGCGACGAAGAAGCAATGGCGCTTTCTGCCAAAATAGTAGAAACAGTTAATCCTGATTTGGTGGATATTAATTTCGGATGCCCTGTCAAAAAGGTAGTCTGTAAAGGAGCTGGAGCTGGAGTCTTGAAAGATGTAGATCTGATGGTTCGTCTGACCAAAGCCGTAATCAAAAGCACGCACCTGCCGGTAACTGTAAAAACGAGGCTGGGTTGGGATGAAAATTCCATTAATATTGATGAGGTTGCCGAAAGATTACAGGATGTTGGAGTACAAGCTTTAACGGTACATGCTCGAACAAGAGCCCAGATGTATAAAGGCCATTCCGATTGGACACATATTGAACGAATCAAAAATAATCCTAGAATTACCATGCCTATCTTTGGCAATGGCGATATTGATTCTCCAGAAAAAGCACTAGAGTATAAAAATAGATTTGGTCTTGACGGGATGATGATCGGCCGAGCGGCTATCGGATATCCTTGGATTTTTAACGAAATCAAACATTATTTCAAGACTGGTGAAAAACTAGCGCAACCGACTATGGAAGACAGGGTCGAGGCTGCAAGGAATCATCTTACTTGGTCTATGGATTGGAAAGGAGAAAGAGTCGGAATTGTAGAAATGAGAAGGCATTATACTAATTATTTCAAAGGCATTCCCGGTTTCAAGGAATACAAGCAAAAATTAGTCACAACCGATGATGCCGAAGGCCTGTTTAGAACATTGGATGAAATCCAAGAAGTTTTTGGCGGTTACCAATTCGTATAAATAAAAATTATATAAATAAGAAGGCCTCAGGATTCATAACCCTGAGGCCTTTATTATTTTAGACTTCAATGCGTTTCCACTTTCCTCTTTTGAAAAGAATGTAACCTGCAATGGTGATGGCCGTTTCAGCAATCGGCACAGCCATAAATACTCCTGTAGGTCCCATTCCTAGCTTTTTAGCCAATACATAAGCCAATGGTATTTGGAAAAGCCAGAATCCGAAGAAATTAATCCAAGTCGGTGTCCATGTATCTCCGGCACCATTAAAAGTATTGATCAAAACCATTCCGATTCCGTAGAAAATATAGCCAAGGCTCATAATTCTGATAGCTTCTACTGCGATTTCTTTCACTCCTTGGTCATTGGTGAAGAACCCAGCAATATATTCAGCTCCCAAAAGCGTAATCACCATGATAGTTGCCATGAAAATGACATTGTATTTTGCAGTCTGCATTACCGATTTTTCAGCCCTCTCAATCTGCTTGGCACCTAGATTTTGTCCGACCAAAGTCGCAGCAGCATTACTTAGTCCCCAAGCTGGAAGAATAAAGAACATCATGATTCGTAAAGCGGTCTGATATCCAGCTGAACCATGGTCTCCGCCTGTTACGGCAACAAGATTCGCTAGAAAAATCCAGCTACAAGATGCGATGACAAACTGTAAAACTCCAGGAGCTGCTACTTTGATTATCGCTTTGATTTGTTTCCAGTCTGGAATAAGATAAGAGGCGACAATTTTTAAAATGCCTTTTCCATTAAATAAATGATATAGCTGATATAGTACGCCGATGCTTCTTCCTGCTGTTGTTGCGATTGCTGCGCCAGTCAGGCCAAAAGCCGGAATAGGTCCGAAGCCGTTGATCAAGATAGGACAAAAGATAATATTGCAGATATTGGCAATCCAAAGGCTTTTCATTGCTATGGCAGCATTTCCGGCTCCTCTGAATATTCCGTTTATAAGGAACAACAATACAATGCAGAGGCTTCCGCCCATCATTATTCTTGTAAAATTCGTACCATGGAGGGCCGCTTCTGGAGAAGCTCCCATGAGCATTAGTATTTCTGTGGCGTATAAAAATCCGAAAATGCTAATAACGGTATTGATGGCAACCGCTATTACTACGGCCTGCATTCCCGCTTTAGATGCGGCTACAGGGTCTTTTTCGCCAATCCTTCTGGCGACTACAGCCGTCGCGGCCATACTTAAACCGATGGCTAAGGAGTAGATAACTGTCAAGACAGATTCTGTAAGGCCAACAGTCTGGATGGCAAAGCTGCTGTTTTCGAGATGGCCGACAAAATACAAATCGACCAAGGCAAAAACAGATTCCATCATCATTTCCAAAACCATAGGAATGGCCAATAGGATAACTGCTTTACGAATATTTCCGGAGGTATAATCGAAATCTGCCTCTCCTTTTAGAGATTGCTTAATTGTAATAAATATGCGAGATAAAAAACTTTGTTTTTGTTCTGATTGTGTCATGATTATTTAATATGATAGTGAACGACACCTTGTTTTTAAGGCGACGGAAAAAATTATTAATCAAGGCGGCCTAAAAAGTGGTTAGGCCAAAACAAACACAATCATAGTTTTAAGTATTGGATTACAAATGTATGATTATTTTTTTAAGGAAGAAATGTTTTTTTAGTCAAGCAGTTTTTTAGTTACTCGGCTGGATGCTATGAGTGAAGAAATAAAGCCAAGCGAAAAGATTGTCGCCAAAACAATAACCAAATTCTCTATGTTGAAAATTACGGGATAGGGCATGGAAGGTGTAACCATGACAAGATTGTATTTTTGCTGTAGAAGCACAATAATGATTCCAAGAATTAAGCCTATACTGCCGCCTGTAAGTGTCAAGATAGAGCCTTGAAACAGGAAAATTCTTCTTAGGTTTTTGACTTCGACACCCAAATTATATAAGGTCGTTAGATTGCTTTTTTTATCGATAATCAGCATGATAATAGCTCCTGCCAAGGTAAAAAGTGTAAGTATGATTACCAGCGTAAAAATAAGATAAAGAGCGGTCTGCTCTGTGTTTAGCATCTTATACAGCGAGTCATTTAGTTGTGCTCTGTTTTTTACGGTTAATTTATTGTTGAACATGGTTTGGAGTTGCTCAGAAATAACAGCTTCATCAGCTCCAGGCTTAAGCTTGAATTCTATTCCGGTTACTTGATTGGGCTTGAATTCTAAAAGTTCTTGAGCCAGATTCAAATCGGCGAAAACATATTTTTCGTCCAATTCTTCACTGACGGCATACACGCCTACGGGAAGTATAGCAGATTTGTTAAAAGCTTGTTCGGCATTATTAATAGTACCTTTGCCTGGTTTTGGCACATAAACTTCTAATGGATTGCTGTAACTTAATAATCCGAGTGAAAGTTTTTGATAAATTCCATAGCCTACAACAACTTGCGGTGTTTTAGGTTCCAGCCATTCACCTATATTCAGGCTTTTTTCGACGTTATTGACTTTAGAATAAATGCTGTCGACACCTTTAAGATATGTCACGACCTCTTTTCCTTCATATAAAAAAAGAACGCGTTCTTCAATGATGCGGCTTTTTGTAGCAATTCCGTTGATTTTTTCGATTTTTTTCTCTTGTTCTGGGGAGATGAAAAAAGATTTTCCTAAAGTGCTCGTGATTTTAAGATCTGGGTCAAAATCGTTTGAAAAGGAAAGGCTGAAGTCTTTTAGGCCGCTAAAAACAGAAAGCACCACAAACAAAGCGCCGGCACCTACGATAATTCCTAGAGAAGCAATGCCGGTAATGATATTGATGGCGCTGCTTTTACTAAAGCTTACAGTGTAACGTCGGGCTATGTAAAAAGGAAAATTCAAGCTATGATTTTTTTCTTTTTTCTAACAGGTCGCGGTTTTCTATTGGATTTTCTTTGCCAGCTAGGGCTTTGTCTATTTTTTCGATGTAATCTAACGAATCGTCAATAAAAAAAGTAAGGTTAGGTACTTTTCGCAATTGCAAGCGTACTCTTTGAGACAAGTCGTGCTTGATTAATGGCGTATTTGTTTTTATAGCAGCCAATAATTCAGGTGCTTTTTCCGGCGGAAAAATGCTTAAATGTACGGTTGCTACTGATAAATCTGAGGTTACGCTAACTTTAGAAACAGAAATCACTAAATTCGGGATTCCATTTTTTCTCACTTCGCCTTGAAGGATGTCTACCAAATCTTTTTGGAGAACGCTTCCTATTTTTTTCTGTCTGTTTGTTTCCATCCTGCAAAAATACGATTAATTTTAGAGTGGCAAAGGTTCTGAGTAACAAAGGTAAAAGATTGAAGCGGCAGGAAAGGGAATAAGTTTTTATATTTGCCAATATCAAGACTAATAAGACAAACAATGAGAAAAATAGAGCATATTGGCATCGCAGTAAAAAACTTAGAAGAATCGAATCTTCTTTTTGAAAAGCTTTTTGGCGCTCCTGCTTATAAAATGGAAGAGGTAGCGAGCGAAGGCGTGAAGACTTCTTTTTTTATGAATGGCCCCAATAAGATAGAGCTGTTGGAAGCTACCAATTCTGAAAGCCCGATTGCTAAATTTTTAGAAAAAAAAGGCGAAGGGATCCATCATATTGCTTTTGACGTTGAAGACATCATTTCAGAAATAAAAAGATTACAATCCGAGGGTTTTACGGTTTTGAATGAGATTCCGAAAAAAGGAGCAGATAACAAGCTGGTCGCTTTTTTGCATCCAAAAGGTACAAATGGTGTACTGATTGAATTGTGCCAAGAAATAAGATAAGCAAGCTTTTAGATCAGAAAATGCGCTGTTCATAAAAAGAATGAAGCAAAAGCAAAGGTTCAGCTTGTTTTTTACGCCTTAAAAAAGCGAGTTTCCTGCTAAATTATTTGCAACATATTAAATTTAGTAGTAATATTGCAACCTCTTAACCGGTCCTATAGCTCAGCTGGTTAGAGCACCTGACTCATAATCAGGTGGTCCCTGGTTCGAGCCCAGGTGGGACCACGAAAACCCTTCCAATTTTATTGGAAGGGTTTTTTGTTTTTTTAGAAAAATATAATCTACTGATTTTTAGAAGCAAAATACAATCAAAATTCATAAGTAGCAGATTTTTATTTCCTAATTATTTTTGTAAGTTGTTGAAATTTTATATCTTCCGTTTTTAAAAAATAACCACTACTTCAAAACCCCACTATTTTGAAAAATTTTTTAACTTCTGTTTCTATGGTCGTTGAAGAGGAATCAAGGATTTCATTTCGACTGTTAAAAGTGTTTTTGATTACCCTATCAATTATTTGTATGGTATTGCTGACGTTTTATAACTTTAAGGTATTTGCTACTGGAGGCAGTAGTAACGGTTTAGACTTTTTACTTCGGATTGCCTATAGCTTGTATTAGTCTGGAATGATTTTTTGTTCTTCTAAGTTGGAGTAGATTTCTGCTTCAGCAGCTTTTTACTACGAGCTGTATATCCAATTGCATGGCATATTCCATTCGTTTGACACCGCTGATTTTTTTTGCTTTCTTCAGGTCATTTTCTATAGCTTCAATAGCTCCTCCGCGTGACCAGTTTTGATTAAATGATATTTCCCAAGCCATATTCAGATTCTTGATCTTGAACCATAGCTCTTTTGATAAGACGTTATTAAAAATATTTTTTTGTTCCTCAGTGGCATCGGGCAACTCTAAAATGACTAAAGCTTTGTATCCCATGATTCATAAAATTAGGCAGATTGGTACCCAAATTTACTGTTGGTCAGGCCCATTTCCTTACGGTTTTCCGTAAAGGCGTTTTTTTAAGTTTTTTTTAGCATCTCAAAATAAAAAAACCGACAGGGATGTCGGTTGAGAAATAGCAGGCTTGGGGTGCTGTTATATGAGTCCTAGATCTTTTGCATTGCTGATCAGATGGATAGTGTTCTTTGCCTTGAAATAGAGCTTGAGCTTGTTTATCCTCTTCTCAATGCTGCTGTTGCTGGAGGGCACATTGCCTTGCTTCTTGAATTTGGCACCTATTTCATCTTGCGTCAAGCCGATGGACAAGTATTTGATAAGCTTGAGGTCATACTCCTCAATTTCAATGATATTATTGGCCTGAAATATATTAGAAAGTGGAGCCGCGACGTAATTTTCGGTGCTTCCGGCTAAGGCAAGGACGGCTTTTTCTAGTTCTTTCGATCCTTCGCGTCCTTTGGATACATAGCCGTTTATGCCACATTCTTCAAATAAGGCTTTTATTTTATACGAGCGATCTTCTATGGAGTAGGCTATGACCTTTAATTCTGGCTGTGTTTCCTTGACGCTCCTGATGAGATCTTCTCCAGATTCTAGCACAGTGTCTCGATGATCTTGCTTAAAAGAAAGATCTGTTATCAGCAAATCATAAGGTTCTTCATCTAACAGTGCTTTTTTGACTTTTAGATAAGCCTCGTCACAGTATTTGGCATGATGAATTTCAGCATGTGTCAGCTGGTCGAGCTGTGAAATTACCGAAGTCTGTATACTGTCAATGTCTTCTGCAATCAAAATTTTTTTAAACATAGTCTTAAATTTTTTAAACAGGATAGCCAAAAGAAAGCTTTACTCCTCTGTTTGTCTGTATGTCAAAAATAAGCGTTCCTCGGATGCTTTTTATACGGTTTTCCACATTCTGAAGGCCATTTTTTAAAATAGTTTTTCCAAGTGGCATTCCAATGCCATTGTCCGAATATTGGACGTTAATTTTTTTATCAGCAGTCGAAAAATCAATAACAGCTAGGGTGGCTTGGCTGTGCTTTTTCATGTTGACCATTAATTCTTGGAGAACTCGGTAGGTTACCAATTTCTTGTTTTCATCTATTTTTATCCAATCGACAGCATCAATACCTTTGATCAGTACATTAAGCGATTCTGTCTGGTATTCAGAAAGCATTTCTTTTAACTGTCTTGAGAAATTTTCACCCAATTCGACAGGGCTGTTTTCTCTTGAGATATCCCGGGTTCTTAAATATACGCTATCAAGCGAGTGTATAAGCGCTTCTTTTTTTTCTGGTTTCTCTAAGTTTTGTGTCGAGGCAAATGTCATGACATTATAAACGTCATTTGCAAGCTCGTCGTGTACTTTTTTTGCAATTCGTGTTTCGGTATTGTAAGCCTCTTGAAACTTTTCTTTTTCATGCCTGGATTTCAATAATCTGTATAACAACGTTCCAACGAGCACAAGAAATGATATCGTTAGTAATAAGAGCTCATTTCTGCGTTTTGCTTTTTCTGCTTTTAACTTGTTTTCTGCATTTTCTGCTTGATATTTTAGCGATTCTTCTTCAACTTGTTTTGAATCGTAACGAATTTTGGCAAACTGATTTTTTGCTTTCTGACGGACGATTTTTATACTGTCGTTCAACTTCGTATATTCAGAAAACAGTTTGTCGGCTTCTTGTCTTGAATTCGATGTCTTAGAAATAAATTTAATGGCATCAAGTTTGTCATCAGTATTTTTTATTGTTTTTGCAATACCATAAGCTCTTTCGGCATATTGCCTTGATAATTTAGGATTGTCTTGAAGGTAATATTCTGAAAGATGCAAGCAGCTTGCAGATAATCCAAAATCATCATTAATAGAGTCTTTTATCTTTAAGGCTTCTAGCATATACATTATGCCTTTTTTGTTACCCGACATAAAATAAGAATAACCTAAGTTGTCTAAAGCTTTTGCCTTCAGTTCGGCGTTAGTATTCGAGCTTTTTTTAGAAACCAAATCAGTAAGAATCTTTATCGCTTTTGGATACTCTTTTTGGTCCATATAGACAGATGCTATATTATTCATTACTGCATCTTGTGAGATAGAATCTTTCGTGTTTTTATACGCCTTATCATAATAAAATAGCGCCTTTTCATAATTGAAAAGTTGCTTATATGACATGCCTAAGAAATTATAAGCGGCCACAAGATAAGAATCATTTCCTGCATTCTCTAAGCATTCTAAAGCATTAGTCGCTGTAGTTTCAGCGCCATAATAATCAGAAGAAATACGTTGGAGATCAGTCATCATCAATAAGCTATATCCAGCTCTTAAACTGTCTTTTACCTTCAGATATTCGATTTTTGAACGATCATAATAAGCAAAACTACTATCGATATTTATTGTCGAATAATAGGAAGCGTAGAGGTAATAGTATCCTCCGAGATAGGTTTTATTTTTTGTCTTAAGAGCGAATTTTTTTAGCTCCTTGAAATAATGCCCTAAACTGTCCTGTTCGTAAAATATATCATTTTCTATCTTATTGTATAAGCCTTTGTAGTACAGAGAATCAGTTTTAGATTCTATCCCGATGTGATAGACTTTATTACTGAAGTAAAGATGATTATTTTTAGAAAATTTAGCATCATGAGATAGTTTTGCATAATATTCGAGGCTGTCGGAAGTAGATTTTCCCTTCTTTACCGGCATGACTTCTTCACATGAAATAAAAATCAATGTTATGAAAAAAAGCAAAATCGGGGAGTAATGCTTCATAGAAGAATGTTTCCCCGAAAATACTAAAACTGTTTTACAAAAACTTTTTTTATTTATATTTTTTTGGTCTATGGACCTACAACAGGAGTCGGTGGAGGTGGTTTTGTAGAAGTATTCATATTATTACCGCCGCTATCGTCTGCTTGCTGGCTCATTCCGTTGACTTCATCTGTCGTATCATCTGCTGTGCAGGAAATAAACAGGGTGCTAGAGGCTATAATAGCCAGAGCTAGAATTAATTTTCTCATCTTTTTAGTATTAAAGTTTGACATGGAGGATTCTATTTCGATTCTGTTTTTCGAAATTTTAATCCGTCGTTTTTAATGGGTGGTGGCCCTTTTTTTGGGAAGTTCAGCATGCTAAAACAGAAGAGAAGATCATACTTCCCGAATGGTCATTCCATCCTGTTTAGCAACACTGAGGTAAAATCAGTTTTGTACATTTGTCCCAAATGCATGTTAGGACAGGAACTGATTTCTGAGGCAAAGTAAATCTGGTTTTTGCTAGTGATAGCAAGGGAATTCCGATGATTCCGATAATTCCGAACGATTCCAATTAATTCTGAATTTATAAATATGAAAAATAATTTTGAAGAATATAAAAAGGCCATCATAACCCGGTATGAAGAAGAAAAAATGGGAAAATATTCAGATTTGCTTTTAGATCCCACTCCCGCAAATCTTAAAAGATTATGCCTTATTATTAGCGAAGAAGAAATGAGATTTTCTGATCTTGCTACTTTTCGCCATTTCTTTTGTTTTAAGACTGAAGATGATATTGCAAAATGGATTAAAAATTTCGATACCGAAAAATTCAAGCCCTTAAGTACCTTCTTGAAGTTAGGAACCAATCTCAAGGATTACCGAAGCGCAAATTTGATTGCAGTCTTGGTAGATTTTAAGCAGAGACCCTATACGAAGTTTTTAGATCCCAATCATCCTGTAAATGCCGATGACCATAGAAGTAATAATGGAAGTTGGACATCGCCTTCGAGAGATTACTTTTCTGAAAGAATGGCTATCTCAAAACCGGATGAAAACAACCATCAGTTGATGATAAAACCTCCTATGTCGAAAAAGGTGGTGCTGACATTGAGTCTGTTGGGCGGAATTCTTTTTTCTGCTTTTGTTTTAAAAGACGTTTTTGATGATAAATGCATGATTTGGAAAGGAGATCACTATGAAAAGTTTGATTGTGACGAAAATCGTGCTTTTGGAGAAATGAGCTATGATAATGTGGTTGCCTTGAATAAGGATGTATTAGAAAATTTCAGAAAGATAGAAATTAGTGATACGACCACTTTTTTTATCAATGATCGGCCGATGGTCTGGTATATTAAGCAAGATGGCAAATGTGAGTTTTTTTCATGCAGCGGCATTCATCCTATTACTAGAAAGCAACTCCGGCCCATTACAAAACATATGATTGAAAAACATATTCTAAAGGTCCACAATAAGAAATAATTTGGGGAAGTTTTCTTAAGGATTTTGTAGTGTTATGTCGTTGGTGCTGCAGTTAGTGTCGGTGCATACATTTGCCTTTTTTTGCGTATCGCAATATCTTATGACGAAAAACCGTCGTGATTGTAGAAATAAACAACTCTTAAAGGTGTTTTTTTCTACTCATGACGGTTCTTTTTTTAATTTTTTGCTACTCGTTTTAAGTTAAGTTATTTTTTAATTTATTGATATGTAAATAATTAAATATTTTTTTTGACTGTGAGTAGATGTGAGTATGCATTTTTTTTCATAATTTAAATTTCCGCCTTTTATTTGTCCTGTTACTTTTTATCAGAGCACTTCTTTTTTAGAGGCCTACTCTTGCTAAAACTTAATATTCTTTGAGATCCCAAATCTGCAGAAAGAACAACTTACCAATTCTATAAATGTGTTTGATTAATTGTATGGAAATCTTTGTAAAGATTTTGCGTGTTCTGTTTGGCTTTGAATAATAGCATTGCTATGAATTAGATAACTATATCTTGGACTTCTGTGTTTAAGATTAAAATAAATTACCACTAAAGCTATTGCTTTAACATTGATTGGTGGTAGGTCAATGCGGTAATTTTTGAGAGGAGGGTGACCCGTAGTGTTATTTTAGGGGAAAATATGTTCTTGGTTTATGTCGCCCTCCTTATTTTTTACTTCTCTCTATTTGTTTTCAAACTATTAAAACGGACTGAATAATTCCTTTAAAAGGGAAAATATGCTGTTTTTTATTTTGTGAAGCTTATGATATTATAAGCTTGATTTTTGGGTTTTTTACAAACTATTTTTCCAACATGCTTTTATATTTTTATGCTGTTTCTTTCATTTATAAAGAAATAAGTAAGTTGAAATTATTTTTTCACAAGAAAAATGGTTTTGTTTTTGAATATATTGCAACTTTATAAGATAGAAAATATAGTTTCTGTTTCAAAACCCCCTAATTGTCAAATATTTATCGGTTATTGTATTGTTTTTTTATGAAAATGTGTTTTTTATGATATGATAAATATTTATTTATTTTGCCTGCCCTAAAATATAGATAGATTGTAAACTAAAACTTCATAATATAAGTGCCTTTCTGTATTTATGAAAAAGAACAAGTATTTCCTATTCTTTATTTTTTTCCTATCACTTGGTAAAAGTTTTAGTCAGAATTTTAATCAAGCTCAAATCGATAGCCTCTTATCTGTTGCCGAACAGCTGGAAAGCAAAAATGCGGCCTATGGAGTTACTTTGAGCCTGAAAGCTTATGATGACTCGAAAAAGCTAGGGTATAAAAAAGGCATGGCTCAAGGATTGCTCATTGCCAGCAGAAAGCAGCATGAGTTATCAAAGTATGAAGATGTTCTGAAAAATGCATCAGCAGCAGAGAAACTTGCAGTTGAAATTTCAGATTCTAAATTAATTTCAGATGCTCTTCGATTAAAAGGAATTGGATACACAGGCTTAGCAGACTATGAAAACGGGCTAAAACAATTCAGAAAAGCGCTTTCTTTTGCGCAAAATCTTCCTGACAAAGAAATTAAAAGCTCAAGACTAGGAGTGCTTTACAATGACATTGCCTTTAACTTGGGTGAGAAAGGCGGCACTACCGATTCGGTTGCTTTTTATTATAGGAAAGGATACCAGGAATTTGAGAAAATGGTGCTGAATAATCCACTGCGGAATAAGACACTTTCCTTGGCATGTTCGAATGTCGGTTCTAGTTTTTTAAGAGCAAAAGAACTTGATTCTGCTGAGTTTTATCTTGACAGAGCATTGCAACTAGCCAATTCTGTCAATCATGAATCTGTAAAAGCCAATACGCTAAGTGACTTAGGAAGCCTTAATTATTTTAGGAAAAAATACAAACTGTCCATCGATTATTTCAAAAAAGGAATTGAAGTAGCAAAGTCTATCAACGATGCTTATGCATTAAAGTCTACGTATCTTGGACTGTCAAAATCGTATGAAGCAATTCGTGATGGTGCAAACGCGGAAAAATACCTTTCAGAATATAATGCACTCAACGATAGTCTTAAAAACGTTCCGGAAGAAAATACGTCGGTTCAGACCGCATCAATGGGAGAAGACACTCTTGTTAAGAATGTAGATGACGACTTTAATCGGACGATTATATTTACTGCGGTATTTGTTTTATTGCTGATTGTAATATTAGTTCATATCTATGGGAAATTCCAGAAAGAAAAAGCGAACAATGCCCGCCTTCTGGCTGAGGTTCAAGATACCGCCAATATGTTTGTACTGTTGCAAAAAGATGAAGCCCATCTAAAGAAAATGCTTTATCTGGCAAGTACTAATGATCCTTCCTTTTTGATGATTTTTAAAGAAACCTACCCGGATTTTTATAAGAAGCTAAACAAAATAAATTCAGGGCTAATTGCCGGGGAACAAAAGCTATGTGCTTTTTTAAAACTGGATCTTTCCACTAAAGAAATCGCCCAATACACAAATTCATCAATTCGAGCTGTCGAAGCGAAAAAATACAGGCTTCGAAAAAAACTTTCAATACCCTCCGAAGAAGACATAAATGTATGGATGATGAATCTATAACAATTTTATTTTTTCCACATCAATTAATCCTTGTCGAAGCAAGGATTTTTTATTTATACAATTTTAAGCATTAAAAAGTAGAACGATAATATAAAAAGTAGTATTTTTCTTAACTTATAATTGCTGTTTTTCGCGTAGATAGTGCTTAATTACTACTCATAATCTTCTTCCTTTTTCATATCTCTGAAAAATAATTTACTGATAATCAGCATGAAAATAAAATGTTTATTGCTGAGTAGATGTGAGTAGTTGTTTTTTTGCAGGAATATTGTGTCTGTATTTTCTTTGCCCGCAAACAGTATAAATAATTGAATACGATGACGCGAAAATTAATAGCAGAATTTATTGGCACGCTTTGGTTGGTTTTAGGAGGTTGCGGAAGCGCTGTATTAGCAGCTTCAGTTCCTGATTTAGGTATTGGATATATAGGTGTTTCGCTGGCCTTCGGTCTGTCGGTCCTTACTATGGTCTACACAATCGGCACTATTTCTGGCTGTCATTTGAATCCTGCTGTGACAATCGGACTATGGATTGCTGGAAGAGCCGAAAGAAGAGAAGTTCTTCCTTATATTATGGCGCAAGTTTTAGGAGGGATTTTTGGTGCCCTTATTCTATATCTTATAGCAAGCGGACAGCCGAATTTTGAGCTAGGAAATTTTGCTGCAAACGGTTTTGGAGAACATTCTCCAAACCAATACGATATTTTCTCGGTTCTTACTACCGAAGTAATCATGACTTTTATCTTCATGCTCATCATTCTCGGATCTACCCATAGCTCCGCTTCAAAAGGATTTGCCGGGATTTCAATCGGTCTTGGACTTACTTTGATCCATTTGATGAGTATTCCAGTTTCCAATACTTCGGTAAACCCTGCAAGAAGTACAAGCCAGGCTCTATTTGTTGGAGGGTGGGCTTTAGAACAGCTATGGCTTTTCTGGCTAGCCCCAATAGCAGGAGCAATTTTGGCAGGAATCTTTTATGAATACTTGTCTTCTCAAATTGACGAGGTAGAATAGCTTGGAAAAGAAGAGAAGCTAATTATACCCTCATGGTTTATTAAATTCTTACAAACGAAAATAATAAATTTTATTGATTTCTTAATTTTTGATAACAATTACATAGCATTTGAGAAATTTTATAGTGTAATTTTGGCGGATATTCATTTGAATATTTTATTTTACAAAATATTTTGACAAAAAGATTTTTTATTTACTTTTACAACCTATGAGGATTGTCCCAAATACAATAATAAATCTTGCAGTGGTTCTGTTTTCTGTAGCTAATTGCTTTGCTGATAATGAGCCTCCTGCACCGCCACCGCCTACGGGTCCAACGCCAATCGGTCTTCCTATCGATAATGGAATTCTTCTTTTATTGGTGATAGGGTTGGTTTTTGCTTTTTTACGATTTAAGATGTCAACTAAAGATAAAAAAGCTCCGATGTAAGTCGGAGTTTTTGTTTTTTGGCTATCTAAGCTGGTGCAATCGCGAAACATATTTTCCAATGACATCAAACTCAAGGTTGATTTTTGTTCCGACTTCGAAATTCTTGAAATTGGTGTGCTCATGCGTGTAAGGAATAATCGCAACACTGAACTCGTTCTTTTTAGAATTTACAACAGTCAGGCTTACTCCGTTCACGGTAATCGAGCCTTTTTCAATGGTAATATTGCTTAAGGCGGGGTCGTATTCAAAAGTATAATACCAGCTTCCGTCAGCTTCCTCAATAGATTTGCAGATTCCTATTTGATCTACATGACCTTGCACGATATGTCCGTCTAGCCTGTCTCCTAGCTTCATGCCGCGCTCCAAGTTAAGCAGGTCGCCTATTTTCCAGTCGCCTATATTTGTTTTGTCGATAGATTCCTTAATTGCTGTAACCGTATATTGGTCGTCCGAAATTCCCACAACTGTAAGACACACGCCATTATGCGAAACACTTTGGTCTATTTTAAGCTCATTAGTGATCGATGAGGATACGGTTATGTGTATATTTTCTCCCTCTTTGCGTAAATCTTTGACCGCTCCAAGGGTTTCTATTATTCCTGTAAACATTCTTGTTTTATTTTACTAAATTTGCACTTCAAAATTAGCAATAAATAAGGAGCAAGTAGTATGAAAAAAGCAGAAAATATAATAGTTGGAATTTCAATAGGAGATTTGAACGGTATTGGAAGCGAGGTAATCCTGAAAACCTTCGAAGACCCGCGGATGCTTGAGCTGTGCACGCCAGTTATTTTTGCTAATGTGAAAATACTCTCTTTTGCTAAGAAAAACCTTGATGCCACGATTGCGCTTCATGGAATTGACAAGATTGATCAGCTCCTTCCAGGAAAAATCAATGTTTTAAACGTTTGGAAAGAAGGTGTCAATGTAGAATATGGAGCCAATGACGAAAATATCGGGAAGTATGCCATAAAATCATTTACGGCAGCTACAGCAGCTTTGAAAGAAGGGCAGATAGATGTTTTGGTTACGGCACCAATTAATAAATACAACATACAGTCCGAAGATTTTAAATTCCCAGGACATACTGATTATCTGGATCAAGAGCTGGAAGGGAATGCTTTGATGCTTATGGTGCAAGATGATTTGCGCGTGGGCTTGATTACAGATCATATACCTGTAAACGAAGTCGCTTCACATCTTACAGAAGCACTTATCAAGAGCAAAATCGAAACCGTTAAAAAATCGCTCATCCAAGATTTTAGCATAAACAAGCCTAAGATCGCCGTTCTAGGATTGAATCCTCATGCGGGTGATGGAGGCGTAATCGGTAAAGAAGACGACGAAATCCTAAGGCCTACAATCAAAAAGCTATTTGAAGGCGGAACCTTAGTTTTTGGACCGTATGCGGCCGACGGTTTTTTCGGAAGCGGCCAATATGAGAAATTCGATGCTGTGATAGCGACGTATCACGATCAAGGATTGATTCCTTTTAAGACGCTTTCTTTTGGGAAAGGCGTGAATTATACGGCGGGATTGAATAAAATAAGAACATCGCCAGATCACGGAACGGCCTATGAGATTGCAGGAAAAGGAATTGCAGATCCCAATTCGTTCAAGGAAGCAGTTTATCTGGCTATCGATATCTATCATTCCAGAAATGAATATGCGATTATTACCGAAAAACCCCTAAAAATAAAAGAAAAACACTTATAAACAAAAAAATGTTTATAACGCTTTTGGAATTGTAATTATTTTATATCTTTGCACTCCCGAAGTTTAGGGCAAATTGTTGTTAAGATGAAAGTAACCAATGAGTTTTTAATTCCTTTTATAGGATTAAAGTTAGGAAAACATCAGTTTGAATATCAAATAAATAAAAAGTTCTTTGAAGACTTTAGTTATGACGAGTTTGAAAGCTGTGATATCAAAGTCAATGTAGTTTTAGAGAAAAAAAGCACCATGCTTGAACTTCAGTTCAAACATAAAGGAACGATTTATGTTCCGTGTGATTTGACTAGTGAAATGTTTGATTTGCCGATTAAAGGAAAAATCAAGCTGATCGTTCAGTTTGGAGAAGCTTTTAATGATGATAATGAAGAATTGCTCATTTTGCCTCACGGCGAACATCAAGTGGATATTTCACAATACATCTATGAGATGATTGCGCTTTCCATTCCTCTAAAAAGAATTCATCCAGGCGTGAAAGACGGTACGTTAAAAACAGACGCTCTTGATAAACTGAATGAATTGCAAGTCAATGCGAAAGAACAAAAAGCTGATGCAAAAGAAGAAGAGACAGATCCGCGTTGGGATCAATTAAAAAAACTATTAACGGATAAATAATATAGTAAAATGGCACATCCAAAGAGAAAGACCTCGAAAACAAGAAGAGATAAAAGAAGAACACATTATAAAGCATCTGTTCCTCAAATCGCTACATGTCCAGTGACTGGAGAGGCGCATTTATACCACAGAGCTTACTGGCATGAAGGTAAAATGTACTACAGAGGTCAAGTAGTAATTGATAAGCAAGAAGCTGTTGCTTAATACAATTTTGCAGTAAAAAATCGAACTCTCACGTTGTGGGAGTTTTTTTGTTATTTATAATTTATTGATAAATAACGCTTTGCAAAAAGGTATGTTTTAGATTTTTTTTGTAATTTCCACCTCTTTTCGAAACTATATTTTTCGAGAAGAAATTATTAAAAATAGTATGAATACAATCACAGCCGCAATTACCGCTGTTGGAGCCTATGTGCCTGATTTCGTGCTTTCAAATAAAGTGCTTGAAACGTTGGTTGATACCAATGATGAGTGGATAACCTCTCGCACAGGAATTAAAGAAAGACGCATTCTAAAAGATGATACGAAAGGAACATCTTTTCTCGCCATTAAAGCTGCAGAAGACTTAATTGCTAAAAATAATATCAACCCGGCAGAAATCGATTTAGTACTGCTAGGAACTACAACTCCAGACATGCCCGTTGCCGCGACAGCTGTTTATGTTGCCTCACAAATTGGTGCTGTCAATGCTTTTGCTTACGATTTGCAAGCTGCCTGTTCTAGTTTTTTATACGGAATGTCTACTGCAGCTGCTTACATCGAATCAGGCAGATACAAAAAGATTTTATTGATCGGAGCCGACAAGATGTCTTCCATAATCGATTATACAGATAGAGCCACGTGCATTATCTTTGGTGATGGGGCCGGTGCTGTCTTGTTCGAGCCGAATCATGAAGGTCTTGGATTTCAAGACGAATTTTTAAGAAGCGATGGCGTTGGCCGCGAGTTCTTGAAGATCGAAGCCGGAGGTTCCTTGCTTCCTGCGTCAAAAGAAACTGTCGAGAACAAACAACATTATGTTTTTCAAGATGGTAAAACCGTTTTCAAATATGCCGTTTCAGGAATGGCTGATGTCAGCGAAAAAATAATGCAACGCAACAACCTTACTAAAGAGGATGTGAATTGGCTGGTAGCTCATCAAGCAAACAAAAGAATTATTGATGCTACGGCAAACAGAATGGGTCTGGATGAATCCAAAGTACTCGTTAATATTCAAAAATATGGCAATACTACTTCAGCAACATTGCCATTGCTTCTGAATGATTTTGAGAAGCAATTCAAAAAAGGAGATAATTTAATATTTGCCGCATTTGGAGGTGGATTCACTTGGGGATCGATCTACATGAAATGGGCATACGACAAACAATAAAACTAAAACCTAAATTCGAATATCATGGATATTAGAGAAATTCAAAACTTAATCAAGTTTGTAGCAAAATCAGGAGCTACTGAAGTAAAATTGGAGATGGATGATTTCAAAATCACAATCAAAACTACTGACGGAGCGTCATCTGAAACTACTACTTACATCCAACAGGCGCCAATAAGCCACGCATTGCCACAAGCTGCTATGCCACAGCCAACAGCTCCAACGGCTCCTTCAACACCAGTTGCAACTTCTGCAGCAGGTGAGGACAACTCAAAATATGTTACGATTAAATCTCCAATTATTGGAACATTATACAGAAAACCTTCTCCAGACAAAGCACCATTCGTAGAAGTAGGCAGCTCAATCTCAAAAGGAGATGTAGTTTGCGTTATCGAAGCAATGAAGCTTTTCAATGAGATCGAATCTGAAGTTTCTGGAAAAATCGTAAAAGTATTGGTAGATGATTCATCTCCAGTAGAATTTGACCAGCCATTATTCTTAGTAGACCCATCATAATTTAGATTTTAGATTGCAGATGTTTAGATTGCAGATTTTACTAAAATCTCCAGCTTATCTAATCGTCTAAGTATCCAAATTGTCTAATTATCTAATTTAAATACGATGTTTAAAAAAATACTAATAGCAAACAGGGGAGAAATCGCGCTTCGCGTTATCAGAACCTGTAGAGAAATGGGTATCAAAACGGTAGCCGTTTACTCAACTGCAGATGCAGAAAGCCTTCATGTTCGCTTTGCGGATGAAGCTGTTTGTATCGGCCCGCCGCCAAGTAATTTATCTTACTTGAAAATGTCTAACATTATTGCAGCTGCAGAAATTACAAATGCAGATGCAATCCACCCTGGATATGGCTTCCTTTCTGAAAATGCTAAATTTTCAAAAATCTGTCAGGAACACGGTATCAAATTTATTGGTGCTTCTCCTGAAATGATTGACAGAATGGGAGACAAGGCTTCTGCAAAAGCTACAATGAAAGCGGCAGGAGTTCCTACGATTCCAGGTTCAGAAGGTTTGTTAGAATCTTACGAACAGACTAAAAAACTGGCGAAAGAATTCGGTTATCCAGTAATGCTTAAAGCTACGGCTGGAGGCGGTGGAAAAGGAATGAGAGCCGTTTGGAAAGAAGACGAACTTCAAAAAGCTTGGGAAAGCGCTCGTCAAGAAGCTGCTGCTGCATTCGGTAACGACGGAATGTACATGGAGAAATTGATTGAAGAGCCTCGTCATATTGAAATTCAAGTGGTAGGTGATGCTTACGGTAAAGCATGCCACCTTTCTGAAAGAGATTGCTCAGTTCAAAGACGCCATCAAAAACTGACAGAAGAAACGCCTTCTCCATTCATGACAGACGAACTTCGTCAAAAGATGGGTGAAGCTGCTGTAAAAGCGGCAGAATATATCAAATATGAAGGTGCTGGAACCGTAGAATTTTTGGTTGACAAACACAGAAATTTCTACTTCATGGAGATGAACACTCGTATCCAAGTAGAGCACCCAATTACAGAACAAGTTATTGATTATGACTTGATCCGTGAGCAGATTTTAGTTGCTGCTGGCGTGCCAATTTCTGGTAAAAATTATTTGCCACAGTTGCATGCTATCGAATGCCGAATCAATGCGGAGGATCCATACACCGATTTCCGTCCGTCACCAGGAAAAATCACGACGTTGCATACGCCAGGAGGACACGGAGTTCGTCTAGATACTCACGTTTATTCTGGATATACGATTCCGCCGAACTACGATTCCATGATTGCAAAATTGATTACTACGGCTCAAACAAGAGAAGAAGCAATCAGCAAGATGAAACGTGCTTTGGATGAGTTCGTGATCGAAGGTGTAAAAACAACCATTCCTTTCCACAGACAATTAATGGATGATCCAGCTTATGTAGCGGGTGATTATACCACTAAATTCATGGAAAGCTTCAAAATGGAAGATCCAAAATAAAAATAGAAATCCCAGCTGAAAGGTTGGGATTTTTTTATTGCTTGCTTTTTTGTTTTTGGACTATTGCCAAACAGAGAACAATGATGGCAAGTCCGCCAAATAAGTACCAATAATTGCAAGTAGAATCCTCCGAAATATCGCCATAAAAAACAAAAGCACTCCAAAAATAAGGCGACTTCTTGCTGTTTGTAATACTTTTGTCTTGTAAAAATTCCATTTTTGCTTGATGATTAGCCCTAAAGTACATCTCGTCTTTTTCGCAGCTTTGATAAAAATTCTTCATTAAAACAGAAGTCGTATAATCGTTCACTTTCCATAACGAAAACAACAGGTTTTCAGCACCTGCATTCTGAAACCCGCGTGCAATGCTTAAGGCGCCTTCGCCGCGATACAACTTTCCAATACCCGTTTCGCAGGCGCTCAGGACAACTAAATCCGGATGAATATCTAAAGAATACAAATTGCCGTACAGAACATCTTGATCGTAAAAAGAAATTGCAGCGGGAATTTCCGTATTTCCGGAAGATGCATGGGTAGAAAGATGGAGTATAGAATGATGTCGGATGTCTTTCAAAAAATTAGCATAGGTTGCCTGATTTTTTTCCAAATAAGTTCCGCCATACAGCTGCTTGATGGATTTTAGCTCTTCTACAGAAAAATCCAGACTTCTATTGCTGTTTTCAAAAACAGGAAATACGCCTAACACGGATTGATTTTTATAACTAGGTTTTTTATTGTTCAAGTAAAACTCGGTAGACGTTGCATAACTTATGATTTCTTCATTCATCAGATAAGGCAGTTTTGAAAAATCAGTGCTTTGCGATGCCTTGGTAAGCAACGATTCAAAAGAAATAAAACAAAGCAATCCATCTGGAAGTATCAGGTGCTTTTTTGTTGTTATTTTTTTTAACTGAAGCAGATTATAGAGCTTATGGCTCTGTTGTTTGTATCCGGAAAGATCATTTGAAATGGCAGACGATTCGGCGAAATAATCCAAATAATCGGTGATTATTTTTTTATTTAGAGAAGAAGTAAGGAAAGATGTAAGCTGTATCTGAGAATCAGATACATCAAAAACATAAACTTTTTCTTTCCCATAAAAATAGGCCGTTAATGTTGCATCGTCGTTTTTTAATTTATAATAGAGCCTATCAAAATCCAATTGTGATGGGCCATTGCATTTGTCTTTTTCAAAGCTTTTTTTCAATGCCGCTATCTTTTCATTCTGAAGTGCCAAAGCTGTATTGATAGCTTCTAGATTGGCTTTTTCACCTTTTTCTTGTTCTTTGATGACGGTGTTGGAGAGTTCGTGAATTTTATATAAAATTTCTTTTTGGCTTTTACTTCCTGATTTTTTTGCGAGCGTAATATAGTTTTTCAATGCGCTAGATTTTGTTGTTTCTTGTAGCGCGAAAGCTTGTTCTAAAAACATAGGGTCTTTTGATTCTTGATAACGCTTTTCATACATTCCAATCGCTTTTTCCACCCGATTTCGGATGCCTGAGCTGTGGATAAGCGAAGTCTCTTCGTAAAACAAAAAAGAGGAAAACTGTGCGTCAATCACAAAAGTAAGGTTGTAACAGTCAATCGCTTTTTGATAGTTTTTTTGCGCTTCATACGTTGAAGCCAATACATTCAATGCATCAATCAAGAGTCCTTCTGGATAAAGTGTTTTCTGCGTAGGAAGAAGGTTGCTCGGATTATAATTCGGAATCAATTCTTTGAAAATTTCCTGAATTGTTTTTTGGCTTTCCTTTATCTTTTTTTGGTTCAGCAATAGTTGTGCTTCTTCTAGATAAAGCTGTGAACTATCACGTTTAGAATTGCCAGAGAGTTCGGATTTAGCTTTTTTAATATAATCTTCCGCTTTTTTATAGTTTTTTTGGTGTCTGTAAACTGTCGCAAGATTTTTATAAAGAAGGAAACTTGGAGCAATAATTTCTGCTTTTTCAAAAATCTTTTGTGCTTTTTCAAGCTCATTTTTTGCCAGATAGTTTTCTCCAAGAAGGGAAAGAATAATAGCCTTTTTTTCATCTGAAAGCTTCTCTGTAGCATAGATGTTTTCTAGCAAATCAATAGCTTCTTGGTTTTTCCCGATGCTTTTATAAGCGGCAGAAAGATTGATTACGGCACTTGCTTTCTGCGACAAATTGTTGTTTTTGATGGCGAGATACAGATACTGCTTAATAGTATTTTCAGCACTTGTATAATCTCCAGTCATCGTATAGAGATTTCCCAAAGGCTTTAAGCAATATTCGACAATATCATAATCCGAAAGTTGGTTTTTTTGAAACAGTCCCAATGCTTTTTCATAGGAATGAATTGCCTCAAAATAATGGCCAAATTGTTTTTGATAGAAAGCCTTATTGCAGTTTAAGATGACAATAGCCAGCTTTTCATTTTTAGATTTTGGCTTTGGGTCTTTCCAAAACTGTTTTTCTGTTTCTTCCAGACATTTTATTCTAGCTAAGGTCGGATGAGCTATAAAATTATCCAATGCTGCGTAGATATGATCTTCAGCAATTGTCTGTTTTTGTGCGAAAGCAAATTGTGCGAATAGTATAAAGAAAATAACCTTTTTCATCAAAATTTCCAGATTGCATAGAATTGCCAATGACTGAAATCATTTTCAAAGCTCCATAAATAACGAATTCCGACACTTGGTCCTATTCGGGCAAAGCCAAAAGTAACATCTGCAAAAACATTGGTTTGCAATTTTTCAAATGCTTTTGTAGTTGTCTTTTCGCTTTGGCTTTGTCGGGCACTGGTAATTTCTTCGCCTTGCCGTGGAGGATTCGGGTCATTAAATACAGGCTGAAAATACCGTGTTGTTGTTTCATTTTCGAAAGTCTCATCCAATGCGACAGAAAATTGCGGTCCGAAACCAAACCCAATATAATTATTCAGGCTGTAGCGAAGCGACACGGGAACGACTTCGGCTAGATTTCGTACCGTTTTTTGCTTGTTTTCTGTCTGAACGTAGGCTATGTCTAAAACTGTTCCGTTGCTTAATACTAAAGGCGGATTCAGCTGTCTTAATGTCGGATTTGTGCTGGTGGAAGAACTACTTTCCATATAATTGTAATACAATTCAGCCTGTACGTACCATCTGTACGATTTATAAGGCGAAATTGTGGCACCTAGAAAATAACTCTTAGGATTTTCTTGATCTGGAAAATAATTATACCCTGTTCGTACGCCAATAGAAATTCCGGGACTGAAACGCGTGACGGCATAATTGGTAATAATAGGTTCATTTTTGTCAAAGATAATCGCAGTACGGCTTTTGGTTTTTACCTTATGGAAATCTTTGCCAAACTTCAAACTGTATTTTACGAAGCCTTTCGTGCTGTCTTTTTCCATCACATTTTTTTGGTTGCTTCCTGGCAGATAGATATTCTTGAAGGTAAAATGTATCTGATTTTTCAAGACAATCGTATCAAGACAGCTATAGTTTACCTCTTCGTTTTTCGGACAGATTTCGCACTTCGGATACATATCGACAATTTTTAAGGTCGATTTATCAAAAATATCGGGAATATCTGTTTCGAGTTTTATTTTTCGAGCCGGGCCTTCGCCATCATTTTGAAAGCGGGTCTTGAAATTTAATGTTTTAAATCGGACAAGCCTATAATTCATGAAAATACCATTCGAAGACATCTTGTTTGGATCATGAGAAGTCACGATTTCCATCTCAAGATTTTTTACCTTATGGTTTTTATAATTTCTGTCAGGAACAAAAACACCCCTGATGGTCAGCGTGGCGCTGGTGTCCTTGATCATTTCGGGAGTTGTCTTGAACGTAAAAAATAAATTTCTTGTCTGTTTTGGCGAAAGGCTGTCGAATTCAAAAACCTTTGAGTTACGGTAAAGTGCTTTTGACTGCTCAAGCGTCTGCTCTAAATTTTCAAGGTCTTCTATAATTTTATTGTTCTTAATTGCTATATTTTCAGCACTTGCGAGATATGTTTCATGTTTATCATAATCATCAACGAATGCGTAGTTTTCTTCTAATTTTTCTTTTTCGTTTTCATGTACCCTGGTTTCTACTGTTCCAAAGTTGTCATTTTTGAATTGCTTGTCGTTATAAAAAAGATAGAGCTTTCCGTTGGTAGAATAGTCTTTCAGGTTTTGATAGCTCATGACTACCACGATTTCCTCGTCGGGCATCGGTTCCCTGTTTTTCTGCAACAGGAAGCCGTCGTACTGTTCTATGGAAGCAATATCTTGATAATCTGTTTCTGATAATTCTGTGACAGCAATCGTTTTTGGACGGGTTGCTGGCGGTTTTCCATTATCATAATTGTTGGTCACGGCGAGCCTTACGGTAGCATTGCCTTTCTTTTTGTAGGTATGTTTGGGTTCTTTTTCCTTGCTGTAATGACCGTCGCCGAATTCCCAGAAATAACTATAGCTGGCCGGCGGTGCTCCTGCGATTTGGATAAGCGGTGGAGTCTGGGGCTTGAAAGAAACTTTATTTCCCTTTTGGTCAAGGCCGATTACGGCTCTTCGGGTTATCGTGTCTTTTGTTTTTGCTTGTGAAAAGCAAAAAGAAATTCCCGAAAATAAAACGGTTATGAGGATTAATTTCTTCATAATCAAGGGGTGTTTGTTATTATAAATGTAAAAAAAAGTGATGAAGTTGTCATCACTTTTGTTAAGATTATATTAATTATTTTATGGAAGGGCGTTAATCGCTGCGATTAACTGAGCTTCTGTCCCGACTGTTGTTTCAGCTAGTGTAAATACATACACATCATTTGCGGCAATTGTAACGGATTTGATAGCGTATCTCCATTGGCCATTATCTTCGGTCACAAAAATCACGTGGCATTCAAGACCGACAGGAATTTGTCCGTAGTGCTCAGAAAACTGATTTGTTGTCGGGTTGAAAGTATCTAATTTTGCCAAAGAGCTTCCTTCGCCATCATAGTGCAGGTAGATAGCACTGTTTTCAAAATTATATCCTGTTGGAGCTTCTGCCAAAATGGTTGTTTTTGGTCTTGGATCGCTATAGAAGCGGTCGACATTGGTCCATCCGAAGCTGCTGAAATACGCATAATAGTTTGGGCCTTCTACAAAAATACCATTTTCTCCATTCGCACGATCTTGCTCATCCCATTCCAAGTTGCCGTCTTCATCGATTGTTCCATCCCATAAAGACATTCCGGTATCAGCACCTCCAGTCAGGTTTGCAGGAATGATAACTTGCATCGGACAAGAAATGGCAAGCTGTTGTCCGTTTTTTGTCGCATTGATGTAGAATTCTCCTCCCGAAATCAATAAAGATATGTCGCCGTTTGGCATTCTTCCCATAGTTGGCTTGTTAGTCACCAGCATTGTTCCAGGATTAAATAATTCAGCATATTCGACTACGACTTGTCCTGTTATGGGATTTCCGTTTTGTGTCAGGCAGTTTCCGTTTATGGTAAATTGTACGCCATTTGCCGTTGTGAAAGTTGTAGCGCCATCTTCAGCGTTAAATGTAAAAGTCTGTGTGTCTAGGGCTTCTTCTCTTAAGGCCGCGAAGGCAGAAGCTGATGGCACGTAGTCTGGCGAATCGCCGTCGTCATTTTTGCTGCAGCTCGCTACAAGTATTCCTAGTATAAACAATTGTCCGATTTTTTTAAAATTTGTTTTCATGATTTCTAATATTTTATGTGTTAGTTATTGTTATATCAATTCTGGTTTTAGATTGTTACCCTTTTATTGAAAAATAATATCGATATACGGAATTCCGAAATCTGGGACAGGACCTCCCGTACCATAGAAATCCGAAGAAGTGATCGTGATTGCGGCATTTGATACTGGATAAGGACTCGGTCCGTTGAATCGCAAAAGCCTGCCGACTGTATTCCCAATGTTTCCTAGATAATTTGTCACCGTTCTTCTTAACGTATATGAAGTTCCAGCTGTGAGGTTTGTTGGCGTTATCGACACATATTCTGTTTGGGCAGAATCGAAAACATGGTTACCGCTGTAGATAGTCAAATTGGTAGTGTTGTCTACAATTTCAATCAGATAAGGAATACTGGCGGCATAAAGATTTGCGTTTCCTTGGTAACCAATGGAGCAGACGGTCTCGTTGGTGTTTACTTCAAAAGTGTATTCGTGTGTCAGAAGATCCATTGTTGTAACATCAGTAAACGAGGAATTGCTCGCTAATGTGGCCGCATATAGCTGGCTGAATTCTGAATTGGCCGTGCTGCAGCCTCCACCTTGGTTTTGGTTGTCGTCATTGTTGCAGCTTAGTGTTGCAACTACGGCTACTAATAAGAGTCCGATTTTTTTGATGTGTGTTTTCATAATTAAGTGTTTTTTGTTGTTTTAGTTACTGCGTAAAGCTGTTATCATAAATTATCGTTCAAATTCTGCGCTTCGGATAATCTTGTAGGTAAGAATTTCGCTGGTGCTGACAAGCTGGATCATTTTTAAGGCATGTCCTTCGGAACTTGAAAATCCTTTTGCGGTACCATTGGTGGTTTCCACTTCCCAGAAATACAATCGCAAGGTTGGGCTCGAAATTTCCTCGGCTAATTGGTAATAGCTTTCGATTTTTTTGTCGAGGATGATTTCACCGGCAGCCGCCAAGGCAATCCTGTTTTCTGCTTTTTCTAGCGATAAGGCAGTGCCTGAATAACTTCCTTGGTCTGTTTTTACGCTCCAGTCGTAAACGGTTACGATTCTGTCTTTTGTAATTTCTGTTGCATTTTCTGTTTTTGCAGCAGTTTTTACTTCTGTAGCATTTGCGCTTATCGATAATGCTATCATTGCTAATGTTAAGATGGACTTTTTCATGATTTCTAAATTTTTAATGTTGTGTTTAAATTTCGATTTATACCGTTATATCAAAATGCTTTTTAAATTGTTACCCTTGATCGGGAATTTTTAAAATAGTATTTGATGAACTTTATATTTCTATATACTCATTGCTGAAAATTTGTTACCCTTGTGTTTCTATTTTTTCTACATTAGCAGTAAATAAGGCAGTTATGACCGAAAAGAATACTCATTCTGACCAATTCTACATAGAGGGTTTGCTGCAAAACGATTCGGCAGTCATCCAGTCTATCTATAAAAAGTTTGCGCAAAAAGTCAAGAACTACATCCGGACAAATAGTGGCGATGACGATGCCGCAGCTGATGTAATCCAAGAGGTTTTGATAGCTATTTATAACCAAGCAAAAACTAAGGGACTTCAGCTCACGTGTCCATTTGATGCATATTTTTTCTTGCTTTGCAAAAGACGCTGGCTAAATGAATTGAAAAAATCTTCAAACAAAGGGGTAACAATCAAAGACGATACTCTATCTATAAGCGAATCAGTTCACGAGCTGGTCCTGCAAGCAGAAGCTTTTGATGAAAAACAGTCCCTGTTTGACGAAATGTTCCAAAAGCTCGGAGAAAAGTGCCAAGAGGTTCTCAAGCTTAGTTTCGTCTTAAAAACCATGGAAGAAGTAGCCCAGCGGCTAAACGTGACGTACGGTTATGTAAGGAAGAAAAAATCACTCTGCACAGGACAGCTTACAGAAATGATTCAGCAGTCGAATAGGTATAAATCGCTAAAAAAATAACGCCATGAATGAAGAGGCATACAATAGCTTTGAAAGCTATCTGAATAACGAAATGTCGACAGAAGAGCGATTGGATTTTGAATCAAAGCTTCAGGATGATTCTCAATTCAGAGAAAGCTTTGAACTGTATAAAGAAACATCGGCTTTTTTAGAACATAAATTTTCTGCCGAAACCCAAGATTTCAAAAAGAATTTGGCGTCGGTTTCGAAAGATTATTTTTCGGAGGAAGAGGAAGAAACTAAAGTTATTTACTTCAAGCCTTGGTATTATGCAGCGGCGGCTTCGGTAGTGATTCTTTTGGGGACTTGGATTTTCATGAAAGGCCCAACTCCGGAATACGGCGATTACGACCAGCATGAAAATGCGTCTTTTGTTGAAAGAGGCGATGCTGATGAAAACCTGAAAAACGCCCAGGATTTTTTTAATAAAAAAGAATACGAAAAAGCAGTGGTTTCTTTTCAGAAAATACAGAATCTAGACAATCCAGAACATCAATATTTTTATGCTATTGCTTTGATTGAAACGGATAATTACGTGAAAGCAGAAATGCTTCTAAATGAAATCCAGCATGGCACTTCTGTCTATAAAAATAAGGCAATCTGGTATTCTGCTTTGTCTGAATTAAAACAGAAAAATATGGAGGAATGCAAGTCATTATTGCGTCAAATTCCAGAAGATTCCGAAGATTATGATAAGGCTCAGGAATTATTAAAAGAATTAGATTAGATAAAAAAATCCCCGCGAAGAGCGGGGATTTTTGTTATAAAGTTTCTTTCAACCATCTAAAGAATTCTTTCTGCCAAACCTGTGCATTCTGAGGTTTTAGTACCCAGTGATTTTCATCAGGAAACAGAATGAACCTGCTCTTAATGCCTTGCAATTGTGCGGCTTGGAAAGCTTCCTGTCCTTGCCCGATCGGCACTCTATAATCTTTTCCTCCTTGGAAAATCAAAATAGGAGTGTCCCATTTGCTCACGTTATTGATCGGGTTGAATTGAGAATACGTCTTTTGCGCCGCTGCGTTGTTTGCTTCCCAATAAGCACCGCCAGAATCCCAGTTCGTGAAAAATACTTCTTCCGTGGTTCCGTACATGCTTTGCAGGTTGAAAACGCCACAGTGTGCTATGAAAGTCTTGAATCTTTTTTTGTGAATTCCAGCTAAATAGAACACAGAATAGCCTCCGTAGCTTGCCCCAATAGCGCCCAGCCTTGCTTTGTCAACATAGCTTTCTTTTGAAACATCGTCGATAGCAGAAAGGTAGTCGTCCATTACTTGGCCGCCCCAGTCTTTGCTGATCTGCTCGTTCCAGGCAACACCATGACCTTGCATTCCTCTTCGGTTTGGTGCTACGACAATATAACCTTGCGCCGCCATAACCTGAAAGTTCCATCTAAAAGAATAAAATTGTGTCAATGCAGATTGCGGTCCGCCTTGGCAATATAAAAGTGTCGGATATTTTTTGTTCTTGTCAAAATTGGGAGGAAGCACTACCCATACCAGCATTTTCTTTCCGTCAGTTGTCGTAACATAACGTTTTTCGAATTTGCTCAAGGCTATTTTTGAATAAGCAGCATCGTTTACTTTTGTAATTTGGTTCCATGTTTTTTTCTTCAAATCGTAAGAAAAGATTTCTGCTGCATGATTGAAGTCGGTTCTTGCCACGATAGCCTTATCTCCAGAAAAACCTACAATATCGGTCACGTCAAAATCACCATCGGTAAGCTGTCTTACGGTTATAGCAATTCGAGTCAATCCCGGAAAATTCACCTCAAATAATTGTTTGGTACCGTTGATTGGTGCTAAAAAATATACTTTTTTCCCATCGGCACTCCAAGTAAAGCTGTCAACAGTTCCATCCCAGCCCGAAGTCAGGTTGATGTCCATGCCTTTAAAACGTACAATAATATCATTTTTGTCGGCTTCATAACCATCGCGTTTCATCTGCAACCACGTCAAGTCGCCATTCGGAGAAAATTGCGGAGCGGTATCATAACCTAGATTGCTTTCCGTTAGGTTTTTGGTTGTTTTTGTAGCTAAGTCGTATTGGTACAAGTTTGTATTTGTAGAAGTAGCATACGCGGTTCCTTCTAGTTTTTTCGAAACATACACAATGCTTTTTCCATCGCGGGACCAAGTATAATCTTCATCGCCGCCAAATGGTTTTTGAGGTGAATCATAAGGCTCGTCCTTCATGATATCGGTGAAGTTTTCTTTATCATTTACAGGAGAAAAAACCACATGATTGTGCGTGCCGTCATTCCAAGTGTCCCAATGACGATAATCCAATCCATCATAAACTTGTACTTCAGATTTTTCTAAAGCAGGATAATAGTCTTTTCCTAAGACTTTCCCGACTTTGACTTCTTTGCTTGCCAATAAAAGCTTGCCGTCAGGAGACATGTTTTTGTCATTTAGTAACGAGGCATATTCTGCAACTTCGGTGGCATTGCCGCCTGAAACGGGTATGCTGTAAAATTTAGAATTTGATTTATTTTCTTCTACCGAAGGAATTGAAACTTTGTAGATGATGTTTTTTCCGTCTTTTGAGATGCCAAGCGGACTGACTCTTCCGAGCTGCCAAAGCAATTCTGGCGTCATTACGTTTTGTGCGGCTGCATTTAATCCGATCATACTAATGGTTAAAAAAAGAATTTTTTTCATTTGCGAATGCTGTTAAAAATAAAGGCTTAAAGGTAATCATTTATTCAAATACAGCGGATGTTTCAATAAAAAAGGCCGTCTGAAAAGACGGCCTTTTGCTAAAATGAAAAATGAATTACTTTTTGATGAAACGTTTTACAGTCACGTTTTCGTTATCATTAATCTCAACAATATAATTTCCGTCAGTCAAAGAAGAAACAGCGATAGTTCCATCTTGAATTTTTCCTCTCATGACTTCTTGTCCTAACATGTTTACGATTCTGAAGCTCGCTTTTTCAGAAACCGAAGTTAGATTGATTACCGAAGAAGCAGGATTTGGATATAATTTGATCTCCGCCTGTGCGATGCTTTCTTCTCTTCCTGTAGACACGATGTTTACCGTATAATCTTCTACTTGGCCATACGAAAAGGCTTCACAGGCAGTCGGCACGGCATTGTATTTCATAGAAACTCTCATGCGGGTTGCACCTAAAGTGGCACTAGCAGGAATTGTAAAGCTGCCGCTCACAGGTGTTGTTGTCGAAGCCGTTTTTGTCCAAACTTGTTCTCCAGCATCGGTGAAATCGCCGTCTTTGTTATAATCAATCCAAACAGAATACCCTTCGCTGTAAACAGAACTTGTCCATGATGGCGTGATGGTAATCGTATACGAAGTTCCTCTAGTCGCATTAGTAGAAATCGAAGTGAAATCAGTATATCCCGTTCCTCCAGTCGACGTATTGTCGATGGTTCCGAATTGCACACGCCCGATTTTTTCGTCAGCTACGCTGTTTCCTTGCGAAGCGCAATACGAAACCGAAGTCGATAAGGTAGTTACATTCACGCTATTGCTTGAAGCCGAACTATTTCCTGCCGCATCTTTAGCTTTTACAGAAAAAGTGTATGTAGTTGCTGCTGTCAATCCAGTTACGGCATAGGATGTTGTGGTTACGGTAGTTCTTAAAACACCATCTTGATAGACTTCATATCCAGTGACGGCAACATTGTCGGTTGAAGCTGTCCAAGATAAGTTCGTGGCTGTCTGTGTAGTTCCCGAAGCCACTAAACTTGTAGGTACTGTTGGAGCTGTAGTATCGGCAGATCCAGCCTGAATGTTTACGGTATAATCTTCTACTTCTCCATAAGAGAAAGCCTCACACGCAGTTGGTACTGCATTGTATTTCAAAGAAACTCTCATTCGCGTTGCGCCTGTTGCAGCTGTTGCTGGAACCGTAAACGAACCGCTTGCTGGAGTTGCTGTAGAAGCAGCTCTGCTCCAGGCTAATTCTCCTGTATCGTCAAAATCGCTGTCGCCATTATAGTCAATCCAAACAGCAACACCTTCCGCGTAAGTTGTTCCCGTCCAAGTTGGCGTTACGGTAATTGTATAGGCTGTTCCTTTGCTCAAATTGGTAGAAATAGACGTAAAGTCAGAATAACCTGTTCCTCCTGTCGAAGCATTGTTGATGGTTCCTAACTGTACTCTTCCAATGTATTCGTCAGCAACGCTATTTCCTTTTGAAGCACAATAGGTTGCGGTTCCAGCCAAAGTAGTCACATTTACCGTGTTGCTAGAAGCTGATAAGTTGCCAGCCGCATCTTTAGCTTTTACATAAAAAGTATAAGCTGTAGATGGCGTCAATCCAGTTACGGCATAGGTCGTTGTAGTTACGGTAGTTTTCAGTACGCCGTTTTGGTATACCTCATAACCTGTAACGGCAACATTATCGGTAGAAGCTGTCCAAGACAAGTTGGTTCCTGTCTGAGTCGTTCCAGAAGCGGCTAAGCTTGTAGGCGCTGTCGGGGCTGTTACATCTCCCGATCCGGTAGTAATTGTAAAATTGGTATTGGAAATGTCAAAGAAGATATGGTTGGATCCTTTGACCATGATTCTATTTTGCGTGCCAGGATTATTCGGAACGGTAATAGCCTGAGTTCCGTCATTTGGAGTTCCTGCTAACAAAGTGATAGGGTAGGTGTTTCCGCCATCGGTCGATAGCAAGATGTCCACGTTTGCTGCATTTACGCCATTTGCAGTTGTTCCTGCGACGTTCCATGTCACGGTTTGGGAGGTTCCAGATGCCCAAGATACGGCTGTGTTTGGCGCTGTAAGGACAAAAGGCCCTGCTGTTCCGTTTACGGTAACAATCATATCGTCGCTATTGTTTGCAGGACCGCCCGCTCTGTTGTCTCTAACTGTTAATCTGAAATTTAGAGTTCTTGCTACGTTTGGAACGGCTTCCCATTGCCAAGTTGTCGCGCCAGTTTTAATGGTTTCTAGTCTTGGAAAATAGCGTGTGCCTGATGTTGAAGGTACAAAAGAGCGGAAAGCTGGTCCCGAAGTGGCTGTCGCACTCGGATAAGTGGTGCTTGAAGTTCCTGAATTCATCTGCTCCCAGCAATACGTCAAAGTATCGCCGTTAGCATCCGTTCCAGAACCGGTCAATAAGAAAGGAGTTCCTTTTGGAACGGTATAATCTGCTCCTGCATTGGCTGTCGGTACTGAATTTCCGGTTGCCGTATTGGTCTGACAAGAAGTTGTTTTTACGTAATTGGTTACTTGTTGGATACTTACGGCATGAAAGAACGGATCGCTATGTGGCTGTACATCTGTAGCGCCTGTAATTCCAGCATATCCCATGATTGTGGTTCCGCTTCCAGGTTCGTTTTGTACGCCAGTTCCCTCATTACTGAAAGTAAACGTATGGTTGGCTCCAAACTGATGTCCCATTTCGTGGGCCACAAAGTCGATATCGAAATTATCGCCAATTGGGACTGTGCTTGTCGTAAAGCCGCTGCCTTTCCCAGAAGCGCATACGCAGCCGATACAGCCTGCATTTCCGTTGTTTCCAATGGCTGACATCAAGTGCCCGATATCGTAATTCGCGTTTCCGATTACGCTCGTCAAGGTAGACTGTAGTTGCGAATTGTAATTGGCATCGGTGCTGCCATAAGGATCGGTCGAAGCGTTGGTATAGATTACCGCGTCTGTATTGGAAATAAGTACCATTCGGACTCCGAAATCTTTTTCAAATACGCCGTTGACACGTGTCATGGTATTATTGATAGCCGCTAGAGCAAGGGCTTTGGTACCTCCATGATAGGACGTGTATTCTCCGGTAACAGACATGGCCAGCCTGTAAGTCCTCAATGTGCTATCGTCTGCATTAGGACGCAAGGCAAGGTCAGAATTCATCTGGCCTTTTACATGATCCATGACTTCACATTCAAATTTGGTGAAAGCCATTCTCTTGTCCGTTCTCTTGTAGACAGAGTAAGTGCTGAGGTCTTTGGAATACGGCTCGATAAACTCAGCCGGTTTGTCTGCCGCTAATTTCATTCCTTGAAAGCCAAGCGGAGAGACGCTGAAATAGATTGTCGCAGTCGGGTCGTCGATTCCTTGTCCTGCATAAGATTTGATTTCTGGATAGCGTGCTGCCAGTTCCGGATCCATGATAGGCAGATCGTAGATTCGGAATCGTTCTGATGCACCGTCGGCTGTTGGAATAGCGATGATAACATTTGAAGTCTGTTTATAGCTGTTCCGAAGCGGTGCTTTTGTCAGTTGGTTTTTCAAAGAAGACAAATCCAGTTCAAATAAATTTTTTGTGGGAAGCGGCATCCGGTTTTCAAAAATGGCGAGATCGCTTTTTGGAGCTGATGCTTTCCAGAGTGATTTTCCATTCTGCGCAAACGAAAAACCAGTCATAGCCAAGAAGGCTACTGATAGTAGAGCGTGTTTCATAAATTAGTAGGTTGGTTAAATTTGGTTATATCAAATGTATGATAATTTTATTTATATTGTGATTTTTAATCAAAAAAAAGATTAAAAATATATAAATATAACTGTAAAGCATTGTTATTGTTGAATTATTTGTAATTTAAAATAACGAGATTTTAGTCGCGTAGGAAGCTTTTGTGTTCTAAAAAATTAAGATTTTATTCACTATTCAAATAGGAGTCAAAAAATATAACTATTTTCACGAACTAAAATAATTACGGTTTGAAAAACAACAATAGACTATTTGCAGCAATCATCATTGCTTTGGTTCTCGGAGTTGCTTTGGGCGCTTATGTCCATTATCAATATCCAGAAGGAAAAGCAGATTTTGCAAAAAATATAAAACTTCTAGGAACGATTTTTATCAGGCTCGTCCAGATGATTATTGCTCCCTTGGTATTTTCGACTTTAGTGGTTGGAATTGCTAAAATGGGCGATATGAAAATGGTCGGAAGAGTAGGAGCCAAAGCCATGGCATGGTTTATCACCGCATCATTAGTGTCGCTATCCGTAGGTTTGGTACTTGTGAACTGGCTAAAACCTGGCAAAGGAACTTCAATAAAAATGGATGACCTTTCTACAGCTGACGATCTGCTAAAAAATACCAAGTCTTTTTCTTTAGAACAATTCGTTACCCATGTTGTGCCAAAGAGTGTCATCGAGGCCATGGCGACCAACGAAATATTGCAAATCGTAATCTTCGCGATTCTTTTTGGAGTTGCGCTTTCGTCTATGGGCAAGCTCGGTAATCCGATTATCAAGTCGCTCGACATTGTTTCGCATGTCATCCTAAAAATGGTAACCTACATCATGTGGGTAGCTCCGTTAGGAGTTTTTGGCGCTGTTGCCGCTGCCGTTGCAAATTACGGTTTTGAAATTTTCAGCCTATATGCCAAATATTTGGTCGATTTTGCTATCGGAATTCTAGTCCTTTGGGCGTTGCTTCTTTTGGTTGGTTATTTTATCCTTGGCAACCGACTTTGGACATTGCTCAAGAGAATCAAAAGCCCTTTGCTTATTGCTTTTTCTACCACTTCCAGCGAAGCCGTTTTTCCAAAATTAGTGGAAGAATTAGAGCGTTTCGGATGCAAAAGCAAGATCGTTTCTTTTACGCTGCCTTTAGGCTATTCCTTCAACCTTGACGGAAGCATGATGTATATGACTTTCGCCAGTATTTTTATCGCTCAAGTCTACGGAGTGGATATGTCTCTAGGAGAACAACTAACGATGCTTTTAGTACTGATGCTGACAAGTAAAGGAGTTGCGGGCGTGCCTCGTGCCTCGCTAATTGTTGTCGTGGCAACCTGTGCCATGTTTGGAATTCCACCTGAAGGGATCGCCTTGATTTTGCCAATTGACCATTTCTGCGATATGGCAAGAAGCATGACAAACGTGCTGGGCAATGCATTGGCAACAACTGCTGTAGACAAATGGGAATCTGAGCCAGAAACAATAACACAAGAAATAGCATAACCATGGAAAGCTTTGAATGGACGCAATTATTGAATCCTGAATTTTATATCAACCTAAAAGTCAGCGGCGTTCCGATTGGAATCTACGTTGTCTTGTTTATCGTATTTGCTGAAACGGGACTCTTTGCAGGGTTCTTCCTTCCAGGCGACAGCTTGTTGTTTCTTGCAGGAATTTACAGTACTGAGCTGACTTCGACGCTTTTTACTATTGAAAGTGATTTTATAAACTTAGTCGTTTTGTCAACCATGATTGCAGCAGCAGGAATTATCGGCAATACTTTTGGGTATTGGTTCGGCTCTAAAAGCGGCTATTACCTTTACAACAAAAAAGACACCTTCTGGTTCAAGAAAAAATATTTGATCGAATCTAGAATCTTTTTTGAAAAGCACGGCGGGCGTGCCATCATCTTTGCGCGTTTCGTTCCTATCATCAGGACTTTTGCACCGATCGTGGCAGGAATCGTGTCGATGGAAAAAAAGAAATTCATGTTCTATAACATTGTCAGTTCATTCCTATGGGCATTTACGCTCATCTTTGCAGGACATTATCTTTACGATCTCTTCCTTACCAAATTTGGAATCGACCTGAAAGCGCATATCGAATTCATCGTCTTAGGCATCGTCGCCATAACAACCGTTCCGCTCGTAATCAATTACCTAAAGAAAAGAACCGGACCAAAAGACGGTCAAGAAGAAGCATAGCTGTCTAGACGAAATACTATCCTTAAAAACCAAGGAAATGAAAGCGAATTTAAGCTACTGGGAGCTGAAAAACTGGTTTTCAAACGTAGACTTTACTATTGTTGGAAGTGGCATCGTAGGCCTGCACGCTGCTTTACGACTGCGCGAGAAATTCCCGGACAGCAAGATACTGGTCTTAGAAAAAGGATTCCTGCCTCAAGGAGCAAGTACCAAGAATGCCGGATTTGCTTGTTTCGGAAGTATTTCCGAAATCATTGACGACCTCCGCAACCATTCCGAAGAAGAAGTCATCCAACTGATCCAGAAACGCTGGCAAGGACTGCAGCTTCTCAGAAAACGTTTAGGCGATGCAGCCATCGACTACAAATTATATGGCGGTTATGAACTTTTTCTCAAAAATTCCGAAAGTCATTACAATGAATGCCTTCAAAAGATTCCTTTTATAAACGACGTGCTCAAACCGCTTTTCAAAGCCGATGTTTTTGCCAAAGAAATCGACCGATTCAATTTCGGTGGTATAGAAGAATACCTGATTTTTAATCCGTTTGAAGGTCAGATTGATACCGGAAATATGATGGAGGCGCTACTAAAACAAGCTGTTGCAGCGGGTATTCTTGTCCTGAATAAGCAAAATGTAACAGCCTATCATGAAACTTCAGAAGGTGTGCAAGTCAGTACCGACGATTTTGATTTCCGAACAAAAAAGCTGCTGTTTGCGACCAACGGATTTGCCAAAAAACTAACCCAAGGTGCCGTAAAACCTGCCAGAGCGCAAGTGCTGATTACAGAACCGATTCCGAATCTAGACATAAAAGGAACTTTCCACATCGACAGAGGCTATTATTATTTCCGAAACTTTGGCGACCGAATCTTGTTTGGCGGTGCGAGAAACCTTGATATTGAAGGAGAAACGACTTCCGAATTCGGACAGACAGATTTAATACAAAATAAACTCGAAGAAATTTTAAAAGAAGTAATTTTGCCTGACCGTGATTTCAAGATCGAACATCGCTGGAGCGGCATTATGGGAATGGGTTCCAGCAAAAAACCGATTGTCGAAAAACTGTCGCAGCATGTGAGTTGCGGCGTGCGACTTGGCGGAATGGGTGTAGCCATCGGAAGCTTGATCGGACAAGAATTGGCTGATCTTGCTACAGAATAATTTAAAATTTATAAGATTCTTTTTTAGACTATGTTGAAAAAAATATTCAGGTTTTTGTGGAAATGCGCGCTTTGGTTCTTCGGAATTTCCATCTTTTTTGTCATTCTTTTCAAATTTGTACCTGTTCCATTCACACCTTTGATGGCCATTCGTGCCCTAGAGCAAAAACAAGCCGGAAAGGAAATGACTTGCAGCCACGACTGGGTGCCGCTTGAAGATATTTCCATAAACTACCAAAAAGCCGTAATTGCCAGTGAAGACGGAACATTCTTAAGCCATAACGGTTTTGATTTCAAAGCATTGCAGAAAGCCTATAAAAACAATTCCAAAGGAAGAAAACTAAAAGGGGGAAGCACCATCTCGCAGCAGACCGCAAAAAATGTTTTCCTCTGGCAAGGAAGAAGCTATTTGAGAAAAGGACTCGAAGCTTATTTTACCGTATTGATTGAAATCTTCTGGGGCAAAGAGCGTATCATGGAAGTATATCTCAACAGCATTGAAATGGGCGATGGCGTTTATGGCGTACAGGCCGCGTCCCAGCATTGGTACCGAAAAGATGCTTCGCAGGTGTCAAAAAGAGAAGCTGCCGGAATCGCCGCCATTCTTCCCAACCCGAGAAAATTTAAAGCGACCAATTCCTCATCGTATACAGAAAGAAGAAAAGGCAGGATCATGAAGCACATGAACTATGTCAAATTAGACTATTGATTATGCGCCAAAAATTTCCCCTGTTTTTGTTCCTGTTTTTTACGCTGCCGCTTTTTGCGCAAGAGCATTCTGGGGAAATAGGTCTCGTTATTGATAACGATTTGTTCACATCTACCGTCAACGATCAATATTATACCAACGGAATCGAAATTTTCTACCGATACCTGAATGAGAACGAAAATCCCAAGATAAATAAAAGAACTACCGAGTTCCGAATAGGGCAATACATTTATAATCCGCATACCGTCGAAGCCGCTTCGATTTCAAAACACGACCGTCCGTTTGCGGGCTATCTTTTTGCCGAAGCCGGATTTGCAAAATTCTACCAAAGCGAATCTGTATTAAAATTCAGCACGCAGTTGGGCGTCATCGGCCCGAATTCGCAAGCAGAAGGTTTTCAGAAATTATTCCATAAAGCTTTTGGGTATAAAGATGTACAAGGGTGGAACTACCAAATCCATAATGGAATAGCTGTACAAGGAGGCCTGTTCTATTCTAAAAAGTTAGGCACGAAGCCAGCTGACAAAATTGATTTTCATGTGCAAGGCGAAGCCAATTTAGGGACGGTTTTTACTGGAATTTCTGTAGGGCCGTTGGCACGAATCAGCTTCAAAAAGAAGTTGCTTCCTATTTATGATTCGGGATTGTACGGTGCTTCGCTAAATTCCGACAAAGCGAAATATAAAGAACAGTCAGAGTTTTATTTTTACATCAACCCAAGCTTGAATCTCCAAGTTTATGATGCTACAATACAAGGGAAACTTTTCAATGACAACAGTCCAGTTACGTTTGATCTCGTACCGCTGCGTTTTAATGGCGAGGCCGGTTTTCGATACCGAAAAGACCACTGGAATCTTCATTATCTGTTTGTATTCCGAAGCAAGGAACTGCGTAATGACAGGACAGAAAATTATTTTTATGGATCTATTGGCGCGACTTATTTGCTGTATTAATTCTAGGCATCGATATTTTTCCTAACTTTAAGAACACAACCAAAACTTTTTTTCCAATGAGTGCTAAATACAAATACGCTACAGTCCTTGAGGCCATAAAACAGCTCCGCGATGCAGGATTTATGGTCGATTTTAATATAGAAGGCAGTTTCTTGAGTGCCAATTCGAGCAAATACCACACCGACGATTTTGAGATTACCGAAATCTACCGCTACGAAGGCGATACCAATCCCGATGAAGAATCTACTGTTTATGGTATCGAATCGAAAGATGGTGTAAAAGGTATTTTAGTTACTTCTTACGGAATGTATATCGATGATGTTTCGGAAGAACTGTTGCAGAAGCTTTCGCTGAAATAGACAGTCTTTTACCTAAAACATAAAGGCACTAATATAGCAGATTACATAAAAAAGAGATAGCTCTAAACTATCTCTTTTTCGTTTTTTTTGATTAGATAAACAAATCTAAGATTTGCACAACTAAACTCATTATCGAAATAATAAGAACAGTTTTATCTAACCAGGTAATAGTATTTTTACTCATTTAGAATTATTTAATTTATAAAAAAAGATACTCAGCAACCGAAGTGGGTTATTTCGTATTATTCATAAATGATTAATTTAGTTAGTATAAATGAGTGAAATACTATTACAAAATTATAAAATACCTGCTTAAAAATTTGCTTTTTTGCAATATTTTTCTTATTTTTAAGAAAATTACAATTAAATACTCATGTTGCAATTCAAAAGCATTTTAGACCTTATCAGAACATTTTCTGATGAACAATCATGTATTAATCATTTAGAACAAATACGCTGGAATGGCAAAATAATTAGTCCTTTTGATAAGACATCTAAAGTATATAAATGCAAAGGCAATAAATACAGATGTAAGAATACAGGCAAATACTTCAATGTAAGAACTAATACTATATTTGAAGGAACTAAAATATCTTTACAAAATTGGTTTATAGCTATATATTTATTCACTTCTCATAAGAGAGGAATTAGCAGTTATCAATTAGCAAGAGATTTAAATGTAACTCAAAAAACTGCTTGGTTTATATTGCAACGTTTAAGATATTCAACTGAACATGAATCATTTTTAAGAGAATTAAATGGTATTGTTCAATGTGATGAAACTTTCGTTGGTGGTAAGAATAAAAACCGTCATAGAGATAAAAAAGTTCCAATGTCACAAGGACGTTCATTTAAAGACAAAACACCAGTATTTGGAGCAATTGAAAAAGGTGGATTATTAAGAGCTAGAGTAATAGCTAATACTTCAAGAAAAGCTATTCAACCATTAGTACATGAATTTGTAAATAAGGAAGCTTATTTAATGACTGATGAATGGAAAGCATATAAAGGACTAGAAAGATATTATAATCATTCATTTGTGGATCATGGAAGAAAACAATATGCTGATGGAGATACAACAACTAATGCAATTGAAAATTTCTGGTCACATTTTAAGCGTAGTATAATTGGAGTTTATTATCACGCTTCAAGAAAGCATTTACAGCAATATGTAAATGAATCAGTTTTTAGGTTTAATACTAGAAATACAAATATTAATGTTAGATTTGATATGTTATTAGAAACGACTAATGAAAAGAGATTAACTTATAAAAGCCTAACAAATGCATAATGATGTTTACAAACAATTAGAAATACTTTTTAAAGACAAAGTGAATAAATCTGATGAATTATTCAACAAATTCTGCCATAACTATATTATTGAAACTGTAAACGATAGTGATATATTAGAAGTATTGAATCAAAATAATAGAGATGTCAATATATCAATTATTGAATATCTTAAAAACGATAAAATACTAATAAGAGCAATCAAAATTCTGACATTATTAGAGCTATCTAAAGATTTTAAAGAGTTTCAAAAATATAATAAGAAGATTAAAGTCAATAAAAAATATACTACTATTGAATTTGATAAAGTATTAAAAGACTTATTGAAAGTAAAAAAAGAGTAGCGTTAACTACTCTTTTTCGTTGTTTAAAGAATCCACATTTTTAATAGTTTTTCAATAAGATTGAATTTCAATTTAAATGTGGTTTTCTTTTTGGTTTTAGTATAGCTTACTTTCATTTATATCATTTACATTAATACTATGCAATAAGCTTTACAAATATATACTTTATCAAATTCTTAGTATTATTCGCACAAATGATTTTTCAACAAATCCATCATTGTTTCAGGTACTATTCTCTTATTAAACTCATAAGAATTACCCTTATCGATAGGTTCTCCTTTTGAATTGTATATTGTAAAATCACTAATACTATAAGTTGAATTATTGCAATCTAACTCGCAAAATTCTATTGCATAATTACCTTTTTTAGTCATATATTGACCTTTCTTATTCTTTGTTTTGGTTGAAGGATGAACAATTTTAATCCAAAATTCCCAACGTCCATTATTAAACTTCTCAAGTTTAATAAACCATTGTTTATCTTGAACATCTGTTTCAAAATATTCAAATTGAGATTCTTGTGAATAAGCAGTAAATGAGAAGAAAATAAATAAACAGAGTGCTTTCATAGGTTTAAGTTTATCACTTAAACCCTTAGTGAAGATTGATTTATAAAAAAGCGTGGGTTCACTAACTCAAATCAATCAATAGAGGCTCTGGTAAACCCGATACAATGATATAAGTTACACCCACGCCATAGGCATGAGCGTATAACCTTATATTCTGTTGTATCATTGAAAATTTACCAGACTTTCTATTAATCAGAATAAAAGCTAACGCTTTATAATATTTTACTTGATAACAAATATAGGAATATTGTAGAAAAGAAAAAGGAGATAGCAATATTTCTACTACTATCTCCCGTTCGGACCTAATTGTGACAAGCAATTAGATTATAAAGTTAAAAAAAATAATATTAACAGTAAATATTAATATGTAAATTATAAAAGAACACTCCAAAACGAGAATAACTTTTTTGGCTTGCCCTTCGGGCGCCAAAAGTTATTTCCCGTTTTGTCGTTTTTATGTAGTAATTAGTCACAATAGGTAATCTTCTGATACACAGTTTAATAATGTTTATAAATAACAGATAGTTTATTCTTTAAAGTTTAAAAAAAGCCATACGTTTGTTCAATAAACTAAGTAAAAAACAAATTATGAATTACTCTAAAGGAATAAGTTTAGCAGATATGAAACTAGCATCAAATGCATTAAAAGGAAAAATTGAAGTTTGCTTCAATGAAAATAAGGATAATGAGAATTTTCCAGATATTATTAATAATAAATTTAGAGAAGAATTTATTTCGTTTTACAATATCTATAGTTCAGTTCCTGATACAATTATAGATGGTAAACAACAAATTATATATTTTTTAAGTTTTGGAGGGATCTGGACAGAAATAATAAATTATCAAGGCACATTAGATGCAAAAAGGCACAGTCTAATGTAATCTGCGATATTAGTGCCAACATAAAAAGCCACCTTTTTGGGTGGCTTTTATAATATCGTGAGAATCGAGTTGCTATTCCTTGACTACTTTTAAGGTTTTTACTTGATTGTCGGCATACACTTTTACCAAATAAGTTCCGCTCGATAAAGCCGTTATGTCGATTTGATTTTCGGTCGAATTGATCTTTTGGAAAAGCACCTGTTGTCCGAGCAAATTAAATAGTGCCACATCAGAGATAACTCCGATTGAAGATACATTTATCTTGTCTTTTGTTGGGTTTGGATAGACGCTTATGTAAGGTTTAATTTCCTTTTCGGTAGCGGATAAGAAATTGCAGCTTACCGGTGTCGGTACCGTAGTAGATACTGCTGTCAATGCTCCATTTCCTTGCTGACCGTATTCGTTTGCACCCCATGACCAAAGGCTGCCATCTATTTTTTGTGCTAAGGAGTGTCGGGATCCTGCCGATACGATTTTCCAATTTGTATCAGTTCCGACTTGTGTAGGTGTAATAATATTAGAATGCTCAGCGGGCGCTCCCATTCCTAATTGTCCGTGTATTTTGTTGCCCCAGGCCCATAAAGTGCCATCGCCTTTTAGCGCTAAAGAATGACTTCCTCCAGCACTAACAGCTATCCAGTTGGTGTCGGTTCCGATTTGTATTATCGTATTTCTATTATTATAAGTTCCGTCTCCTAATTGTCCAACTACGTTATATCCGGCCGCCCATAATGTTCCGTTGTTTTTAATCGCTAACATAAAAGAATTGCCCACAGAAACCATCCGCCAATCGGTATCATTGCCTACTTGCGCAGGAGTATTTCTATTACTGCCTGTTGAACCATCTCCTAATACGCCATAATTATTAGAGCCCCAAGTCCATAACGTACCATTTGTTTTAATAGCTGCCGTGCATTTATACCCAGCCGAAACGGATTGCCAATTGCTTTCGGAGCCGATTATGATTGGTATTGTCCTGTTGATATTGGTACCGTCGCCTAACTGACCTTCCGTATTTTCGCCCCATGCCCATAAAGTACCGTTGTTTTTAATGGCGAGAGTATGGGTGAGGTCGGTAGATTTGTGGGTTGAGACCGTTTTCCAATTAGTGTCAGTTCCTATTTGTGTCAGGGTGTTTTTGTTTGTCATCGTTCCATCTCCTAATTGTCCAGCAGTATTCATGCCCGTCGCCCATAACGTTCCGTCAGTTTTAATAGCAAATGTTACCATGCCTCCAGCTACAATAGATTGCCATCCTGATGTGCTTCCCGATGCCGTCGGAACATTTTTGTCTGAATTGGTGCCGTCGCCAATTTCTCCATAATAGTTGCTGCCCCATGCCCAGATTGTGCCATTAGAAGCTATTGTGGCAGTATGAGAGCTGCCAGCACTAATGGTCTGCCAGCATTGAGCATATAGCTGGCTGCCAAAAAGAGAGACTGCAAGTAGTAATGCTTTTTTCATAGTAAGAGAATTAAGCTGTTATTTTTCTTTTCAAAGTTATCTATTTTTTTAATGGTATTAATTTTCAGCAATTTAAAAACAAATGTAACAGAGGCCAAAGCCTGCTTACTATACCTGACATCAGGTAATTTTCAATAATAAAATCCAATATCTTCTACAAAATAGCCTAATGTTAGTAATTTTATCTTCCGAATTAAAGGATTGATTCGTTAATACGGAAGTCTTTTTTTATTTATAAAACAAGTGTAAATTAAAAAAACCTAATGTTATGAATTTTAAGTTTCTATATTTCGTAATCTTTATGCTATGCCTTGGACAAAATCTTCGGGCGCAATATGTAGAGAAAGAAGAAGAAGAAAAAATCACAACCCTTTATCCAGAAGCGGTTTTCGATTCCATACAAGCCAAAAAAGCCTTGGCTTTGGGAAAAGGGAAAATTACAGGAGTTGCTTTTACCAAAACGGCACCTTTGGCACCGAGAATCTATGCCGATAACATGAAGATTATGTTGTTTCCTGTAACGCCCTACTTTGAAGCATGGTATAAGTTGCGAAACAGCAAGGAAAACTTAAGAAAGAGACGCTATGTTTATATGTCGGATGCAGCTTTCCGATACAGGCTTGAAGCCATATCCAACAGCGTCGGAAAGTTTACGTTTCCGGATATGAAACCTGGGAAATACTTCCTGACCGGTAATATGAGCTGGAGCAGCACAGGTTCTTACAACGAGCATACCGGAACCAGCTACGGCAGTTATGGTACCCAAGCAGATCATTATGAAAAGAGGTATTATACCCAAAATCACGAAGAACGTTTGGAGAAATTTGTAGAAGTAAAAACCGACGGTGAAATAATAGAAGTTAAGTTGAAATAAATTTTGAAACCCTTTAAGACGAAAAAAGCATCCAATTATGGATGCTTTTTTTATGCGATAAATTGGGCAGCTTATTTTTTAAACTCTCGGATTCCCATGTTGTATAGGGTAAACGATAGGATATCTGCCGCTTCTTCGATAGTCTTAGAAACTGGTTTTCCTGCACCATGTCCTGCATTAGTTTCAATGCGTATTAATACCGGATTGTCGCCTTTTTGTTTTGCCTGCAATTCTGCCGCAAACTTAAAGCTGTGTGCCGGAACCACCCTGTCGTCATGGTCGCCAGTAGTGATTAAGGTTGCCGGATAGCTTGTGCCTTCTTTCACGTTGTGTACTGGAGAATATTTTTTCAGGTAGTCGAACATTTCTTTAGAATCTTCTGCCGTTCCGTAATCATACGCCCATCCTGCACCTGCAGTAAACGTATGGTAGCGAAGCATGTCTAGAACGCCCACCGCCGGAAGCGCTACTTTCATCAAGTCTGGACGCTGTGTCATGGTAGCTCCTACTAGAAGTCCTCCGTTAGAGCCTCCACGGATGGCCAAGAAGTCAGACGACGTATATTTCTGTGCGATTAAGTATTCTGCCGCCGCGATAAAATCGTCGAACACGTTTTGCTTTTTTAGCTGTGTGCCACCGTCATGCCATTTCTTGCCGTATTCACCGCCGCCACGAAGGTTCGGAACTGCGTACACGCCTCCTTGTTCCATCCACACCGCATTGCTGATGCTGAAAGCTGGTGTAAGGCTTACGTTAAAACCGCCATATCCGTAAAGGATCGTTGGATTCTTTCCGTCAAGCTTCAAGCCTTTTTTGTGTGTGATGATCATCGGTACCTTTGTGCCGTCTTTTGAGGTGTAGAATACCTGCTTACTTTCGTAATCGGCAGAGTTGAAATCTACTTTTGGCTTTTCGTATACAGATGATACTCCTCCTTTTGGCTCAAAAGCATAGATAGTTCCAGGAGTCGTATAGTTTGTGAACGAGTAGTACAATTCTTTGTCTTCTCTCTTACCGCCAAAACCTCCGGCAGAACCGATGCCTGGCAATTTGATCTCACGCAACATTTTTCCCTCATAATCATACTGTTTTACTTGAGAAACGGCATCTTTCATATAGTTGGCAAAGATGAATCCAGAACCTGTCGAAACCGAAAGTACGTTTTCTGTTTCTGCAATAAAATCTTTCCAGTTCGCTGGTTTCGGGTTGGCCGCATCCACAGTCACTACTCTTTGGTTTGGAGCATTCAGGTTGGTTACGATATACAACTTAGTGCCTACGTTGTCTAAGATGTAGTTGTCGCTGTCAAAATTATCAACCACGTTTACAATCTTGCTGTTCGGAACGCTAAGGTCTTTGAAATACAATTCGTTTCCAGAAGTTGACGTCGAAGCCGAAATGACAAGATATTTGTCGTCTTCTGTAACGCTGGCGCCTACATATCTTCTTTTTTCATTCAAGCCGAAGATAACTTTGTCTTCTTTTTGCGCCGTGCCCAATTTGTGGAAATACAATTTGTGCTGGTCGGTTTTGGCAGAAAGCTGGCTTCCTTTTGGCTTGTCGTAGCTGGAGTAGTAGAATCCTTCATTACTGATCCAGGCAATACCGCTGAATTTTACGTCTACCAATTCAGCTTCTAATTTTTTCTTGCTAACGGCATCTAAAATGATGATCTTATTCCAGTCGCTTCCTGCTTCTGAGATTGAATAGGCTACTAAAGAACCGTCTTTTGAGAATTCTACAGAAGACAGTGACGTAGTCCCGTCAGAAGAAAAAGTATTTGGGTCAAGAAAGACTTCTTCTTTGCCGCTTTTGTCTTTTCGGTACATCACCGACTGGTTTTGCAATCCGTTGTTCTTGAAATAATAAGTGTAATCTCCTTCCTGCGTAGGGGCAGAAATCTTCTCGTAATTCCAAAGCTTTTCGAGACGGTCTTTCATCTCTTTCCTGAAAGGAATTTTTTCCAAATAGCCGAAGGTAACTTCGTTTTCAGCTTTTACCCAAGCGGCAGTCTCGGCAGACTTGTCGTCTTCGAGCCAGCGGTATGGGTCTTTTACTTCGGTTCCGAAATAAGTGTTGACTGTGTCAACTTGCTTGGTTACAGGATATTTGAGCACTATAGCTTCTTCTTTTGTTTCTTCCTTGCAGGAAATGAGGGCAGATGCTGCAATCATCGTGACGAGTACTTTTTTCATTAAAATGTTTTTTGATTCTTACAAAAATATGGAATCGTTAGTTATTAATTAGTTAAAAAGTGGCCTGTATTGCGGCCAATGTTTGTAGATAAGGATGCCGTTGAGGACAGCAACCAAAATGGCGCCCCCGATGCTCGGAAGATCCAAGAAAAGATGGAAAAGCAAGATGTTTAGGGAGATAGGAGCCAGTACGATTAGCGCAAAGGCAATCCAGTTTTTTGTAAAAAGAAGCAGGGCGATGAAAATTTCCAAGATTCCGATAATTGGCAGTACATAGCCTGTGGCGGCTAGCGAGCCCATAAAACTTGCGGCGTCTTCTGGCAGCTGTGGTACCGGAATAAAGGGCAGCGTGTAAAATTTGTTCAATCCAAAAACTAAAAGAACGAGTCCAAGAAGCACTCTGACAATGGAGGTAAATTTCGAATTCATAAGTATCTACAATTTTTTGGTTACTAAACGTTCATTGAAATTCCTAAATTACTAAAAAAACAGCAATCAAATGGATTGTATATAAAAAAAGCAGAATCTAATTAACAAAATTTCAATTTATAACACGAAAAAGAGACTTTTGCACTTATCATCCTGAGTTGACGCTTTCGCCACGTAGTTGCCTCTTTCCCCTTCCGGAAAGCCTTAACTAATCGGCGGAAAGGATCGGCGTATCTCGGAAATAAACAAAAACCGCCTTTTAAGGCGGTTTTTTATAGAGCAGTAAATAAAAATATTTATTGTGCGGCTACTGTTATCGGGAAGCTTACCTGAATATCGGTTTCTCCTCCGGCATTGGCGATGTTGCCGGCTGCAACGCCTTCGGCATTCTTGTTCGGTTGATGGCGCAATATAATCGTAAAAGAGCCTGTTCCTGTCGCAGCACCTGTAGTAAGCGTAAAGTTAAGTCCCACTGGCTTTCCATTTTCGTCATTTGGAACGGCATAGGCTGTTGCTGCCAGCGCGTTCGAAATGGTAAAGAAAAATTGGTGGTCGTGTGCCTCTTCCAAGATTTCCTCAGTAATGCTTTCGGCAGGCGTAGCCGCCTCGTTCAGCAAGTCAAGCGACCCGGTATAGGTAGTGCTTGGCGCAAGGTTTCCAGAAACTGTTACTACCGGAGCATTTGGTCCTTCAGCACCATCAAGATCTCTTGACGTTAAGGTAATAGTATGTCCGCCGCCTGTCAAGGTAGCTGTCAAGGTAGTGATTACTTCTTCTTCGTTCACGGGATTGCTGTCGTCATTGCTGCAAGAAGAACAAAGTACTATGGCTGCTAAGCCCATTGATAAAAATTTAAATACGTTCATAAGAATAATGGTTTAAAAAAAATTAATAATTTAGTTTTAGTTGAATCCTGAAATTCCTGCCCAGATCATCTGCATAAAAGCGCGTCCTGTTGAGGTAATCCCTGTAATTCGTGTTTAAAAGATTTTGGATATTGAATCCGAGTGTCATTTTAGATTTTTTCAAGACATCAAAACTTATCTCTGAGCTAAAATGCAACAGGCTGTATCCCTTTGGCGGCTTGCTGATCTGCACCAAAGTGCTGACAGGTTCTCCAGAATCTGTAACGTCTACATAAAAATCATTGTTAGGATAGCGCTGCTGCGTAAAGACGGTTTCGTTTTTTAGAGCAAGCACCAGATGATTCCAATTTTCCTTTTTAAAGCTCAAGGTGTTGTTCAGGTTCAGCGGAGGCATGTCGATCAGCGGTTTGTCGTTGGTCGCATCTTCGCCATATACAAAAGCGGCGGTCGAATGCCAGTTGAGGTTTTTGGCAAAGTCATAATCGGCCGTGAGGTCGATCCCGAACATCCTCGCATCTACCTGACGGTATTCCCAGACCGGAAAAGGGCCTCGGTTCGACAAGATGATGGTGGTTGGAACTAGGATCTTGAAATCGGAAACCGTATTAAAATAAGGATTGATTTCAAAGGCAAAGCCCTCTGCGGCATAATTAAGTGCGGTCGACATCTTGAGCGCTACTTCGCGCTGCAGCCTCAAATCGCCCAATTCGATCTGTCCGGTAGCATGGTGCAGCCCGTCGCTAAATAATTCTGCGGGATTCGGATTCCTGCTGGCTACGCCGATGTTGGAAAACCAATGCAGCTTGTCGTTGATCTCGTATTTGGCGCCGAGGCTTCCGGAAAAATTATGGTAGGTAAACACCGGATTGGTATACCACTGCTGTCCTTCTTCTCCAATAATGATATCGCTAAAATCGCGGTCATAACCGCGTTCTGTCCATCGCGATTTTAGATAATATTTCTTGGCATCGATGTGGCTGAAATCATAGCGAAAGCCTGTTTCCAGCACCAGCTTTTCATTGGCTTGATAGCTGGCAATAGCGTAGAGACCAGCATCGAATTTGTTATAATTCGGAATCAGGGCACGTACCTCTGTAGCGTCTGTGTTCGCTGCATTGTTTTGGTAAGCACCGCTGATTCCAGCCTTATATTTTATCTTATCCGAAAAATTAGTTTCATAATCGGCATTGAAGGAGTGGGTCATCAAGTCCAGGTCAACAGATGCCTTGTTGCGGTCATCGCCCCTCCTGAGGTCAAACTCTAGGCGGTTGTTGAACTGGAAGGCGTATTGGAGCGACAGCTTACTGGCATCGGAAAAATAGGTGTAATAGTTAATTTTTCCGAGATGGTGCTGCAGTTCCTGCTTGGGCGCATTGATATCATAAGTGAAATCTCTAATGACCTGAGGCTGTCCGCTATTGATGGCGCGAATAAGGTCGGAGATGCCGCTGATGTGCGAGGCTCTCAGGATTCCGATCTCGGCATTAAAGTAGCTGTAAAAAAAGCTGTAACCGTGATTTTCTCCCTTGTAGCCCAAGCTGGCAGACAGGTTGCGCTCGCGGTTTCCGGTATTAGAAAGTACATAATCTGGCGCTTCGAAATCGCCAAAGTATTTGAACGTTCCCTGAAGATTCCAGTTCCAGCCGTTTTCATAGCCTTTGGAGAGCGAAGACGAGATGCTGCCTCCGCGTCCGTTTGATGCGCCGTTGATAATGGTCTTTCCAAAAATCGTGTCTTTTACAGGAATGTGTGCGGGTTCTATAATGACTGTGCCGCCTATGGCATCGCCGCCATACTGTAATCCGGATGCGCCCTTGATGACCGAAATTTTTCCGGCGGTATTCACATCCATGTTCGGTGCGTGTTCGGTGCCCCACTGCTGGTCTTCGAGGCGCACGTTGTTATTGACGATCAGGACGCGGCTGCTATGTAGTCCGTTGATAATCGGCTTTACGATCGTACTTCCGGACTTTAATGACGATACGCCGCTGATTTCCTTTAGGGCATCGCCAAGGCTCTCGCTGCTGTAGTTTTCGAGCACGTTGGCTTTGATTTCTTGTGTCGAAGCATTTTTCTCGGAAAGGGTCTTTTTAAGGACAACTTCTGACAGCTGCGAGACTTCTGGCTTCAGGGAAATGTCCAATACGACATCTTTCTGGACGGCGATTACGGTATCTAGGGTCTTATAACCCAGATATTCGATGGTCACGGCCAAGTTGCTGTTTGGGATGCCGCTTATTGAAAAGCTCCCGTTGGCTGCAGTGTTCGCAAAAAAGGTTCCGGCATGGATGTGGCTCCCCGCCAAAGGTTGTTTTTTCTCGTTGGTAATCTTCCCGCTCACCGTGTGTTGGGAATATACGAGGGTTTGGTTTCCTGCCAAGAGGAAAACAAAAAATAGGATATAGCGCATTTTGAAAAAATCTAAAATGATAATTAAGGCATGCTTCTAAAAGAAACAGCCCGAAAGAAGAGCAAGGCTCTTTTCGTTAATTAACAGCTAGATGGCGGTCCGCGGTGCGAAAACAGGCTGCCTGCAAAGAATTCTGCTGTTTCTGCAGCAGGAAAGTTATAGGTTACGGCCTTGAAAGGGACCTGAAGGTTGAATGTGAAGGTTTCTGTCGCGATAAAACTGCTTAGGGTAAATTCACAGACAAAACATTTTTCGTGATTGTGGTCGAGAGTCTGGATTTTGGTACTGCCGTCATCGTCTGATTGGCTAACAGTAGCAACGTTTCCGTCTAAGAAGTGCTCATAGGAATGTACTGATTGAAACAGTATCGAGAACAATACTGCAATCATTAATGAGAGGTTTATTATGGCGAACTTCTTCTTCATCCAATTGCAAATGTATGAAAGTGTAAAAGAAAACCGCCTGTTTTAACAAATTTTATGGTTTGTCAAAACAGGCGGTTATGGTATGTGCTGCTTGGCTATGGGTCTTATACCAAGCCGTTAGCGACTAGATATTCTGCAATTTGTATGGTGTTTGTAGCGGCTCCTTTTCTAAGGTTGTCAGCAACAATCCACATGTTCAAGGTGTTTGGCTGCGACTCGTCGCGGCGAATTCTTCCTACAAAAACATCGTCTTTGCCATGTGCATACAGCGGCATCGGGTAAGTGAAGGTGTCTGTATTGTCTTGAACAACGATTCCCGGAGTTTCGTGAAGAATCTTTCGTACATCGTTCACGTCGAAATCAGTAGAGAACTCTACGTTTACAGCTTCGCTGTGTCCGCCTACTATAGGCACTCGCACGGCAGTGGCTGTTATGGCAATGGTTTTATCGCTTAAGATCTTTTGCGTCTCGCGCACCAGTTTCATCTCTTCTTTGGTGTATCCGTTGTCCTCGAAAACGTCGCATTGTGGGATAGCGTTTCTGTGAATCTGGTATTTGTAAGCCATTTCGCCTTTAGTTCCAGCATATTCGTTTTCCAATTGCTGTACGGCTTTGACTCCGGTTCCGGTAATGGATTGATAAGTCGAAACGATAATTCTCTTGATGTTGTATTTTTTATGCAAAGGTGCCAATGCCAAAACCATTTGTATGGTCGAGCAGTTTGGGTTGGCAATAATCTTGTCTTCTTTGGTCAGTTCTGAAGCGTTGATTTCAGGAACAATCAGTTTTTTGTCGGCATGCATTCTCCAAGCCGATGAGTTGTCAATTACGGTAGTTCCGGCTTCTGCAAATTTTGGCGCCCAGGCTAGAGAAGTTTCTCCGCCAGCAGAAAACAAGGCGATTTCTGGCTTCATTGAAACAGCTGTTTCTAATCCAACAACGCTATACTTTTTTCCTTTGAATTCGATTTCTTTGCCTACGGATTTCTCTGAAGCTACGGGAATTAATTCCGTTATAGGAAAATTTCTTTCTGCCAAAACTTGAAGCATTACTTCGCCAACCATTCCGGTTGCACCAACAACAGCAACTTTCATATTCTATTTTTTAAAGTGGTTAAAAACTGATTTTCTGAATGCAAAAGTAGCTAATAAAGTTATTGAAAAAACGAATTATAAAAATATAACATATTGTTATGAAAATAAATAATTAAAAGAAAAACCGCCCTGTTTTGTGAGCGGTTTAGTTAGAATATATAATGCAGCGGTACTATTTCGAGATTATTTATTTCTTAGTGCATCGCGGATTTCCATCAATAATTTTTCTTCATTGGTAGGAGCTGGCGGTGCAGCAGGAGCTTCTGCTTCTTTTTTTCTGGCAGAATTGATCCCTTTAACAACAATGAAAAGCACAAAAGCAACGATAAGGAAATTGATTACAGCTGAAAGAAACAGGCCGTATTTGACCGATCCGAACATGACCAAGTCTTCAATTTTTGAAAGGTTTGCGGCTTCAAGAGCTGGCTTGAGCAGTAATGGCGTGATTACGTCTTCAATAAATGAACTTACGATTTTTCCGAAAGCGGCGCCTATGATGACCCCGATAGCTAAGTCTACGACATTGCCTTTTAATGCAAAGGCCTTAAATTCAGATACCATTCCCATAATTAGTTGATTTTAGGATTATTATATAAAAATTGGTTTTAGTTACTAGCTAAAGTAGTTAAATATTTTAACATTTCTGCACCGAATTTTTAAAATTTGTACTATTCTCTGTAAAAAACACGCTTAACACGGTGGGAAATGCCGGTCAAAATCTCATAAGGAATTGTCCCGAGTTTTTCTGCAATGTAGGTGACGTTTGGATTTTCTCCGAAAATAATAACCGGATCGCCTTCGAGACAGTCGATGGTCGAAACGTCTACCATCAGCATGTCCATGCAGACGCTTCCTACAATACTTGCTTTTTGATTCTTGATCATGACATAACCGAGCTGGTTGCCCCAACTTCTTGGAATTCCGTCGGCATAACCGATCGGGATGGTCGCAATTTTGGTTTCTTTTGAAGCCATAAACCTTCTGCCATAACCCACACTTTCGCCCGACTGAATGGTTCTGATCTGGGAAATTATCGATTTCAATGTGCCCACGTTTTCTAAATATTTGGTCTCCGACGGATCGTTAGAAACACCATAAAGTCCAATGCCGAGGCGCACCATATCGTATTGCGCTTCGGGATAATTGCTGATTCCAGACGTATTAAGGATGTGACGTATTGGATTTATAGAAAGCTCTTGCATCAGCCTTGTAGATAGTTTTTCAAACAAAGCAATCTGTGACTTTGCAAATTCATGGTGCGTCAGGTCGTCGCTGGTGGCCATGTGCGAAAGGATGCTTTTTACTTTGATAGAAGGCGTATTTTTTAAGGTTGCTATCAATTCGTCTAGATCATTTTCTTGGAAACCCAAGCGATGCATTCCGGTGTCCAGCTTGATATGGACAGGAAATTGCTCGAGGTTTTTCTGTTCGGCAATCTTTAGAAAAGCTCTTAATCCTTTAATGGAATAGATTTCAGGCTCGAGATTGTGCTCAATGATGGCGCTAAAGCTTGTGTTTTCTGGATTCAGGACCATGATAGGCAGGGTGATTCCGGCGCTTTTGAGCGCAATTCCTTCATCGGCAAAAGCAACGCCCAAATAGTCAGCTTTGTGGTATTCCAAAAGTTTTGCAATCTCAAAACCGCCGCTTCCATAGCCGAAAGCTTTGACCATGATCATAAGCTTGGTTTGCGGTTTTAGCTTCGATTTGAAGAAATTCAGGTTGTGGCTGATGGCGTTGAGGTTGATTTCCAAAACGGTTTCATGGGTCTTTTCTTCCAGCAAGGAGGCAATTTTTTCGAACTGGAAAATTCGTGCTCCTTTGATCAATATGGTTTCGTTTTCAAAATTCAGGTTTTTGAAATCCGAGATAAGATCGTCTGTGTTTTTGTAGGTGATGATGTTTTTAAAACTGTTGGAGTAAGTCCCGATTTCTTCACCCACGCCAATAACGCGGTCTATTTTGTTGGAGGTAACGAGTTCTGAAACTTTTTTGTACAATTCGTCCGTCGGCAATCCGCTTTGAATAATGTCCGAAAGGATGATGGTCTTTTTCTTGTATTGTTTCTGCTGCTCCAGAAAGTCCAACGCAATTTTTAGCGATTGGTAGTCGGAACTGTAGCTGTCGTCGACGATAGCCGTATTATTAATCCCGTTTTTGACTTTCAGGCGCATTTCAACTGAATACAACAACTGCATTCTCTCCTGGATGATTTCTGGCAGATAGCCCAAAAAAAGCAAGGCCATCAGGCAGCTTATGGCGTTTTCGATGGAAGCCTTGTCCTGAAAAGGAATAATAGCGTTGAAAGAAATCGTATCGTAGGAAATGCTTAGCTGTGTCTTTTCAGAAAGTTGCTTTTGCGTTATAAACACATTCGCATTTTTGTCGTTGAAACTCCACGAAAAAGTTTTTGTAGTAGCATCTATAAGCGAATCGACTAGCGGGTTTTTTTGGTAAATCAGGACTTCGGAATGTTCAAAAAGACGGAGTTTTTCCGAAATTTTTTCTTCTAGATTCTGAAAGCCTTCGTCATGAGCGGAACCAATATTGGTTAAGATCCCAATAGTCGGCTGGATAATTTTTTCCAGCTTTTCCATTTCACGAACAGTCGAAATTCCGGCCTCAAAAATCCCAAGATTGTGCTTTTCGTTTATTGAAATTACCGAAAGTGGCACGCCGACTTGCGAGTTATAGCTCTTCGGGCTTCGGATGATATTATAGTCTGGGCTCAGCAGAAAATTAAGCCATTCTTTTACGATGGTTTTTCCGTTGCTTCCCGTGATTCCGATAATCGGAAAATGAAAAGATTTTCGGTAGTAGGAAGCAAAATCCTGCAAAGCTTGCAAGGTGTTTTCTACGAGGAGAAAATTGGCTTTACTTTCTAAATCTTTTGGAATGTGATTAACGACAAAATTCTGAACGCCTTTGGCAATCAGGTCGGGAATGTATTGATGGGCATCATTATTCAGTCCCGCCAAAGCAAAAAACAACGTTTGTGAATTGTTTTGCAGAGAACGGCTGTCGATAGAAACGGTGTCGATTTCGGTATCTGGATTTCCAAAGAAACGGGCGTGAATCTCAGGAATGATATGTTGGATTTTCAGGCTCAATTTATTTTCTTTTTAAAGCTATGTAAAAATAACTAATTTTTTGATGGAAATTGTGGTTCCGTCACGCAGGTATACGACGCAATAGCCTTCTTGTTATGCTTGCGCTCTAATTTATTGTGTGAATTTGGAAGTCTTGGCTTACGGAGTTTTCTTGTTCTTTGAAAAAAAGCTTTCTTCTTTTTCCTGAAGCTCTTTCATCGCATTGAAATATGCGGCGCGGCTCAACGGTTCGTATTCTTCTGTTTCACCTAACATAACTAAATTATTGTTGTTGGCTTTACGGAAACTGTAATTGGCAAGATTTCCTGTTCGGGTACAGACGGCATGGACTTTCGTCACATATTCTGCAGTAGCCATAAGTGCGGGCATGGGGCCGAAAGGATTTCCCTTGAAATCCATATCCAATCCGGCAACAATAACACGGATTCCAGAGTTGGCGAGGTCGTTGCAGACCGAAACAATCTCATCATCAAAAAATTGGGCTTCATCGATACCGATAACTTCACAGCCTTGCGCTAAGATGCGTATGTTGGCGGCGGCAGGAACAGGAGTAGAGCGTATTTCGTTAGAATCGTGTGAAACAACCATCTCGTCATGGTAACGCGTATCGATGGCAGGCTTGAAAATTTCTACTTTCTGCTTGGCAAATTGAGCCCTTTTCAAACGGCGGATAAGCTCTTCGGTCTTTCCCGAAAACATCGAACCGCAGATTACTTCAATCCAGCCAAATTGTTCTTTATGATTTACTGTATTTTCGAGAAACATTTTGTATTTTTCAGCCTTAAAAAGGATTAGTTTTTTTTACTTTGTGATGAAAACAAATTTATTAAAAAACCATTGCTTTACTCAATATAATATCAAAAGTTATGAAGAAAAAATTAGAAGCCGAATTAATCAGTATTGCGCACAGAATCTTGAAGCTGAAAAATAAATCAGAACTGATTCAGCTGCATCAGGAAAGCCAAAAACTGTATGAAAAATTGTCTGTTTTGTTGTTTGTAGAAGAGAATTTTACAGGCGCACAGCCGACAATTGGAAGATCTGAGGCGTATGAAGTGCTGGAAACGGCTTTTGATGAAAATGAAGTTCCGGGCAAAGTTGAGATGGACGTGCAGGAAGAAATTGAAGCAGAAAAAGTCGTGGAAGAAACGCCGAAAGAAGAAGTTGAAGCTGTCGAAACCGCAGAAGAAATCAAAGTGGCAGAAGAAGAAGCTGAAACACAACCCGAATCAGAACAAGAAAAAGTAGTTGTTGGAGAAATCGAGCTTTCTGATGAAGAACTGGAAGAAGAGGAAACCGTAACTGCTGAAAATGAAGAAGAGGCTATCGTTGAAGAGCCGGAAGAAGAGGAAGAAAGCGTTACTGCAGAAGAAGAAAAAGCATCAGAAGAAACTAAAGAAGAAGTAATAGAACCTGCGTTTGAACTGGCTTTCGACAAAAAAGAAGACGTCGAAGAAGTTGCAAAAGAATCAGGACATCAGATTATCTTTGAAGATTTCTTGGGCTCCGATTACAAAGACTTAGAATTCGTGAAAGCTGAAATCGAGGAAAAACACAAGCACGACCACGATGAAGAGCCTGTAAAAGAGGAAGTGAAAGAAGAAATTAAAGAAGAGGTCAAGGCAATAGAGCCAGAACCTGAGCCTATACAAGAACCTGTTGCCGAAGCGCCAAAACCAGCCGTTGAAAAAGTAACCAAAGGAATCACGATCGGTCTGAACGACAGAGTCGGTTTTGTAAACCATCTTTTTGGAGGCAGCAACGAAGATTTCAACAGAGTCCTGTCGCAATTGAATACTTTTGATACGTTCCAAGACGCGAAAAATTTCATTGAAGATTTGGTAAAGCCAGATTACAACGAATGGAAAGGCAAGGAAGATTATGCGGAGCGCTTTTTGGAGGTAGTGGAAAACAAGTTTAAATAGTTTAGATGTCAAAATTATATTTAGTTCCAACACCTATCGGGAATCTTGAAGACATGACCTTTAGGGCGATAAAAGTCCTGAAAGAAGTAGACTTGATTCTGGCAGAAGACACTCGAAACAGCGGCAAGCTGCTGAAACATTTTGAGATTGGAACGCACATGCAGAGCCACCACATGCACAACGAGCACAAAACGGTGGAAAATCTGATTGCACGATTGAAATCGGGTGAAACCATTGCCTTGATATCGGATGCCGGAACGCCAGCTATTTCCGATCCAGGGTTTTTGCTGACGCGTGCCTGCGTAGAAAACAATATTGCCGTAGAATGCCTTCCGGGTGCGACCGCTTTTGTTCCTGCGTTGGTCAACAGCGGCTTGCCGAATGACAAATTTGTCTTTGAAGGTTTTCTCCCAGACAAAAAAGGAAGACAGACACGTTATCTGGCTTTGGCTGAGGAAACCCGAACCATGATTTTATACGTTTCGCCCCATAAATTGGTCAAGACTTTAGCAGAGTTTATCCAATATTTTGGAGAAGATAGGTCGGTTTCTGTTTCTAGGGAATTGTCTAAACTGCATGAAGAAACCGTTCGAGGAACCGCTTCGGAAGTCTTGAAGCACTTTGAAGCCAAACCTCCAAAAGGCGAGATTGTGGTGATTGTTGGAGGAAAAAGCAGCAAGTAAAAATCTTATACAATATAGTCATGGCGACACATCACGTAACTACAAAATGGCTTGGAGATATGGCTTTTGAAGCCACGAATCCAGGTGGAAAAATAAAAATGGAATCCGATCCAGAATATGGCGGACACGATGATGGACTTCGTCCTAAATCCATGATGCTCGCTTCATTGGCGGGCTGTACCGGAATTGATATCGCATCTTTGATTAAAAAGATGAAGGTTGATATTGATACTTTTTCAATTGAAGTAGAAGGCGACCTGACCGAAGAACACCCAAAATATTATCACACGGTTCGTGTAGATTATCATTTTTACGGATTGAACCTTGACGAAACAAAACTTCAGAAAATAGTTGATTTGTCTGTAGAAAAATATTGCGGCGTGATGGAAATGTTCCGTCATTTTGCCAAAGTCGAAGTCCGAATACTATATCATCCTAATTGAGGAACTGAGTTCCTAACGGGACCTTAGAACCTTAGCACCTCAGAGCCTTATCACCTTAACTTAAAATCCATACAAAATGCGCTGGAACCTTAAACCTAAACCGGATTCAGAAAAAGTAAAAAGCCTACAAAATTCCTTAAGCGTTGACGAACTTACGGCAACATTGCTTGTGCAACGAGGCATCGAGACTTTTGAAGAAGCCCGACAATTTTTCCGACCTAAACTAGAAGACCTGCATGATCCGTACCTGATGAAAGATATGGACAAGGCTGTTGCTCGGATTGAAAAAGCCATCAAACAGCAAGAAAATATTTTAGTCTTTGGCGATTATGACGTCGATGGAACTACAGCAGTTTCTTTGGTTTCCTCTTATCTAAGAACTTATTATCCTAACGTCGATACCTATATTCCGGACCGTTATGACGAAGGCTACGGAGTTTCTTTTAAAGGAATCGATTATGCAGAAGACAACGGAATTACATTAATAATTGCGTTGGACTGCGGTATAAAATCAATCGACCATGTCGCTTATGCTGCTGAAAAAGGAATCGATTTTATAATCTGTGACCACCATAGGCCAGGAAATTCGCTTCCCGAAGCTGTAGCTATTTTAGACCCAAAACGCGACGATTGCACTTATCCGTATGATGAACTATGCGGTTGTGGCATCGGCTTCAAATTGCTTCAGGCTTTGGCTCAAAACAGAAATCAGACAATTGAAGATTTGATTCCGTATCTGGATTTGGTTGCAACAGCAATCGGCGCTGACATTGTTCCTATGACTGGAGAGAATAGAATTTTGGCAAAATTTGGTTTGGAGGTTATCAATGCTGACCCTCGTCCTGGTTTTAAGGCGATTACTCAAAATCTAAAGAAAAAACAGCTTACGATCAGCGATGTCGTTTTTATCATTGCCCCAAGAATAAATGCGGCAGGACGGATAAAACACGGAAATTATGCTGTGCAACTGCTGACGGAATTTGGAATCGAGGAAGCCGAAGCCTTTGCTAAAGAAATCGAAGTTTTTAATGCCGACAGGAAAGATCTGGACAAACAGATTACCTTGCAAGCCTTGACACAGATTATAGACAATCAGGAAGAAAATCGATTTTCGACAGTTGTTTATCAGGAAGATTGGCATAAAGGAGTTATCGGGATTGTGGCTTCACGCCTGATAGAAACCTATTATCGTCCGACCTTGGTATTTACCAAAAGCGGCGATAAGCTGGCGGCTTCGGCACGTTCTGTAAAGGATTTCGATGTCTATAATGCATTGGAAGCCTGTTCTGAATATCTGCTGCAATTTGGCGGACATATGTATGCGGCAGGACTTACATTAGAAGAAACTCAGTTCGAAAATTTTAAAAATCAATTTGAAAAAGTAGTATCCGAGACGATTGCCGAAGAACTACGGACTCCTGAAATTCTGATTGATGCTGAAATCGACCTGATCGATATCAACGAAAAATTTATCCGAATACTAAAGCAATTTGAACCTTTCGGGCCGATGAACATGACGCCTATTTTCTTGACTAAAAACCTCATCGATACGGGCTATGCAAAAAAGATAGGCAGCGATGAGGAGCACCTGCGTCTTTTTGTGAAACAAGAGAATTCGGAAGGGTTTGGCGCCATCGGATTTAAAATGGGGAATAAGTTTGACATAGCGAAAGAACGTCAGCTTTTCGATGCCGTCTATTCTATAGAAGAAAATGAATTCAACGGAAATGTGAGCCTGCAATTACGACTTCGTGATATTAAAGGAAAGGAGTAAGACGCAAAAAAATTCTAAATTTTAAGATAATTTAATTTAGAATGATTTTAAATAATTCCTATATTTGTTCGAAATAATTCAGGTTATGAAAGAAATTGAGCAAATCTATTTTAATGATTTTGGTGTCGCTTTTCATTGGAAAAAAGAGCAAAAGGTGCTAAAAAGCAAAGTACAGCTGGTTTTTAAAGAAACTGGCTTTTATCTTTCAAAAGAAGAACTCAATATCTTTGCCGACACGATAGATGCTGCCTGCGGTGATGCTCATTGCAATGGCTGTGAGTTTAAAAGGAAATGCCACAAGTTCTTGCTGAAAACACCGTTGCAGCAAATTGATTTGGCGGTTTCAGTAAACGAATTGATGCAGATAAAGGATTTGGTAGAAGGAACGATCTTCCAGATCCAGCTAAAAGAATATCTAGATGAAATCTGTCAGAATTAGTTTTTGTATTCTTTCAGTTCGAACGTTTTTCCATCAAAAACACCGTATGTAAAATAGCCAATCCAGTCGCCTAAATTTACGTAGCTTGAATTTTCTCCCACTTTTATAGTCATAGGCAGATGCCTGTGGCCAAACACGAAATAATCGTAGTGCTTGGTTTCCAACTTTCGTTTCGAATATTGCACCAACCATTCATTTTCTTCTCCTAAAAAACGCACATCCTCGTCACCAGAAATCAATTTGTTTTTGACAGAAAGATATTGCGCCAATCGTACGCCCAAATCCGGATGCAGCCATCTGAAAAGCCATTTCGAAAAGGGGTTAGTAAACACTTTTTTCATCCTTTTGTAGCCTTTGTCGCCTGGACCGAGACCATCGCCATGGCCGATCAAAAACGATTTGCCGTCAAAGGTGAATTCTTGCGTAGTATGATAGACAGGAATATTTAATTCTTTTTGAAAATAATCGTGCATCCACAAATCGTGATTGCCTACAAAAAAATAAACAGGAATACCGCTGTCACGGATTTCGGCTAATTTGCCTAAAACACGGACAAATCCTTTTGGGACGACAGTCTTATATTCAAACCAAAAATCAAATAAGTCGCCCAATAAGAATAATGCGGTTGCATCTTTTTTGATTTCATCCAACCAAGCTACAAATTTTTGTTCCCTTGGAAAGCTGAGTTCGGGTGTAGGAGCTCCAAAATGCTGGTCTGAAGCAAAATATATCTTAGTGTCTGCCACGTGTATTCAATTAAAATCCAAAGATAGGAAAGATTGCGCACTTATTTAGAGTAGCATCGGTATCTTCTCTAGCGTCCCCAGATTTCACTCTCAATAACCATCGGGATGACCACGCCGATTACAAAAGACGACATGACGAGCGTCCAGTCGCGTTTTGAAAAACGAAAGACGGTCTGTACGATATACGATAATATCAATACAATAAGCACGACGATAACCTGCGCGGCTTCAATTCCCAAAGCAAATTCTAGCAAAGGAATCAGCTTGGCGGAAGCATTTCCAGGCAAAATCGTATTAAAATAATTCGAGAATCCGAGTCCGTGGATGATTCCAAAAAATAAGGTGACGATAGCAATAAAGCTAATGCTTTCCTTCTTGCTATTTTTTCCAGCTGTGAAAAGATGAAAAAACGCAGTAATTAAAATGGTTATTGGAATCAAGAATTCAACAAGATTCACTTTTATCTGAACGAATCCATATACAGAAAGCAATAATGCCATGGTATGTCCCACCGTAAAAAGAGTGACTAAAAGCAAAACCCTTTGCCAATCCTTAAAAGCATAAGGAATAGTAAGAGCGATTAAAAATAAGACATGGTCGTAGGCGTGAATGTCTAAAACGTGACGCAATCCTGTGTTGAAGTAGATCCAAAACTCAGACATATATTGAAAATTTTGATTGGGATTCCAAACTTACGATATATTTTGGAAAGAGTTTATTTCTGTTAAGAAAAGTCGGCAATTTGTGCCGTTAAAATAGAAATAGGATTATATTTGCAAAAAATATATAATTATGTCAATTTCAGATTTATTTGATAGCGGATTTAAAAATAGAAATAAAGGACATTTCTCTTCTATCGTGAGAGTTGCAATGGAAAACGGGCATTTGAGCGAAGAAGAAAGACATTTCTTGGACAAGCTGGCCATGCAATTGGAAATCTCTTCTGAAGAGTATGCCGAAATTCTTGCAAATCCAACGAAATACCCAATCAATCCTCCCTATTTGCACACGCAAAGACTAGAGCGTTTGTACGATCTGTCAAGAATGGTATATGCTGATCACGTCTTAGGACCAAAGCAAAAAGAAATCCTTACACGATTTGCTCTAGCATTAGGATTTACTCCTGGAAACGTGCATTATATTGTTGACAAAGCTTTATCATTGCTTGTTTTAGGTGTAGACTTAGACACTTTCCTTTTCGAAATGACTCACATGAATAAATAAAAAAAAGCTCCAATCGGAGCTTTTCTTTTATCTAATTACTTGCCTTTTTCATAAATTCTTCGGCCTTTTCGACCATATTTTGGCTGCCACAAAAGAACGGTACGCGTTGGTGCAGTTCTGTCGGCTGGATTTCCATGATTCTTCCAAAACCATCTGACGCTTTTCCGCCGGCTTGTTCTGCCAGAAAAGCCATCGGGTTGCATTCGTATAGCAGGCGAAGCTTGCCGCTTGGCGCTTTTGAGCTTGTCGGATAAATATAAATCCCTCCTTTGATCATATTTCTGTGAATGTCAGAAACCAAGCTTCCGATATAGCGTGAAGTATAAGGCCTGTCGCCTTCTTCCAGCTGGCAATATTTGATATAATCTTTTACGCCTTGCGGAAAATGAACATAGTTTCCTTCGTTTATCGAATAAATAGTCCCGTCTTTAGGAAACTGCATGTTCGGATGCGAAAGATAAAATGTTCCGATAGCAGGGTTTAATGTAAAACCGTTCACGCCGCGGCCAGTCGTATAGACAAGCATTGTCGAGGTACCGTAAATTACATAGCCCGCTGCTACCTGATTCACGCCCGGCTGCAAGAAATCTTCTAAAGTTACCGGAGTTCCGATCGGCGTGATTCTTCGGTAGACAGAAAAAATGGTTCCTACAGAAACATTCACGTCAATATTTGAAGAACCGTCTAGCGGATCCATCAGCACCACATATTTATTGTTATGACTTTCGTCTTGGCCTTTGATGACGATGAAATCATCGCTTTCTTCCGAAGCAATACCGCAGACAATCTCACGATTGATAAGCGTCTGTATAAAAGTGTCGTTTGCAAAGACATCTAATTTTTGTTGGTCTTCTCCCTGCACATTCTGGGCACCTGCAGCGCCCACGATGTCTACCAGTCCAGCTTTATTTACCTTGTAGTTTACGACTTTGGCAGCCAGTCGGATGGAGTTGATTAACCTAGATAATTCTCCCGAAGAATATTGAAAATCTTCCTGTTTTTCAATAATAAATTCCCCTAATGTTTTATTGCGTTCCTCCATTACTATAACGTTGTAGTTGTGGGTGCAAATATCGTTTATAAATTGCTATAATTTTAGAATGCCATCAAAAAAATATTTATCAAAAAATGTTACAAATATAAATAATTGTTATTTTTGTGTTTTTGAAATTGATATGCTGATTTCGAAAAGAAACACCGATAATTGTGCAGTTGCATCAGCTTTTAATATATTCGCTGTGAAAAGCGAAAGCTGAAATACATAGAGAAAAAATGATAATCAGGAAAGGTACCGAAAACGACATGCCTGCTGTTTTAGGACTAATTAAAGAACTGGCCGTTTTTGAAAAAGAGCCAGACGCGGTCGTTATTACAAAAGAAGATCTGGTTCGCGATGGTTTTGGAACACAACCGCTGTTCCATACTTTTGTGGCAGAATTAGATAATCAAATTATCGGAATGGCGTTATTCTATTACCGATTTTCAACGTGGAAAGGAAAGACCATTCATCTCGAAGATTTGATCGTTACCGAAAAGATGAGAGGAACTGGAGCCGGAATGGCGCTCTATTCTGAAATTATAAAAGAAGGAGAAAAAGAAAACGTACGCCGTATCGAATGGAACGTGCTCGACTGGAATACGCCAGCGATTAAATTTTATGAGAAATCCGGAGCAAAGGTTTTATCCGATTGGCGCGTGGTCCACATGGACGAACAAGGAATTAATGATTTTTTAAAAAATAATTTACCTATTTCAGACAGCAATCAAGTAATTGGCTAGGTCAAAATCTGAAATCTAAAATCTGAAATCAAATAATGAGAGTATTTAAATTTGGAGGTGCTTCAGTCAAAGATGCTGAAGGCATTAAAAACGTATACGACGTTTTGCAGCAGGTGGGTTTTGATGATGTTTTGCTCGTAGTTTCGGCTATGGGAAAAACAACAAATGCCTTAGAAGTAGTGATAAAGAACTATTTCGAAAAATCGGCAGAATTGCAATCTTCTGTACAAGATGTCAAGAAATACCATAACCAGATTTTGCTAGATTTATTTGAAGACGACAAGAATGCGGTTTTTGGCGCTATCAACCAGCTTTTTTCTGATTTAGAAAGCTTTTTGAATAACAACAAATCGCCAAATTACAACTTTGTCTACGACCAGATTGTCAGTTTCGGGGAAATAATCTCGACAACCATCATCAGCCACTATTTCAATTATAAAGGATTAAAAAATCAATGGCTTGATGTCCGTAATTTTATAAAAACCGATACGACTTATCGCGATGCCATCGTAGATTGGGACCAAACTCAGACGCTAATTTCTAAAAACGTAAAGAAAAAAGTACTGAACATCACCCAAGGATTTTTAGGCTCCGACGAAAATAATTTCACGACAACCCTTGGTCGCGAAGGTTCCGATTATACCGCCGCCATTTTTGCGTATTGCCTGAACGCCGAAAGCGTCACGATCTGGAAAGACGTTCCGGGCGTGATGAATGCTGATCCGAGGTATTTTGAAAATGCCACGCTTCTCAACCAGATTTCCTACCGTGAAGCTATCGAATTGGCGTTTTATGGCGCCACAGTCATCCACCCGAAAACATTGCAGCCGCTACAGCGAAAAGAAATTCCATTGTTTGTGAAATCGTTCCTCAATCCTTCTTTGCCAGGAACAAGCGTGAGCAAAGGAGCCGATTTAGAGCCGCACCTGCCATGTTATATCGTAAAAAAAGGACAGCTGCTGATTTCGCTTTCTTCTATAGATTTTTCTTTTATCATGGAAGAAAACATCAGTGAAATCTTCGGGCTTTTCCATGAATACAAGATGAAGGTCAGCCTGATTCAGAACTCGGCTATCAGTTTTTCAGTCTGTATTGAAGACAAATTCGGCAATTTTAACGACTTGAAAAACGTGCTGTCTAAGAAATTCAAAGTTGCGTACAACGATAATGTTTCGCTTTATACGATTCGCCACTTTAATGAAAAAGCCGCAGAAATGGTCGAAAAAGAGAAGCAAGTGTTGCTCAAGCAAGTCAGCAGAGAAACCATGCAGATTGTTACAAAAGAAGCCATTAGCTAGAAAATAATGAATCGGGAGCCTCAAATTTTTGAAACTCCCGATTTTTTTATAGCAGCTTGGTTTTTACGCGAAAGCAGCTATTGAAATTTTAATTTTATAAATACTACTTTTGAGCTTTCAGAGTTATAGTATTTATGTTGAAAAAATTGCTCTTTCTGTTTTTAATAGGCTTTGTTTCTGGGCTTTCTGCTCAGGAAGTCAAAACGCCGTATAAAAACAGGAAGATTACCGCTTCAAAAGATACGATCCAAATTGACAGCGTGAGCATCAGCAGCTCTTTCTTTAAGCTTCAGGACAAACTCGGGAATGATATTGATACGACTTATTATAAAGTAGATTTCCAGAAAAGCATCCTTGTTTTTAAGAATAATTACGCGTCTGAAGATACGCTCACACTGCGCTATTTCAGCTATCCCGAATACCTTACAAAAAAATACAGCATTTACGATGACAGCCGCGTCGTGAGCAACGAAGCAGGAAAAGGCAATCTCTATAAAGTTTCCCGCGATCCGATAAGCACCTTCAAGCCTTTTGACGGATTGAATACTTCGGGAAGCATTACGCGAGGAATTACCATAGGAAATAACCAAAATTCAGTTGTCAATTCAAATCTGGATCTGCAGATAACCGGAAAGATTTCAGACAAAGTAAGCCTTCGGGCATCTATCCAAGATAGCAATATCCCGCTACAAGAAGGCGGCTATTCGCAAAAGCTAGATGAATTCGACCAGATTTTTATCGAGCTTTTCAGCGACAAATGGAACATCCGAGCAGGGGATTTATTTTTAGAAAACAGACAATCCCGATTCTTGAATTTTAATAAAAAAGTACAAGGACTGTCCGCTAATTTTACTTTCGGAACTCCCGAAAAAAAGACCAATGTCTTTGCTTCGGCGGCTTTGGTAAGAGGACAATATGCGCGAAGCAGTTTTACAGGGCAGGAGGGAAACCAAGGCCCATACAAGCTTCAAGGCCCGAATGGCGAATTGTATATCTTGGTGATTTCAGGTTCCGAAAGAGTTTTTGTCAACGGAATTTTACTGACACGAGGCGAAAACAACGATTATACCATCGATTACAATGCGGGAGAAATTATCTTCACATCCCTGTTTCCGATTACCTCCGAAATGAGGATCAATGTCGAATACCAATATTCCGATAGAAATTATACCCGATTTGTGACGTATGCGGGAGCGACGCACGAGCAGGAAAAATGGAGCATCGGCGGCTTTTTATATTCAGAAAACGACGTGAAGAACCAGCCTTTGCAGCAAAATCTTTCTCCAGAACAAGTAAACGTGCTGAAAGAAGCGGGAGATAATCCTTCGCAAATGACAGCGCCTTCTGCGTATGTTGACAGTTACTCTGAAAATAAAATCCTTTATAAAAAAGTAATCATTGGCAGCGTTGAGGTCTTTGAGTTTTCAAACAATCCAGAAGACGAGCTTTACAACGTACGCTTCTCCTTGGTTGGCAATAATCAAGGGAATTATAGGATTTCAAATACGGCAGCAGTCGGTAGAATCTATGAATATGTCCCGCCCGTGAGCGGAATTCCGCAAGGTAATTTTGAACCGATCATCCGATTGGTCGCTCCGACAAAAATCCAGATTGCTACCGTGTTGGGAAAATACAAGCCCAGCGAAAAGACATTGGTCGATTTTGAGATTGGCGTAAGCAACAACGACCTGAACTTATTTTCGTCTAAAGATGACGGCGACAACCAAGGCCTTGCAGGAAAAATCTATGCCAAGCAGCGGCTGTTTTCAAAGAAATGGCTGGTAGATGCCTTTGTCAATTATCAGTTCGTGCAGAAAGAATTCAAAACTATCGAGCGTCTATTCACGATTGAATTTGACCGCGACTGGAACTTGACGAATCCTTTAGGCAACCAGAGCTTGTTAATTTCGGGCGTAAATTTCACGCTTCCGAACAAAGGAAGCGCAAGATACCAGTTGGAGAAGCTTGATTTCTCTGAAAGTTTCTCAGGAACTAGGCATGTGGTCGATGGTTCTTTCCGATTTAAAAATTTTACCGTGCAGAACAACGGAAGTATCTTAAAAAGCGACAGCGATTATTCCGAATCTAAATTTATTAGGAATCAGACACAGGCCAGATACCATTTCGGCAAGAATTGGGTTGGCGGTACGTTCAGGCTGGAAGATAACGAAGAAAAAATCAAGGAAACCAATCAGTTTTCGGCCTTGAGCCAAAGATTTAACGAGTTTGGTCTTTTTACAGGACGGGGCGACAGCACCAAAGTGTATGTGGAATTAGGCTATCTGCAACGTACTAATGACAGTTTGGTCAACGGATTTGTGAGAAAGGTAAATACGTCCAATTCCTATTACCTCAAGTCACGATTGATGAAGACCGAAAAGAGCGACCTTTCCTTGTTCGTGAATTACAGGAATTTGAAATTTGAAGACCCAACTCGTAAAAACGAGCCTTCGCTAAATTCCAGGTTGCTTTATAATGACCGTTATTTCAACCAGCTGGTTCAAGTCACGACTACCTATGAAACCACGTCGGGAACCATACCGCAACAGGAATTTACATATTTGAAAGTAGAACCGGGGCAGGGTGTCTACACTTGGATTGATTATAACGGCAACGGAATCCAAGAGCTCGAAGAATTTGAAATCGCAAAGTTTTCCGACCAAGCAGAATACGTCAGGATCTTCCTCCCGAATCAGATTTTTATCAAGACCCACCAAAACAAGTTCTCGCAATCGGTTATCTTGAACGCCAACCAATGGCAGAACGAAAAAGGGCTTAAGAAATTCTTGTCCTATTTCTACAACCAGACCTCTTTTTTAATCGACCGAAAGATCGTACGCGACAGCGACAATTTCGACTTGAATCCGTTTTCTACAAGCGATAAAGACCTTTTGGGACTTAATTCTAGTTTCAGGAACAGCTTTTTTTACAACAGGGGTAAGCAAGACCATTCCGTGACGTATACCTATTTGAGAAACCGTGCCAAAACGCTGCTCTCGGTCGGTTCGCAGGAAAACAACAACCGTTCGCACCAACTCCAATATGCCCATTTGATCCAGAAAAGCTGGCTGTTAGGCTTTTTGGGAAAGACGATTGAGTCAGAACTTTTTTCCGAAAACTATTCCAGCAAAAATTTCGAGCTGAAAGGCTATCAGCTGGCGCCTAAGATTTCCTATCTTTTTTCAAGAAATGCAAGCTGGGACCTGTTCTATGAATACCAAGACAAAGAGAACAAGATCAATGATATGGAAAAGTTGCAGCAGCATCGCTTCGGAACCTCTTTTACCTATGCTTCGGAAAAGAAATTCACGATGAATGGCGAATTCTCTCTTTATCAAAATGATTTTACTGGCGATGCTTTGTCTCCAGTCGCTTACCAGATGCTTGAAGGACTGCAGGCAGGACAGAATATGACTTGGCGACTGCTATTGCAAAAGAACCTGACGCAGTTTCTAGATATCAATATAAATTATGAAGGAAGGAAAAGTGAAGAAAGCAAAGCAATCCACACAGGAAGCGTGCAGTTAAGAGCTTATTTTTAACATAGATAATCATCTGAAACGCTTATATTTGAATTCTTAATTTAAAAAACTAACAATGAAAACAAAAATAATAGCTGGCTCGCTTTTGGCAGTTTCACTGTTCATGACTTCATGTAAAAAAGAATTAGAGCCTCAAGAAAGTGCAGCGCCAGCAGAAGCTGTTGCAGCAGATCCGGCAGCTGCTCCTGCAGACGGACAAGTTCCGGTGACTGCTCAGCCGCAAACGGTACAAGCACAGCCACAGCAGATTCAGCCACAGGCTACAGCTACGGCTCCGGGTATGAATCCGCCACATGGACAGCCAGGACACAGATGCGATATTCCTGTAGGGGCTCCGTTAAATTCGCCTCCAGGGCAAAAACCAGCGGCGCAGCCGCAACCAACACAGCCGACTGCAACTGCCGCTCCAACTACAGTAACACCTGTTAACAATGCAAATGTCGTAACTGCACCAGGTATGAATCCGCCACACGGACAGCCAGGCCACAGATGCGATGTTGCTGTCGGACAGCCATTACCAAAAGCATAAACAGCTACATTCCTAATAAAAAAGCCTCCAAGATTATTGGAGGCTTTTCTGTTTAGTATAGCGCATTACCCTATCAAAGAAAGCAGGTTTGCGATTGAAAACACAATACTAAGCGTGACGCTGATGATAAGGGTTGCGAATACAAATTTTGGTTTTTGCTGAGACAAGACGGCTCCGTTAAATCCCATACAGAAGATGGTGACAAAAAATAACTGTATCATTTGTCCGACTGAAGTTCCTCCCATAAGAATAAGCATTGCGGCAATAGAACCTAGACAGCTTTGGGCAAGAATGCTCAATGTAGCAAAACCGATAAGACCTCGTTTGTAACCTTCCAGATAATTATGATATGTTTTCATGATAAAAGTGCTTTAGAATTATAGTAGCAAAGTTAGCTACACATGCCGCCAGCATTTTATGACTTAAATCATATTAGGTGAAATAATTGCAAAAAAAATTATCGAAAAACTTTTCGGTTTTCGATCAAAAGCAGTCCCTTTTTTTCGAGTGATTTTATGGAGCGGATTACGGTTTCCACCCTCAGTCCGGTCAGGTCGGCAATCTGCTGGCGGGTGAGGTCTACTCTGTATTTTTCATCGGGTTGTATTTGGCTGATAGACTCCTTAAAATAATCAATCAGCTTTAGGATGCGGTGTTCTGGTTCTTGGGAAGAAATTTCGGAAGCCATGACCGATTTGTAATAAAGGCGCTGGGCAAGATTGACCGTCATGTTCAGGTGCGCTTCGGGATTTGAATACAGCAATTTGAAAAACGATTCTTTTGAGATGGCATAAATTTCAGAATCGGCAATAGCAACAGCATTAGCAGGATAAGGCTTGTCGATAAACAAAGGCGGCTCGCCAAAACAGTTTCCTTCGCCAAAGATGCTTTGGATGAATTCCTTGCCTTCGTCGTTGAAATTGTTCATCTTGATTTCTCCAGAATGTACCTGAAAAAAATATTTCGCAGCAGCGCCTTCCTCAAAAAGTATTTCGCCTTTTTTGAGTACGATTGTATGAGCGCCGAACGCCAACAGAAGTTGTTCTTCAATCATCTTTTTGTAAACTAAAATACCCAGCCCTTTTTAAATAGAGCTGGGTAAATTTACTAAAAAAGCAGATTGCTATTGGAGCCCATCCTTACATTTCTAGTATCGCATCATTAATAAATTTCATTTCGTCGGCAGTGATGGAAACTGCTGCGGCTTTTGCGTTTTCGATAGCCTGTGTCGCATTTCTTGCGCCTGCCAGCACTACGCTGATTCCCGGCTGCAAGCTTGTCCATCGCAAGACCAGTTGCGACAAAGAAGCATTCTTGCTTTGCGCAATCGGCTCGATCTTGTCTAAAAGCGCTTTGACACTTTCGGCAGAAAACTGTCCGAAGTAGCCGTTTCTATGATCGTCAGACTGTAGCTTGGCCTCCTTAAAATATTTTCCGGTCAACAGTCCTCTTTCCATAGGGCTGTAGGCGATGATTCCCATGTTTTTCTCAACAGCATAAGGCACGATGTCTTTTTCGATAGCCCTGTTTAGCATGCTGTACGAAACTTGGTTCGAAGCCAGCTGTATTGTTTTTTCTGCTTCTTTCAATTGCGAGAGGTCGTAGTTGCAGACGCCTGCAGCGCGAATTTTTCCTTGCTCAATCAAAAGATTTAAAGTTTCCATCGTCTCGTCAATCGGCGTAGTCGAGTCGGGCCAGTGAATCTGCAACAGGTCGATATAATCGGTACCGAGGCGTTTCAAGCTTTCTTCCAGTTCTTTGATGATATTCGCTTTTGAAGCATATTTATAGACTGGAAATGTTTTTCCGTCTGCAGAAGCATCAAAGAAATAATCTCCCTTTCCGTTATTGCTTCCGTCCCATACGAGGCCGAATTTTGTAAGCAGCTGTAGCTTGTCGCGGCTTTTCCCTTTGATGGCTTCCCCAATCAATTCTTCGCTCAGTCCCATACCGTAGAAAGGAGCCGTATCTAGCGAAGTAACGCCGTGGTCCAGCGAGGCATGCACCGCAGCGATAGAATCCTGCTTTTCGTTGCCGCCCCACATGTTGCCGCCAATGGCAAAAGCTCCGTAAGTGATAGCCGATAATTCCAAATCCGAGCTTCCTAATTTTCGATAGTCCATTATCCTATTTTTTGTGTTTTATAAATAATTACGTTTTCTTCCAGAAGTGCTTCCGAGGCCTTTACGAAATCTTGAATGTGTGGCTTTGCGTTATGTTCTTCCAGTCCTTTTGCATCTCTCCAGATTTCATGGAACACAAAAATGCTCGGCTCCTCATTATTCTGGTGCAGGTCGTATTGAAGGCAAGCTTCTTCTTTTTTAGAATGCAGCGCCATTTTCAGCAGGTAGGTCTTTACCTCTTCCGTATGCTCGGGCCTGCTTTTGATTATTGCGGTCAAATGTATAGCCATGATTAGTTTATGAAGATTTTACTCAAGTGCTCGTTATACAATTTCAAGTCTCTGGCAACGTCGGCATTTTTCTCGATATCATGAAAATGCATGCTTTCTAGAGGTGTCATTCCGGTAAAAGCATTCATGCGATGAAAGCCAAACAAAGGTCCTTCGTCGACGCTTTTTTGTGAAAAGAACTCTCCCGGAAGCGTAAAGGCTTCTTTCGGCGCATTCCATGAAGTCGTCAGCATGTATTTTCTGCCGTGCAGCATGCCTCCGGTTCCGTAGTTGATGGCAGGGTTTTGAGAAGAACGGCCGTCGCTGTTGTAAATTCCAGTCGCATGCCCTTCCGTAAAGACCACGTCTATATATTTCTTGAAGTCATGCGGCACTTGGAACCACCAGATTGGCGTATGGTAAATCACGACATCGGCCCAGACAAACTTCTGTACTTCTTCGGCAGGGTCGTAGTCGTGGTTGATATCGGTCAGCTTCACTTCAAAGTTGGGATTGTTTTTAAAAAAATTCAAAGTTTCTTGCGAGATGGTTTCGTTGAACCTTCCGCCCGAATGGCCAAATTTTTGACCTCCATTAATGATAAATATTTTTTTCATAAGTCTTCTATCTAATTTGATGATGCAAATTTACGGCGGCATTATCTATTATTAAAATAACTTAATTCATACCTTTGCATCAGAATTATAATAGTTTAATCATGGTAAATCTAGAATGGTACCGGACATTTAAGGCGGTCTACAAATCGGGAACGCTAACGGGAGCTGCGGAAGTATTATTTATTTCCCAGCCAGGAGTGAGCTTGCACTTGAGCTCGCTGGAAAATTATGTGGGCTATAAATTGTTTGACCGCACGGGCCGCAAGATGGTGCCAACGGAAAGAGGAAAGGTACTTTATAATTTTATCATCGAAGCCATGACCAAGCTGGAAGAAGCCGAAAAGAATTTCCAGCGGAGTACCGAAAAACACACGCCCACCATCAGCGTTGGAATGTGTTTTGAGACCTTCCAGATTACGCTCGAGCAGTATATTTCTACATTGCCGTTCAACGTCATCATCCAGTTTGGGGAATATCCGGAAATGGTAGAGAACTTGGAAAAAGGCATTCTGGATATTATCATCACGCCGCAGATGGTTCCGAAGAGCAGCATCGACTACCAGCCGTTTTCGTCGGAAACCATCGTATTGGTGGGAGGCAATGATATTGATGTCGCTACATTTGACGCCTTGGAAAAAACATGCGACATAGAAGGAATAGAGGCTTGGCTGAAAGAGCAGAAATGGTATGGCACGACGGGCGATATGGAACATCTGAGACGGTTCTGGCAGCTGAACTTTAACAAATACCCTGACTTCCGTCCCAATTATATCGTCCCGAACTTGAATTCTATCGTGCGTTGTCTGAGCAGCGGACAGGGACTGGCGGTAATTCCTGATTTCTTGTGCAAAAAAGAAATCGAGAGCGGGCTTATCAAGATGGTCTGGAAAGGGAAGACCCCGCTAGAGAACACGCTCCATTTTGCCACACGAAAAAAGACAATCTACGCGGACGAGATTGCCTTGATTAAAAAGATATTTATAGAAGTGATGGGATAATAGCCTTATTCTTTTTTCTTCTTGAAATTAGGCATAAAAGAAATTCCGAGACTGAAATAGCCTGTAGGGTCCTGTTTGGTCGAAAAGATATAATCGTTGGTGTTTTCGCCTCTTTCGGATAATCTCGAATTAAACACATTCGATAAGCCTGTCTTGAACGTAGCAATAATAGTAGTATTGATGCGGTGTTCATACGTAATTCCGGAACGCAGTTCTAAAACGCGGTAATCATAAACATCGGCAAAACCTGGCGCTTTATTGTAGACATAGAATCCGTCACCGCTCAATTCAGTTCCCAAAGAAAGCTTTCCGTTTTCAAATAGCGGCCTGTGGAACAAAAGGCGCTGCGGAAGGATCAAATCCATGACCCAAGGTGAATTTTTGAACTTATGCTCCATGATAAAGGTAGGAGCGACCGGAACTGGGGAAGCAGGGTCGATAAAAATAACGGCACCCATGCCAATCATCGTTCTTTCTGTTTTTTTCAAGATAATCGAAGCACCTACAAAACCTTTTAATCGCTCTACATCTTTTTCAGAACCGTCTGCTGTAAAGCTGGCATTGTAGATAAACGGCTTGTTAAACAGCCTGGCAAAATACGTAAAGCTCAACGTAGCAGAAAGATAGTGGAAATCTACATTTTTGTTGTAAGGAGCAATTGCGTCGCCGGCAACATTTTCTACATCATTAAGCTCAAAAGCCTCATATTTGTAGTTGAGCGAAGTCGTGATGTTCCATCTTGGCTTAGAGAAGATAGTAAAATTGGTATTGGCATTCAGTCGATAATGGTTCTTGATTTCCCCTTCTTCAAAGGCCCTATCAAACAGTTCCGAGTCAAAATCGGTTGGGAGATATTGCTGGTACTGGATGTCCAGAAAGCGCGTCGTAGGAAATCGATCCGTCACGGCTTCCTTTACTTTTTCCTTCAATTCTTCGTTTTCTTGGGCATTCACAAATGCGCAAAAGAATACTGCCAATGGCAAAAACTTTAATTTCATAGCTTGTTTATAAAAAGGTTTGTTATAATCGGTCGGAAATATTCTTTCCTAAATACTGCTCCAGGAATTTTTTTCGGAAAACGTCTCCGATTGGAATTTCTGAGGTTTTTATATAGATTGTGTGGTTGTCAAAAGAATCAATGTGCTGCACGTTGACCATATACGACTTGCTGACCCTTACGAATTGGGTTTCTGGCAAATGCTGCGAAATGGTCTTGAGGTTCATGGCCGTGATGATCTTGCTGTCATTGGCATAAATCACGACATAATCTTTTAGTCCTTCGATGTAGAGCACGTCGCGAAAAAGAATCTTGTGAAATTTTCGATCCGACTTGATGAGCATAAAATCTTGCTCCAGGCTTTCGAGCGTGCTTTTTCCTTCTTTATTAGCCAGAAGTTCTTTATAAGCAAAAGCTTTTTTTATGGATTTGTCCAAGCGGCTCTTGATGATCGGCTTGACCAGATAATCTATGGCATCGACCTCATAGCTTTTCAGGGCATATTGCGAGAAGGCCGTGGTAAAAATAATCAAGGTGTTTTCAGAAATCGATTCGGCAAATTCCAGTCCATTGATTCCAGGCATCTGTATGTCCAGAAAAATCAAGTCAACGGGGTTTTCTTGCATGAATTCGCGCGCTTTTTTGGCACCATTGAAACACCCGATCACATTCAGGTCCGGAATGTCTTGCAGCAGCAGCAGCATTCCTTCTCTCGCCAAAGGTTCGTCATCAACGATTATGCAGTTCATATAGGTAGGGTTAAGGTTGCTGTATAGTTGGTGTCATTATTTTCGATCTCGAGCCTGAAATCCTTGCCATAAAGAAGTTCCAGCCTCCGTTTGATGTTGGCCAGTCCGAGGCCTCCCTTTTTTTCGCTATCGATAGGCTCTGCAGGTTTTGTGTTGGAACAGACAAAGCGCAGTTCTTTTTTATAAATAGTAAAGCTCACGTCTACTTTAGAAGGACTGTCGGCATCGGCACTGTGCTTGATCGCGTTTTCAATAAACGTAATGAACAAGTTAGGCGGAAGCACAAGTTGCGAAATCATATTTTCGTTAGGGCTTTCGTTCTGTATGCTGAGGTTGAAATTAAAATCATCGCGGCGGATTTTCTCCAGTTCCATAAAATCGTTCAGGAATTGAATTTCCGACAGCAGCAGTACCGAATGCTGATTGTTGTCATACAGCTGGTATCTCAAGAAATCCGAAAGCTTCATGATAATCGTAGACGCCTTGTCTGGATTTTTTTTGACGAGCACATTCACGTTGTTTAGCATATTGAAGAGAAAATGTGGATTGATCTGATTTTTCAATTCCCGCAGTTCGATCTGGAGCGAGTTTCTTTCCAGCTCGTTAATCCTGTCGCTGTCTCTTGCCCACCGTTGAAATAGCTTGATCGATGTAGAAGCAAAGACCATTAGGGTCAGTATGTGTATGGTTACGAAAAAATTCTCGAATGAATTGTTTTCTTGTTCTTCCTTGACAAAATCATAGCCTTTCATGAATGTGGCCGTTATTCCTGTTACTATCAAGTAGCCGCTAATGATCAAAGCAATGAGGCTGAAAAGATAGGTAAGGTACTTTCCTTTATAGAGAAAAGCAGGCATAAGGACATACATGTTGAGGTAAAACATAGAAAGGAAGTAGAAATTCCAAATAATACTTTTTAAGTAATGATGATGTACAGCTTCTCCCGTGCGCTTTTCAGAGATTACAAAAAGAGCAATTGTATAAATAAAAACCAGCAGATGCCTGTATATCCTGTATTTTGGAGCGATAAGAAACTCCATGAACCAGTTTTTGTTACAATTTTTGTCAAACATAGCTTTTGCTTGCTGTTAATTTTGATGCGAAGTAACTTAAAAACTGTTTAACAAGATATTATATTATACAAAACCTGAATTAAATTATACAAAACCCTATCCGAAGTATTTTTAGTACCACAATTAAGGATTTAGTATAAAATAAAAGGCGGTTCGTATAAAAAAGCCAGTCAGCTTTGGTGTTGCCCCTATTTTTGAATAAAAAAGATGAAGATGATTCAAGCAATAGAAAACTGGATGGATGCCATAGAAAGCTCAAAGCAGAAAAAAAGGGTGAAAGAGCAAGAAATCAAAGCGATTGTTGATTTGTGGAAATTTGCTGAGTCGTATGACGGCGAGGCCATCATTTCGCAAAAAGGAGAGCTCATCATCGGGGGCTCTGAAGGCCCAGAGAAGATTAACGTGCAGTGCGCAGACCTGCTCTTGAACCAGAAAAAAAACGCCATCTCAAAAATCCTTTCAGAAATCGAAATCGAATTGACAGCTTTAGGTTCCCGATACACCGGACTCTATAATGTAGAATTCAGGAAGCCGAATGCTAATTTTGATGCTGGAGAAATGCAGAACCTAAAAAACGAAATTATCTCGGGCATCAAAGGCGAGGTCATCTTATATAAATATGTAGAACGCATCCGCAAGCTGCCTTCTTCGGAACTCAAAATTGTCAACCGCGATTTCAAGATTGTCGAGTGCAGCAGCAGCGCTATTGCAGAAATCATTGCCAAGAGCCAGCCGATTCAAGCGGCGCCCGAAAAACAATGGCTCGTCTTGATATTAAGCTCTATCGACCATTGCTGCAAGTCGTTCTTGATTGACGAGGCGATACAGGCCAAGACCTTTGAATCGGATTTTGACAAGATTTTTATTTTTGATTTCTATACGTCAGAAATCATCGAACTGAATGTCGCATTTGGCGTTCCATCACCCGCGAATGGCGTTGCCTGACGCCAAAAGACACGTTGCGAACGTCAAATTTGACGTTCCGAACGCCAAAGTTGGCGTAGGATAACGCCAATTTATACGTCAAGAACCCCACGAATGGCGTTCCGAACGCCATCGGCGGGGTTCCGAGGGCCGTGCGCGGGTGATGGAACGCCATTTACGGCTCTTTTTGCCTTAAAAACGCACCAATCACACCCTTCTGCGCAGTCTGTTACACTCTTCTCGGCTACAATTGATAAAAACACGCACCCTACCGAGGCCGAGTCTAGAAAAGACCTTCGATAGAAAGGTAGCGTTCTCCCGTATCATAATTAAAAGTCAGTATTCGCGCATCGTCTGGCAGCGAAGCTATTTTTTTTGCGACAGCGGCCAAAGAAGCTCCTGTAGAAATTCCTGCCAAGATGCCCTCTTTTTTTGCGATAACCCTCGCATAGTCAAAAGCATCTTCCTTGCTTACCTGAATGATTTCATCAATTGCATCGCCGTGGTAGTTCTGCGGCACAAAACCAGCGCCGATTCCTTGGATGGGATGAGGCGATGGGCTTCCGCCGCTCAAGACTGGCGACAGTTCGGGCTCGACGGCTATGACTTTCAGGTTAGGGAACTTTTTCTTCAGGACTTCGGCTACGCCCGTGATATGTCCGCCGGTGCCCACACCCGTGATGATATAATCCAGTCCGTCCGGAAAATCCTCTAGTATTTCTTGAGCCGTAGTGTTTTTATGCACTTCCACGTTCGCAGGATTCTCAAACTGTTTCGGCGACCAAGCATTTGGCGTTTCGGCTACCAGTTCATTGGCTCTTTCGATAGCCCCTTTCATTCCTTTCTCGCGCGGCGTCAGCTCGAACTCGGCGCCGTAAATTTCCATCAATTTTCGGCGCTCAACGCTCATGGATTCTGGCATGACTAAAATGACTTTATAGCCTTTGACTGCTGCCACGAGCGCCAGTCCGATTCCAGTATTTCCCGATGTCGGCTCAATAATCACGCTGCCGGGCTTGAGCAGTCCTTTTGCCTCGGCATCTTCGACCATGGCCAGTGCGATACGGTCTTTGATGCTGTTTCCGGGATTGTTTCTTTCTAGTTTTATCCAGACGTTCTTGGTCTCGCCAAACAATCGGTTGATTTTCACCACGGGCGTCTTGCCAATGGTTTCTAAAATACTATTTGCTTTCATGTTCTTTCTATTTTTTAAATTAAGGATGCTTTTTATTTAGATGCTAAAATTGAGCGCTTCTGGAAATACCTGCTTGCTCTTGATGATGATTTCGCTTTTGTGGAAGACGAGCGATTCTGCCGGAATGGAATTGGTAATCCAGACGTTGCCTCCAATGACAGCTCCTTTTCCGACGACCGTGCTACCGCCCAAAATGGTCGCGTTGGAATAGATAATCACGCCGTCTTCGATGGTCGGATGCCGCTTTTCTTCGGCCTTGTCTTTGCTTACGCTTAGGGCACCTAAGGTAACACCTTGGTAAATTTTTACGTCGTTTCCTATACTAGTCGTCTCGCCGATAACGGCTCCCGTTCCGTGGTCGATAAAAAACCGTTCGCCGATAACGGCTCCCGGATGGATATCAATTCCGGTGGCGCTGTGGGCATATTCCGAAACCAGTCGGGCCAAGGTAAGCGCCTTTTCTTGCCACAATATATGAGCGGTGCGGTAGACTGTGACCGCAAAGAATCCAGGATAGGCGAGGATGACTTCGTTTCTTGATTTGGCCGCAGGGTCAAATTCCAGCACGGCTTTTAAGTCTTCCAATAGCAGCTTGTGCAGCGAGGCTGCGTTCTCAAAAAAGGCATCGGATAGTTGCGAGGCTTCTTTTTTTGCAAACGATTCGGCTTCTAAGAGTTCTTTCAGCAGCAGTTTCAGTTCAAATTCTTTCTTTTCGAAAAAGCTAAAATCGATATATTCTTTCTGGCTGCAGAAAAGCCAGGACGCTAGTTCGGTAATCCAATAGCTGGCTTTTTTCTTGTCCAGAAAAATCTTTTTCTCCGAAAAATTAGACTGGTAGAGCGATTTGTTTTTTGACTTATCGGGCATGGCAAAAGGGATTCGTTTTTTAAAGTTTGACATTCGTTTGTTCTGTGATATAAAAAAAGCCTGTTGAGAATTTCAAGAGGCTTTGGCGGGGCTAATTATATCGGGGCGTTATAAATAGGGCGGCTACCTCTGGACCACAAAAGCAGACAGCAGCACATTTCGTTTAAAAGTGATAAGTTTGAAACCATAGTTTGTATAATGCTTTAAATAAAAAAACTCCCCAATTTCTTGAGGAGTTTTTGTTATGCTTGAATCGTTTTATAAATTGCTAAAGCTGACAAATCACTCCTCGTTTTTCGAGCAGCAGATGCAAGCCATACGCTTCATTATAAATGAATTGTTCATTAATTTCTTTCTAAAATCAGTACAGTAAACTTATAAAGTTTTCTCCACTTTTCAAACTTTAAATCGGCTGTTAACACCGAAATCAGAAATTGTTTTTTTAAGGTTTAAAAAATTGAAGTATCGATTTTTTTAAGGCCCTATTCTGTTATAAAATCTAATAATTGTCAAGATTTGGGAAGTTGAAATGTTAAAGAGAAGCCTTTCTTTTCTAGCCTGATTATCTTTTTATAATCTTTTTAGCGAATGACGTTCCGTCTGTAGTACTGCCCTTAAGAAAATAGGTTCCGGCAGCCAGCGTGCTGATGTCGATATTCTCGCTTCGGTCGGTCTGCAGCACTTTTTGTCCGGTAATTGTATAAAATGCCGCTTCCGCTAGTGCTGTATTGGAAGGCAATGCGATAGAAACAGTCGCTTGAACCGGATTTGGATATACTGCAAAAGAAGGATTCTCAACAGGAGTCGTGCCCAAGCTTCCGCTGGTGATTACAAAATTGTCATAATACGCATTGCCGCCATAATTATTGTGCAGCATATTAAAGCCGGCAATCTCCAGATCGGTATAATTGTCGATAGTTCTTTCTAAGACATTGTTGACATAGTACTTGATTTCATCTGCAGTAACCTCAATCTTGATGGCCACCCATTGGTTAGGAGTCCACTCGGCCTCGGCATAGTGAATGCCATAATTTACATCTTTGATCAAGTAGATATACCCTCTGTTTTCGATACCGACTCCGGCAACAGGCACATATTCTTCGTTGCCGTCTATGGCAAAGAGCGTGAATTCAAAGTCAGAGCCCTGCTGTTCTGTAGCCAATACATCATAAGTGATGGTGAAATTAGCAAATCCTTGAGGCACGTCGAAAATTTTTGAAGCCCCGAATATCGGTAAAAATTGGTCGTTAAAGCTAGGCTCGAAAGCATTTTTAAAAGAAAAACTGCCAGCAGAAGCCTTTTCATTGCTTACGACCTGATTGAGAAGAAAGCCGCCAGAGCCTTCTGTCACTTCCCAGCCATTTTGCTGGTTTAAGGTTCCGGGTTGATAGCCTTCCGAGGTTTCGAAAGAAATGGTCTGCTGGGCAAAGGCTGCTGCTGACGTGAACGCAAGAAATAAGGTGTAGATCGTTTTCATAGTTATTTGGTTTTAATGTTATCTAAATTTAATCCGCAGAAAACAGGGCGCAGGACAATTCCTGACAAGTTTTCGCTTGCGAATATGCTGTTACTGTTGCTCTAAATAGCTTGGCTGCGGCCCTAGAAATAAAGGCCGTCAGTTTTTTTGGGAATCCTATCGCCGGGCGGGAATAACCGGCAGTTTACAGAGAAGCGAAAATTAGGCGTTATTTTATCTTGAAGTTTCACGGCAATTAAAAACTTATTAACAATTTGTCGGAGAAAGCAGATTTTTGCAACATATTTTGGGCGTAAAAGCAGTGTTTGCATTTCGGCAGAATAGGAATTGTAAAGAATTTTAATAGTTTTGTAAACAATCCAGAAGCATATACCACAGTCCCCCTATAAAACCTATGGCAAATTTTGTTTTTTACCTGACGCTATTTTTTTGTGTTCTTTTACCCCAACAGTCGCACTCCCAAAATACTGTAGATTCACTGCAGACCCTCCTTAAAAAAGCGGAAGAACCTCGAAAAGGCGAGCTCAACCTGGAAATTGCGAGACATTTTTTGCCAACCCATCAAGATTCTTGCATCTACTACAGCCGCATTGCGCAAGCCATCGGAAAAAAAACAAACAATCAGACTGTGGTGATCCGTTCGTATGCGCTGATCGCAGAAGCCTATCAGAAACAAAACAAGATGAAGGAAGCCATTGCTTCTTACCTAAAAGGTCTTGAGCTGGCTGAAAAGCACAATGAAAAATCCTTAGCGGGAACGCTATACAACGGCATAGGCACTTGTTATTTCTACTTGAACGATCCAAAGAAAGCAGAATCCTATCTAAAGCAGGCGGCGCAGGCTAAAAAAGAGGCGAACGACTACCAATACTATTCCTTTATCGCTGCAAACCTCGCCGCTCTGCAGATCATGAACCAATCTTTTGATGAGGCCATAAAGACGCTGAAGGAAGCAGAAAAAACACTTCTAAAAAACAAGCAGGACAATTATCTGGCTACGGTCTACAACTCTCTGGGAGCGGCCTATCAGGGTACAAAATCGGATTCTTGCGTTTACTATTACGAAAAAGGCCTTGTGCTTTCTGAAAAAAACAAGGACTATCTCAACATGATGACTACCCATCAAAATTTGGGCGATTATTATCTGGAGAAGAAAAACTACTCCAAAGCAATCGAATACATGAAAAAGGCGATTGCCGTAAATGAATTGAGGCCAGAAGACCCTTATAAGCCTGCTTTGTTTGAAAGGATGAGCGTTTTATATGAGTCGATGGGAGACTTTAAAAATGCCCATCATTATAAAAAGCTGGAAACCGAAACGCGCCAGCGCCTGCTTGCAGCAACCAACAAAAAAGAAATCGAAGAGCTGGAAATCAAATACCAAAGCGAAAAAAAGGAAAAAGAAATCCAGTTGCACAAGCATGCAATTGAAAAAGCTAAAAACCAGCAGATTTGGCTTTTATTCGGTGCCGTTTCGCTGTTTGTGATTGCCGGATTCATTACCTACCTCGTCTTCCAGAGAAGAAAGATTACCCGAAAATTCGAGCAGGAAAAACTTAGGCTGTTTGAAAACATAGTACATGACATAAAAACGCCGCTCACGCTTATCGACGGTCCTATCCAGATGATGAAGCAGCACCCGGAGACTCCGCATCAGGAGCAGCTGGTCTTGATGGAACGCAATTCGAAAAAGCTGATGGGCTTGGTCAATGAACTGCTGGACGCGTCAAAACTCCGAAAAGGAAATTTTCAGTTGCATTACACGACCGGAAATCTTGATGATTTTATTGAAAACAGCATCGACAGTTTTGCAGGCGAAGCAAAATCCAAAGACATATGCATTGTCCACACTAAGAATAATGCCGAAAAACACTATTCATTTCCTTCAAATGCTTTAGAAAAGATACTTTCCAATCTTATCGGGAATGCCGTAAAATATTGTCCTCCAGCATCAGAAATCCAAGTCACGTCTATCCTAGAGGCTGGCAAGCTGATAATCCGCGTAAACGATAACGGTCCGGGAATTCCCAAGCAAGAACAGAAAAAAGTGTTCCAGCGTTTTTTCAGAGGAAAAGAAACGTCGGATGTCAATGGCACGGGCATAGGCTTGTCATTGGTCAAAGAATTAGTAGACTTGGCACAAGGAACAATCGAGCTTCAAAGCAGTCCTGAGGGAACCACATTTGTCGTGTCTCTTCCGATACAAGAATTTACTGCTGCAGTTGATACAACGATTCATAATGATGGCATTCCGTTACTGCTATTAGTAGAGGATGACGCCGATACAGCCGTTTTCAGTATGTCTGTACTGAAAGAAAACTTCCAGGTCCTGCATGCCAAAAACGGACAGGAAGCTATGAGCATGATCCGTGAAAATTTGCCAGATATTGTCCTTTCCGACATCATGATGCCAGAAAAAGACGGAATCGAATTGCTGCAGGAAATCCGAGCAGACGAATTGACAAGCCATCTGCCTGTTGTCTTGTTTTCTGCAAAAGCCTCGCTGGAAAGCCGTTTGAAAGGGTTGCAGCACGGAGCCGATGCTTATATTTCGAAGCCTTTTTCACCAGAAGAATTAAAGCTGACGGTACAGAACTTGTTTGCCACTGTCCAGCGAAATAAAGAAGCGTATAAAGACTCTATCCAATCCGAAAAAACATTCGAAGAACGAACCAAGAGCCAAAACGCATACGTCAATAAAGTTATCACTAGCATCATCAGCAATATCGATAATCAAGACTATTCGGTTACAGAACTTTCTAATGACATGTCGGTCAGCCGAAGCCAGCTTCATCGAAAATTAACGGCACTCACAGGATTCTCCACAACCAATTTCATCAGCATGATTCGTCTTGAAAAAGCCAAAGACCTTTTGTCTGGCAACGAAGGAAACATCACCGAAATTGCGTATAAATGCGGCTTCAGCAGCCAATCCTATTTCACAAAATCCTTTACGGAATACTTCGGAAAATCACCAAGCCACTTTCTTAAAAAGTAGTGATTTTCAGTTAAATGCAACAATGATGCATAATCTGGCAACATGATTACATAACTAATTGTGGCCAGAAATCTAAATTTACCGACGTAATCAACAATCAAAATCAATAACTATTTATGACAAAACGTCTCTTACTCTTTTTTGTCTTTTTTTGGCACATTACCTCCTATGCCAATGACGAATGCTCTAATGCAATACAATTAACTCCGAGCGCTAACTGTACTAACATAAGCGGAACATTTAATGGAATGACTATTAGCGGAGCTGCCCCTACCTGCGCGCCAAACGCCTCGCAGGACGTATGGTACAGGTTCACGGCTACCGAGCAGACGATGGCCATATCCGTTTCCAGGGCCACGACGGGCTGGACGATGTATTTTGCCATGGAAATCTACGAGGACAGCTGTACGGGCAACCGATTCAAGTGCATTACCTCGGACATGAATTCCGTAGGCTACTATAATACCGATTTTGTGGTGGGCAGGACCTACTACGTGCGCGTGCTGAATGCTTCGGCGACCATCCATACGCTGGGCTTCAACATCTGCCTTCAGGCCTTGCCGAAGCCGGCTAATGATATTTGTGCTACTGCTGCGGAATTGACTCCGAACAGCAGCTGTGTGAATACTATTGGCACGTTCAGCGGCGCGCTGCAGGACGGGGCAGCACCGTCGTGTGCGCCAGGCTCCTCGCAGGACGTATGGTACAGGTTTACGGCTACCGAGCAGACGATGGCCATATCCGTTTCCAGGGCCACGACGGGCTGGACGATGTATTTTGCCATGGAAATCTACGAGGACAGCTGTACGGGCAACCGATTCAAGTGCATTACCTCGGACATGAATTCCGTAGGCTACTATAATACCGATTTTGTGGTGGGCAGGACCTACTACGTGCGCGTGCTGAATGCTTCGGCGACCATCCATACGCTGGGCTTCAACATCTGCCTTCAGGCCTTGCCGAAGCCGGCGAACGATACCTGCGCGAATGCCGCGCTGCTGGCACCTAATAGTACCTGTACCAATACCTTCGGCACGTTCAGCGGCGCCTTGCAGGACGGGGCAGCACCGTCGTGTGCGCCAGGCTCCTCGCAGGATGTCTGGTATAAATTTACGGCTACCGAGCAGACGATGGCCATATCCGTTTCCAGGGCCACGACGGGCTGGACGATGTATTTTGCCATGGAAATCTACGAGGACAGCTGTACGGGCAACCGATTCAAGTGCATCGCCTCGGACATGAATTCCGTGGGCTACTACAATACAGACTTTGTCGTTGGCAGGACGTACTACGTGCGCGTGTTGAATTCCTCGGCGACCATCCATGCGCTGGGCTTCAATATCTGCCTTCAGGCACTGCCGAAGCCAACGAACGATGCCTGCGCGAATGCCGCGCTGCTGGCACCTAATAGTACCTGCACCAATACCTTCGGCACGTTCAGCGGCGCGCTGCAGGACGGGGCAGCACCGTCGTGTGCGCCAGGCTCCTCGCAGGACGTATGGTACAGGTTTACGGCTACCGAGCAGACGATGGCCATATCCGTTTCCAGGGCCACGACGGGCTGGACGATGTATTTTGCCATGGAAATCTACGAGGACAGCTGTACGGGCAACCGATTCAAGTGCATTACCTCGGACATGAATTCCGTAGGCTACTATAATACCGATTTTGTGGTGGGCAGGACCTACTACGTGCGCGTGCTGAATGCTTCGGCGACCATCCATACGCTGGGCTTCAACATCTGCCTTCAGGCCTTGCCGAAGCCGGCTAATGATATTTGTGCTACTGCTGCGGAATTGACTCCGAACAGCAGCTGTGTGAATACTATTGGCACGTTCATCGGCGCCTTGCAGGACGGGGCAGCACCGTCGTGCGCGCCAGGCTCCTCGCAGGATGTCTGGTATAAATTTACGGCTACAGGACAGACCATGTCGGTCAATATTGCCAGAATTTCGACGGGCTGGACGATGTATTTCGCTCTAGAGATTTATGAAGAAAGCTGTACTGGAAACCGACTCCAATGTACTCCATACAATACGGATGGTATAAGCTATTCAAGTAGTAATTTTGTTGTCGGCAGGACGTATTATGTACGTGTACTGAATGCTTCGGCGACTATCCATACGCTTTCTTTTGCTATTTGCTTGATCGGACCGCCTCCGGTGGCTTGCACGCCTTCTGTGGCAATCAATGCTTCGGCCACTTCGATCTGCCAAGGACAAAGCGTTGTCTTTACGGCAACACCTACCAATGGTGGTACTGCGCCGTCCTATCAGTGGAAAGTCAACGGAAATAATGTCGGGACAAACAGTCCGTCTTACACTAGTACGACATTGGCAAACGGAAGCAGTGTTACTTGTGTAATGACAAGCAACGCTTCTTGTGCCTCTCCATTAACTGCCACGAGCAATGCTGTTGTGATGAATGTTTCTGCTCCAGTTGTTCCTGCTTTTACGCAGGTAGCGCCAATTTGTTCAGGGGGATCCTTTACGCTGCCAGCCACTTCTAATAACGGAATTACGGGAACATGGAGTCCTAGTATAAACACAACCGCAACGACAACCTATACCTTTACGCCAAACACGGGACAGTGTGCTTCGACAGCAACAATGACGGTTATGGTGACTTCGATAAATACGGCGACCACTGTTCAAGGTAGTACCATTACGGCAGCTGCAACCGGAGCTACGTATCAATGGATTAATTGTGCGAATAACCAGCCAATAAATGGAGCAACAAATGCTTCTTATACAGCAAGCGGAAATGGTTCTTATGCAGTAATCGTGACTCAAAACGGATGCTCTGCAACGTCAAACTGCGTTCAGATAACCAATCTGGGCATGGACACATTTGAGCAAAACAGATTGAGAATTTATCCAAATCCGGCTACTCATCAATTGTTTATCCAATTGAACGAAGCTACAGAAATCGTAATTGTAGACATGACAGGAAAAACAATCCAGCAGGAATCTCTGAAAGCGGGGAATAATGCAGTCGATGTAAGTTCGCTAGCTTCTGGAATGTATTTTATAAAATCGGTATCGGGAGCCAATGCAAGATTTGTGAAGAAATAAAATAGTTTTATGCTTATTAAAAACGCCCCTTTTCGAAAGAGTAGGGGCTTTTTGTTTATAACTGCGGCAATAAAATTTGTTAAACTAGAAACCTGCTGCCATAGGGTTGTCACTTGAGGGGTTTTATTTTGTGTACGAATCGCAAATACAACTACTCATGAAAAAATTAAATTTAACGCAGCAGTACAAGACATACTTCACCTCTAAAACAACGCCTGAAATTGTTGAGATCGAACCAGCACAATTCCTCTCCTTGACGGGAAAAGGGGATCCTTCAGAAAAATCTTTTTCGGAAAAGATACAAGCGCTTTATACAGTTGCCTATGCCATCAAGTTTATGTGCAAGCAATTGGACAAAGATTTCACGGTCTCAAAATTAGAAGGCTTATGGTGGTATGATGAAAACAAGTTTGGAAATGTTTCTATGGAGGAAGCACCCAAGGTAATCGCTAGAAGCGAGTGGGAATATCGTTTATTGATAAGAATGCCCGACTATATAATCGAGAACGATGTGAATAGGGGAATTGAAACTGCTTTCGCAAAAAAGAAACTGGAACTCATAAAAGAAATCGAATTTTTCCGAATGAACGAAGGTAAATCTGTTCAGATGCTTCATGTAGGCCCATTTTCAAAAGAAGGAGAGACATTGCAGGAAATGAAGAAACTTATAGAAGAAAACCGATTCCAAAAAAACGGACTGCATCATGAAATATATTTATCCGATTTTAATAGGACAGCCCCAGACAAACTAAAGACTATTTTAAGAGAACCAGTGAAATAGGTGCTGCTTTAAAGCTTCCAATATCACTAAAATAAAAACCCTGAGAGTGCTAACTTTCAGGGTTTTTAAAAAATAATGGTTTTCTTTATTTCTCTGATAAATCCTTGATGATTTTTAAGGCAGAATCCCACATGGCACCGTGATTTTGGACATATTTTTTCGCTATCGGGCCAGACTCAACGTTTAATACAAAATCTCCATTATCAGCTTTTGTCAATGTATAGTTCTCTTTATAATCTCCTATTTCCGCATTGGGTGCAGGATCAACTTCATCATACATTTGGACTTGAAGGTATTCCATCGGATTATGTTCTTTCACGATTCCGTAAGCACCGACATTCCCCTCTAAGTCGGTCCAAACTACATCAGAACCTACTTTCCAATCGGTCTTCACTAATGCTCCGCCGCCAAATGCTATTCCCCATTGGTCGTTTGGATGAAGCAAAATGTCCCATATAGTTTCAGGTTTGGCTTTAATAGCAACCGATTTTTTGATGGTTTCTGTTTCTACAAAAGCAGGAAGCGCCTCGTTGACGAAGTAATTCCAACCGCCAGTAAAGCTCTCGACTCTGAAGTTTGGATTTTCTTGAGGGAAGCTGTCTAGTCCTTCATGGGTTAGCTTTAGCCGGGTCCTGTTTTCTGCTTCGCTAAAAAGCTCCCACGTTAATACAGAATATCCCTTGTATTCAGGATACCTCCATGAATAGCTGATTTTGTTAGGAGGGTCGCTTACCAATACTTCACATTCGTGAAGGTACTGTACGTTTTCATCTCCTCCGGTAAACTGAAATTTGAATCCTTTTTCGGGCTTAAATTCTTCAAATTCAAAATACCATTCCTTCATCAGGTCTCGGTTGGTGATGGCATCCCATACCTTTTGGATAGGAGCGTTATACGTACGCTCTAAAACAAGTGGTTTTGTTTCCATATTTATTTGTTTTTAAGATGATTTTTGTCTTGCGGCAGATCAGCATCGTCTTGACGTTCAAGGTAAGCGCCAAGGGCATCAAGTTTCTTGTTCCAGAATTCCCTATACCGATTCAGCCATAGGTCTACTTCTTGCAATTTATGCAAGTCTGTCTTGCAGTAGCGTTCTCTTCCTGTCTGCTTGATAATAATCAATCCACACTCTGTTAGTATTTTGATGTGCTTTGAAATCGCCGGACGGCTGATGTCAAAATGACCGGCAACACTATTAAGGTTCATAGACTGATTGCTTAGTAAATCGATAATTTCTCTTCTTGTCGGATCGGCAATTGCCTGAAACACATCTCTTCTTAATTCCATATAAGTTACCATTTGGTTACAAATATATGAGATACCATTTGGTTACACAAATTTTAAATGAACTTTTTAGTGAAATTGTACAAAGAATTCATTGTTCGAATTAAGTAGCGCAATAGCACAAAATGATACCTATTTTGAATTTTTATTTCATAAAATAATTAGCAGGGTGAATTTGCTCGTAAAAAAACAGACCCTTTTTTCGAAAATTTGACGCTTTTTAGCAGTTTTTTACGCCTAAAAAGAGGGTAGCAAAAAACAGTTACACCAAAAAAGTGACCAGTTACGCCCATATTTGACCACTTATTACTTCCCGCTATTAAATCTCAAACAAACTTCTAACCTTTGTTCCGTAGATGACTAATCAATGATTTATAACTTATTTATCTCATAGATTGTTTCATTTTAAGCTAGCCCCAGCTACTTTCTAAACTTTTTCATCCTACTTAATTGTTGAGGAAAAAGCTCTATGCTCACAAATGGTTATTCTTTGATTCAATCATTGAAAATTATTTCAACGTACTAGAGCTGTGTTATGCTCATTACTATAAAAATAAGATGAAAAATAAGACTAATAAAGTGAGCCGAAGATGTACCTGAAGGATGACTGTCCTGCATCTGTGTTGTATTTGTGGTAGAAACGCACACGGCCACTTCAGGCAGCGGCGGCAGGAACTAACGATACGGTTTTAGGGGTAAAATTTTGGTATCGAACCTGCCGCAACGCGCCTAACAGATTAGAAAGACAATTATAAGTCGCTTACAAAGGCAAAAAATAAAAAGATGAAGACAATAACAATCAGGAGCCTATTTTTTTTCTCGCTATTCTTTAGCATGAATGCGGTTGCACAGACAGTAAATATGGGAGAGATGTCAATCTTGCCAGGAACTGTAGTTGCCACCCAGTTTGATTTTAACAATACGCCGACGGCAACGTTTACAAATGATGGGGAATTTTACGTATTCGGTAATTTCAATAACGACGGACTCGTAAGCTTCACTCCAGGACAGAGAGGCTATACGATATTTCAGGGCAATGCGCTACAGTCTATTTCCGGAAGTGCCCCGAGTGATTATTTTCGGTTCTACGACGTGCTTTTTAATAACGAATCGCCACAGCCTGCTTTCCGGCTTTCAGGAGATATAAGTATCACAGGAAATTCGGATTTCCTGAATGGAATTATCAGGATTAATGAGACTGAGGGACTTATAGTGTACGAGAATAATGCTACTCATTCCAATACAGACAACGATAGCCATGTGGACGGATATGTACAGAAAAATGGCAATGAAGAATTTTTATATCCTATAGGAAATTCTAGTTTTTTCAGGCCCGCTAAGATTGTTCCGACAGCTCCAAATGCCGTTACGGATGCTTTTACTGGGAAATATTTTCTTGAGAATTCCAATGCGCTATATCCGCATGCCAGCAAGGTCGGAAACCTAGAACTGATCGATGACAAGGAATATTGGACAATAGATAAGACAGAGGGAAATACGGAGATCATGCTTACACTGTCTTGGGATCAGGCAACCACGCCAGGGTTTATCTGGCAGGATCTCGATTCGTCGTCCCCAGAAGGAATAGAGAAACTCACCATCGCCCGCTGGGATGAAGAAAAAAGGCTCTGGGTAGACGAGGGTGGTATCGTCGAAATCGGGGCAGGCGGAATACAAACAGGAACCGTGACCTCCTTTTTCGCTACTTCTGGTTTTGGAGTCTTTACACTGGCTAAAGTAAAAAGAAGGGTAGAGCCCGTTGGAAATATCGTGATTTACAATGGGATTACTCCTAATGACGATGGAAGGAACGATTACTTTATAATAGACGGTATCACGAACTATCCTAATAACAGAGTAAGCATCTACAACCGCTGGGGAGTAAAAGTTTTCGAGACCACGAATTATGACTCTAGCGGAAATGTTTTCAACGGACGTTCTGAAGGAAGGGCTACCGTAAGCCCAGACAAGAAGCTCCCTTCTGGAACCTACTTCTACGTACTCACCTATGAACTTACTTATCCTGGAGGGGAAAAAAGAAACATCGAAAAGGCAGGCTATCTATACCTGAACGATAATTAACAAGAAAACGTAAAGATATGATAACTAACTATAAGCTTGTCCTTTTGGCAGCTCTTCTTTGGAGTATTTCAGGCTCGGCCCAACAGGACTCGCAGTATACACAGTACATGTATAATACGGCAAACATGAACCCAGCCTATGCAGGATCAAGAGGAGTACTGAGCATATTCGGACTCCACAGGACGCAATGGGTCGGACTAGACGGTGCGCCGACCACGAACTCCTTCGCTTTGCATTCTCCTATCGGAATCAGCAAGGTCGGGCTAGGGCTTTCTTTTATCAATGAAAGAATCGGACCTTCTGACGAGAATAGTATTTCTGCCGACTTTTCCTATACGATACGGGCCTCAGAGACCTTCAAGCTGGCCTTCGGGCTAAAGGCAACCGCCAACCTGCTGAACATAGATTATACCAAGCTGGATATCTACGATCCCAACGATCCGAGATTCCAAAGAAACATAGAAGATTCCTTCACGCCCAATATCGGTGCTGGTGCCTATCTGTATTCAGAAAATACTTATGTAGGACTTTCAATTCCTAATTTTCTAGAAACAAAACACTACCAAGACGATGGGAATTATTCAGTCGCTAAAGAAAGAATGCATTTCTACCTGATGGGAGGACATGTCTTTGAACTCAGTTCCACCCTGAAATTCAAGCCTTCTGTGCTGGCCAAGATCGTTGAGGGCGCTCCATTACAGGCAGATATCTCCGCCAACTTTCTGTTCAGCGAAAAGCTTACCCTCGGATCTGCCTACCGCTGGGATGCAGCAGTGAGCGTCATGGCTGGTTTCCAGATAAGCGAAGGGCTTTTTGTCGGCTATGCCTATGATGCAGAGACTACAAAGCTCGCAACCTACAATTCGGGCTCCCATGAGATATTCCTGCGCTTTGAATTATTCAAAAGCTATGACGGTACTGCATCGCCGAGATTCTTTTAATACGATCAAAACATGAAAAATAGAACAACATACCTGCTTATTGTCCTTACGGCTCTTTTTGCTTCCTACGCAGATGCGCAGCAGCAGAAGCTGGTTAAGGCAGGAAAGCTATATGACAATTATGCCTATATCGATGCCATCAAGATTTATGAGAATATAGCCTCAAAAGGATACAAGTCGGTAGAGCTATTTGAGAAGCTCGGGAATGCCTACTATTTCAATTCAGAGTTTGCCGAAGCGAACCGTTGGTATACAGAACTCTTCGCTCTCGGAATAGAGTCGGAACCCGAATACTATTATAGGTTTTCACAAACACTAAAATCTATCGGAGATTATGAAAAGTCGGCCCAGATGATGAAGAAATTCGTAGAGAAGAATTCGGCAGACGAAAGAGGCCGTATCTATGAAGAAGACAAGGATTATTTAGCCGAAATCAAGAGGAACTCCGGCCGCTATACAATCGAAAATGCAGGCATCAATTCCGAAGGACAAGATTATGGAACGGCCTTTTTCGACGGAAAACTTGTCTTTGCCTCATCCAGGCAGACCAGCGGCCTATCGAAAACCATAGACAAGCGCACAGGACTGCCTTTTACCAACTTGTTTGCCTCTACAGTAAAAAGCGACGGCACATTTGAGACGCCTGAAAAATTCTCGGGCACTATCGACAGCAAGTTTCATGAAGCAACCCCAGCTTTTGCCAAGGATGGAAAAACGATGTATTTCACTCGGAACAACTATAACGAAGGAAAAAAAAGAAAAAGCAGCGAGAAGAAAATACTGCTCAAACTATATAAGGCCGTTCTCGAAAAGGGCAAATGGACCAATGTTACGGAACTTCCATTCAACAGCAATGAGTACAGTACGGCACATCCGGCACTCAGCCCAGATGACAAGACGCTGTATTTCGTGTCCGATAGGCCCGGAACTCTAGGGCAGTCGGATATCTATAAAGTAAGCATAAATTCTGACGGCACATTCGGGAATCCCGAAAACTTAGGGAGAACAATAAATACAGAAGGCAAAGAAACCTACCCGTTCGTGTCCGACGAAAATGAGCTCTATTTTTCTTCCGATGGCTATCCAGGACTGGGAGGGCTAGACATCTTCAAGAGCAGGATTGAGAATAATGACTTTTCTAAGCCATTGAATGTGGGAGAACCCGTAAACGGACGCCAAGATGATTTTGCCTTTATGATCGACACGAAATCCCAAGCCGGATTCTTTTCCTCTAATCGAGAAGGAGGGATGGGCTATGACGATATCTACAGGTTTAAGGAAAATAAGAAGCTGGAATGCGAACAGCTTCTGGCAGGGAGGATAACCGACCAGCAGGCCGGAACAGGACTCGAGAACGTAAAAGTGAGCCTTTTGGACAACGATTTCAAACTGCTGGAAACAGCATATACAGATGCATACGGCAATTATTCTTTTAAAGTTGAATGCGGCAAAAAATATAGGGTAAGAATTGAAAAGAAAGAGTATTTGGCAGATGAAAAAAGTGTTACGATTTCAAAAGATTCAGGCACAACCATCTTGGATATAGAGCAACAGAAACGCCTGTCTGAGATTGGAAAAGACGGGAACATAGCAGCTGTTTTCGGAATCCGAGAAATCCATTTCGATTTCGACAGCTGGAATATCCGTGAAGATGCGGCCATAGACCTGCAAAAAATCATAGAAGTGATGCGAGAATACCCTAGCATGACAGTAGCCATCCGGTCGCATACCGACAGCAGGGGCAATGATGACTACAACCAGCTGCTCTCCGAAAAAAGAGCTCAGGCAACAAAGCACTATATGATTTCTCAAGGAATCGATTCCAGTAGGCTGTCTGCCAAAGGTTATGGTGAAACACAATTGAAAAACAAGTGTGATAACGACGCAAAATGTACCGATAAGGAACATCAAGAAAATAGAAGAAGCGAATTTATCATTCTTAAAATCAGATAACATAAGATTAATACATACATAATTTATAAAAAAGGCTTCTTGTCAAGTAGGATGTTGGAGATAAGGAAGCCAGGACTCAAACAAATTTTAAAAAATGATATCATGAAGAGATTACTACTCACCGCCATTGCAACGCTGGGCGTTTCTGTCGCTTATTCTCAGGTAGGAATAGGAACCAGTACGCCAAATAACTCATCACAGTTAGAAGTAACGGTTGACGGACAATCGGAAAAAAGAGGTATTCTGATACCAAGAGTGGCGCTTCAGAATACGGAAAGCATGGATCCGATTATTAATACAGGAACCTTGCCGAACAGCCTGCTGGTTTTTAACACCGCTACTTCTGGAACCGCACCTTTTAACGTTTTGCCTGGCTATTATTATTGGTATAATACTAAATGGCATAGGATGGTAAATAGCAGCGATGATGCCAATACGACCAATGTCAGCCTGACCAAAGATAATATGAATCTTATATTGACAGACAGCGATGGCAATAGCGTACAGATCGCATTGTCAGATTTGCAAACAATAACGACTTTGGTTAGCAACGGCAGCGGAAAATATACCTACACTTCAGAGAACGGCACGGTTACCGTTATCGACGTGCCTGCCGACATTATCCAGAACTTCGAGACGATCATCCAGGACACGAATGTCCTTAACCAGATCACGGAACTGATACAGAATATAGGCGGGAACGTTTCGTATGACGGCACGAATTTTACCTATGTCGATGCCTCGGGCACGACGCAGACCATCAACATGCAGGAAATCGTGCGCAGCAACGAGACGGTTACGACCCTTGTCAGCAACGGCAGCGGCAGGTATACCTATACTTCAGAGGACGGCACGGTTACGGTGATCGACGTCCCGGCGGACGTTATCCAGAACTTCGAGACGATCATCCAGGACACGAATGTCCTTAACCAGATCAC
>RCUH01000081.1_pt1 | contig 160318 bp, 146 predicted proteins | sample 2166191 | NCBI WGS metagenome assembly RCUH01 (sample SAMN09932848, study PRJNA488358) | compost metagenome | feature: garden; material: soil; isolation source: compost soil in an enriched community after 214 h of incubation | place: Germany: Experimental Botanical Garden Goettingen | collected...
CTTCCAGCTCATGAGATTAAGCCTTGATTTTCTTCGGAAAGTTGAGGCTTTTTTGGTTTTATAAATCAAATCTTCCCGCCCCTTTCCCGACGATCCGAAAAACAATGTGAGTTGCATCTCGAAATCCAGACATCAGAATTTCATTTAACCAATGAAATAACTACATTAGGTTAAATAATTCATCCGTCATGAGTGATAGTGCTAACCATTCAAAAAAACATCCTAAAACGACCGATTTTAAAGATGCCCTACGTGATGGCATTCCAGTTCACATTAGTGATGTCGAGAATGGTATCAACTGCAATTGTGTTTGCCCATCTTGCGAGCAACCCCTGATAGCATACAATAATCAAAATAACAAAAAAGCACACCACTTCCAACATCAAAGTCTAAGTAGTTGTAGCAACTATTACGAGACCATGATTCACTACTGGGCTAAAGAAATCATCAACGAACACCGAAAAATTTCGGTTCCAAATCACATTTTTGAATTGAGTGATTATGCAAGAAATTACTTCTATCACGAGCGGAGAGAAAAATACCCTAAAGAAAAAACACTTGCAAAGGAGGTTGAATTCGACAACATTCTTGTGGAGAAGTATCAAAATGGTATTAAACCCGACTTAATTTGTTTTGTAAAGAACAAACAAATACACATTGAGATTGCCGTGACACACTTCATTGATGAAGTGAAAGCCAATAAAATAAATGATTTAAATGTTACAAGTTTAGAGATTGATTTGTCCTCGATTGACCGTTCAATGCAAAAGGAAGAATTACGAAATATTCTTTTATCTGGAAGTATAGAAAAAATGAAATGGTTTAATAATAAGACAACTGTCCAGAAACAGGAAAGTAAACTTCTCATTCATGAATCAATTAGGCAGTTCATCGTCAATCATGTGAAAGAACAGAAGACATACGGAAAAAATAATAAAATCTATAAATGCCCTCTCAAAAAATCTGAATCTTCATTAAGCAATTGTAAGGGATGTCGATACTTAGCATACGAAAAGGAGGAAACGAATGTGGTTGACTGGGAGAACCGTAAAATCTATGAAAATATTACTATCGGCTGTATTGGTCACACATCATTGCAGTTTGATAAATTACTTGAAACCAATGGGGTTGAAGTAAGCAAAAACAAAATCACTTAGTGGAAACACCGAAACCCAAAGAAAAGCAATACAACTCACCTTTTACCACCAAAATTAGGGTCAAATCTCTCAATTAAATCAATCTCCTCCTCGGTCAATGAATCTTTGTATGGAAGATTCAATTTGGCATTGTGGTATATGTCCCATTTGTCGTGAAAATCTTTCGATTTATTCCCGTCACAGTCAATCCAAAAGAATCGCTCATTGCGCATTCCAAGTTCCCAATCTTTTATATCAATGTCAACTAATTCGCGAACCCCAACGTACCCGATTGGAATAGGATGATTTATGCCAAGCTTAAACTCTGATTGAAATCTGACTTTTGATTTTTTAAATTCTGCGAGTGCAAGCCTGTACAATCGCTCTTTTAAATCTTTATACAAACCTGAATTCTTCATCAATTCTAAAACTGCTTCTTTGTCAATATCCATATTCCAGTTACTTCCCCACAATTATAACCTTAAATTCTGAGAAAGAAAAAGTGAATTCAACGCAAGCCCCAATTTCCATTGATATATTTAATCATGGCTACTGTTTACATTATCTACTCTAAAAGCCCACTAACTTACCGGGATAAAAAGTGATTTTTAGTTAAGCTTTGAACTTTTGCTATATTTGCCCTCGTTGAAAAATCAATTTATGAAAGCATACGTATTCCCCGGACAAGGCGCTCAATTCTCAGGAATGGGAAAAGACCTTTACGATTCCTCCGATTTAGCAAAGCAACTCTTCGCACAGGCGAATGAGATTCTTGGTTTCGACATTCAAAAAATCATGTTTGAAGGATCTGATGAAGAACTGAAACAAACAAAAGTTACGCAACCGGCAATTTTCCTTCACTCTACAATCCTTGCAGCATGCTTGGGAGATAATTTCAAACCCGACATGGTTGCAGGACATTCTTTGGGAGAGATTTCCTCACTGGTTGCAAATAAAACGTTGTCCTTCGAAGACGGATTGAAACTGGTTTCGAAAAGAGCGCTTGCAATGCAGGCAGCTTGTGAGGCAATTCCCTCAACAATGGCAGCAATCCTTGGACTGGAAGACAATGTAGTGGAAGATATCTGCAAATCTATTGACGGTATTGTAGTTGCCGCAAATTATAACTGCCCGGGACAATTGGTGATCTCAGGAGCAATTCCTGCTGTAGAAGAAGCTTGTGCCAAATTAACTGAGGCGGGAGCAAAACGCGCTTTGATCCTTCCTGTTGGTGGAGCTTTCCACTCTCCTTTAATGGAACCTGCAAGAGAAGAATTGGCAAAAGCGATCGAATCAACTACGTTCAACACCCCGATTTGCCCGGTTTACCAAAATACAACTGCTTCTGCGGTTACAAACCCGGAAGAGATCAAGCTTAACCTGATCGAGCAATTAACCGCTCCGGTACGCTGGACACAAACCATGCAACAAATGATCACTGACGGTGCAACGGAAGTCATTGAAGTTGGCCCGGGGAAAGTATTACAGGGACTTTTCAAAAAAGTAGATCGCGCATTCCCTGTATCAAGTGCTGAATTAATATAAACAATAAACCCTAATGAAAAAATCACCTTTTTTAGCTTTAGCGCTTCTTACCGCATTGACTTTCGGGTCCTGTAAAAAGAAGACAACCACCCCGGAAACTTCCGAAGGAACGGAGATATTGAAAAATCTTTCCTTTAAACTGGGTGGAACTTTGTACAACCCGATGATGCAGACAACTCAGCATACAAGCGGGAAAATATTCATCTCCACTTCCACTAATCCGAACGAATCTATTTCTTTCGCGATTACGGACACATTGACTCCAGGAACGTATAACTTCTCACCGGACGGGTCTGGTGCTTTCCGGATGTTTTACACACCGGACAATTATGTGACCGCATACACTTCACACAGTGGCACAGGAACGGTTGTAAGCCATGATATGGCAGGAAATAATATCCAGGCAACTTTTAACTGTATGCTTGTAAGCAACGGAGCCATCCCGGACACGATTTATGTCACAGACGGACAGATTAATAAAAGCTATCCTGAATAGACTAGTTAAGACGCGAAGTATCGCGTCCATGCATAAAAAGTAAGGGGCGGAAAAAATTTCCGCCCCTTACTTTTTTATTAACTACGTATTTTTTAATTTCTGTACAAAGTACTTTTCACAGCTTTCACCAATCTTTCCACATTTGGCAATGCAGCTTCGATCAATGTCGGTGAAAATGCAAATGGCGTATCCGTTTGAGTTACACGCATTACAGGCGCATCCAAATGATCGAATGCATAGCGCTGCAAATGGTAAGCGATCTCAGAAGAAATAGATGCCAAAGGCCATGATTCTTCCAGAACCACACAACGGTTTGTTTTCTTAACCGATTCAACGATCAAAGCGTAATCAATCGGTCGGATAGTTCTCAAATCGATAATCTCTACTTCGATACCTTCTTTTGCCAATACCTCAGCTGCTTCATGAGCAACTTTGATAATCTTTCCGAATGAAACGATTGTTACATCCGAACCTTTGCGCTTGATATCTCCTACACCGATCGGGATGATGTATTCTCCTTCGGGAATTTCACCTTTATCACCATACATTTTCTCTGACTCCAGGAAAACAACCGGGTCGTTATCGCGAATCGCAGCTTTCAGCAAACCTTTCGCATCATAAGGAGTGGAAGGTGTAATCACTTTCAATCCCGGTACATGCGAATAAAATGCCTCAAAACTCTGAGAGTGTGTTGCAGCCAGCTGACCCGCCGTACCGTTACCACCTCTGAATACGATCGGGCAACCATACTGCCCTCCCGACATTTGCAGCATTTTTGCAGCAGAGTTAATGATCTGATCCGCCGCCAAAATTGCAAAGTTCCATGTCATGAACTCAACAATCGGACGAAGTCCGTTCATGGAAGCTCCAACAGCGATCCCAGCAAATCCTAACTCAGCAATCGGGGTGTCAATTACGCGTTTCGGACCAAATTCATCCAACATTCCCTGAGACACCTTGTAGGCTCCATTATATTCAGCAACTTCTTCGCCCATCAGGAAAACACCGGTATCACGGCGCATTTCTTCCGACATAGCTTCACGAAGGGCCTCTCTAAATTGAACAGTCTTCATTCTTATCGTTTTTTATTTCGCTTAAAGCAGGGTCAAAATTAATCAAAATTCGTTTCTGGTGCACTAAAATAAGGTGGAAGAACACACATTTTCAGCAAATAGTGGACAAATTGTTTAAAACCTTAACTTACTATGTATGCATAACATTTTATTTCATCCGATGATTTGATTATTTTTGTTCCCGAAAGAAAGTTTAACAAGCAAATACCGCATGGTAATAATTTCACTACTGTATGCGGTTAACGTTTAAATAAATATACGCTATGAAAATTTTGGTATGTATCAGTAAATCTCCAGATACTACTTCGAAAATTGCTTTCGCGAACGGGAACAAGCAATTTGACGAAAATGGGGTTCAATACATTGTCAATCCATACGATGAGTGGTATGCACTTGTTCGCGGTTTGGAATTAAAAGAAACATTGGGTGGAAACCTGACGATCATCACCGTTGGAAACGCAGCTGACGAAGCAATTATCAGAAAAGCTTTGGCAATTGGTGCAGACGATGCAGTTCGCATTGATGCTGACCCGAAAGATGCTTATTTCACAGCGGTACAAATCGCTGAGTATGCAAAAACAAATGGTTTTGACCTGGTTCTTACAGGTAAAGAAACCATTAACTACAATGGTTCGCAGGTAGCAGGAATGATTGCAGAGGCAATGGATCTTCCGTTTGTTTCATTGGCAACGAAATTGGATATCAACGGTACAACTGCACGTATGGAGCAGGAAATCGTAGGTGGTGTTCAGGTTGTTGAAGCAGCGCTTCCGTTGGTAGTTTCCTGTGCAAAAGGAATGGCTGAACAGCGTATCCCGAACATGCGTGGAATTATGGCTGCACGTACGAAACCGTTAACAGTGGTTCCGGCTGCTTCAGTTGAAGAACTTACAGCATACGTTGAATACGGATTACCTGCACCGAAATCTGCGGTGAAGATGATCGATCCGAACAACATGGACGAATTAGTTGCTTTGTTACACAACGAGGCTAAAGTTATTTAATCTACAATCAGGCATTATGAATATTTTAGTTTATATCAATTCATCCAATCATCTGGCAAAAAGTGCGTTTGAAGCGGTTACTTATGCAAAGAAAATTGGAGGAACAATTACCGTTGTTGCAACCGGTTCAGTAGATGATGCAACATTAGGAACTTTAGGTGAGTATGGAGCTCAGAAAGTATTGGTAGACCGTTCGGTTGCTACGGAAGACTCTCAGCAGGTTACTCGCCTGATCGCTAAAGCGGCAGAATCCATTGGAGCAGAACTGATCGTTTTCTCTCATGATTTGGTTGCGAAAGCTGTTGCTCCGCGTTTATCTGTTCGCTTAAAAGCAGGTTTGATTTCAGGAGCAGTAGACGTTCCGAACGCAAACGGACAAGTGAAAGTAAACGTTTTCTCCGGGAAAGCATTCGGGTTCGTTTCTGTGAATTCAGCGAAAAAAATCATTTCCCTTCTTCCGAATTCATTCCAGCCGGAGCAATCTGGTAGTGCTTGTGCGGTTGAAGCATTCGACGGAGCTGCAGGATCTGCAGTGATCAAAGTAGTTGAAACAAAAATGCCGGAAGGTGAAATTCCATTACCGGAAGCTGAATTGGTTGTTTCTGCAGGTCGCGGATTGAAAGGTCCTGAGAACTGGGGAATCGTAGAAGATTTGGCAAAAGCATTAGGAGCAGCTACAGCATGTTCCCGTCCGGTAGCTGATATCGGTTGGAGACCGCATCACGAACACGTTGGACAAACAGGAGTTGCTATCCGTCCGAACCTGTACATTGCAGCAGGTATTTCCGGTGCAATCCAGCATTTAGCAGGAGTAAACGGTTCAAAAGTAATCGTAGTTATCAATACAGATCCGGAAGCACCTTTCTTCAAGGCTGCTGATTACGGTGTCGTTGGAGATGCTTTTGATGTACTTCCGAAATTAACGGAAGCTGTAAAAAAATTCCGTTCAACACCGCACTAAGATTAATCTATTTAATTATTTTTACGGAAGTAATACTATGAGGGAAGCACATTACGATGCTTCCCTCCTTATTTAAACCCTTCGTAAGGAAAACGTTCGAATGGACAAGATTAAACTGGATATCATTGGACTGTCATACAGTCAGACTCAAAGCGGGGCATATGCCCTGGTTTTAGCGGAAGCAGGCGGAAAACGCCGTTTACCGATCATCATTGGTGGTTTTGAAGCCCAGGCTATTGCCATTGAACTGGAAAAAATGACACCGACCAGACCACTGACTCACGATCTGTTCAAGGCACTCGCACAAACATTTTCCATCCGGCTGAAAGAAGTCGTTATTTACAACCTCCAGGAAGGTATTTTCTTTGCCAAACTGGTTTGCGAGAAAGAAGGTGTGTTTTCAGATATCGATGCACGAACATCCGATGCCATTGCTTTGGCCGTTCGTTTTGACTGTCCAATCTATACTTTCGAATCCATTTTATCTTCTGCAGGCATTCTTTCCGATGAATTCCTGGAAGATGAAGACGAAGTGGAAATAGCGGATACAGATGAAAACGAGTTCACCAAAATGTCCAAAAACGAATTGGAAGAACAACTTCAGAATGCCATCGACAGTGAAGACTACGAATTGGCATCCCGCCTACGGGATGAGATCAAGAAACGCGACGCGTAACCCGAATTAATTCAGTTACTATTATGGGGAAATCCATCAAATTTAGATTGACTATCATGAGTTTTCTCCAATTCTTTGTTTGGGGAGCCTGGTTAATTACTATTGCAAATTATTGGTTTGATACAAAACAATGGGACGGCGGTGCTTTTGGAGCAGTTTTCAGCACATTGGGTTTTTCTTCCCTTTTCATGCCGGCTATTACCGGTATCATTGCTGACAAATGGGTCCATGCCGAACGTTTATACGGAATTCTTCATTTCCTGGGAGGGATTACACTCTGCTTCATCCCGTTTGCAAGTAACGAATCCGAATTTTTCTGGGTGATTTTTCTGGCCATGGTATGTTACATGCCAACCATTTCCTTATCCAACACAATCGGTTACCACGTACTGAAAAACAACCAGTACGATGTCGTTAAAGTGTTCCCCCCTATTCGTGTTTGGGGAACAGTCGGATTTATTGCAGCCATGTGGTTCGTAAATTTGACAGGGAACAAAGCTTCCTATAACCAGTTTATCATCTCCGGAATAGCAGGAATTCTATTGGGACTGTATTCATTCACGCTTCCAAAGTGCCCTCCGCAACTCGGTAAATCAGAGAAAAAATCCCTTATTGAAGCGTTCGGATTGAATGCTTTCAAGCTTTTTCTAAATTACAAAACAGCACTTTTTTTCCTTTTCTCCATGATGTTGGGAGCGGCATTGCAGCTAACGAATATGTTCGGAGATGTGTATGTCAGTGAATTCGGCTATTTTGGAAAATACCAGGGCTCATTGATCGTGGAAAAATCTACCATTATCATGTCGATCTCCCAGGTTTCGGAAACCCTATTCATTTTGGCGATCCCATTCTTTTTAAGACGTTTCGGAATCAAAAAAGTAATGCTCATCAGTATGCTTGCATGGGTTCTCCGGTTCGGTTTACTGGCTTACGGAAATCCGGCAGAAGGATTGTGGATGATCGTACTTTCCTGCGTTGTTTACGGAATGGCTTTCGACTTCTTCAATGTTTCGGGTTCTTTGTACCTTGAAACAACGGTTAATTACAAAATCCGCGCTTCTGCCCAGGGTTTATTCATGATGATGACCAATGGATTCGGGGCCGTGATCGGAAGTTTACTAAGTGCAGCTATTATTCAGCGTTTCTTCACTTATGAGTTTACAAATACGTCAAGCTTAACAAAGTATCTCGGGATTACAGAATCTAACCCGGTTTTTGTAAGATTAACCAAGTATGTGGACGTATCTCAAACCGGTGAATTCTCAAAAGCAATCACACTTCGTGACTGGAGCCCGATTTGGCTATCCTTTGCTGCGTATGCTTTGGTGGTAGCAGTTCTATTCGCTATTTTCTTCCGGCACAAACACAATCCGGCAGAATTATCAGAAATTTCGCACTAATTTGTTTACTAAAAGGATTTAATCGTAATTTAATGTTCTATTAACATTGAATGAAAACGACTCTCTCCTCTTTAGCATTCCTGATAGGTATTATTTCTTACGGGCAAACGTTTAACGGAACTTCCGGAAATATCCAGGATAACCAGGAATTGGTGCGGACACTTAACGTCAGCGGATTACCAAACAACATCAATCAAACAACTTTCGGACTGGAACAGGTCTGCTTCACTATTTACCACACCTGGGTTGAAGATCTGACAGCCACACTCGAAGCCCCGGACGGAACCCAGATCGTTCTGTTCTCCGCAATCGGTGGAAGTGGTAATGATTTTGAAGGAACTTGTCTGCGGGGCGATGCTACCACATCCATCATCACTCAGAATCCTCCTTTCAGTGGGACATTTAAATCAATGAATCCTTTAGGCGTGGCAAACAACAGCCAGAATCCCAACGGAAGCTGGAAATTACGGATATTCGATTCGGCAAGCGGAGATCAGGGAACACTGGATTCCTGGTCCATTACTTTCGGTTCGAACCCGGCAACAGATCTTCCTTTTACGAGCAGCAACCTGCCTTTGGTGATCCTGAACACAAACAACCAGGCGATACCGGATGAACCTAAGATCATGGCTCATATGAAGATGATCGATAACGGCCCGGGAAATCTCAATCATATCAACGATTTTCCGAATGCATACAACAACCAAATCGGGATTGAACGAAGAGGATCGACATCCGCGACTTTTCCTCAAAAATCTTATGGTTTCGAAACACGGGATATAAACGGAACATCAAAAGATACCGTACTTCTTGGTTTACCGGAAGAAAATGATTGGGTTCTATATGCTCCGTATAATGACAAAAGCTGTATGCGCAACATCCTGACTTACAAAATTGCGAACGAAATGGGGAATTATTCCTCCAGGACCATTTTATGCGAACTGGTTTTAAATGGTCAGTACCAGGGAATTTATACCCTGATGGAGAAAATCAAACGGGATGCAAACCGCGTTAACATTTCAAAATTACTTCCAATTGACATTAGCGGCGATGAACTAACGGGTGGATACATCATTAAAATTGACAAAACTACCGGTGCCAATAATGACGGCTGGACTTCTGATTTTAAGGCAGCAGATAATTCCGACATCAATTTCCTGTACCATTACCCGAAAGCAGATGAAATCCAGCCACAGCAAAAAAATTACATCCAGGCTTATGTCGATTCATTCGAAACAGCATTGAACGGCTCCTCTTTTGCTAATCCACTTACAGGTTATCGAAAATATACCATTCCGGAAACATTCATGGATTTCCTGATCATCAATGAAATCAGTAAGAATGTGGACGGATACCGTCTCAGCACCTTCATTCACAAAGAGAAAGATTCCAAAGGAGGAAAATTAAGAATGGGACCGATGTGGGATTTCAACCTCGCCTGGTGGAATGCAGATTATTGCGAAGGAAACAACCATACAGGCTGGCAATATGAATTTTCCGACATTTGTTCCGGTGACGGGAACCAGCCACCGACTTGGTGGAGTAAAATGCTGGAAGATCCGTGGTTCCAGGACGAGTTAAAATGCCGCTGGACCACATTCCGCCAGGGAATTCTTTCGAATAGTTCCCTTCATGCAAAAATCGATTCCATTGCTCAACACATTGGAGCTGCAAAAACCAGACATTTTGACCAATGGCCGATCTTAGGAACGTACACCTGGCCCAATCCGAATCCAATTCCAGCCGATTATCCGGGTGAGCTCACAGCTTTGAAATCGTGGATCACAGATCGCGCCGAATGGATCGATAACAACATCCAGGGAACCTGTCATTTAGGAATCATCGAACAGGAAATTGCTTCTTTATCGGTATACCCGAATCCGTTCAGTGAATCGCCAAAACTTTCGTGGTTCTCCGCAGGGATGAGTAATACCATTGTGAAACTATTCGATCTTCAGGGCAAGCAGATCAGCATCCTGGAAAGAGCTTCTTCTTACGGAATGAATGAGATCAAACTGGATGACCTTACAAAGGTAAACAGCGGGATTTATTGGATAGAAATACAGGAAGGAACTTCGATCAGCCGCATCAAAGTGGTGAAAAATTGATGACCAGGGACGCGATACATCGCGTTCGTAACTATATTTTTTTGAGAAACACATCCGGCTGAGGATAAATCCCCTTTCGTTCCAGGCGCTTATCTTTTTTGTAAAGCACATAACTTTCCGGGATGAATTGTTCTTCCAGGCGAATTTCGAAGTACATTCCTTCTTTGTCTTCCTTGATCAATTGATACGTTCCTTTCTTTACCTGTGAAGCTATTTTTTCTAAGAAGATACCTGCCGGCTGCAATTGAATTTCAATGACAGAACTCTGCACCTGGAAAACTTCCTGTTCCAATTCCAAGGCATACGAAGGAATTTCACCGCTGTAAACTCCCAGGTATTTCTTTTTGATTTCCTGGGAACTTCCGCTGAATGAGCAGATCAAGATGAAAAACAATAAACAAAAACGCATGACTTCCTTTTTGATAAAAATAGATAAAGCAATCAACAAACCAATCGAATTATTAACCAAAACAATCTGTCAGCGATTAATTTACCTAACTTCGGGATTGGATTTCCAATGCTCATTTCAAGATTCAGATGAAACAATATCACGATTTATTACAGCACATTTTAGACAACGGAACTTTAAAAGGTGATCGCACAGGAACAGGAACCTTATCTACTTTCGGATACCAGATGCGTTTCAACCTGGAAGACGGTTTCCCGGTACTAACGACAAAAAAACTGCACCTGCGTTCAATTATTCATGAGCTGTTGTGGTTTCTCCAGGGTGATACAAATATCAAATACCTGAAAGAGAACAATGTATCGATCTGGGATGAATGGGCAGATGAAAACGGAAATTTAGGACCTGTTTACGGGTACCAATGGCGTTCATGGCCAACTCCGGACGGCGGTTCCATCGACCAGATCTCCAATTTAATTGAGCAAATCAAGAAAAACCCGGATTCCCGAAGACTGATCGTTAATGCATGGAATGTGGCGTATGTAGACAATATGGCTTTACCTCCTTGCCACACCATGTTCCAGTTTTACGTTGCGGAAGGAAAATTGAGTTGTCAGTTATACCAACGTTCTGCAGATACATTCTTAGGAGTTCCATTCAATATTGCATCCTATGCACTACTGACCATGATGGTTGCACAGGTTTGCGATTTGAAACCGGGAGAATTTATCCATACATTGGGAGATGCACATTTGTATTCCAATCACCTGGACCAGGCAAAACTGCAATTGGAGCGTGATTTCAGACCACTTCCAACCATGAAGATCAATCCGGATGTCAAAGACATTTTCGGGTTCAAATACGAAGATTTCGAATTATTGAATTACGACCCGCATCCGCATATCAAGGCTGTTGTCGCTGTTTAGATATGAACACGGTATGAAAAGAAAGGGACGCGATGCATCGCGTCCCTTTCTTATAAATTAATTCGCCATTTCACTCATAAACTTAATCCGCATCAGGCGCAGTTCTTCTTCGGTGTAATCTCCGTCGAATTCGTGGTAAGCTGTTGCTAAATCATCTGTTTCGGCTTCGGAGAAATATTCGTAAATTTCTTCCTGGTTATCCGAATCCAGGATATCGTCGATGTAATAATTGATATTCACCCGGGTTCCGGAAGAAACAATTGCTTCAATTTCTTCAATGACTTCGTCCATCGTTTTACCCTGAGCTCTTCCGATATCTTCCAGCGGCAATTTCCGGTCGATGTTCTGGATCAGTTGCACTTTCAAAACGGACTTATTGATCAATGATTTCACCACCAGGTCCTGCGGTCTGTCAATGTCGTTATCTTCTACATACTGGTGGATCATTTCTACGAACGGACGGCCATAACGCTGTGCTTTTCCGGCACCCACTCCCTGGCAATTGGTCAACTCGTCGATGGTGATCGGATATTGAAAGCACATGTCTTTCAGGGTCGGTTCCTGGAAAATAACAAACGGTGGAATGTTATTCTGCTTCGAAAGCGATTTTCTCAAATCAATCAGCATGTCATACAACACCTCATCGAAAGCACCGCCTTTACCCGGAGCAACAATTCCTTCCTCCTCATCGGAAGCCGAATAATCGTGTTGTTTCAATAAGGTAAACGAAACCGGGTTTGCCAGGAATTCTTTCCCTTTTTCCGTAAACTTCAGTGTTCCGTATGTTTCAATATCCTTATAAAGCAATCCGGCGACAACCGTTTGTCGGATCACTGCATTCCAGAAGTGTTCGTCCCGCTCCTTTCCTACTCCGAAAAGCGGCGCCTGGTCGTGGCGGTAGCTTTTGATCTCAGCTGTTATACCTCCGGATAAGAATGCACACACGTGTTTTGCTTTTTGCTGTTCCTGTAAGAAATCAACTACCTGGAGCAATTGATGAACAAACTCTTTTCCTTCCAGTTTTTCTCTCGGATGCTTGCAGTTATCGCACATTTCATTACACAATTTTTCATCGAATACCTCTCCGAAATAGTGTAAGATGAATTTTCTGCGGCAAACGGATGTTTCAGAATATGAAACGATCTCGCTCAATAACTGCTTTCCGATCTCCTGTTCCGAAACCGGTTTTCCCTGGAGGAATTTCTCCAGCTTCTCAATATCTTTATAAGAATAAAAGGTGATGCATTCGCCCACACCGCCATCGCGGCCTGCACGACCGGTTTCCTGGTAATAACTTTCGAGCGATTTCGGGATATCGTGGTGGATCACAAAGCGGACGTCCGGTTTATCGATCCCCATTCCGAAGGCAATCGTTGCTACGATCACGTCTACTTCTTCCATCAGGAACATATCCTGGTGTTTTGCGCGGGTTATCGCATCCAAACCGGCATGATAAGCCAAAGCATTGATCCCATTCACCTGGAGCAATTCAGCCATTTCTTCTACTTTCTTCCTGGAAAGACAGTAAATGATCCCGGATTTTCCCTGCCGCTGACGAATGTATTTGATGATCTGCTTTTCAACGTCTTTCTTTGCTCGGATCTCGTAATACAAATTATCCCTGTTGAAGGACGATTTGTACAAAGTCGCGTCCATCATGTTGAGGTTCTTCTGAATATCTGCCTGAACCTTCGGAGTAGCAGTTGCCGTTAATGCAATGATCGCCACATTGGAAATCTTTTCAAAAATCTCACGCAGCCTGCGGTACTCCGGCCGGAAATCATGTCCCCACTCCGAAATACAGTGTGCCTCGTCAATAGCAAAGAACGAAATCGGAACGGAAGTCAAAAAATCAATATTTTCCTGCTTGGTCAGTGATTCCGGGGCAACATATAATAACTTGGTCTTACCGGAAAGAATATCATCCTTCACCCGGTTAATCTCGGTTTTACTGAGAGATGAATTCAGGAAATGTGCAATTGAATTGTGGTCACTCACATTCCGGATCGCATCCACCTGGTTTTTCATCAGTGCAATCAATGGAGAAACTACAATTGCTGTACCTTCAGATAATAATGCCGGAAGCTGATAACAAAGGGATTTTCCACCGCCGGTAGGCATGATCACGAACGTATTCTTTTTTTCTAAAACGTTTGTAATGATTGCTTCCTGCTGTCCCTTAAATTGATCGAAACCAAAAAATGTTCTAAGCGCTTCCTTCAGATCAGTATGATCCATAGAATTTGAATATTAGAGGATTACCTAAATTTTAATAAATCGAAATTACAGATAATAAAACGCAAAGGCGCTATAAAATCGGCAACTACACTAAAATACAAGATAAATCCATATAAAACAACTATTAACTGAGTTCGATCCCTAAATTTTAGCGCTATTTTCCTTTTCCACGGGGATTTTCGCCCCCATTTTTTGAAGAACAGCACACCAATTTGACAGGAATCAACAAAATTGACCCGGCAAACTCAGCTTATTAACATTTCATTACGTGAAATTTTTAATGAATGATTAACTTTGCGCCAAAGTATGGAAGAAGAAAAAAATATGTCATTCTTGCAGCATCTTGAGGAATTGAGATGGAGACTGGTAAGATGCGCTGTGGTGATTATTGTTTTGGCTGTGGTGATCTGGTGGAACCAGGATTGGATCATGCGGCATGTTTTTCTTTCCATGAGCAAAGCTGATTTTTTCACCTTTGATTTCTTCTGTACCTACCTGAACTTCATGTGTGTGGAAGAAATTCCGATCAACTTCCAGTCTACGACCATGGGAGGTCAGTTCTCCTACGCTTTGTGGATGAGCTTTTTAGGCGGAGTTGTAGTGGGGTTTCCGTTCATTTTCCACCAGCTTTGGTCCTTCGTGAAACCAGGACTGAAACAAAATGAAAAGAAAATGGTCAAAGGGATCGTTTTTTATGTCAGCCTGCTCTTCTTCATCGGAATTTTATTCGGTTATTTCATCGTTGCCCCGATGAGTGTTCAATTCTTCGGATCGTACCAGATCTCGGCAGAAATCAAGAACGATTTTACCATCAGTTCGTACATGAGCACGATTCTTTCCACGGTCTTTTATTCCGGTTTGTTTTTCCTGCTTCCGATTGTAGCTTATTTACTGGGTAAATTAGGAATTGTTTCTTCCGGATTTTTGATGAAATACCGCAAACACTCGATCGTTGTCGTACTTATTTTAGCAGCGATTATCACTCCGCCGGATGTCATTTCGCAGGTAATTGTGAGTATCCCGATTTTACTTCTTTACGAGATCGGAATTTTCGTCGTGAAACGTGTTGAAAAATCGCGCTTAAATAACGAGTAAACGATTCAGTTGTTTAATTGTTTTTAGTCTTTGTTTTTCTTAGTTTTACCCCATCTATGTTCAAACTGAGGATTCTATTTCTACTCTGCCTGATTCAAAGCTTTGTCTACTCTCAACAGACGAAAGTTTCGGGGCGCGTTGTAGACGCAGAGACAGGAGAAGGAATGCCCGATGTAAGAGTCCAGTTCCAGTATTCAAAAATTGGCACACTTACGGACAGCCTTGGTTTTTATACGCTCCAAACTTATTATGCAACGGACAGTATTACTTACTTCATGCCGGAGTTCGTCATGGTCACGAAAGGCGTAAAAAAAGACCGGGAGCAGGTCATCGACATCAAACTCAGCGAATCGGTCATGGACATTACGGAAGTAACCGTGAAACCTCCGGATGAATTTCCTTCTACCACCCTGCATAAGAAGGTAGTCGCTAACAAACACATCAACGACAAGGAAAAACTGAGTTCTTACGATTACGAATTGTACAATAAGATCCAGATTGACCTCAACAATATCGGGGATAAATTCAAGGACCGCGACATTGTGAAGCGACTGGACGTAGTTATGAACTACCTGGACTCCGTTGACAATGGAAAAACGTACCTTCCGGTGATCCTCTCCGAAAACATTTCCCAGTTTAGCTACAAGAACAACCCGAAGAAGAAACGCGAACTGGTTTCTGCAACACGGATCTCGGGAATAGAAAACCTACAACTGAACCAGTTCCTGGGAGAAATGTACCTCGACTTCAACATTTACGACAATTACCTGAACATCTTCCAGAAAGCTTTCATCAGCCCCGTGGCGAATTTTGCACGGAGCTACTATAAATTCTACCTGGAAGACAGTATGTTTATCGACAACAACTGGTGTTACAAACTGCGTTTTACTCCTAAAAGAACAGGAGATATGACTTTTGAAGGCGAAATGTGGATCCACGACACCACTTATGCAGTCAAAACATTCAAAGCGAAATTGTCTCCCTGGGCAAATATCAATTACGTACAGGACTTGTACATGGAACATCATTTCGACCAGGTACAGCCGGAAGTCTGGATGCTGACCGAAGAAAAAATGATCCTGGACCTGAAAATCACTAAGGGAACTCAGCTATACGGTTTTTATGGGCGCAAGTATTCTTCGCGGAAAAACTTCTTGATCAATAAAAAACATCCGGACGACTACTATAAAAGTGATTTTACCGTCGAATTTGCCGACAGCGCCAAGATCCGCGACAAAGCTTATTGGGCAGCACACCGGCACATTGTGCTGAACGAACAGGAAAACGGGATTGACAACATGGTTGACTCCCTGAACCAGGATCCGTTCTTTAAATTCCTGAAGAATTCGACCTACATGCTTGCAACCGGTTACTACCCGATCGGGAAGATTGAAATCGGATCTATTTATTCTTTATTCTCAGTGAACCCGGTAGAAAAATTCCGTACAGGTTTGGCACTTAGGACTTCCAATGCTTTTTCCAAGCGGATTGAGTTCGGAGGAAGATTGTTCTATGGTTTCGGGGATGAACGGTTTAAATACGGACTCACCACGCGAATCAATATCACCCCGAAAAAACGCGGACTTTTAATTTTATACGGAAACCGCGACATTGAACAGATCGGAATTTCGCCTACTGCAGCAGCTGTAGGGTCCACATTCAGTTCCTTATTGAGAACCGGGCCGTTGGACAAGTTGACATTTGTTGACAAAGCAGGAATTAACCTGGAGAAAGATTTAGGGAAAGACTTTGTGATTTTCGGCGGGTTTGAGTGGAAAGAATACACTCCTTTAGGTTTGGCAACTTACGAACGCAGGAATGAAATCGGTGGGCTGGATACGATCCGGCATGTCCAAAGCTCGGAAATCACCTTCCGTTTCCGCTGGTGTAAAGACGAAGAATTTATTTCCGGGAATTTTGACCGTACCACACTTCCTTCCAAATATCCCATTTTGTCGATCCAGGGCATTTTCGGGATCAAAGGCGTTCTTGGCAGTGATTACGATTACCAAAAATTGGAATTTGCGCTGGAACACAACCGCAATGTGGGCGTATTGGGCCGATTGCGTTACGGAGTCAACGCCGGGATGGTATTGGGAACCGTTGCCTATCCTTTCCTGAAAGTGCACGAAGGAAGTCAGTCTTATTGGCTTTACACCAACTCTTTCAACCGCATGTCGTATTTTGAGTTCATTTCGGACCGGTATGTCGGTGGGTTTATTGAACAACACTGGCAGGGATTGCTCTTCGACCGCATTCCACTGATCAAAAAGCTTCAATGGCGTTTGGTCACAACAGGGAGAATCACCTATGGTGCTATCAGCCAGCGGCACAACGAAGTGATGATTATTCCATCCTTTACCAAACAGTTCGGAAACACCCCATACGCCGAAGCATCCGTTGGGATCGAGAACATTTTTAAACTCGGGCGCATAGACCTGGTTTGGAGAATCACTCACCTGGCTCCCGATATTCCTCCGTTGGGAATCCGTGCACGGTGGTCGTTTGCATTTTAAGGTTCAATTCATTGAAAATGGACAACTGAAAAGTCAAAAAGAACTTTCCGTTGCGGCAGACTTAAACCACTTTTTAAAGGATCCATCCAAAACAATTCGACATTCGGCACTCGTAATTCGTAATTCGTAATTTGTTTTTCTATTTTTGTTAAAGTGAAATTACATACACACGATATCAAGAAGACCTATAAAGGTCGAAACGTTGTAAAAGGTGTTACCATTGAGGTAAACCAGGGAGAAATTGTTGGTTTGCTCGGACCGAACGGTGCGGGAAAGACCACTTCTTTTTACATGATGGTAGGTTTGGTAAAACCGGATGCCGGCAAAGTATTCCTCGACGACCTGGAAATCACCCATTACCCGATGTACAAACGTTCCCAGCTGGGAATCGGTTACCTTCCGCAGGAAGTTTCCGTATTTCGAAAATTGAGCGTGGAAGATAATATCCTATCCATTTTGGAACTTTCCGACCTGAATAAAATAGAGCGTAAGGAAAAAATGGAACAGCTTTTAGAAGAATTCAGCCTGACAAAAGTTCGTAAAAACCTGGGGAACCGTCTTTCGGGAGGCGAAAAGAGAAGAACGGAGATTGCGCGCGCTTTGGCAACCAACCCTAAATTTGTCTTACTGGATGAACCTTTTGCAGGTGTAGACCCTATTGCCGTTGAAGACATTCAAAGCATCGTATCAGATTTACGAAAAAGAAATATCGGGATTTTGATCACGGACCACAACGTACAGGAAACACTTTCCATTACAGACCGCGCTTATTTGTTGTTTGAGGGAAGTATTCTGAAATCAGGAACTGCAGAAGAGCTGGCTTCCGATGAACAGGTGCGAAAAGTTTACCTGGGTCAAAATTTTGTTCTACGCACTAAAAACTTATAACCATAAAAAAAGCCTCCGTGGGAAGAGACTTTTGGTTTGTTTCGTTATTTCGATGCTAAATCAGCGTTTTCCGGCGTGTCGTATACACTTCCGTAAGCCTCACAATGTCCTCTTGATGAACCGCAAGACGCCAAAACTACCGCTAAGAAAGCAACCATTGCTGCGTAGGTGAAAAATCTCTTCATAGTTATTGCCTGTTTTTATATAGTTTACTAGTTGTTGTTGGGTACAAATCTATCATTTTTTAACGTTAGTTGGCACAAATATTATTCACATTCCATTTTTTTATGGTGTGGATTAGTTGTGATTTAATTGAAAATCATTGTTTTTTTTTAACGTCAAAACGGGAAAGCTACTATTCATCTACATTCCAGGTAGATTAAGCCAATTAATTAACGGCTTGTTTGAGATGATTCTTTTGAATCCGCCATTCCATTGTATGCATCACAGTTTGCTTTTGTCTTGCAAGATGCATTTACCAACAGGATAAGCAGGGCCAGAGCAAGAATTCCGAATACCTTTTTCATGATTGCGAGTGTTTAATGGTTCAACCTAATTGTAACTTCTATACAAACTTACTACTTTCAGCGTTATATTATTAGAATATTCATGTTTTTTGTGAAAGGAAATAATTGACGTTGAGGCATTTCGGTAAATTTATAACAGAAAAATGGCTGGCCGGTCTCCTGATCATCGGCTCACTTTTGCTGTCCCAGGTTATTTTTTCGCAGAAAAAGGTTCATTTTTCGGATACCGAATTTAAAAAAATCAGCAAAAAAACCAGCTTCAATTATACCGACACTTTTTCACTGAAAAACCAGCTTCGGGAAATTCAATTCCTGGCCTATAAAAAAGGCTACCTCACTTTCGGGATTGATTCCATTGTTCCAAGCGACAGCCTGAACAGCGAAGCCTACTTTACCCTTGGAGCCTGTTTTAAAAAACTCCGGCTTTCCATTTCCGACAATAGCAGGCGGGCACTGAGGGAAATCGGGATCAGTCCGCGTTCCGTTGAATTACTTCCCCCTACTCCCAATGACATTTCCAAAAACCTGGAAAACATCCTGCATAAATTTGAAACGGCCGGTTATCCTTTTGCACAGATCACATTCGAAGACCTGCGCGTGGAGAATGAAACACTTCTGGCAGAACTGATCGTTACCCCGAATTCGCGGGTCAAATGGAACGAATTGGTTGTTAGCGGGAACAAAGTCAAACTCTCGCAAAAATACCTGGAAAATTTCCTTCACATTGAAAAAGGCGATTGGTACAACCAGGAACAGGTAAACCTGATCGGCACGCGGCTCACCCAGCTGACTTTTGTCAAACAAACGAAACCCATAGAGATCCTGTTTACACCGGAAGGAGCAAATCTTTACCTCTACATCGAAACGAAACCTGTTTCCCTCTTCAACGGAACCATCGGGTTACAGCAGGATCCGATCAAACTGAAATACCAACTTACCGGTGATTTGCGCTTAAAACTTCAGAATGCTTTCAAGCACGGCGAATTATTTGACCTGAACTGGCGGTCCATTCAACCCGGAAGCCCGCAATTGAAGATCCAGGCGGCTTATCCCTTTTTATTCAATACTCCTTTTGGCCTGGACGGACAGTTTTCCCTGTTCAAACGCGATTCCACGTTCCTGGAACTCAAAACCAGCATCGGTGTTACTTACTTTGTTTCGGGAGGAAAAACACTCACCGGATTTTACAAAAATCAGCAGTCCAACCTGCTGGGAGCCGGAAACAGCGGTTTGGCGTACGGAACTTCTAAAAGCAATGTCTACGGACTTTCTTTCCGGAACCAAACAGTTGACTACCTCCCGAATCCGCGGAAAGGGTTTATCTGGTCAGCTGAAGCCAATATCGGGAAAAGATCACTGACAAAAGACACTGTTACGAACAATTACCTCATCTATGGAGGGAAAATACAGATCGAATATTACCAGCCGCTTGGTAAAAGGTTTGTTCTAAAAACCGGGCTGATCAGCGAAACATTTTACACCAATAACATTCAGCAGAATGAACTCCTGCGTTTCGGCGGGAATTTATCGCAGCGCGGATTTATGGAAGACGAACTATTGGGCACTTACCGCGCAACATTTACCCTCGAACCGCGGTTTATCCTGGACCAAAATTCCTACCTCTTCGTTTTCTACGATCAAAGCTGGTATGAGCGTAATATGCAGGCTTATTCCAACGATGGCCCGAAAGGTTTCGGAGCGGGGTTGTGTTTCGGGACGAACATCGGTATTTTCTCGCTCACTTATGCCCTCGGACAGCAATTCTCCAACCCGATCCTATTCCGGGATTCCAAGGTGCATTTCGGATATGTAGCCTATTTTTAATGCAGAATTGAAAAATTGACAAGATTTTTCGGAATTTATCTTTTATAATAAAGATATCTTAATAAAATAGGCTCAAGCACTTAGGCCCAATCTTTTCAATTCTCCATTTTCAATTTTAAATTCTCTAAATCAACCAAAGAAACACTTCAGTCAATTTCACCTCATTCAAAGCTATTTTTGCTTATCTTGAAGTTCACGAACTACTAACATGAAGTTTATGAACTACTTATACACTGCTGGTAAATTTTGGAAAATCATTCTGATAACGCCTTTACTAATCGTATTTTGTCACGTTGCCTATTCACAGGAAACCGTTGTAATCGGAAACGTCATGAACGATCAACACCAGCGGATACCCAGTGCCGAGATCCGTTTGGGGAAAATCACCATCAAATCCAATTCGAAAGGAACATTCCAGGTAAAAACAGCAGAATTTCCCGTGCAATTATCTGTTAAACATAGCCAGTATAAAAGTTACCTGGAAGTGGTTCGTGCGCCCGCTCACAAAGGCGACACTGTTTTCCTGGACATTGTGCTGGGTGGAAAAGAAACCCAGCTGGAAGAAGTAACGGTGAATGCTTCCCGGGTGATCTGGGCTTATCCTAAAGCGCACACCCACATCATTGATTATGCCCTGGTTGACAACGAACTTCTTTTAGTAGTAAGAGAAGACCAGAAATACGTCCTGCGCCGGATTGATTCGATCGGAAACAAGATCGTGGACCAGCGGATCAAAAAAAGTCCGGTCGGGCTGTTTGAAGATTGCTCCGGCGGAATTCACCTGGTTTACCCCGACAGTATTTTCGAGCTGAAGCTGATCCGGAATTCCATCGGGATGTTAAGAGGTTATACTTACGAAGAAACGATGGGAGTTTTAGGTCCGTGCGCACTTGCCAGTTGGGATAATTTCATTCTCAAAAACATGGGTCCGCATAACAAATCACTTGATTACTTCAAAGTAGAACGGGATTCGAAGAATTACTCCCTACTTTATACAACGATAGACCGGAAGCGGATGCGTGAGCTTGACGAGTATGCCACAGACAATGATATTCCCGTGCAACTTTATGACAAAAATGCCTACCGGCTTGCATCTTATCGGCGCGTGAATGCAAGCGACCGGGAAAAATTCCAAAACCAGTCGTTTTATCAGCAAGTATTGTCAAAACCCCTGTACGCCCCGATCTTCGAGATCAATGACTCTCTTTACATCTACGACCATTTCAAAGACAGCGCCCTGGTTTACACGCTTTCTGGCGATCATATCCGTTCTTTCCAGTTCAGTTATCACTACTTCGAGAACTGGAAAAACAAATTATATGTCAATGAAGAGAACACGAAACTCTACGCCAAATATGAAAGCGAAGGCTTGACGGTCCTTCGTCAGATCAATCCTTCCACGGGAAAAGTCATCAACGTCAATTTCATCGAAAAACACATTTATCCGATGAACATCCAGATCCGTAATAATTCGGTTTATTACCTCTACAAACTCTACACAGACAACAGCATTCATTATCTTTACAAACAAAGTTTGAAGGAATAACCGTTTAACACTCTTCACCATGCAACCTGTAAAATCTTCACTTTACCTCCTTGTTTTATTTACCGGATTCCTGATCGCGGGCACCAATGCGTGGTGTCAGAAAGAAGTTATCATCAAGGGAAAAGTCTTCAATGAATCGGGAATACCGGTCAAAGAAGCAGTTGTAAAACTGGGGAATTCAGATACCCGTACCAATTCCGAAGGAATATTCATTACCCGGAACAACAAATTTCCTGTACAAATAAAAGTCAACCACACACTGTATGCTGAATACCTGAACATGATCACGCTTACTCCCGGCTGGGCAAAAGACACTTTGAAGATTGCGATTGTGCTATCCAAAAAGGAAACCCAATTGGATGAAGTAACCGTTTCTGCAGAAAAGATCTTTTGGGTATATCCTCGTAAACAGGCAAATGTTCTGGACTTTATTTTACAGCCGGATCACGGGATTCTATTGTGCTGCAGCGATGAAAAAAACTATTTTATGCGCAGTTTGGACCCACAAGGAGAAAAACTAAATGAGGTACCGATTCGCAGGAATCCGAAAAAATTGTTCCGCGACTGTATGCAAGCGATTCACATTGTTTATCCGGATAGCATCTATGAAACAGCTATGATCAATAATTCCATCGGGATTTTTGAACCGAAACCGGCAGCCAGAGTCTACAACCTGCTGCAATCCTGTGTCTATATAGATAATAATCATTTAGTGACGTATAAATACTTCAATAACAATCAAGTCATCGAATACTCTGCCATTGATCTTCATACCAAAGTTTCCAGGGTATTGTACGTAGGCGAAAACCGACAGCACAACAGGGGACTTCGGGACTTCGCAGCCGACAACAATGTATCCGATGAACAGTTATTTCATACCACAGACAAGCATTTAATCCGGATTACACGAAGCAAATGGGCTAAACGAAAATTATACGAACAGGTGTTAACCCGTCCTGTCTACATTCCCCTGATTGAAGTAAATGATTCCCTGGTCATTTTCGATCATCTGAATGATTCTGCCACTGTTTTCACCAAATCCGGAATGCTCGTACGCTCATTTCCCATTGCCTATCATCATTTCGACGGGTGGAAAATAGAACTGATTACGAATCTTGAAAAAACGGCAATCTATGCCCGGTATGAACTAGACGGCGGATTGACAGTACTCCGAAAAATCAACCCGACAAACGGAAACGTTGAGAATACCATCCGTTTGGAAAAACATGTTTTCCCGGAACACATTCAGATCCATGATGATTTCATTTATTACATCTACAAAGATTACCTGAATCAAAGCATGCATTACCTCTACAAACAACCACTGAAAGAAAATCTGTAACTCCAACCGTTATGCAAAAGTTAATCCAAATCAAAATCGGTTGCTTACTCCTCTTCTGCGGATTCATGTTCAATACCGCCCTATCACAGGTCGAAGCAATCGTTAAAGGAAAAGTGATCAATGAAAACGGAACTCCCATCAAAAATGCATCAGTAAAATTGGGAAACAGCAATGCACGGACAAACGCGAGCGGTATTTTCACTTCCAAAACCACTGATTTCCCGGCTAAGCTCACCGTTACACATACACTTTATGCAGAATATTCCGATATGGTCATTCTTCCGGAAAGATGGAAAGACACCATCCGGGTATTTGTAATCATGAGCGGGAAGGAAAAAGAATTGGACGAAGTAACTGTTTCTGCCGAACGGATCTTTTGGGTATATCCTCGTAAACAGGCAAATGTTCTGGACTTTATTTTACAGCCGGATCACGGGATTCTATTGTGTTGCAGCGATGAAAAAAACTATTTTGTGCGCAGTTTGGACCCGCAAGGAGAAAAAATAAATGAAACCCCCATTCGGAGACATCCCCGAAAATTGTACAAGGACTGCATGGATAAAGTTCATCTTGTTTATTCCGATAGCATCTACGAAACAGCCCTGGTAAATAATTCCATCGGGGTTTTCCATCCCGGATTCGCGCGAGCGCTATTGAACCTGATTCAAACCTGTGTTTACAAAGATCACCAGACACTCATTAAATATGAGTATACCGAACGTGACCAACGCATCGAATATACGGCCATGAATATTCAAAACATGAAATCCCGGGTGATTTATGTGGGAGAAGACCGGACATGGAACCGGCAACTTCGGGAATATGAAAAAGAAAACAGTAACGCAGAAGACCTCTTATCTTATACACCTCCTCCTTCAACCATAGCCTCATCCACCATCCCAAATTCAGACTATATTAAAGACTCACCCGGAGATTTTGCCGATCTAAAAAACGCCCGTGATCGCTGGAACAATAAAAGATTTTTTGACCTGATCCTGGTCCGGCCCATCTACATTCCCATGTTTGAATTAAATGATTCATTGATCATTTTCGATCACCTCAATGATTCCGCTGTTGTCTTTACAAAATCAGGATTACGGGTCCGGTCCTTTCCCATTTACTATCATTATTTTCCGGGATGGAAAAATGAACTGATTAGCAATCTTGAAAAAACAAAACTTTATGCGCGTTACGAACGCCAAGGATTGACGGTACTTCGGGAGATTAATCCCACAAACGGAAAAACGGAGCATCTTGTCAAATTGGAAAAACACGTCTTTCCCGAGCACCTTCAAATCCAAGGCGATTTTATTTATTACATCTACAAAGATTACCTCGATCAAAGTATGCACTACATTTTTAAGCAGTATATGGAATAGAAATGCAATCCAAAACAGTTTTTTTTCATAAATTCATCGCATCAAATAACACCATGTCCAATCTGTTAAAAATCCGGATTCTTTTCATTGTTGCATTCAGTGTGCTTACAGGCAATGTGAGTTGGTCGCAGGGAGATATCATTATCAAAGGGAAAGTTGTGAACGAAAACGGAACTCCCGTTAAGAATGCATCTGTTCAGATCGACATTCACAATGCACGCACCAATGCTTCCGGTTTTTTCATTATCAAAAACGGGAATTTCCCGGCACAAATTACTGTAAAAGGAAATTTATACAGCCCTTTCACCGATATCCTGCTTTTTCCTGAAAGATGGAGAGACACCATGATGGTCTATGTTGTTATGTCGCCGAAGGAAACGCAATTGGAAGAAGTAACCATTAATGCAGAAAGCAAGTTTTGGGTTTACCCGCGAAAACAGGCCAATGTATTGGATTTCAAAGTAGAGCCTGACGGAAATATTGTATTGTGCTGCAGCGATGAGCACCGTTATTATTTGCGTCATTTGAATGAAATGGGCGATAAAGTCTACGAAACATCGATCCGGAAACACCCGAAACAGATCAGACGCGATTGTAGCGGGAAATTACACCTCGTTTATTCGGACAGTATTTATGAAACTTCCGTAGTCGGGCAATCCGTTGGGATCTTCTCTCCTATTCCCTATTTCAGAGCTATCGGATTACTCGACAATTGCTCTTATTCAGACGACACATCCATTGTTATCCGTACTTACATGAACCAGCAGCAGTACCTGGAGTACCAGTTGATCACGAAAAAAACGCGGTCAAGCAAGCTGCTTTATGTGAGCCAGGACCGGCAAAAGAGCAGACAGCTGAAGGATTATGAGCGTGAAACCAGGCAAACAGTGAAAGAAATTGTCAAGGAAACAACGGCAAATCACAGCGAGAAGCTTTCAAACGACGATTACGACCTCAAGAAAGCACGCGATCGGTGGAGTACGCATCAATTCTATGACCTGATCCTTTTAAAACCGATTTATGCTCCTTTGTTCGAATTGAATGACTCACTGATCATTTTCGATCACCCGAACGATTCGGCCATTGTATTTACCAAAAATGGTGTACGGGTTCGCAGTTTCCCTATTTCTTACCAGTATTTCCGGGGCTGGAAAAACGAATTGATTCCGAATATTGAGAAAACAGCTATTTATGCCCGGTTCGAACGCGATGGAATTACCAGTCTGAGAAAAATCAATCTATCAACCGGAAAAACAGAAGAAGTAGTAAAGATCAAAGACCACATTTACCCGGAACACATCCAGATCCGGAAGGACTTTATCTACTATGTTTACAAGGATTACCTCGATCTGAGCATGCACTATATTTTCAAACAGCATTTAACCGGCAGATAAAGATTTGATTTCATTTGAAAAGAAGGTATTTTTGCGTATCTTCAATAAGAGATGAAAAACAGTACAGAATCCATTAGCAATCCTGCTGAATTTACAGAACGATTTATCAATCAAACCAACAGTCCGGTTTTCCTTACGGGAAAGGCTGGAACGGGGAAAACCACCCTTTTACGCAAGATCGTTGAGACCACGCACAAAAATACGGTAATCGTAGCACCAACCGGAATTGCAGCACTCAATGCCGGCGGAGTTACGATCCATTCCTTTTTCCAGCTTCCCTTCAGCTCTTTTATCCCTGATTTTGTCTCAGAAGGATTGGTCCAGGGAAATACCAAATTCGAATCGAAAGAAACCCTCAAGCGGCATTTTCACTTCAACAAAACCCGGCAAAACCTGATTCGGAATGTAGAACTGCTGATCATTGACGAAGTTTCCATGCTCCGCGCAGATTTATTAGACGCTATCGACTGGACTTTGAGAAATGTCCGGAAGAACAACAATCCTTTTGGCGGGCTCCAGGTTTTGTTCATCGGCGACTTGTTGCAGCTTCCACCGGTTATCAAGCCGGAAGAATGGAGCATCCTGCAAAAATATTACCGTGGAATTTTCTTTTTCAATGCGCGTGTATTGCAGGAACAGGCTCCGGTTTACATCGAACTGGAAAAAATATTCCGCCAGGACGACCAACTTTTCATCGACCTGCTGAACAACCTGCGCAACAACAGTGTAACAACAGAAGATCAGCGATTGCTTGAAAAATACGTCAACTCAGCATTCGACTCAACAAAGGAAGAAGGATACATTACTTTAACGACCCACAATTCGAAAGCAGACCAGATGAATGCTGCGGCATTGAATTCCCTGGAAGAAAAATCGATTGTTTATTCTGCTGAAATAAAGAATGATTTCCCACCTCATCTCTATCCGTTGGAAAAAGACACTGAATTAAAGGTCGGTGCACAGATCATGTTCATCAAGAATGACATTTCCTTCGAGAAAAACTTCTACAACGGTAAAATGGGAGTGATCGAATCACTAACCCCGGATGAAATACGTGTTTTCTTCAAAGAGGAAAAACGTGCCATTACGGTTGAGAAATACGAATGGAACAACATCAAATACACGCTCAACGAACAAAACGGTGAGATCGAAGAAGAAATCCTCGGAACGTTTGTTCACTACCCGATCAAACTGGCCTGGGCAATTACGATTCATAAAAGCCAGGGATTGACCTTCGATAAAGCTGTTTTGGACGTTTCTCAGGTTTTCGCTCCCGGGCAGGCCTACGTTGCTTTGTCGCGCTTAAGAAGTCTTTCCGGGTTGGTTCTGCTAAAACCACTCTCTATGAATGGATTGGTAAACGACCAGCAAGTTGTTTCCTATGCTTCTAATAAAGCTCCCGAAGAACGCATGCAATTGTTCCTCGACCAGGAAACCGCGCGTTTTGTTTATACGAGTTTGATCCAGGCTTTCGATTGGTATGATTATACTGCCAAATGGGCAACTTTTGAACTGGGCTTCAAAAACCAGGGACCAAAAACGGAAAAAGGAAAAGATGTTTCCTGGGTTGCAAATCAACTGCAAACGGTTCAATCTACTTTCGAAGCTGCACGAAAATTCCAGAATCAGCTGTCCAATCTTTTTTCCAAAGAAAAACCGGAATGGGAATTCATTCACGAACGCGTACAAGCCGCTTACCAGTACTTTTACAAACCGCTGGACTCACAAGTTTATTCGATCATGAAACGCCGTTACGAGTTGGCAAAGATCAAAAAGACGAAAAGCTACCTGGAAGAATTGGAGGAGCTGGAACAGGAAGTGGTTGCGGTGGTACATCGTCTGATGAAAGGCCGCTTGCTGATGGAAGCAATCCTGAACCAAAAACCATTTACAAAGGAAACGGTCAAATCTGCCGAGATTACCAATTACGTTATTGCAAAAACGAACAGTATTCAGCAGGAATTGCGTGCAAACCGCTCCATGATGGACGAAATGATGGAAGAAGAGTTTACGGATGTAATTGAACTGGTGAAACCTAAGGCGGTTAAAGAAGAAAAAGTCGTCAAGAAAAACACCTACGAAATCACACTGGAACTATTTGAAGAAGGAAAAACGCTGGAAGAAATTGCAAATGAGCGTCAGTTGGGTGCTTCTACTATCGAAGGCCATTTTGCGAAGCTGATCCAGCAGGAAAAGATCGATATTACAGATGTACTGGATCCGAAACGGATCAGCGAAATCGAATCCTACCTGGAAGAAGCAGCAGGAAAAACGCTCGGAACGATCAAGGAAGAATTGGGAGACAAAGTAAGTTATGCGGAATTGAAGTTTGTCCAGGCTTCGAAGATGTTGTAAAATCTTAAATTCACAACATCTTCGTTCGGTTTATGCAGGTAAAAGATCTTCCAGTTTATACTTATCATATTCCCCCTTATGGGACCGTTTCATTTGGATCAATTCATTTTTGAGCTGAATTTCCAATAATGTTTCAGCGTGTACATCAAATAGTTTCTCCAATTTCAGAAGATGTTCTATGGCAAACTTGCGATCTCCATTGAAGTATTTATTAATGTTCTGGGATGAAATACCAATGTATTCGGCAAATGCTCCTTTTTTAATTTTTATCTGATCCAACAATGCATAGAAGAAATATCCTAACTCAATAATTTTGTCCGGATTATCCGTTTCGGCATAATCTTCCAATGAAAATCGAAATCCTAATAAAATATCTTTAATCTTATCTTCCCGCGATCTCTTATTATATAGATTCTCTCGATATTCACGAACCTGGTCATGTTCTGCCTTAGTCAATTGATGTTCGTAATTAGGATTACCAATAGTATCATCAAACTCCATATCAACTTTATCCTTTTTCATTTTTAGTCTTTTTTATTTATTCACTCTTCTTTCTCGTACAAATACTTATCTATAAGAACCTCACTTTTATCACTATAAATTTCCATATAACCGAATGGATTCTTTACAGCCATATAGTTACTACGATATAATCTCTCAAGATGTTCATGTGAGTCTTTATTCTCAGCAAATGCCTTAAAAGTTAAAATACCTCTATTGTTGCCAGTTCCTTCTTTAAAACTTAATCTACATGCATAAGCAATTAAACAGCCGGCCACTCTTTTATACTTACCATTACTGCCCCAATTGTGAGGTGCGACTTCCAAATAATCCATGAACGGTCCAAAAGTTTCATGAATCGAAAAAATCATACATCCTTCAATGATAGTTGGAGAGTCTTCTTTTACCAGAATAAATACTTTTTTTCCTTTCCCCAAGCTATGTTTACTAAAATTAAACGACCAACCATCACTTAGCGAAGGCATTTCCTTTTTATTCCCTTCTCTAATTTCTGCGCTAACCAGTTGATCCGAATTAACTTCTACTATTTTTACTTTCATCCATTTTCATAGTTTCAGGTTATCAGTTATTCGAAAGATACAAATTTACCGTCTAATTTGTATGATATTTTTGTTAAATAGTCAAAATTGTATGAAAATAAAAAATCACACCCGTAACAACAGATGTGATTTCACCAAACTACCATAATCTACTCGTTATTCTACCAACCGAATAACTTTCTGACAATAGAATACATTCTTTTCAAAAAGTAACAAAAAACCCCGACATTTCGACTACGCTCAATGACCGGGGCTTTAAAGTTTAAACTATAGTTATAACCGTCTCTTACAAAGAGAATGCAGCTTTTACCTTATCTACGAAATCTAATTTCTCCCAAGTGAACAATTCCACTTCTTTCACAACCTGTGATCCGTCCGGAGCGCTGAATGTTTTCTTCACTACTTCATTCTTACGTCCCATGTGTCCATAAGCAGCAGTTTCAGCATAGATCGGGTTTCTCAATTTCAGGCGCTGTTCGATTGCATAAGGACGCATATCGAAGATCTCAGCACATTTCTTAGCAACTTCCCCGTCAGTCATATTTGCTTTGGAAGTTCCGTAAGTATTGATGAACAAACCACAAGGCTTAGCAACACCGATCGCGTAAGAAACCTGTACCAATACCTCATCACACAAACCTGCAGCTACTAAATTCTTAGCGATATGACGTGTTGCGTAAGCTGCAGAACGGTCTACTTTTGAAGGATCTTTCCCGGAGAATGCACCACCACCGTGAGCACCTTTTCCACCGTAAGTATCAACAATAATCTTACGACCTGTCAAACCTGTATCACCGTGAGGACCTCCGATAACGAATTTCCCTGTTGGATTGATGTGGTATGTGATCTGATCGTTAAACAACGATTGTAATTCCGGCTTCAATTTTTCTTTTACACGAGGAATCACGATGTTAATGATATCGTCATTGATCTTCTTCAACATATCTGCTTCCGTTCCGAAATCATCGTGCTGTGTAGAAACAACGATCGAATCAATTCTTTGCGGAACATTGTCATCAGAATACTCAATTGTTACCTGAGATTTTGCATCCGGACGCAAGTAAGCGATCACATGCGACTCGTTATTGCGGATTTGAGAAAGCTCCTGTAAGATCTTGTGAGCCAAATCCAAAGCCAACGGCATGTAATTTTCGGTTTCTTTTGTTGCATAACCGAACATCATCCCCTGGTCACCTGCACCCTGAGCATCTGCTTTTGCTTCAAAATCATCATTCGAAACCTTACGGTCAACTCCCTGATTGATATCAGAAGACTGATCGTGGATTGCAGAAAGGATTCCGCAAGAGTTTGCTTCGAACATATATTCAGACTTCGTATAACCAATTTTACGGATTACATCACGTGCAATGGATTGAACATCTAAATAGGTGTTTGTTTTTACCTCTCCGGCCAAAACTACCTGACCTGTTGTTACTAGCGTTTCGCAAGCGACTTTCGACGTCGGGTCAAAAGCCATAAAGTTATCAATTAGCGCATCTGAGATTTGATCCGCTACTTTATCCGGGTGTCCTTCAGAAACTGATTCTGAGGTAAACAAGTATGACATAGTCCTTGAGTATAAAATTTATGGGGGCGAAATTAGTGAAAAAAAAGAAATTGTTTCGCGAATGTTGAAAAAACAGATGTTAATATTCTATTAAATTAATAGATTAATCTAAAGACAATACTTTGCCCTCAAGAACAGCACCTACCGAATTCAAAGCAGAGGATTCAAGAGAAAGGGCATGATCCCTGAAATTTTTGACATCAATTACTTTGGAATCAACCACAATCCGGCCCATATCCAATCCGGCTTCCTGAAAAGATTTAATGAGTGTTTGATACCGCTTCGCAGCGAAATTCTGTGGCTCTGATTCCAATTGATACAAAGAAAGTTCAAGTACGATTTCCGGATATTCCGACTGAATTTCCCGCAGTTTTAAAAAAGGGTCATTAAAGAACGTTTTGTAAAACATGCTTTTTAAAGTAAATGCTGTTGTCTTCTATCCGCACCAATTGTGAACGAGATGACAGCAAAAGGATGATAAAAAGAGTTGGAAATTCTGGAAGAAATAGCTGCATAGAAACACTTGATCACTCTTTCAATTCCCAAAATCCCTATCTTCGGCATTGAATGATGGTTTCAATAGCACTTTTTGTCCTTTCGGTACTTTTCCTTGCGCTTCTGGTGTATTGCAGAATGTTGTACCTGAAATTGAAGGAAACAAAACAGACAAACAACGAATTGTCGCTGAAAAACCAGGAACTGAATACCCGTGTTCATTCCAGTGAACTGAGTTCGATCCGTTACAAACTGAACCCGCACTTATTCAAAAATGCCCTGAACTCCATCCAGTCGCATGCCTACCAGACTTACTATTCCATGGATAAGCTTTCCGGTGTACTGGATTACATTTTATACGATAGCGATCAGCCTTTGGTGAGTTTGCAGGAAGAAATGGAATTCGCTGCCAACTTCATTGAGATCAACCGGATGAAACTGAGTCCGCTCTTTGATTTGCGCATCCGGAATACGATCAACCTGAAAGATGAAAAGATCAGCAACCTGAAAATATTGCCTCTCATCACCGTCGATTTGATAGAAAACGCTTTCAAGCATACAGATTTCCAAAAAAGCGAATCGTTTATTTCCATTCACCTGGAAGTTATAAAGAACGAATTCATCCTGGAAGTCAGTAACCGCATTTCTGAAAGCAAACCTCTGAAAAAAGAACGCAGCGGTTTGGGAATTCAAAACCTGGAAGAACGCCTGAAAATTGCGTATCCCAATGCATATGAGCTCACTTTTAAAAATGAGAAACCGGTTTTTCACGCACAGCTTAAATTGAAACTCAATGGATAGATCACTTCGCGTAGTTTTACTGGACGATGAATTACTTGCACTTTCCTATTTGAGAACTTTATGTGAGGGAATTCCTCAGATCGAAGTGGTAAAAGCATTCGACAACCCGCTTTTGTTTTTGGCAGAGATCAGCAACTTGTCGTTTGATTTCTGTATTTCCGATATCGTAATGCCCAATCTCAGCGGATTGGAAGTGGCGGAAAAGCTGGATTCAGTTCCTATCATTTTTACAACCGCTCACAATGAATACGCCGTGGATGCTTTTGATATTGAAGCAATTGACTACCTCCGAAAACCGGTTCAGAAAGAGCGGCTGGAACGCGCTATCGAGAAAGTAAAAATCCACCTGGAACAATTGAAAAACCAGGCCACCTGGACAGTAAATACCAACAAAGGAAAATTCACTATTCAGCTTTCGGACATCGTCAGTTTTTCAACAGACACCTACGACCGAAGGGATAAATTGCTGCTTTTGGAAAACGGAGACGAATTGGTGGTGAAAAACAAATCTTTTGATCAGTTACTCCAGGAACTGGAACTTATTTCGCTCATACGGATCTCCAAATCCGAATTGCTGTCATTAACGTTCATCCAAGGCTATCAAGGCGATGTGATCTTAAGCAAGATCCGGGATAAGGAAGGAAAATACCTGGAGTTCAGCCTGAGCGAAAATTACCGGAAAACCTTCCTGGAAGCTTTCCATCCGTAAGCCCGGCACCTCACTTTCCCTCCTCATTCTCATTCATTTTTCGCATTCTGACTACTCAGTCCAATTATAACCTGTTTCAGTACATTCTTAAATAGAACGTATATCCTTTACTATCTGTAAGCTTAATTTTGCTCAAAATTTGTAAATTATGCGTAATCTCAGAAATCTCCTATTTTACATTATTACGATCGGCGGATTTGCCGCTTTGATCTTTGGAGTGATCCTGTCGGGAAAACCCCTGGAAGCAGGAAAAGTCACAACCGAATTTAAACCGGAAGTCACTGCATCTACTTGGCAGCAATTTACTGAGACGTATTATCATAATTTAACGCACCCCTTAGCAATCCTGTTGCTTCAAATTATTACAATCATCGTGGTTGCCCGGATTTTCGGTTTTTTCTGCAGAAAGATCGGGCAACCTTCCGTGATTGGTGAGATCGTAGCAGGTATTTTCCTAGGACCTTCCTTCATCGGAATGTATTTCCCGGATTTTTCTCATTTTGTTTTCCCGGACAAATCAATGGACAACCTGAAGTTCTTAAGCCAGATCGGTTTGATCCTTTTCATGTTCGTTGTGGGAATGGAACTGGAATTGAAAACACTGAAAAATAAAGCAAACGACGCTGTTGTAATCAGTCACGCCAGTATTATTTTCCCTTTTACACTGGGTGTCGGATTGGCGTACCTGCTTTATTCGGAATTTGCTCCTCAAAACATTAATTTCCTGTCATTCGCGTTATTCATCGGGATTTCCATGAGTGTCACTGCCTTTCCCGTACTGGCACGAATTGTACAGGAACGCGGATTAAGCAAAACAAAACTGGGAAATATTGCCATTACCTGTGCCGCTGCGGACGACATTACTGCATGGTGCATTTTGGCAGCAGTGATTGCGATTGTAAAAGCAGGTTCTGTTTTAAGTGCGATCTACATTATCCTGCTGGCGGTTGCCTATGTTTTCCTGATGCTGAAGATCGTTCAGCCGTTCTTAAAACGCATCGGAGACAAGCACACCAATAAAGAAAGCCTAAGCAAACCGGTAGTCGCTATTTTCTTCATCACGCTAATGGTTTCCGCTTTCGTAACGGAAGTAATCGGGATTCACGCTTTGTTCGGAGCATTCCTTGCAGGTGTAATCATGCCTTCGAATATGAATTTCCGCACCATTTTCATTGAAAAGATGGAAGATGTGGCCGTGCTGTTACTTCTGCCGCTATTCTTTGTGTTCACCGGGCTCAGAACACAGATCGGTTTGCTCGACGACTGGCATTTATGGTCTATTGCACTCTTAATTATTGCCGTAGCAACCGTTGGAAAATTTGTTGGTTCGGCACTGGCAGCAAAATTCGTCGGTCAACCCTGGCGAGACAGTTTGATTATCGGTGCGCTGATGAATACCCGCGGATTGATGGAATTGATCGTCCTGAATATCGGTTACGATTTGGGAGTTCTTTCGGATGAGATCTTTGCGATGCTCGTAATTATGGCGCTGATCACGACATTCATGACTGGTCCTGCACTGGACCTGATCAACAAATTGATGCCGGAAAAGAAAACAGAAGAAGAAATCCTGGATCGTCAGAAACTTTCTACGAAATATTCCATCTTGCTTTCCTTCGGAAGCCCGGAGAGAGGAAGAACACTGTTAAAACTGGCAAACAGCCTGGTGAGAAAATCGCCGGAAAATGCAAACATTACTGCATTGCACGTTTCACTGAGTACGGATCTGAACCAATTCAATGCCGAGGAATACGAACGTGAAAGCTTTGCTCCGATTTCAGAAGAGTCGAAAAACCTGCACATTCCTGTTGTCACGATGTTCAAACCAACGGTCGATATCGATAAAGAGATCACAGATACGTCCAACGCAGGAAACTTCGACTTGTTACTGATCGGAATTGGAAAATCAGTTTTCGAAGGATCACTTCTAGGACGGGTCCTTGGATTTACAACTAAACTGATCAACCCGGAGCGTTTATACGAAACCATTACCGGGAAAGAACCTTTGTTTGAGAATACGGTCTTTGACGAACGAACACGTCAATTGATCAAAAACGCGAAATTACCTATCGGAATAGTGATCGATAAAGAATTGGAACAAGTGGAAAATGTGTTCCTGCCTATTTTCTCGATCCACGATAGCTTCTTATTGGTTTACGCGCAAAAGCTGATTCACCACAGCAATGCGCGCGTAACTATCATTGATTCTTCAGGCATTGTAAAAACACATCCTGAATTAAAAGAATCCATCCGCATGATCGAACAGGTTGCACCGAACCATATTTCATTGCAGACCGAACCGCGCTTGGAAAAAGATTTCATGAGTCAGCAGGATTTAATGCTGATCAGTCATGACAGTTGGAAAAAAGCAGTTGAAACGCAAAGCCTGTGGCTCACAAATACCCCTTCAGTACTTATTTTAAAACCATAATTTGATTTTGCCCAAGGAATATTAGAGGAAAGTCAGCTATGCTGACGGACGGGAAAGTCGAAGAATACGGCTTTTTGAAATCAATCGAATAGGTCTGAGGGGTGTTTTCCAGTTTAAAAAATTCAAACCGGGAGTTCATTGAACTCTTTGAACTATTGCAACTTTATTTTCTTCTTTTTGGGAAGAGTATGTTCATGCGTGAAAATTGCGATTAATTTTGTTGCAGTTATCTCAATTGAATGTTCGAACAGTTTTCCAAAGAGTTTCAAAACCTGATAGGCGAATTCAAATTGCCTTTGGAAAATCCCATTCTAACATTTTCAATTCTCCTGTTAATCATCCTCTTTTCGCCGATTATTCTTCGGAAAGTAAAGATTCCGGCACTGATCGGTTTAATCATTTCAGGCGTAATTATCGGTCCTAATGGCTTCCAGTTAATTTCCGAAGCTAACATGAAAACGGGTTTCGTCAACATGTTTGCCAAGATCGGGCTGCTTTACATCATGTTCATGGCGGGCCTGGAACTCGACATGCAGGAATTCAAACGCTACCGGAACAAATCACTGACTTTCGGGGCACTCACTTTCTTCATCCCGCTTTTACTCGGATACCCGATTTGCCGCTTTGCACTCGGATTAAATGAACTAGCGAGTTTACTGACTGCAAGCATGTTTGCCACACACACCCTGGTCGCTTACCCGATCATTTCCAAATTCGGGATTTCAAAAATGGAAGCAGTGGCCATTGCTATCGGCGGAACAATCCTCACAGATACTGCGGTTTTAATCATCCTGGCAGTCATTTCCGGATCGGATAACGGTGTGATCAATACAAGTGTCCTGGTACACCTGGCTATTACTTTATCCATCTTCAGCGTCATCATGTTTTGGGGCGTTCCCAAGATTGCTAAGTGGTTTCTCAGCAAACTGGAATCCGAAAAATCCTCGCAATTCATCTTTGTTCTTTCCATTTTATTCTTTGCCGCATTTCTTGCCGAAGTTGCCGGAATTGAAGGAATTATCGGGGCATTTGTTGCAGGTTTAGTAATGAATCGTCTCATTCCGCATTCTTCTGCTTTGATGAACCGGGTCGAATTTATCGGAAATGCTTTGTTTATTCCTTTTTTCCTGATTTCCATCGGGATGGTGGTCAACGTAAAGGAATTGAGTAACGATCCGTGGGCTTGGGCTGTAGCAGGAATTCTAAGCGCATTTGCCATTTTCAGCAAGTTTATGGCTGCCCTGATCACCCAGCTGATCTTCAAACTGAGCCGGCCTGAAAGACAGATTATTTTCGGTTTGAGTACGGCACATGCCGCAGCAACTCTGGCTGTGATCAATGTCGGATATACTATGGGAATCCTGGACATTGAAATTGTGAACGGAACGGTGATCCTCATTCTCATTACCAGCATGACAGCTTCTTTTGTAGCTGAAAACGCAGGAAGAAAACTGCGCATCTCCCAAACAAAGAATGAACCGCTGGAAGGACCATCTATGCGAAGCCAGCACGTATTGGTAGCTGCAAACGAATTACACGGAAACGAATCACTGCTTGATTTCTCTGTTTTGATCACGGATAAAACCGTTATGAATCCCATTTCGGTAGTGAGCGTATTGGAAAACGATGAAGAAGCAGAAATGCGGATTCGCCGCTCTCGCAAACACATCGATGATTTTATTACGCATTACAACAGTGGTGAGATCAAGGTCCACGCCATGGCAACGATCGATCAGAACCTGTCGAGCGGAATTGCACGTGTTTCCAAAGAATTGGCTGCTGATATTGTTTTAATCAACGACAATTCAAAAGTCAAACTGTTCAAAAGACTGATCGGTGATGACCGGGAAAATCTCCTGAACGTTTGCGCAAAAACCGTTTTCTTCTGCCGGTTTAATCATGCGTTTTCAAGTTACCGGAAAATTTCGGTAGTTTGTCCGGTGTATGCCGAATTGGAACAGGACTGCAATCAATGGCTAGAACGCATCATGCGTATCTCCAGGGAACTCAACCTCGATATGGACGTTTACAGCACACGCGAGACGTTCGAAAAGGTAAAAGCATACCGCACCTACCGGAAATTCAGTACCGACCTGACTCATTTTCCGATCTTATCTCCTGAAGATGTACTGGAAATCCTTCCTGATTTCCCGGAAAACCAATTGCTGATTTCTGTTTTTGCCCGTTCGGGATCTGTTTCTTCCTTCTCAGGAATGGACTCTTTACCGCAACGAATGGAAAAAGAAAATGCGAACGTAGACCATCTTTTCATTTACCCGTCACAAAGTGATTCGGATCTAATCTATGCCGCTTACGACGACATGAACGGAAGCCCGCTGACTGCCGGTGTGGAAACCTTCCAGCGCTTATCCAAAGAAGTGGGCGGAATGTTTAAGAAAAGTGAGGAGTAAGGTTTTTATTTAAAGAATTACTTTGCCGATAAAAAACCAAATGAGTGGTAGAAAAATCAATATGAACTGAAATATCAAATCCAGCCAACCTTCTTTCATTCCCAAGTGATGTCCCCGATAAGCTATAAAAAGATTTCGCCCTCTGGTTCTCAAAATATAATTATCGAAGAGTTTATACAAAAGCAAAAGAGTTGTTAGCGTTATCGTAGATACAAACCAATTTACATCGTATGTTCCTAATTCATTCCTCACTACTTCATAAGCAATCCAGGGAAACAATAGTGATGCGATCAAGCAGGACCAATAAACAATTTCAGACCTCAATACGCGTGAGATCGGTGTCATAAACAATATAATTGCTATAATAAAGACTAAAGGAGTAGGCTGCATTTCATATAATTCAAATCAAAATTACGGATTAATTACCTAACAACTCCATTGATTTCTTTGGACACATCCAAACACTAAACGTATAATTTACCCTGATCAGCAACTTATAGGCTAAAAGTTCGTTACTCGTTCAAACGATATTCATTACATTCGCTTTAAACTCCAAAAACCACTATGGCTATTGTTCTTAATCTCATCGCGTTCACTGCCTGCATTATCTGGTTTCACCGGCTGATCGGTAAACCGGGAAACAAATTGATCCTTCCCGTGATTTTGGTTTACCTGGCAAGTACGATCGCTAGCTTCCTGCTTTCATTTGTTTTGCAGAACAACTACCTCGACGGATTGCTCCATTTGATCATCAGCGCCTGTTTCATTGCGTTATTCTGGCTCTGGACCACCATTGCACTGATCGTGAAACACTCACAGGGCGGACAACTAAAATTCCTCTTCGCCGACCTGGCACAAACACTTGTCTTGTTGCTCTTCCCGCTTTTGATCTTATTGATGATCAGTAATGCATCGTTTAAGATAGGCGGATAAAAAAATCCTGATCCAATGACGGACCAGGACTCTTCTTTACCTATAATTCGGCCAACTTAATGACCACCGTGCTGCTCCATTCCATTCGGTTTGCAACAAGCCGGAAGCTTTTCCAATGCCACCGGGTCAGCAAGCACCTCATCTGCGCTGTAACCCAATGCCGAAATATGCTGCTTGATCTCTGCTAAGGAAATCACATCTGTTTTATATTTTACAGTTAATTTCCGTGAATTCAAATCTAATTCTGCGAATTTGACACCTTTCGTATAATTCAACGCTCCTTCGATACGCTCTTTGCACTGATCGCATTCGGCACTGGTCTGAATGACTACGGTTTCTGTTTTTGCGGCCGTTTTCTGGCTGAATCCAAAGCTGCTTATGAACAGCATTAACAGGAATAATACACTATTTTTCATATCCATTTTTATTTTAAATTGTTATTGTCCGTCACGGCGGATTTCTACTTCACGGGTTTTCTTTTTATTTCATACCGGAAACCGGCATAAACTACGGTTCCCATTACCGATGCCCAAACACGTGTTGCATCAAACGTTGGGTCGTACGGATTATCTGCACTGATGATCGGGTTCTTCTGTTTGAAGTTGAACAGGTTTTCTCCGCCCACATAAAAGTCCCAGTTCTTATAGTGGCGTGTAATTTGCGCCAATCCAACCGGAACCACCTGGCTTCTTTCATTCATCAAACGTGTTCCGTCAGGCAAATCCACATCAGGCAAACGCATCGGACTATATACAGAAATCGTACCATCCAATTCCCATTTCTTGTTTCTGCTTGCAAAAGCTACGTTAATCAATCCACGGTGCTGCGGGATCATGACCTGGTGCCTCAAACTTCCGGCATAATTCGCTTTTACTTCCAGGAATTTGTACGCTACCCGGAACGTGATTGTTTTCCATGGCATAAAACTCAACTCCGTTTGAAAGGTACTGCTCCGGGAAACATTTCGCTGAAACCCAAAGAAGATCGAATCCGTAGATTGTTCCCGGTCTATAATCAATTGCTTGTTGAAACGTGCATGATAAAAATCAGCAGAAATACTTGCCGCACGGTTCCACCATCTCATAGTACGAATAACCGAAATCCCGGAATTCCAAACTTCTTCCTGCTCATTGCTACTGTTTACGACCCACGCTTTGGAGGTTGCCAGCAAAGAAGAGTTATCCATTACCAGAGTCGGCAAACGGTATGCTTTCCCGGTTGTAACACGGATGTCTGTAAATTCATCCAGCGTATACTTCGCGTGAACCCGTGGCGAGAACTGGATTTTCTCTTTCTGGTCACTGAAAGCCGTCTGGTAATCCGCACGCATTCCTGCAACTAAAACCAAACGCGTTCCAGTATAAGTATATTCGAAGAAAGCGCCCGGAGTGATCACATTCCGGTTGAAATCTGTGGAATCAATGTGCTGGCGCAGGTCCTGCCCTACCGCCGACAATCCGACTTTATATTTATGTGCCGTTGTCCCGATAATTCCGTCGAAGATGGCATTGACATAACCGCGCAATTCTCTTCCTCCGAAATTCCTCAGACCATACAAACCATCAGATTGATGGTATTTGAACTGGTAAACAATTCCCAAGCTCTGGTACGGCTTATTTGGAAACAGGAATCCTGTTTTTGCAAAGAATTCCGCATGCTGATTGGTCGTTTCCGCACGATAGCGGTTTGCAACCCCATAAAGTTGGCCGCCCAAACGCTGATCGTAATAGGCATTCACACCGAAACGTGTCTCGAACTTCTTCCCGGAATATTCCCAGCGGTTCATAAATGCCCCGGATTTATTCAGCGGCGCATCGCGGAAACCGTCTTTGTTCATGTCCCATTCGCTTTGCAGAGTAGAAACATGGGCAAACGTTCCGGTGCTCCATTTGTCGTTAATGATTTGTCCGCCGTGAACATTCAGTTCTGATCTTCCCAAGCTGGAAGCATACCCGTTCACAAAAAGGCGCTGCATAGTGGTTGGTTTCCGGAATTCCACATTGATCAGTCCGGCCATGGATTCATACCCATTGACCACAGAACCCGTTCCTTTCGTGATCTGGATGGACTCCACCCAGGTTCCCGGAACGGAATTCAACCCGAAACTGCTCTCCAACCCGGTCAGGAAGGGAATGTTTTCCATTTGCAACTGCGTGTAAACACCGTCCAGTCCCAATAACTGGATTTTCTTTGCCCCGGAGACCGCATCAGTGAAATTGACATCAACCGTAGCATTGGTTTCAAAGGATTCCGACAAATTACAGCAGGCTGCTTTTTTCAACTCCCCTTCTCCGAGATGCTCAACCTGCAGGGGTTTCAAGCGCGAAAATGTTTTGGAATCTTGTTTATACTCTACGATTACCTCATCCAATTCATCAATCTCAAAAAGAATGATCTCCAACCCGGAAAAACGGTCGTCTTTGGTTACAGTAACAGAATCACTTTCGTAACCCGGTGCGGAAATCACCAGGACATCCGGCAGATCTTTGGGCAGTACGAGTTCGAAGCGGCCATTTTCTCCGGAATAAACGGATGTTTGGGCCTTTCTTAATATGACTTTTGCTTGTTTAAGCGGGACTTTCCCACCGTTCTTTATTCCAAAGACAATTCCCTGTAATTGGGAATGGCTGTATGAAAGAAAAAACAGGAAAAATCCGAATACGATATATTTCATTGTTTTTTGACGTTAAATTCTACTTCACTTTTAATCATAAAAGGAAGGAATCACAGACGCCAAATACACAAATGAGTTAACCTTTCGAGGACATTTAAGGTGGGTGGATCGGCCCCGGAAAAGAAGGTTTCGTCTTCATTTACCCAAACAAGAACATCAAAATACGGGCAGAACGAAAGAATGGAAATCTCTTCCAGTGCTTCGGAAAAGACCGGGTTTACATTCTGGAAAAAGAAAAAAGAAAACTGCCAGTTGGAAACTTCATCCGAACAGCAATTATCGGAAAACGTGTCTTCATCTGAAACAACAGCTTTAGGTGCCGCACAGCAAGGTGAAGTTTTCACTTCAACAACTTCTCCGTGATCTTTCGTACACTCATGAGACGGAACGAAAACAGACTGCATGACCTTATTCTCGTGCAGGCAGGTATGCTCATAGAAAGGAATACCAATGGTTCCCATCAGTACAATTACGATCATTCCTATCTGAAGCATTCGTTTCATTGAAATCAAAAGTACAAAAAAAGAAGTCTCTATTATTTCATAAAAAACGAGTAACTTGAAATGCCAACGGATTAAACTTCGTACTTTTGTTATCGGTATCATCACATGAAGACAACTCGAAATACAGCAGCCAGAAGTGCTATCCTGGAACTCATTAACGACTCAACGGTTGCGTTGTCCCAACCGGCTATTCAACATAAGCTGAACGGTTTATGTGACCGCGTTACCATTTACCGCGTATTGGATCGCTTATTGGATGACGGATTGATCCATAAGATTGTGAATGTAAACGGGGTGGTCAATTATGCTGCATGTAACTCGTGCAACCACAAGCATCAGCACGACCACGAGCATATTCATTTCAGTTGCCGTGTTTGCAGCGAACTGACTTGCCTGGATCATGTGATCCCTTCCTTCTCGCTTCCTGCAGGTTTTCAGGCTGAAGAAGCTTTTTTTACAATCTCCGGGATCTGTAAAAACTGTCAAGATCCAGAGTAATGAGTTCGAACCACGAAAAAGCAGAAAGAACTGCCTGGTTCAGTTTGACCGGTAATTTCGTTCTTGCTGTCGTTAAAGCACTTGTCGGTTATTTTGGGAATTCCTACGCATTGATTGCCGATGCAATTGAATCTACGGGCGATGTCTTTGCTTCGGCATTGGTCATTGTCGGTTTCCGGTATGCGAAACGCCCGCCTGATAAAAACCATCCGTATGGACACGGAAAAGTAGAACCGCTGATCACTTTCGTTGTTGTAGGATTTTTAGTTGCTTCGGCTACCCTGATCATCATCGAAAGTATTTACAACATTCAAACTCCGCACAAAGCACCTAAATCTTATACCTTGTGGTTTATCGGCGCCATTATTTTGGTCAAAGAATTGTCGTTCCGTTTTGTTTCCAAATCAAGTGACGAGGTCGGGAGCACTTCTCTGAAAGCAGATGCATGGCATCACCGCAGCGACGCTATTACTTCTGCCTGTGCATTTGTAGGAATTGCGCTGGCAGTTTACATGGGCGATTCCTGGGCACAAGCCGATGATTGGGCTGCTTTGATCGCTTCATCCGTTATTTTATTCAATGCCTATAAAATATTCCGTCCGGCACTCGGCGAGATTATGGATGAGCACTTATACGATGATTTCATCCTGGTTATTCGTGAGAAATCAAAAGAAGTAGCCGGAATTGACGATACAGAAAAGTGTCTGGTGCGAAAATCCGGGATGCGCTACTGGGTCGACCTGCACATTCATGTAAATGGAAATCTCAGTGTACACGAAGGACATACCATTGCACATAATTTAAAGAAACACCTGATGGATGAAATTCCGGAGATCGAAGATATTTTGGTCCACGTAGAACCTTCAGAAGAATTGAAAAGGGAGAATTGAAAAGGTAAAAGAAGATTAAGACTACAGGCGTAAAGCACTAAGACAGAAAATTTAGTCTAAAGTCTCCGGTCTTTTATCTTTAGTCTTTTCAATTTGACCTATCTTTGCATAAAATAATACAGACAAATATTATGACATCAGTTCCAGTTACAGTATATGTAGAAATGACTCCCAATCCAAACACGATGAAATTCGTTGCAAACAAGTATTTGCTTATCAACGGAGAGTCAGTTGAATTCCATTCAGGCGCAGAAGCAAAGGGATATTCTCCTTTAGCTGAAGAGTTGTTCCATTTCCCTTTTGTAAAGACCGTTTTTATTACCGCAAACTTTGTTACGATCGCTAAGAACGAAACCATTTCCTGGGATTTTGTAACGATGGAATTGCGCGAGTTCGTGAAGAACTGGATTGCCGAAGGAAAAGACGTATTGATCCAGATGCCGGTTGCAAAGCCAAAGGTTTCGGAAGACACCGATAAACCGGTAAAAGAATATGCGCCATCGGAATACGATGATGCGATCCGTTCGTTATTGGATGAATATGTTCGTCCGGCAGTAGAAGGCGACGGTGGTGCTATCGATTTCGTAGGATTTGAAGAAGGAACAGTAACGGTTGCGCTTCGCGGAGCTTGTTCCGGTTGTCCTTCCAGTACTGCAACACTGAAAGGCGGAATTGAAAATTTATTGAAACAACACTTGCCGGATGTAAAAGAGGTAGTTGCTGAATCATTGTAACATTATAAGAGAATATTGGGTGGGGGACGCGATGCATCGCGTCCCCCACTTTTTTTTACACCACTCTCATTTTTTTCTGAATTGTTTATGGAATTCTGATTGATCTGGCATCTCTATAGAAATCAATTAAAATTCAGATCATGAAAACAATCACATTTATCGCAGCTCTATTCCTTACAGGAATCACTTTCGCTCAGAATACATTCGGAGACATTATCGGAACATTCACAACGCCTAACAAGAAAGAAGGAATCTACGGAGCTTATGTTATCACCACCCGGGGTGACCAGGTTTTTAAAGCCGTAACGAACGAAGACGGAAGGTTCCGCATCTCTGCTGTACCAGCCGGAATGTACCAGGTCTATTTCGTTACCATGGAAGGAGATACTACTTATGCACCCGAAATGGTAGATGTAGCTCCGGATGGATATGGAAATACCGGAATAGTCGCACAAGCATCCGAATTAGAGGTCATAGATATCGTTCATAGCTTTCAAAGTTTACGATTGGGAGTAACCCCTGAAATCAAACTGACCAAAAAAGACATCCAGCACATGCCGGCAAAATTCGACGCAAAACAAATTGTTGCAAGTATGTCTTCTGATATCAAGCTATCGGATGACGGACAATTGATCTTCCGTGGTGCCCGAAAAGGAGACGTAATCAATTACATCGACGGGGTAAAAATGACCGATGTTCAAAACGTACCGAGCGCCGCATTGGGTTATGTAATGGTTTACTCCGGGGCAATTCCGGCAAAATATGGTGACACGACCGGCGGAGTGGTTGTCATGGAAACATTGAGCTACTTTGATCTATTAAGAGAATACAATAACAGACCATAATAACCATCCTTTACGAAAAATCAGGGGTTGTCCAACGACAATCCCTTTTTAATTGAACCACCGCAGGATACATAGATCACCTAGTCAGTCTTAAACATTGACTTAACTTGTTTGATCCTGGGCGGAATTGAATAAAAAAGGGCGCTCCAATGAACACCCTTCCAACAAATATGATGTGCCACACCGCGAAAAACTATGTGACCTATGTATCTATGTGGTTTATCTCTCTGCTTATTTCGGGAAAAACCCCGGGCTCGATTCTTCCATCGGGGCCATGTATTTTTTCAGGTTTTGTTCGTCTTGCTGGTTCAGGATCATCAGCATATTGTCTGATTCCACGATAATGTAGTTCTCCAGTCCCTGGATGAGCGCCAGTTTATTGTTCGGCAGGTTCACGATGCAGTTTTCGGAATTGATCATGTGTACGTGATCTCCGATTACCGCATTTCCGTTGTAATCTTTTTCCAGGTGCGAATACAAACTTCCCCAGGTCCCTAAATCGGACCAGTCAAAATTAGCAAGTACTACATCTACGTTCTTCGCATTTTCCATTACTGCAAAGTCGATTGAAATGTCTTCACACGCAGCAAAGGATGCATTGACATATACCTGTTCTTCCGGAGTATTGTATTTCTCGGAATGATCCGTAAACAAATGGAACAGTTCCGGCTTGAATTTCTCCAATGCATTCAAAATGGTTTTCGCGCGCCAGATAAAGATTCCCGAGTTCCAGTAATAATTCCCGCTTCTAAGGAAAATTTCAGCCAGTTCACGGTTTGGTTTTTCGGTAAAATGCTTCACATCTTTCACCTGTCCGGGAAGGATGTCGCCGTCTTCGATGAATTCAATGTATCCGTAACCGGTATCAGGGCGTGTGGGTTTGATCCCAAGCGTAACCAGGCGATCTTCTTTATTTGCTGTTGCAACCGCCGTATTGACAATTTCCGTGAACTTGTCTTCTTTCAGGATCAGGTGGTCCGAAGGCGCTACGATCAAAGTTGCGTTCGGGTTGATTGCATGTATTTTTGCTGCTGCGTAGGTGATACAAGGTGCCGTGTTCTTTCTTTCAGGCTCCGTCAGGATCTGGCTGTATTCCAGTTCCGGAAGCTGCTCTTTCACCAAAGAAGCATAATTGGCATTTGTAACGATGTAAATATTCTCAGCCGGAGCAATGTGTAGCAAACGCTCAAAAGTCATTCGAAGCAATGATTTCCCGATTCCGAGTACATCCAGGAATTGTTTCGGACGCTGAACAGTAGACATGGGCCAGAATCGGCTTCCGATCCCGCCGGCCATGATAACGCAGTAATTATCTTTCATTCGTATTTTCTAAAAGTTGAACAGTTGCAAGGGAATGAATTAAAAACTGACGCTTCGAAGGTACTTCGGTACATAAAAAACGGGTGCGTCTCAATTCGCCTTTCACAAAGGTTTTTCCCTGCAAAACAAAAGTAGCATTTTTTGGAATCTCTTCAAGAATTATCTCTCCTCCTTCCCGCTTGTCGTATTGTCTCAAAACGCGCGACAATTGAGTGTCTGTGCAGGACGAAGCTTTCATATTGGTGAGACTCGTCATCAGAGCGATCTCAATATCCTTCGGCAGGATCCCGGTTTGAATAGCAGGCCAAAGCAACTTCCGGAATTCGGATTTCCATTCTTCTCCGTGCGGCTTGATACGGAAACCAAAATCCAGGTATACGCGCAGGTGGGCAAATTCATGGAGCGTTGTGATCAGGAAATTATACGGATTCAGGTTCCCGTTGACAGAAATGCGGTGAAAGGTTTCTCCGGGCTGCGGTGCACGGTAATCGCCCAGCTTGGTCGCTCTCGGATTCGTGATAGCAAAACGCACCGGGTGACTGAGCAGCAAATCCGCGACCATTTCTTCAAAACCGGCCGGCAGATAAGGCTTCAGCTGCTGAATATACTTTTCCTTTTTTGTCAATTTTGTTTCCACTCCTGCAAAGAACGGCATTTTTTGATCTGAATTTTATGCAGACAGAACAAGTTATGAATCAGCGTCGGTGAATAATCCGTTAAATTTGAGAAGTTAAAGGGCGAAAATGAGGACAAATTCAAGTTCGCTATTTTCACTTTTAACAATTAACTTCTCACTTTTCAATTCCTCGTTCATATTTTTTTAACTTTATATCCGAAATGGGGATAATACAAAATATCGGCAAGTACATCTTGATGATGTGGATCGTGTTCTCGAAGCCGGAGAAATGGAGAATATTCCGCAGACGTTTTTTTGAAGAAATGGAACTGATCGGGATTAAATCACTTCCGATCGTTGCATTGATGTCTACGTTTATGGGAGCTGTAATTTCTTTGCAAACGGCATCCAATATGGACAATCCGCTTTTGCCCGCATATACTGTTGGTTTTATTACTCGTTCGTCCACTATCCTGGAGTTTTCACCGACAATTATTTCATTGATTCTTGCCGGGAAAGTCGGGTCTAATATCGCGTCAGAGATTGGAACCATGCGCGTAACGGAGCAAATTGATGCCCTTGAAATTATGGGGGTAAATTCGTTAAGCTACCTGGTGCTTCCAAAAGTAACATCTGCAATGATTTTTTTCCCGATTTTAATCATCTTTTCAATTGGGCTGAGCCTGATCGGAGGATGGTTATCCTTGCAACTTTCCGGCCTATCTTCCACAGAAGAATATGTTTATGGTATTCGCTTTTTCTTTAAGGGAAGTGATATTATCTACGCTCTTGGCAAAACCGTTGTATTCGCATTCCTGATCACTTCCATCTCCTCTTTCAAAGGATATTATACCAAAGGCGGATCACTGGATGTTGGGAAATCTTCCACCGAAGCAGTAGTAAGCTCCAGTGTTGCTATTTTGATCGCGAATTTCTTCATAACTCAAATGTTCTTATTGTAATGATTGAAGTTCTCAATATCAATAAAACTTTTGGTGATAATCATATCCTGAAAGATGTCAGTGCAACCTTTGAAAAAGGGAAAGTCAATCTGATCATCGGTCAATCCGGCTCCGGGAAATCAGTGCTTGCAAAATCCATCGTTGGTCTGCACGAAGTAGATTCGGGCCAAATCTTGTACGACGGAAGGGATTTCACCCAAATGAATCGCATGGAACGCAAAGAAATCCGGAAGGAAATCGGGATGTTGTTCCAGGGCTCGGCACTTTTTGATTCCATGACGGTAGAGCAGAACATCATGTTCCCGCTAACCATGTTTACCAAAATGACCCGGAAGGAAATGCTGGAACGGGTAAACTTTTGTTTGGAACGGGTAAACCTTGCTGGAAGAAACGGCTTGTATCCGGCCGAATGTTCGGGAGGGATGCAGAAACGAATCGCCATTGCGCGCGCTATTTCCATGAACCCGAAATATTTGTTCTGTGATGAGCCGAATTCCGGACTGGACCCTCAAACTTCGATCCTGATCGATAACCTCATCCGGGAAATTACGCATGAATACGAGATCACAACGATTGTCATTACACACGACATGAATTCCGTGATTGAAATCGGGGAAAGCATTATTTTCATCAATAAAGGCCAGAACTGGTGGCAGGGAGATCGTAAATCAATTATCACAACAGACAACAAAGAGATCAATGACTTCGTGTTTGCCTCCGACTTTATGAAGGAGATCAAGGAGAAGATGAAATCGGAACGATAATTGCTAATTACGAATGCCTAATTCCTAATTAAAAGGATCAATTCGTAATTCGTAATTCGTAATTCGTAATTCGTAATTCTAATAATAAATCTTTAGGATCATCGGCTTCGGCTCACTGTCAATAATCGGTATCAACTCCTCGAAATAATTCTCGGAAAGCATAGCACAGCCCAAACTGTTGCAAATCGGGTAATATTGCTCTTCATCCGGAACACAGCCGTAGCGGTGTAAAACAATGGCTCTGGCAACAGCTTTGTCGTTCGACTTTTCCAAACCGACCAATTTATAGGATTTCCCGAAATTCCCCTGGTAGGTGCTGCCGATTTTATACAATCCCAGGGAAGTCATATAAGAATTCGGCGTGTTGCTGAACTGTAGCGAATCCGTACCGGCGATTTCAGATCCGGAGCCATGCGCACACAATCCTTTGGAAAGAATTTGATTGGTTTTCAGGTCCACGACAAAAAAGCGAAAATACTTAGAAGGAATTTTCATGTCGACAAAAACCGCTTTCCGGCTGGAATAAACAGATCCTTTGCTGCTGATGTATTTCTTCACCGCTTCAATCTGTTGTGGCAAAACTGCCAATACACGGCTCGAATCGTAATCCGATGTTGCTGAAAAATCCATGATTTCAGGATTCCGGGACGTTTCTTTCGGTGCCGGGCGTAATGTGCATGCACTTACAAAAAGGAGAAAGGCTATGAAGTTCAATTGGATCATCTTTGGTTTTTGCTCTAACGCTGAAAAAGCAATTTTGGTACAAAATAACAATTAACTGCTTTCCATTTTAATTCTTCTTTTAATCCACAGCAGAAATGTCTTTCCCAAATCCTTTTCGCCCGAATCCCGGATAGCAGGGATCGGGATTTAGTCTTCAAAAACTCCGCTTTTTCTTATTATATTTACAATAAACACAGCATGCTATGAAGAAAAGCACGATTGCAATTATAGTGGGTATTATCATCGGCGGACTTTTTGTTGCGCTCGGTGAAAGCCTGTCTTATTATTTTTTCCCGGTGGAAACTCCTTTCCCGACAGACCGTACTTTACTTGCCGAATACATGGAAAACGACATTCCGTTCGGAGCTAAAGTGATCGTTGTGGTCAACTGGGCTGTTGCCGCTTTTTTGGCAGGAATCGTGAGTACTTTCATTTCCGGAAGAACCTCCGTTAAACCGATGCTTGCTTCTGTAGGCGTGCTGAATATCCTGGCATTGATCAACCTGCTTGTGCTTCCTCATCCGAAATGGATGTGGATTGCTTCACTTTGTATTTTTATCCCGTTCGGGCTTGTTTCCTGGTTTTTAATCCGCAAAAAGAAACCGCATGAAGGCGCGTGACGAACGAATTACGCAATACATTTCAAAAGCAACTGATTTTGCCCGCCCGATATTACTCCATTTACGGGAAGTCATTCACGATTTCTGCCCTGAGGTGGAAGAAGGTATGAAATGGAGTATGCCGTATTTCATGTACCGTGAAAAAATCCTGTGCAGTTTTGCAGCATTCAAAAACCACTGTTCTTTCGGATTTTGGCTGCACTCTGAAATGAGCGATCCGCACCAAATCTTCCGGCGAGAAGAAAATGGCGGTATGGGAAGCCTGGGCAAGATTACTTCACCCGCTGACCTGCCGAAAGACGAGCACCTCGGAGCTTACATCCTGGAAGCAATGAGCTTAATAGAACAGGGGACCATTCCCCGGGAACTCAATCCGAAGTATAAAAAGCCGGCGGCGGAAATTCCGGCAGAACTTATAGCATTACTTGAAACGGAACCCAAAGCCAAAACAGTTTTTGATGCGCTTCCTCCATCCCACCAACGGGAATACATTAACTGGATCACGGAAGCAAAACGCGAGGAAACCAAACAGCGCAGATTGCAACAAACCATTGAAAATCTGCTGGAAGGCAAGTCAAAAGACTGGAAATACATGCGTTAACCGATTTACGTCCACCGTTGACCGATTTTGACTCTTCAACTCCTGATTCCTCTTGTACCTTTGTATTATAAATTATTTCAGATAATGGAAACAGACAACATCCGCACAGAAATAGAACACGAAATTCTAAAAGCACAGAAAGGTGATCGGCGCGGAAAAATAGCTAGTGGTTTAGCCATCGTTTTTTTTGGTGTCGTTTATTTACTGCAGCAACTGGATTACGATATTCCATCGTATTTACTCAGCTGGCAAATGATCCTGATCGCGATCGGAATCATTGTACTGATCAAACATAAATTCAGGAAATTCCACGGATTTCTACTGATCCTGATCGGTAATTTATTCTTACTGACCGAATGGTACCCGGAAACAATCAATTCCAAAGTCATTTTCCCGATTGCACTCATCTGTGTTGGAGTTTGTGTCATTTTTTCCAGTAAAAGATTCGGGAAGAAAAAAAGAAAAAACCGGTTCACAAAAGAAAACTGGAAGCACATCCAGGAAGCACACAAAAGAGGGTATGCTGCTTACAATTACAACGAAGAGGATTTCATTGACAGTGTCAGCTTTTTCGGCGGGGTTTCCAAAACAGTAGTCAGCAAAAACTTCAAAGGAGCAGACATCGTTTCGTTTTTCGGAGGAACCGACATCAATCTTTCCCAGGCAGATTTCAATGACCGGATCGTGGTTGAACTGACCAATATTTTCGGAGGAACCACTTTAACCATACCGAACAATTGGGAGGTGATTTCAGAAGTTGCAAGCATTTTCGGATCGTATGAAGATAAGCGCCCAACCCATCTGAAAGAAACAGGTGAAGGGTCCAAAGTTGTGATCCTGAAAGGAACGTCGATGTTCGGAGGAATTGAAGTGAACAGTTTCAGTAAATAAGTATGATTTTAAGAACAGGTACAAGGGTGCAGTTGTTGTTCATCGTTTGGACGGTGCTTGCAAGTCTTGTACTTTTCTGTTTGCTGTATGTCAATCATTTCCCGTTTGACATTGCCTGGAAAGACGCATTGCTGTCCGGATTACTGATCTCCATCATTTCCCAGATCATCTATTTTATCCAGACATATTCCCATGCCAACAGACCGGTAAACTTCTCAAACTTCGGATTGGTTGTAGCTCTCACTGTTCTTTACCAGATCCTGATCAACGGAGCTTTTAAACTGATCCTCGGAGATGAACGCTGGACGGAATACATTCGTCCATTTGAGGGTGCACGCGCATTTATCGTCTTCTTCATATTGATTTCGGTGAGTTTGTACTGGTGGATCAACAAGAACCAGCAAATTCAGAGGCAGGTACGACAACAACTGATCGAACAGGAACGCGCGCTTACCAAAGCCGAACTGGACAATATTCATCAGCAGCTGCAACCGCATTTTTTGTTCAACAGCCTGAATTCCATTGGTGCATTGACAGAAATCAACCCGAAAGAAGCGAACCGGATGATCCTTTTACTCAGTGATTTTTTACGGGGAACACTCCGGAAAGACATTCAGACACTCATCCCGGTTTCGGAAGAGATTGAACAGGTGAAACGCTATTTGGAAATCGAAAAGATCCGTTTCGGACACCGGTTGAAAACTGAATTCAACCTGGATGAAATGTGTTTGGAGACCTTGGTTCCGCCACTTCTGCTGCAGCCGGTTATCGAAAATGCGATCAAATTTGGTTTATATGGTTCCACCGAAGCTGTGACGATTTATGTTGGAGTTACTCAACTCGAGCACGGGCTGGAAATTGAAGTGAGAAATCCATACGACCCCGATTTTACCCAATACAAAACAGGGAAAGGTTTCGGATTAACAAGTATTAAACGCAGGTTAATGCTCCTGTTTAATCAATACGACCTATTAACCACCGAAAAACAAGAAAAGCTATTCATTACTAAAATTCTGATCCCAAGATGATTAAGGCATTTATTGTAGACGACGAGCCACTGGCAAGAGAATTGGTTAAAAAGCATTTGCAAAGACACAGCGACATTGTCCTGGTAGGAGAGGCACAAGACGGATTTGAAGCGCTAAAACTCATTCCCGAAGTAAAACCCGACCTGTTATTTTTAGACATTCAAATGCCGAAGATCAATGGTTTTGAATTATTGGAATTACTATCCGAAAATCCATCCGTGATCTTTACCACTGCTTTTGATGAATTTGCACTGAAAGCATTCGAAGTAAACGCATTGGATTACTTGTTGAAACCTTTCTCTGAAGAGCGGTTCGATACCGCAGTAAAAAAGAAAAGATCAACGGAATTAACGGATGATCTAAAAAAAGACATCCCGCTTCAAATCATCCACGAGCAAAACCGCATCGTCGTAAAAGACGGAACCGAAATCAAGATCATTCCGATCAATGATGTAGATTACATTGAAGCTTATGATGATTACGTGAAGATCTTCCAGGACAAAAAATACATCCTGAAAAAGCAGACGATGAACCATTTTGAACAGGTACTTCCTAAAAATCAATTCATCCGGATTCACCGCTCCTACATTTTAAATGTGAACCAGCTGACGAAAATCGAGTCTTACGAGAAAAACAGTTATGTAGCGATCCTGAAGAGCGGAACAAGCATCCCAATCTCCCGTTCCTCCTACAGCGAGCTCAAAAACAGGCTTGGATTGTAGCACGTTAATACTCCGTTAATATTGTTCTTTTTTCAATATTTTTTGTTAAATTAATAACTAGAGGCATCCTTTTCTATAAAGTATTCGTTAATTTGTTGTACTTACATCTACGACACTGATTAATGGCGTCTACTACTAAACAGCTTCATGCTCCGGCATCGGGCTATACTACTGTATTTAAAAAACTGCGATTTACCTTTGCAGTTTCATCATCGGATTACCGCTCTCTCCCGGGTAATTGCGACACAAAAGCTATACGGTTATTTTTCTGGTATCATGGATTAAGTGTATTTATTTCCAAAATGTTTAACCATGAAAAACCTACTATTACTAAGTTCATTAGTTAGTTTGACTTTTGGCTCATTTGCACAATGCGATATCAACGCATCAGCAAGCGCCACAACCATTACCTGCGGGCAAAGTGTAGATTTATTTGCTTACGGATCGTCTACCGGGCAAATGATCCTGAACGAAACCTTCAACGGTGGCGGATTTGGTACAGGCTGGGGAGCAACCCCGGGATCCACCAACTTCAACAATCCTTGTTCAGGAGCAGGAGTTGACGGCACAACACACGCCTGGATGGGAAGCAGTACCAGTGTTCCCCGAACATTGACTTCAGCTCCCTACAACCTTACTGCTGCAACCGCAGGAGTTTCCATCTGTTTTGATTTGCTCTTTGCGGAGCAGGGAGATAATTCTCCATGTGAAGGCCCGGATGAGCCGGATGAAGGAGTCTTTTTACAATATTCCATTAATGGCGGAGCAACCTGGATCGACATTCACTATTTTGATCCCAACGGTGGAAATGATGCGCAACTTACAAACTGGAACAACTGGTGTTTCGCTTTGCCGGCTGCTGCTCTAACTGCAAATACGTTAATCCGCTGGCATCAAACCGCAGATTCGGGAGCAGATTATGATCACTGGGGGCTCGACAACGTTCAGATCTTCCAAAACGACCTTTACGCAGAAGTTATCTGGCTTCATGACGGATATTCGTACGGGATCGGGAATCCGGGAGGAGTAAACCCAACTCCGGTTTCCCCTACAACTACAACCACTTATACAGCTCAAATCACTACCGGGACCGGCCAGGTTTGCACCGCATCGGTTACTGTAAATGTACTCGCTCCGGTTTACGATGTCAATGTTGCTGCCAATCCAACAACGGTTTGCTCTGGCGATTGCTCTGATATCACAGGTACGGGACAAGTTATTATTGATCCGGGAGGCATCGAAACATACGAGAACAATGAATTCAATGTGGTAGCATCCGGAAGTGCTTCCGTAAATATCAATGTCCAGGGGATCAATACCACAAATATTGTAAACGGACTTATTGAAAACGTTACGATCAACGGGTTCAACTTCTCCGGAACCTCTCTTTGTACTAACCTCTTTGGTGGATGTAACTGTAACGGAACAACCATCAGTTTTGGGGCTTCATGTACTTTGAATACGAGCACATTTACTGTAACACTGACGTCCCCCGGAGGATGTGATATCATTCTTGTTCCGGCAGGTGCTGCAAGCGGAAATTACAACAATACGGTATTTGTTCCTGTAGGAGGAAGTGCATTCGGCGGAACTTTTCCTTCTTCGGGCGGACCATGGAACCCGAACGAACCGTTTTCAGGACTGAACGGCTGCAATCCAAATGGGGTCTGGACACTTTCCTTTAGCGCTCCTGGTCTTGGATTTGGTTTCGGAACGCTGCAAGGCTGGTCTATTACTTTTAATGATCCTCCGATCCATGCTCCGGTTAATTATTCCTGGTCACCAACCACCGGACTTTCCAATCCTACGAGTATCAACACCCAGGCTTGCCCTACAGCTACTACCAATTATGTACTAACAGTTTCTAACGGAACTCCAGGTTGTGCTACTCATACAGAAAATGTAACAATTACTGTTGATCCTTGCGGCGGATGCATTCCTCCGGTCGTGACAACAAATCCTTTAAACACTTGTGCTCCGGGAAGTGTAGACTTAAGCACTGCCATTGCAAGCGGTTCGGCTCCGGCTACTTTAAGCTATCATGCAACCCAGGCTAATGCCCAAAATGACGTAAGCCCGATCTCTGTAACCGTTGCAACAAGCGGCACTTACTGGGTACGTTACGAAGATCCGACCGATCCCACCTGTTTTGGAACAGCGCAAATTGTTGTGACCATCAACCCGGCAGATAATGCGGCATTCACACTCACCGGTTTTTGTGCAGGAAGCGCTAACCAGGCAAGCGGAATCGCCACGCCGGGCGGGACATTCAGTTTCAATCCTGCACCTACTGACGGAGCAACTATCACTGCTTCGACCGGAGCTATTTCAAACGCAACAACCGGAACAACGTATACTGTTCAATACACAACCAACGGAACATGCCCTGCATCCGCTACTCAGACAGTCACTGTTTCCGGAATGTCTTATACGGCTTCTATTACGAACGAAACATGCGGTGCCAGCAATGGGGAAATCAACCTCACTGCAAGTGGTGGAACTCCGGCTTATTCTTACAGTTTGAACGGTGGAACCAGCCAGACTTCAGGTTTGTTCACCGGATTGAACACGGGAGCTTACACTGTTTTAATTACAGACAATAACGGATGCCAGGCAACCGGAACTGAAAATGTGGGAAGTGTCGGTGGACCAACTATTGACGATCTGCAAACTGTAGACCCAACTTGCGGCACGGGCTGCAACGGTTCGATCACAGCTACTGTTTCCGGGGGAACTGCTCCATACACATACGCTTGGTTCGATGCATCCAACAACCCGGTTGGAACTAACTCCCCTACGCTTTCGAATCTATGTAGCGGAACCTATTCGCTGGAAGTCAGCGATGCTGCATCAACTTGCCCAAGCATTGATTTCGCAACATTAATTGCTCCGGCAGGAGGTGATGATCCATCGTTTACCCTCACAAATTATTGCGAAGGAACTACAAACAGCGCAACCGGAATTGCAACTGCAGGCGGAACATTTACTTTCAACCCGGCACCAACAGATGGAGCAACGATCAATGCTTCAAACGGAACTATTGCAAATGGAACGGGTGGCACAACCTACACCATTGAATACACCACCGCAGGGGCCTGTCCGAATTCATCCACACGAACCGTAACGGTATTCGCCTTACCTGTAATCAGCGGAAGTGAGGTTTGTATCGGTTCTACTATTCAGCTAACTGCAACGGGAACACCGAACAGCTCCAATCCATGGACCTCATCCGACCCAGCTGTTGCAACTATCAGCAATACCGGAATGGTTACAGGTTTAAGCGCAGGAACAAGCACCATTACTTTCACAAATTCCAATGGTTGCTCTTCTACCTATTCACTGAATGCGGTTAACTCACCGACAATCAATGGAAACCTGACAATTTGCAGCGGTGGAACAACACAACTTACCGGATCAGGAACACCAAACCCAGCCAACCCATGGGTTAGTTCAAACCCTGCTGTAGCAACCGTTTCAGCTTCCGGGTTGGTAACAGGAATTTCAGATGGTGTTACAACAATCGTTTATACCAACAGCGGTTCCTGCGATAATTCAGTGCAGGTTACCGTTAGTTCAGGAGCTGCAATTACCGGGAACACATCGGTATGTAACGGTGTCAATTCTGTTTTAACCGGAACAGGAACACCTGATCCGCTAACGCCGTGGACCTCTTCAGATCCTGCTGTTGCTACCGTAGATAATTCCGGAAATGTTACCAGCATTGCTCCCGGAACAACTACCATTACTTATTTAAACAGCGGGGGATGCAGCAGCAATACACTTTTCACGGTATTTGCACTACCGGTTGTTTCATTCAACAGCAATATCACCGAAGGTTGTGCTCCTCAAAACATCGTATTTACAAACACAGGTTCTGTTTCTACCAACTGTACCTGGACTTTCGAGGGACATGGAACAGAAGACGGGTGCGGTTCGGTAAGCCAGGCATTCAACCAGGACGGAATCTACGACGTAACGCTTACGGTAACAGATGCAAACGGATGTAATAATTCATCCACGATTACGGACATGATTACTATTCATCCGCAGGTTACTGCCTCATTCACTGTAGATTATATGCAGCAAACGGTCCTGAATCCATCCTTCAGGTTTACGAATACCTCATCCGGTGCAACAAACTACATCTGGCACCTGGATGACGGATCAAACTCCGTTTTAACCAATGTTGTTCATGTTTACGATGATGTTACCGGCGCTTACAATGTAGAATTAATTGCCAGCAACGGTTTTTGTAGTGACACCGCAACAATTGTAGTTTCAGTTGTTGACGAACTTTTCTGGTTCGTTCCGAATTCATTTACTCCTGACGGCGATGAAGTAAATAACTATTTCACTCCGATATTCAGTTCCGGATTTGACATCAGGGATTACTCCTTCCTCATTTACAACCGATGGGGAGAGATCATTTTCGAATCGAGAGATATGCATATCGGGTGGGATGGGACTTACAACGGATCAGCCTGCCAAGAAGGAATTTACACATACAAAATAATGCTCAAAGAGCGAAGTATTGACAAGCGATATGAGATCGCAGGACATGTGAATCTATTGAAATAACACCCAGGAAAGCAGTGCTTCCGATACTAATTGATCCGCTACAGCGGATTGAGCATAAACTAAACACAACAACAAATGAAAGCAATTACACTATTACTATTTGCAAGCATCCTTGCATTCAGTTCAAAAGCCCAGGAATGGCAAACTTACTATGAAGATCCGGGAATCGCGATACAGTTTCGCCAGGTAGAAATAAATGATGCGCAGTTGGGGATTCATCATGTCCGGGTCGCGTTCCGCTATGAAAACAAAACGGATCATGCTATTCAGTTACATTTCAACCGCATGATCACTTATTCGGGTGATGAAACTGCCATGCAACAGGAAAAGACATACAGTGTATCCATTCCTGCCAATTCCAGTACGGAATACAATGAAACCAATTCGAATGACAAAACCTTCTACCTGTTTGCACAAGATAAAAAGAGAACAATCAAACGCTCACTGATAAACTTTGATATCAAGGACGTTACAATAAACTAGACTATGAAACACTTACTACTACTAATTGCTGCACTAACAGGTGCAGGAGGAAGTTTATTGGCTCAATGCGACCTCAATACGTCAGCAAGTGCTGTAACCATTACCTGTGGTCAGAGCGTATTCTTATCCGCTTATGGTTCATCCACAGGCCAGGTAGTCCTGAATGAAAATTTCAACAGTGGCGGATTCGGTCCGGGCTGGGGAGCCACTCCGGGAGCCACGAACTTCAACAATCCCTGTTCACCTGGCGGGGTTGACGGAACACCACATGCCTGGATGGGATCAAGCACCAGCGTACCGAGAACTTTGACCTCTGCGCCTTACGACCTTTCTACCGCAACTTTCGGAGTTTCGGTTTGCTTCGATCTGCTTTTCGCAAGACAGGCTCAGCCATCTCCGTGTGAAGGTCCGGATGAACCGGATGAAGGTGTCTTTTTACAATATTCCATTAATGGCGGTGCAACATGGGTCGATATTCATTACTTCAACCCGAACGGTGGATACGATCCACAGCTGATCAACTGGAATAACTGGTGTTTTGCATTACCGGCTGCTGCAATTACTTCTAATACGCTGATTCGCTGGCATCAGATTGCCGATTCCGGACCTGCTTATGACCACTGGGGAATTGACAATGTTCAGATCTTCCAAAATGACATTCATTCTGAAGTAATCTGGTTACACGACGGGTATTCTTATGGTGTCGGGAATCCCGGCGGAGAAAACCCGAATGCGGTGACTCCGACAACTACTACTACTTATACGTCCCAAATTACTACAGGTACGGGACAAGTATGTACCTCAACAGTTACGGTAACGGTTCTTCCACCTGTTTATGAAGTGAATGTTGCTGCCAATCCTTCCACACTTTGTGTAGGCGAATGTGCAACTATTTCCGGAACCGGGAATGTAGTCATTGACCCGGGAGGCCCAAAAACCTATCAGAATAATCAGCCGCAAGATGTAGAATCTGCTATTCCAAACATTGAAGCATCTGTAAACATCAATGTTCAGGGATTGAATATGACCAGTTTAACTTCCGGTAGTATCACCCAGGTATGTATTGATCATTTTGATTACTTTTCCACTAATTTTTTCCAAACAGTTACAGTTGCAAACTTTTCATTCAAGCTTGTTGCACCTAACGGATGTGGCGAGATTATTTTAATTCCTCAAGGTAGTTTGCAACCTGCTTCTTTCCTGAATAGCAACCTCAACAATGTTTGTTTCTCTGTTGCCGGAGCAACAAATCTTAGTTCGGTATCAGCACCTTATAGTGGCAATTACCAACCCAATCAGCCCTTCTCAAATTTGAACGGGTGTGATCCGAATGGAATCTGGACAATTGAAATATCCGCACCAGGTGGATTTACTCTTGGTTCCGGAACGTTTGATGGCTGGTCTATTACTTTTAATGATGTTCCGCTATATGGAACGGCAAATTACTCCTGGTCTCCGACTACCGGCTTGTCGAATCCAACCAGTATTACTACACAGGCTTGCCCTACGAGTACCACAAACTATGTTTTGACTGTCGATAATGGCACTCCCGGGTGTGCAACTCACACAGAAAACGTAAACATCATTGTTGATCCTTGCGGAGGATGTATTCCACCAGCTGTTAATGTAAACCCAATCAATGGATGTGCATCCGGAACAGTAAGTTTAGCCTCTGCAATTGTCAGCGGATCTGCCCCTGCAACATTAAGCTATTACGCTACTCAGGCAAATGCTCAAACCCCAACTAGCCCGATCTCTTCAACAGTTACTAGTAGCGGAACTTACTGGATGCGTTACGAAGATCCGAATGATCCGACTTGTTTCGGGGTCACACCAATCTACGTTACTATAAATCCGGCAGATAATGCAGCATTTACACTGACTGATTTTTGTCCTGGAAGCAGTAACCAGGCAACAGGAGTTGCAAGTCCGGGAGGAACATTCAGTTTTAGTCCGGTCCCATCAGACGGAGCAACAATCAACGGGGTGTCAGGTGCAATTGCAAACCCCACTGATGGAACAACTTATACTGTTCAATATACAACCAACGGAAATTGTCCCAGCACTTTAACACATACTGTCACAGCAGCCGGATTTTCATACACTGCATCCATTGTTAATGAAACCTGCGGAGATGCAAATGGTTCGATCAGCCTTACACCAAGTGGTGGAGCGGCACCTTATTATTACATCCTGAATGCGGGGATCGCACAAACTACAGGTTCATTCACCGGCTTAGGTTCCGGAGCTTATCCGGTATTGATAGTTGACAACAACGGATGTCAGTCAAGCGGGACGGAAAACATAGGAAATTCCGGAGCTCCGATTATTGACAGTCTTCAGGCTCTGAATCCAACTTGCGGCGGAGGATGTGACGGATCAATAACTGCGGCGGTTTCGGGAGGAACTCCTCCTTACGCTTATGCATGGTTCGACGCTTCAAACAACCCGGTCGGAACAAACTCTCCTACCCTGTCAAATCTATGCGGCGGAACTTATACAGTTGAAGTAACAGATGCTACCAGCTCATCCGGTGGTTGCCCTTCAACCGATTCTGCTACACTGATCACTCCTGATGGAAGTGGAGATCCATCCTTTACTGTAAGCAACTATTGTGAAGGAAATACTAACAGCGCAACCGGAATTGTAACGACAGGAGGAACATTTACCTTCAACCCGGTACCAACAGACGGAGCAACCATCAATGCTTCAACCGGTGCAATTGCAAACGGTGTGGGAGGAACAAGTTATACCATTCAATATACCATTCCGGGCATGTGTGCCAATTCACAAACACATACTGTTACGGTAAATGATCTTCCGGATCCGTTAATCTCAGGGAATTTAACTTATTGCGCAGGAGGAAATACGACTCTGAGTGCAGGCGGTCCTTATACTTCTTACTCATGGAGTACCGGACCAACAACTCAAACGATCACTACAACAGCACAAACCGGAATCAGCGTTACAGTTATAGACAATAACGGTTGCCAGGGAACAAGCCCAGCGGTGAATGTGACTTCTGTAGCTCAAATAGTGACCAATTCCTCAGTTACCGTTTGCCAGGGACAACCTGCAACTATCCATGGAAACCAGCAAACAACAGCTGGAGTTTACAGCCAAACCTTTCCTTCTTCGGGAGGTTGTGACAGTATTTCCAATGTGACACTGGTCGTTAATCCGTCACCGACACCTGTCATTTCAGGAAACTTGTGGTATTGTGAAGGAAACCAGGCAACATTGAATGCCGGAGGTCCATATGCAACTTATTCCTGGAGTACCGGTGGAAATCAGCAAACGATCCAAACAACCTCATCTTCACCGATCACGGTAACTGTAACAGACGCAAATGGCTGTATAGGAACAAGTGCTCCGGTAACTTTAACTCCGCCTCCGGTAGCTGCGGTCAGTGCAACTCCATCAACGGGAATTGCTCCGCTGGAAGTTTACTTAACCAATGGCAGTCAGAACGCAAGCGGATATTATTGGGATTTTGGGAACGGATCTGATCTGATCACAACCAATACTGACGGGCAAAATCAAACCTACGACAGCATTGGTCAACACACTGTGATTTTGATTGCCACTTCTCCGAACGGCTGTTCGGATACGGCATACGTTACAATTGTGGTCATTGAACCGGCTCAACCGATGATCATCGAATTTCCGAATATCTTCACTCCGAACGGAGATCAAAACAATGATTTCTTTGAATTTGCAAGTTTAAACGTAGCGAGCCTGGAAGTGGTCGTTACCAATCGCTGGGGGAATCTCATGTTCAAATCTTCCGATGTAAACTTTAAATGGGACGGAACGATGCCAAATGGAAATCCGGCTTCGGAAGGAGTTTACTTTTACCAATACAAAGTAACCGGACATTCAGGTGAACAATTAGACGGACAGAAATTCGTCCATTTAGTGAAATAAAATCCATTTCAAAAATAGATGAGGCAGTTCTTTTCAGGACTGCCTTTTTTTGTTTCAGCACCTCAAAAACTATTCTCACCTTTCTATTTGATTATTTTTTAATCAAAAAATTAAAACACCAAAACCCTTTAAAAATAGGGTTTTATAAAAAATATTTCATTTTTTTCTTATTTTTTAATCAAAAAAGTTTGGTAAATCAAATAAGATTACTTATCTTTGTATGGTAGCAAGTTCAGAGAAGGACTTCTGCAAAAAACAACCTTTATTATTAACCATTATAAATCGAATCGTGAAACGAATTATCATCCTTTCCGTTGGTACGGCAACCCCTCATGTGATCAAAGCTATTTCAGAAGCTTTCGAGATCAATCAGGAATTATTGTTTAAGATCCTTTACAACGCCCCCGCTGTATTTTTGGATCATGCAGAAGAAGCATTGGCAGAAAAAGCATACCGCATTTTGACAGAACTCGGGCTGGAAGTTCTGATCCAAAATACGGATGAAAAACCGCCGGTATCTTCAGACCCTCTTGATCTTGCCGTCCACATCCACAACCCGGTGAAATTAAGCACCGTGAGCAAGCAGCTATCCGAATTTCTTGGCTGCTCAGAAAGTGAATCCCTTCAACTTTTGCTCAATGAACCATGCGTAGTCTTAGGCGGCGTTTCAATGGCAACTGCAGAAAGTCTGCAAAAACGAATCGATGCGGAAGTCATCGCCAGCAATCCAAAGCTGGATTTATACACCATTGAATTTACTGCAAACGCCGAAACCGACCGCCTGAAACTGATCAACCTCATCAAATCCCTGGAAGTCAAACTTCCCGACGGAGAAACAAGATGGGTTCGTAACCTAACCTACGACCAACTGAATCAGTTCCTGACACGCTACCGTTCACAGCATGAAGTGAAAATTTACAATCAAAGTTATTCCAGATTCCGTGTTCTCCTTGAGAATTTCGAATTGAAGAATGCTGCTCAAACAAACTTCCTTGTCCGCGAAATAGGCATGCCGGAGGAAGTAATTGAAGAAATTCATGCAAACCTACCCGTTCTATTGGACGAATCTGTCAACTACGGAACATTACAGGAAAAATTGGCTTTATACAAAGAAGCCGGTCTGCAATGCACCGGAGAACAGATTCCCTTTGGAAAGTACCTGATTCATGTCAGCAATATTACCGATCCGGCCAAAACCCGGGAAATCCTGGACCGGTTTTACAAAGACATAAAACTCGATGGAAACTCCAGCGTCTGGAAAGCTCCTCTGCAACTTGAAAGTATGCTCAGCAGATTCCTGGAACAGCAACTGGAATACATCGGATGTGAAATTGAATACGAATACTAAATCTTAAGACCAATGAACGAAAACAAACCAAACCTCCATCTACAAATCGCTGAAAACGGAAAAATCCTCGCTTTAAAAGCAGATCACAAAGAAGCATTACGCCACTACAAAGAAGCGATGCGTATGTGCCAGACAGTAGAAAATTCCGAAGTCTTCCTGCAGCATTACAGTTTGTGTGCAATGGAATCACTTGAGTTGATGGAGGCACACGCAGAAGTCATCACATTTTGTGATAAAAGCATCGAATTCCTGACTCCCAAACAAGCTGACAGAACAGACGAATGGTTCAGGAGAAACCTCGCTTCCCTTTGGGAACGGAAAGCAATCCAGCATATTTTCCTGGAAGAAAATCCGGAGGCGATAGAAGCTTTCGAAGAGGCAATCAAAGCGGCAATCCACATGCCCATGCCTTTAAGCAGAGAGTTATTGAACTGGCTCAAAAGGGGATTTGCTATTACTCCAAGAAAAGTGCGTGACCTGCAAAATAGACATCATTACTTTACAGTGCGTAAAGAAAATGTCAACGAAAAAATAGCAGTTCAGTTACCGGAAATGATCAATCCGTTCTAAACCAACAAAATATACGACAACAGGCAAAAGTTATTTGTGGAGGGGACAAATAACTTCCCTGCCTGTACTTGCCCTGAAGCGATCAGGACAGACTTGTCACGCCCAAACTCTGGGTATCGTTGGAAAAAACCAACTGCTTTCGTACGAAACTTTTAAAAATTAATTAATCTATGAGTGATTTAACCAAATTCAGTGATGGAGCTTCCATCCTGCAGCAGGTCGATGTCAGCAGCATCTTCAAAAGCCTCGCTATGGGAATTGCGGAAGCTCAGCAGAAACTAGATGACAATTCGATAGCCCAGGCTGTTAAATTGGCAGAAACAACAATCGACGGTGTTTCTTTGTTGGAGTTGGGATTCGTTCCGGTCTTTTACGCATTCCAATATGCAGATATCAGCGCCAGCATTAACTTGCAAATGGCAATGAAACAGGAATTGGAATTCGGATTCGGACTGGAAATCGAACTAGCCACCAAAAAAGGATACTCAGAAGATGATCGCACTTTTATCGGCCAGGACAGCTATGAGGAAACTCAAAAAGAGTACACAGCTAAAAAAGAAGTGACCTTCCGTGCCGGAGTAAAAAATTCGGTCACTATCGAGAACCATGCCTACACGCTAAACGAAAACCTGCAAGCCAAAAGCCGGATCGAAAGTCTGAAAGAAGAGGTTCTCGCAAAAGAATCGAACATTGAACAGATCTACGATGAAATCAAGTTCAAAAAGCTAACAGAAGATAAAAGCCGTGGAATTGATGTTTGGGTCGATGGTGGATACCTTCGCGTAGAAACAGGCTTAAACTTCCAGGCTACAAATGGTGTCGGAATTTTGAAGATTGCCGATTATGGAAGCAACCAAGCCATTGATTTAAATGGAGCAGGTTCAGCAGGAAACTTCAACTTAGACGGCGATATTGTAAGCACCCTGGAGCAAGCGGAAGCAGCAAAAGGATCAGGAGGAACAATCTATGGTATCAGTAAATCCGGTGCGTTGTTTGAATTCCATTCAGGTAGCTGGAAACCGATCTCAAGTAAGTTCTATTTCGCTTACAATCGCGATGATATTACTTATGGGAAAGATCTGAGTCATGATGGTGACGCTGCCGGCGATGTAATCCACCCAGCACCTGTCTCAGGGTTCGTAAACATGAACCACAACAGGCATACAGACATCCACAAGGTTTTACGCATGATTCAAAAACATGATCCGAAGGCTGTCATCACAGTCACAGGAGTAACCGATCCAAAAGGAGGTAGCAATCCCAACAACCAAAGTTTGGCCAAAAGACGTGCTGAGAGATTACGCAACCACATCTTCGGAACAGGAAATGCGGTAAATGTAGTAACCGGTGCAATGAACAATCCTAACGGAGGAAGTGACCTAAAAGAACGCTATGCAACAGTTACTTTGAACGCAGATTACATTGTGTTTATCGGCGGAGCTGTCAATAAATCAGCAACACCGGGTAAAACAGCTGAAGATGCAAACAAATTCGTATACACAGACCACACAAGCGATGGCAACTTCGAAAAAATGGATGTAAAATACGGAGATATCGCATTGGCTTATTCAATTGATGAATCAGGTAAGAATATCGAAACACTTGCTCAGTTTGTGAAAGGAAAACTCAAAGAGAATTCTTACGAGAAAATCGATGGGCGACACTACTTCCTGGAAGATGAAGCCGTTGTTAAATTCTATTTGTTAACCAACAAATCGGAAGACATCAAGGTAGAACATCAGGATGAAAGCAGCAGTGAAGGTACTGAAAACACGAACTCATTCATTTCCTCCAAAACCAAAAACAAGAAATCTTTGCTGGGTGAAAGCCTGAATAAGAAAAGCAAAGACAGCAGTTTTGCACTTGGAGCGAGTGTCGATTTCAGATTGTCTCGCCAGTTTGAAATGTCGATGGAAGGAAATTCAGCCATGTCTGCACGACTGGTTGCGGCTCCTGCTCCAGCCGGGTTCCTGAACTTTGTTCAGAATGCATTCTCCAATGGTTCGGAAGAATAATTAAGTATCACTAATCTTTAAGTCTATGTCAGCAATCGCAACAATCGCAAACACGCTTACGAATACTCCGCTTTCGTCTATGATCGAAAACATGGGGATTTCAATAGCAACTGCACAAGCGGCATTGGACGGCAATTCCATCGAAATGCTTAAAAAGCTTGCCTACGAAAAGGTAGAGATCGGTGGGAACGAAATCAGCCTGCTCAATCTAGGCTTTGTTCCCAGCTTCTACACTTTTACAGAAGCCAGTTTCGAGGCAAAAATGGAATTCGCATTATCCGAATCCACTTCAATTGAGGTAGGTGGAGAAATCAGCGTAACAACAGCAGTCTTTGGAATGTCTGTTAACGCAAACTACGCTCGCAAATTCGATCAATCGGCTTCGGCTTCTTCGAGTATCGCTGCGCGCATGGTTTCACTTCCACCACCTGAAAATTTAATCAGCTTTCTCCGAAAACTAACCACGGACGAAAGTACACCAACAGAGTTAATCAATTAATAACCACAAAAACAACAAAGTATGTTTGGAAACAACAGACCACGCATCGGACAAGAACTTCTTGACGTGCCAATGGGCGACATGATTCGCCAAATGGCTTTTGCAATCGCAGAAGCACAGATCGTTCTCGATCAGAATTCAATTGACGTAGCTGAAATGATGGGAGGTTTAAAAACCATCACCGATTCATTAGGAAATGTCACTTTTGAAGACAGCCGTGTTTACTTCGGAACGGAAAAAATCCAAAAAGTGGATGCCATTACCCGTCACAACAGTATCACAAGTGCACAGCAGAAAGCTGAAATCCGTGCATCACTCGGAGCAAACTCCTACTCGCCGGAACTTGTAACAACTTTCACAGGCGTTTTCGAACCTGGAGTATCAAAAATTGCTTCTGGTAAGTATTTCGATTTCGGAGGAGTTTATTACATCGGACATGGTGTAGATTCTGGTAATCCGGCGGCAACCCCGGTTGCATATGCTGATTTGAAAATCGAAGCAATCGGCACACAGGCACCTACAACTCCGGTTGAAATTCCACGAAGAATCTCCATGTTAGAGTGTGGTTTTACACCAACATTCTACCAGTTTGTTGATACGATCATCGAAGTGAAGATCTCTATCCGATACACACAGGAAGGATCAACATCATCAAGTTCTTCATTCAGCAACAGATCCACTGCAGGACGCCTTAAAATGGGATTCGGAAGTGTAAAAGTTGGAGGAAACGTAAGTACAGCACAGGTAAATGCCAGCTACGCTCAAAAGTACAGCTACTCTGCTGAAGGTTCAAGTTTACTTCGCACCAAACTGGTTCCGATCCCTGCACCAATCGTATTGGAGCAACGTATCCAGCGTATGTTGGAAGACGAGTTCGATGAAACAAAAGCTGGAGAGGCATAATTAACCTGAGCAGCTGTCTTCAGGGCAGCTGCTCTATTAACCCTTAATCACTAAGTATATGCAACTTGGAAGAGACCTTTTAAATGCACCGTTTCCGGAATTGGTTCGGACACTTGGTGTAGGGATTGCCGAGGCACAATATGCACTCGATCGGGTTTCCATTCGCATTGCACAAATGATGGCCGGTTTTAAACTGGATGACAACAACAACCTGGTGCAGGACGAAACCGCTCTGATTAAACTCAGAGAAGGAGATCCGGGAGTGAGCTTACTTTCACTTGGTTTCACACCCACATTTTATCAATTTGTGGAAACACACATTGAGCTCAAAATGGCTATTTCAATGAAGAAAACTGAAGAAGTTGGAATTAAAACAACTGTTGCAGCTGCCGCTTGGTCACCGTTTGGTGCCGTAGCAGCTTCTGTTAACGCAAGTTATTCACAGAAATACCAATACGATGCAAGCGGAAGTTCAGAAATGCGAACAAAACTCGTAACTGTACCCGCTCCATCGATGTTTGAACGCCGTTTGCAAGCACTCATGAATGAAACTCAAATCGCTGACAACACACCTCCGCCAACACCACCAACGCCTCCACCATCTCCTACTCCACCACAGGAAGATGAGGAAGAAGTGATAATCGAAGGATAGAAAGCGAAAACTAACAATTAACCCGCAAACAAAGATTATGGCAAAAAGCTGGAAAAAACTCATCAATACAACTGATTCCGATTCAAATGGAGGAGCAGGCGGAGAAAATTCATGGAATAACTCTCAACTGACACTGGATGAACTCGCTTCTCAGAACCAGGAATTGGATTACCTCATCAAGGAAAGACAAAACTTGGAAAATAACATGAGCGATTTACTTCAAAGTAATCCGGAAGCCGAAGATCCACGATTTGCCGGGAGTATTGATTCGTTCAAAGTCAAACGTGAAAAAGAAAAACAAAGAGCCGCTCAGAAGAAAAAACTCGAAGAGCGAATCTCACTCAAAAGCAAGGAACTGGAAAAATGGGAACAGACTCAGGCACGCCTGAAAGAAAAACTGACCCACCACAAAAAGCTTTTGAAGAAACAAGAAACAGAACAAGATCCTTCGACTAGCCTAAAAGCACCGAAATCAAAAGAAAAAAGTTCCGATAACAATTGGTTTGACACCGATTTCGTAAGGAAACAGAAAGATGCAATAGAAAAGAAAAAAGAAGACGTGCTATCCGAACCTATCAAAAAGGTGGCTAAAGTTTCAGATGAAATTCAGAAACGAAAAGCAGAACTGGATAGTTTCGGTCAGAAGGATCTTGTTAAGTTTCAACAGAAACTTGGTCAGAAAAATACCCCGGAAGTTAATCCCCAGCGGATCCAAAGTTTAAAAGATACTTGGGCTAAAATTCGTGAAACCAAAAAGGACAAACTGAAGGAAGATTTAAAGGAAAAGATCGCGCTTCAAAAGCTCTCAGACAAACTGACAGAGGCGAAGCGTTTCAAATCGCTCTTTGATCGGGACAGTAACCTAACCGATTCCCCAGACCCGAAACTCAGGGATTTGGACAAAACATCCGAAAAATCACTGGATGACCGTCCAAAATCCTCCGAAGAAGCTGTTTCCTCAAAACAGGAAGAGCAGCAGGAACTGAATCGAAAGGAAAAACAGAAAGAAAAGCGTGAACAAAGACGCGAAGAACGTAAAAACCGCGATTCTGCTGATGAACCCAAAGAAAAGGAACGTCGGAAAAAGAAAAAAGATGATTCCGAATCCGATCGGAAAATTCCGGAATCCGATGATCCATCAGCTAAAAGAGATGAACAGAAGGAATCCGAACGGGAAAGACGCAAAGAAGAGCGTAAAAACCGAAAAAAAGAGGATGACCCCGATGCCGAACCTGCTAAAAAAGAAAAAACAGAAGAAACAGATCGGCAGAGCAAACGGAAAGAAAGGGAAGAATCGCGCGATGAACGCCGCTCGGAAAGAGCCGATAAAAAGTCGGAAAAGAAACAAGAACGGCAGGAAACAGAACGACGGGAAAAACAAAAAGAGGAATCACTGTCCAGAAAAAGAGCCGAAAGAAAAGAAGAAGAACGGTCAAACAGAATGAAAGAACGAAAAAAAGATAAATACGATTAAAGATGAGTCTAACAACACAATCAACTCAATCCGCATACAATTCACTGGCCTTGCACGAAATACTTCTAAGCATCGCCGACAGTTTGAATGAAGCGCAGCAGCAATTGCGCAGTATGCCTCCATACGATGAATATGGAAGACCAAATACCCTATATCAACTACCTTACCTGGATTTCAACCTGGAAGTTATCTCCCAATTCGAATCCCAGCAAACAGCCCAAAGTGATTTGATCCTGCTTCAAGAAGAATCCGGTGTATCGAACCTCGGAGGAGCAATTCCAATCCCTACAAGACCGGTTGCCCAGAGAGCTTCCGCAACAAGGGCGATTCGTTTCACTCCTTTCCGAAGTACCGAAACGGTCTCCAAAAACCTGGGAAGTATCACAAGTACGATTTCGGGGAGATTTGTTGCAGTAATGCCGAATGAAGGACTTCCTCAGATATTCCTGAGCTGCACAACCCAATACATTGCCAGTGAAGGCAGCGAAGTCGAATACAAAATCACAGTCAGAGCACTTCAGCCAGACAATCAACCGATTGTAGGACAACGGATAGAAGTAAACTTCGATGCAGCTACTTCACTTGGAATCAACTCAGAAGAAGAAGTTTCAACACCTGTTTTTATGGGTGCGAAAGACGGATACACCAATCCATCCGGAGAATTCTCTGTCACAGTAAGACTTGATCTAAGCAATTACAACTCGAACAAAACCTTTGTTTTTGTAGCCAATAGTGGCACACAATCTTCATCAATCGCAATTAGTAAGCCATGACACCATTTGATATTTTCTCATTAAAATTAAAACTCTACGATCACAAGTCCGTATTGGCCCCGCTTGTTGAGGTAAAAGTAGAGTATTACAACCCTGAACAGAAAGAATGGGTCGTCATATTCACGAATAAAATTATAAACGGAATATTAGATATCAGGACACCCATTGGAGGAAGCAGCACTCAACTAGAAATATTCTACACGATGATCAGGTATGATAAAATGCCACTCGTAAGGATTATTCCATTAAAGACCGTCGAAGGTATTACAAAGAAAATTGTAATTGCAAGCACCTATTCCTTTGGAATTTCAAGCCCGGGTACATTCGAAATGGACTTTGGAACCTTGTACGGAATTCCTTTGGAACAAATCACAGATGAAGGAAGCAGTTTCCGTGATATCATTCCGGTGGCCAATTTCCATCCGTCAGCTTTCTCTGAAACAACTCCTGTTGCTATCAATGAGATTTATTCAGGCATCGTTTCAGAAATCGAAAAAGCAACTGAACGTTCAGCAAATTCGCTATTCAAACTTTCAAACATTTCCTTGAAATTGAAAGCAATGGTTCACAAAGACGGAGAAGCAATGAGTGCTTCGTTACTCGACATGATCAATTCTGAAGACGTTAACGGAAATGCCATCAGTGAAATTCTTTTTGATATTACACCGAATCAAACCGGAGTAGTAGAAGGTGGAAGAATCCCGGATCTTATCGGGTTAACTGAAACAGCCGTTCGAAGAGTATTGAAAACCTACGACTTAAAATTAAATCCTGTTTATCAGCAAAATATAGATGTCGTAAATGGCGATTCTTTCAAACAATCACCAAATGCCGGAGGAAGAGTGCCGGAAAACAAAGTAATAACCGTAATTTTTAGTAAAAATGAGCAATCTTAACGATCCTGTAAAATTATTCAGTGAATTATTGGGCGGACCATTGGGCGAACTAATCAGTTCTGTCGGTAAAGGTGTCGGGGAAGCTCAGGCAGCATTAGATCATGGTGCATTGATGCAAACCCTTGATCTGTATGACCTGAGTAAAGACGAACTCCGGTCTGCTGACGAATTGAAGCTGATAAACCTCGTTCGTGGAATGGGATATCAACCCACTTTTTATGCGATTCCCGAAACAGAGGTAGAAGCACAGATTTCACTGTCATTGGACATCAAACCCGCACAAACCAGTGCGGTAGCAGGAGTTCCGCTTTCCAAATACGCGATTAACGCAACTCCTTTAAATGCCGGAAACGTCAACCGTTTCGGTCTTCAGTCAAACGCAATGGCGAAACTGAAATTCAAAATAGTTCCTGTTCCTCCGAATTCAGGAGTAGCAGAACTCCGAGTCGTTCCGGATCTAACAACCAAATTCTGGAGCGAAGAAAACAGGCAATTGCTTCAAAACCTCGGATTCTCTTATGAATTAAGGGATGTGAACAATGTATTGATCACAAACATCGAACTTGTAAATGAAGACGATGTGATTTTGAGCCAAACCCCTGCCGCAGGAAACGTGGTGAATTTAAATACTCCACTCGTATTAACACTGGATTTAGCCCTTCTGACTGTTCCCGATCTAACGGGCATGATGTTGAGCGAAGAAGCGCTGGAATTAATAAACAATTCCGGTTTCTACTACCAGTTGAGAGATGTAGACGGCCAGCCGACCACATACCAGGAAGCAGATTCATATCCTATTGTGGGTCAATCTCCGGAAGCAGGAAGTATTGCAGGATCAAACAATCCGATCATCGTGACGGTAGATTTGAACGCATTCTAGGACGCAGGAACATTTTTTAGAAGCTTGGGATGTAGAAATTGTTCTGCATCCCAAACTTTGAATTACCGCAATCATTTATCAACCAACCACCGAACCACCAAATGCCTAAACGAAGAAAAAACGACACGATTTTCGATCATGTAGCGAAGATCAACAGTCAAAAAGAATATTGGTATCTCAGAACGGACGGAGGAAATCATTACCAGGACTTTATCCAAAAAGGATACGTCGGGATCGGCTGGAACTTCATTCCGGCAGCCGCAATCCGGGAAGAAAACCTGAAACACCTTCGCTCAGCTGTTATCTCAAATACCGATCGATACAAACCCATCGATTTCGATCACCTGGACCAGCGGGACAAATCATCCGTCACAAAAACGATTGATAAACTATTCACATTCAGGAACATGAAAAAGGGTGATGTTGTCCTGATTCCTTCTGAGGATTCAGATTATTTCAGCGTGGGCGAAATAGCTGACGATTTGATTTACAACGCATCCGAAGAAGACCTCGCAACTTGCCGACATATTAAACGAAGAAAAGTAAACTGGCTGAAAACATCAATCAAACACAATTACTGCAACTCGCTTTTCTATTCATTGAAAGACGCACATCAAACCATCATTTCAATTAAAAAACACGCGGATTTCATTGACTCGCTGATGGAGGAATTGTACCTGAAAGACGGAGATTGCTTTTTGTCTTTGCGGATCAACAAAAAATCGGATATCAACCTGAAAGAGCTGAAAGATTTGTTTGACAACTACCTCGAGCTCATTTCCATGATCAACCGGGATTTCAATTTCGGAGAAAAAATCGACGGTACCACTGTTAAACTGAGCCTGAATTCCCCAGGATTCATCAATATCAAATTGCCGGCCGGGAAATCACTGATCGTAGCCAGTTTGATTGTATCCATGTTTTTGAACGGTTGCTCCAATGAACAGATCAGCATGAATATAAACCGGGAAAATATCCCCACAGAATACATTCCATACATGGATTCCATTCAGAATATCCGGAAAAACCTGGAAGTGGAGAACGACTCTATTTTTAACCGTTTAACGAAGAATGATGGAAGCAGCAACTAGTTTTTTAGCATCGGGAGACAATGTCTTCAAATTCCTGCTAACCATGTGCATCGGAACAATTTTGTTCAACATTATCTATCCTACGGATAAAATCCGGGAAATCGAAATCCGCCAGAGCGAACTGAACTACAAACTGGATCTGATCAATAACGAGTCAAAAATACTTTACGATGAAGTGAAAGATCTGAAGCGGGTAAAACGGGTATTAACCCCTGTGACAGCATTATTGAATGATCATTTCAGAAAAAAACTGGAATCATTTGACCTCAAGTATCACCAATTGATCAAAAAAGATTTCGAGATCAAACACCTGCGCAGATTGATCGGCATTTCCAGGGACGAAATGGAATTCTATTCGAGTTTCCGGTTCTGGAGCTACTATCCTTCAATGCTGATCGGGTTATTGTCTTTGATCTTCTGGATCCGGTATTATGTGAAAAGTCAGGAAACGGAAGATGATTGAGCATAGTTTAACATTTCAGGATTTTGACCTGACTTTATTTTTATGTAAATTTGATAGTATAATTTACCCGATATGAGTACAATTGTAAGCAGCAGTGAGGAAGTGATTCAATCTACCAGAGATGGCAGACTATACATTCGTACAAAAGATTTTTTCAGACAGCAAAAAATTCAGAAAATGGTCTTTGCCTTGTTGGAATCAGATCTTGTGAAGGATATAGAAGCCTACCAGCAACAACGCTTTGAAAAAGAAAAGCAGAAATAACCAGTTCAAATGCCTTGGAACCTACTATTATTTCCGCTTGTTGCGGGATACTACATATTCACAAAATCCTATTATTTTAAATTCAAACAGCAAAGACTGGATCAGCAACGATTAGTCTTTGAGAGCATTATCCTCGGGGTTATCGCTTCTACCATCACTTATTTATTCCGATTGGTTTTTGAAGCTGTCTCCTCCTTTGAATTTCAGCAAAGTATCTATAACCTTATTCCAATTAAATCACCTTACGCCGGGACCTCATTGTTTGTTTTGATCCTTTCAATCGGTTTTACCGAAATAAGCAATTTATTCCTGGATAAAAAGAAGCACGTTGTAAAAGCCATTAAATCAATAGGAAACGAATTTGAATTAATGCTTAACTCCTCATTTACAGATAACAAACTACTATTATTCACGCTGAATAACGGAAAAATTTATATTGGCTGGGTAAAAGAGCTCCCGATTCCGGCAGTATCTAAATATGTCAGGATTATTCCCATCATCAGCGGATACCGGGACGAGCAAAAAAACGTCGTTTTTACAACGCATTACCTTTCTGTTTATGCAGAATACATTAGCAACGGCAAGGTAAAATCAATTGAAGAACTCGACACAGATATCATCTTGAATTCAGATGATATGGTTACAGTCAGCTTCTTTGATATTGACATGTACGCTGTCTTTAATACCGTAGGAAAAGTTTCTCAGTAACCGGAGGGATCTTTTAAGCTTTCAGCTTCTTCACAATATTCGTAGTACTGAAACCTTCCACCAGGGCAACGGTTTTTACTTCACCGCCATTTGCCAGGAGTATTTCCCTTCCTACAATGTATTTTTTGCTGGAAGGATCCGTCTCATCCGCATCGTAATCCGCACCTTTTACCAAGACGTTTGGCTTTAGCAGTTCGATCACAGAAACCGGCGTGTCTTCATCAAAAAAAACCACTCCGTCCACAAACCCCAAAGATGCAAGGATTAAAGCCCTGGATGATTCCGGGTTGATGGGCCGCTCCTCTCCTTTCCCCTGTCTTTTAACAGAAGAATCGGTATTGATGGCGATCACCAGTTTGGAACCGAAATCCGCAGCTTTCGCCAGGTAAGTTACATGTCCTTCGTGCAGAATATCGAAACAACCATTGGTAAACACCACTTTTTCACCGGATTGTTTCCATTCGCTGATGCGTGTAGCCATTTCATCCAATGATGCAACTTTATGCTTGATCTGATCGAATTTCCCCATCTTTCGAATAATTTTTTGGTAAAAGGAAAAAAGACAATGCGCCCAGGACAATGATCAGCAAAGTCTGAGAAGACCAGATGATCGCACCCAAAGCACAACCGATTCCCCAGGCCTGGTCACCGTATTGGTCTTTCAGGTAATACTCAACAACCAATCCCACAACCAAAGGAAAAATTCCGATTCCTCCGTTTGTAAGCGTTATTCCAAGTGAACCCGCCAAAAAGGCAATCAGCATTCCGGTATAGGGAACATCCGAGGTTTCATCCAGCGCAAAAAAACAAATGCCGAAATACACCACGTAAAGCACCCAAATAAACAAGGTGTGACCGATAAAACCGAACGGATTCTTTGTTTTAAAAACGGATAAAACTCCGGAGAATAATCCTTTGACAAAAGTAATGACTTTAGTCCTGATCGATTTGATGATAAAGACAATTGCGAAAGCCGCCAGGAAAATTCCGATCAGGATCCATTTGACCAACTGGAATTTGGATGCTGATTCGGGACTTGAAGAAAAATTAGCCTCGATCAATCCTTTGATCTTCCAGAAATCGCCTGCTCCGACAACCGATGCCAAAAGCGCAACGGAGAGGAGCATGATGAGGTCAAACATCCGCTCTGCCAAAATAGTTCCGAAAGACTTAGAAAAAGGAACACCATCGGAACGGTAAAGCATTGCGGCCCTGGAAGCTTCTCCGGCTCTTGGAATGGTGAGGTTCACAATATACCCGATCATAATAGCATGGTAGCGGTTCCACAGAGAAGTTTTGTAACCCATTGGTTCCAGCAGGAATTTCCAACGGTAAGCCCGTGAAAGCAATGCACAAAAACTCAGCAGAAGCGATAAGAAGACCCAGAAATAATTGGCTTCGCGAAGCGCTTTGTAAAAAGCACTTTTTACCTCCGGTTCCATGGAAGTGAAAAAATACCAAATCAGGTAAACGCCTAAGGCCAGTGGAAGAACTGTTTTTAGAAGAATACCCAATACTTTTTTCATCAGACTATCAAATTAGTCAATTCATTCGGGAAAACCAAAGATGGTTTGAATGAGCGTGCTTCTTCGGGAGTCATGTATCCGTAACCGATCACAATAATCATGTCACCTACAGCAACTTTTCTTGCAGCCGGTCCGTTCAGACAAATCGTACCGCTTCCCCTGTCGCCTTTGATAACATAAGTTTCAAGCCGCTCGCCATTATTGATGTTTACCACTTGAACACGCTCACCTTCCACTAAACCCGATGCATCCATTAATGCCTCATCAATGGTAATGCTTCCTACATAATTTAGCTCTGCCTGAGTGACGCGTACGCGGTGAATTTTTGATTTGACTACTTGTATCAACATTGTTTGTAAAAATCGAGATGCAAAGATAGTACTATAATTACGAATTATGAATGGCGAATTCCTAATTAATCTGAAACAAAGTCATTTTGATTATTAAATAGATCCGTATCCAAATAACACTTTTATACCAATAATTTCCGGACAAATCAGATTCTTTAAATCACAAACATTCGCAATTATACCAGAGTCATATTATCGATCAATCTGACCTCTCCGCAAAAACAGGCAATGCACATGGTAGCTCCCGGCACCCAATCTTCTTTCAATTCTTCTAAAGTTTCAGGATGAACGAGACTCAGGTATTCCAGTTCCAGGGTTCCGGTTTGAAAATGATCGATTGCTCTCTCACGGGTTTCGGCAGGAGAGAAAGTCAGGGCATCTTTCTTAGCCTGCGATAAGGTTTGATAGATAATCAAAGCTTCTTCTTTTTGAGATTCCGTGAGGCGTTTATTGCGGCTGCTCATTGCCAATCCTTTTTCGGTCCTCAATGTCTCGCATGGAACAATCTCAACCGGAAGATTCAATTCACCGACCATTCGTTTGATTACTGCAACCTGTTGAAAATCTTTCAGTCCGAAAAATGCCTTGCCGGGTTCAACAATCTCAAACAAGCGCGCCACAACCTGGACAACTCCTTTGAAATGGCCCGGACGAAATTTGCCTTCCATAACCTGGTCCAAACCACCTAAATCTACCCGGGGAGATATCGAATTTTCAGGATAAATTTCTGTTACAGAGGGAAAAAAAGCATAATCACATCCAAATTTTTTCAACAATTCAGAATCGGCTTCCGGAGTACGTGGATACAACTCCAGGTCAGATGCATTATTGAACTGGGTAGGGTTTACAAATACACTGACCACAACCAGGTCACATTCAGCACTGGCGCGACTTACCAAGTTCATATGCCCCTGATGCAGCGCTCCCATAGTTGGCACGAAACCAATGCTTTTACCTTCATTTCGTGCTGAGTTCAGAGCTTGCTTCAGCTCCTCAACCGTGTACATTATTTCCACAATTCTACCCTTTCGTTCAAAACAAGCAGGCAAAACTATACTAATATCTTGAAGATTCCGTCTTTTTTTCTTAATTTTGCACTTATAATATTCAAAAATTCCCCTATCGAATTCTATGGAAAAGAAAAGAATTCTCTTTGTTTCTCAGGAAATATACCCATTTCTTGCAAAAACAGAAATTTCTCACAACGCTCGTAAGCTTCCTCAAGGAACTCAGGAGAACGGTAAAGAAATTCGCATTTTCACACCTCGCTTCGGCAGTATTAATGAAAGAAGACACCAGCTTCATGAAGTAATCCGCCTTTCGGGAATGAATATCATTATTGACGACAATGATCACCCGTTGATCATTAAAGTTGCGTCAATCCCAGCTGCACGCCTGCAGGTTTATTTCATTGATAACGACGAGTTTTTCAAAAGAAAAACAAATGTAGCCGATGAAAAAGGTGCAGATTTCACAGACAACGACGAAAGAAGTATGTTCTTCTGCCGCGGTGTTTTGGAAACAGTTAAGAAATTAGGCTGGAAACCGGACGTTATTCACTGCCATGGCTGGATGACTTCTTTAATGCCTTTGTACATCAAGAAGATTTACAATAAAGACCCGCATTTTGCTGACACAAAAGTAGTTTACAGCATTTACGATCACAAAGAAGGGTTTGAATCTTCCTGGGACGAGCGCTTCCACGAAAAATTGAAATTTGACGGATTTGATGAAGAAGTCACAAATTTAGTTAAATCGCCTACCCTGGATGCAATAACAAAAGCAGCTGTTACGTTTTCCGACGGGGTTGTTCAAAGCAGTGAAGCAATTCAACCGGAATTGCAGCAAGTTTTTGATGACGCAACCTGTTTGAAATTAAATTACTTACCGGAAGAACACTTAACAAAAGGACTATCGGAGTTTTTTGATAAAGTAATAGAAGAAGGCATTTTGATCCAATGATGAATCTAAAAAAACTAAATAACAACTGGCGGAAAGCAACTATACTTTCCGCTTGTTTTGTCTTAGCTGTTTCCGTTTTACCGGCATGCAAGAAAAAATCCTCGTCTTATGGCACGGAAGTCATCAATATCGAAGACATTTTGGCTTCGGGGGGGACAGACACTTTTCAGCTAAGAACAAGTTCCGTTTTAATGGACACCTTGTCAACTGCTAATCGCGTATATGGTGTCTTGGGCGCGTACCATGATCCCAAGTTTGGAATTTTAAACGCTTCCATCTATACACAAATGAGTATCGGCGGAAGGATTTCTCTCCTGTCGAATTCTGTTTTCGGAAATATCGACTCGGTAGTCTTAAGCCTAAAATACGACGGCTCTTTTTACGGAAAGTTAGATCCGCAAACGTTTGAAGTTTATCAGCTTGGGGAACCTATGTCGCTTGATTCTGCTTACAGAAGAACAAGTACCGTAGCAACGATGGGGACAAACCTGGTTGAACCGTCTTCCGCAACTCAAACACCGAAACCAACCAGCACATTAGTCTATGATTCGGATGGAGATGGTGATCTTGACACAGTCAATTCAGAACTGCGTTTAAGACTGAACAATTCATTCGGTCTGCCGTTCATAACGGATATCCTTGCCAATCATAGTGCTTTTGAAAGCAGCGACGCATTTTTAAGCTCTAATTACTTCAAAGGATTCAGGATCAATGTTGCAAATGCAACCCCGGCATTCGGAAAGGGAGGAACACTCAATTTCAACCTCGCAAACGCACAAACCAAACTGACCATCTATTTTAAACTGGCAAATGACCCGGGAACTCAGCAGCGCGTTTCATTGATCGTAAACAGCGCCTGCGCAGATTTCAATCATGTAGACATTACAAATTCGGGGCTTCACATCCAGGATGTACTTGCAAATCCTTTGAATGGACAGAACCTATACTATGCTCAGTCATTCTATGCGGTTCCGAAGATCGAAGTACCGTACATTACAGATATATCTCCCAAATCGGTAGTCAGCAACGCGGTTCTTTTCCTGCCTGTTGCTTATCAAACCGGGAATGATTACTATCCTACAAGAAGTTTCCAGGTTTATTACAAAAATGCTGACGGAACCCTTGGTCGTCTCCTTCGTGGAGTAAACCCGGTAACCGCGATCTACGACAACAATCTGAAAGCGTATACCGTTGACCTGAGGTTCTATTTCCAGAATTTAGTGAGCAGAAAAATTAACAATACTGCTTTGTACCTGATTCCTGAACCCAGCGCTTTCACCAGCAGCGTAAGCAGAGTTATTTTTAATGGTCCTGCTTCCCCTTACAAGTCTAAACCCAAATTAGTCATTAAATACACAGAATTCAAATAAGCATGTGTGGAATTGTAGCATATATTGGAAAAAAAGAAGCATACCCGATTTTAATTAAGGGATTGAAACGTTTGGAGTACCGTGGATATGACAGTGCAGGAATTGCATTGTTGGATTCAGGGAAAGTAAACTTGTACAAACGCCAGGGGAAAGTATCTAACCTGGAGGAATTTGCTGCCGGAAAAAACATCGCAGGACATGCAGGGATCGGTCATACACGTTGGGCAACTCACGGAGCTCCGAACGATGTGAACGCACACCCGCATTTCTCATCTGACGAGAAAATAGCACTGATCCACAATGGGATCATCGAAAACTACAATAGCTTAAAAGAAGAGCTGATCGTTCGCGGATACCACTTCAAAAGTCAAACAGACACAGAAGTACTGGTTCACCTGATCGACGATATTCAAAAGAAAGAAAAAGTGGATTTGGCAGAAGCTGTCCGACTGGCATTACTGAATGTAATCGGAGCTTATGCTATCGTCGTGATTTCCTCTGACAATCCAAACCAATTGATCGCAGCACGCAAAAGTTCTCCGCTGGTTGTGGGGATCGGTAAAGAAAATGATTTTTACCTTGCTTCCGATGCAACACCGATCATTGAATACACCAACCAGGTTGTTTACCTGGAAGATGAAGAAATTGCCGTAGTAGACCTCACAAGCGGACTGAACATTACCAACCTGCGCAACCAGGTAAAAACACCTTATGTACAGGAGTTGGAAATGCAATTGGAAGCACTTGAAAAAGGCGGTTATGAACATTTCATGCTGAAAGAGATCCACGAACAGCCGCGTTCGATCAAAGATTGTTTCCGTGGCCGTTTAAATGCAGCTGAAGGCTGGGTTTCTTTAGGTGGTATCAAAGACTACGAGCAGAAAATGATCAATGCAAAACGCATTGTAATGGTTGCCTGCGGAACATCCTGGCACGCTTGTCAGGTTGGAGAATACCTGATCGAAGATTTAGCACGCATCAATGTAGAAGTTGAATATGCATCCGAATTCAGGTACCGCAACCCGATCATCGGGGAAAACGATATCGTGATCGCTGTTTCTCAATCCGGTGAAACTGCAGATACTTTAGCAGCTCTTGAATTGGCAAAATCAAAAGGAGCAACAATCCTTGGAATTTGTAACGTAGTAGGTTCCTCTATTTCGAGAATCACTCATGCCGGTTCTTATACCCATGCCGGACCGGAAATCGGAGTAGCTTCCACTAAAGCATTTACTGCACAGGTAACTGTTTTGACTTTGATGGCACTTTCGTTGGCTCACAAAAAAGGAACTTTAAGCGAATCCAAATTCAGAACCATGCTTTCCGAACTGGAAATTATTCCTGAAAAAGTGAAGCGTATCCTGGAGCGAAATGCGGAGATCGAACAAATCGCGAAGATTTACAAAGACGCAAATAATGCACTTTACCTTGGAAGAGGAAGTTCTTTCCCGGTTGCATTGGAAGGAGCATTGAAATTGAAGGAAATTTCCTATATCCACGCTGAAGGATACCCGGCTGCTGAAATGAAACACGGACCTATCGCATTGATCGATGAGGAAATGCCGGTGTTTGTTATCGCAACGAAGGGAACTTCTTACGAGAAAGTGGTCAGTAATATCCAGGAAGTAAAAGCACGTAAAGGGAAAATCATTGCAATTGTAACTGAGGGCGACACCGACGTGAAAGCAATGGCAGATCACGTGATCGAAATCCCGGAAACGGATGAGCATTTAGTTCCGATCCTGGCTACGATTCCGCTTCAGTTATTGAGCTATCACATTGCAGTTATGAGAGACTGTAACGTAGATCAGCCAAGAAACCTGGCGAAGTCGGTGACTGTAGAGTAATAAACCAATTATCAGAATAAATGAGGGCGGAAAATTTCTGCCCTTTTGATTTATATATTTTGCACGAAAATCCTGTTGTTTTTTTTGTCACAGATTCACAGATAAAGTGAGCCTACCGGTCTCGCCAGTCATTCATACAGAACAACAATGCACTGATAACGAATTACTTGTTTTAAACTCATCAAAAACATCCATCGATATTGCCAGACAATGCATCTGTAAATAAACCACCAATTTGACATATCACCAGATAAAAATTAGGATGTAACACAATTGTTGGGTTCTTTTTGTACATTCGATTACCAAACTATACGACATGCAAAAAGGATCCCGCCAGGAAAACCTCCTAAACGATGTGAAAACAATAGGCAACATAAGCGGGATTTCCTCCATGCTGGAAGTGATCTGTAAGACAACCGGAATGGGTTTCGCAGCCGTAGCACGGGTAACAGAAACAACCTGGATGGCCTGTGAGGTCCACGATGAAATTTCTTTCGGATTAAAACCCGGAGGTGAACTGGAATTGAAAACAACGATCTGTGATGAAATTCGTCAGTCGTGTACAGCCGTAATCATTGACCATGTTGAAGAAGATTCCTTTTACAAAACACATCACACACCATTGATGTATGGTTTTCAAAGCTATATTTCCGTACCTATCTTCCGTAAGAACGGTGAGTTTTTCGGAACGCTTTGTGCCATTGACCCACATCCTGCCAAATTAAATAACCCTACCGTGATCGGTATGTTCCAACTTTTCACGGATCTGATTTCCTTTCACCTGGATGCAGGCGAACAACTATTACAGACACAGGCTAAGCTCGAAGAAGAGAAAAAGGTGGCCGAGTTGCGTGACCGGTTCATTGCTATATTGGGTCATGACCTCCGGAATCCGATCAGTTCGGTAATGCTAGCTTCAGAAATGCTCCTGGCAGGTGATCTGGATGAGAACAACCGGATGATTGTACAAACGATCCAGCGCAGTGCTTTCCGTATGATGGGACTGATCGAAAATATTCTCGATTTTGCACAAGGACAACTGGGCGGAGGAATCGTTCTGCAACGCAAAGATCATGACGGATTACAGCAAGTGATTGAACAAGTGATTGCCGAAACACGGAATATCTGGCCAAAACGGGTCATTGATGCCAACATCTCATTCAACGGACCGGTAAATTGCGATTCCGACCGGGTTGCACAGCTTTTTTCCAATCTCATGGGCAACGCCATGACGCACAGTCTTCCGGACACCCCGATCGAAGTCATTGTTACAGGCAATGATCAACAATTTGTACTTGACGTTGTCAATGAGGCAGCTCCGATCACACAGCGCGAATTAAACAGCCTGTTCCGCCCGTTTTTCAGGGGAAAAGACAAATCCGGGAAAGAAGGACTTGGGTTAGGCCTGTTTATTTCTTCGGAAATTGCCAAAGCACACCGGGGAACACTTCGAGCGCTTGCTGAAACGGGACGTGTCCGATTCTCACTGACGATTCCACAGAAAGTAGATGCAGATAAACCGGTAGAAAAAGAAGAGTTGATCGAGAAATCATAAGGTCATACAATCAAAAAGGATTACCTGCACGAGCAACTAATCCTTTCCTTTTCATATTTGGGTGTTGGTAGAACGTATTCATCCTTTCGTTCTGAGAAGCTTCTGATTATTCCGAAATCTGAATATCTCCCCGAATAGTGTCTATCTCATCTCGCAGTGTAACGTGCAGGTTACTTAATGTCGGAACCCTTGAAAAATAGAGGTACTCGGTTTCATACCCGGCTCCGGAAACTTCAATCGCTGCCGGTTTCAACTTCCAGTCCAGGTCAAATTCAAATTTCCCTTTAGCATCCGGCTTCAGGGTTTTCAACACTTTTCCTTCAGCGGTTTTCAAAAGAACCGTTACTTGCTTAAAATCAGACTGCAGGTTGAAAACTGTTCCGGTAGCCATCTTCTCCTTTTCATGATTGAAATGCTGTACGGCAATTTTTCCCAGGATCATGGGCTCAGGCTGGTGCATCAAAGTATCTATTTTAACCGGTTCATGAGGTTCGGTTTGCGCAAAACTATGCACAGCAGAAAACGTGGTCAAAGCCAAACCAAGCACAATCGCTCTTAGATCAAAAACAGGAACGGAAGCCGGCTGGTTCAATTGATAAACACGATCTAGCTGAGGTTTGGTAAACCTTCCGCAGACCTTCTCGTTTTTATGCTTTTCCAGGTAACTGACAATGGAAAAATCCGGCATACGCGTGAAATCAACTACCGATTTTTCACAAGAACCGCAAAAGCGACCGTTTGTTTCAGGTGTCATATCATTCCAGCTCTCATCACATGGATTCTGGATCGAGTACTTGATAGATTTTGCTTTCATCGTGCTTTTTTTTGACAGTACAGTAAAGAACTGTAAAGGTTCAATGCTATTTTGTTTATTTATTAACTTCACTGAAAATCAATTCATTTAATCCTTAAATTAGGTGAAAACAAGTTGGTTAATGATCCGAATAAAACGATTTCAGAGAACACTAATTATCCTGTTGGCAGCCATTAATTCGCTCTTCTACTCCAGTTCGCGGTCTTATTCGGTGCCTGACATCTTGTCCAACACTTTCATCTTTACCGGATTAGTTGCACTGTTTATTTTTACTTATGTGTACTTACAAAACAGTTCCCGGCGGAAGAAAGCAAAACTCAAATCCTGAAACGATCCCGTATTTCCTGCATTTTTATAGTCCCCAAATTGACTTTTTTAGGTATTTTTGAGCAACTTGAAAAAAAGCTAATGGGTAAACGATCAATTTTCCTGGCGCTAATTGCGAGCGCTCTTGTACAATTTCAGGCAAAATCGCAAGAATTTACTCCTGAAAAAATGTGGTCTCTCAATCGAATTTCAGGCACTTTAGGCTCATCCAATGAAGAATGGATGGTCTATCAGAGCTCTAAAACCGATTACACAGCGAACAAAGGAAAAACTACCACTTTCCTGGTAGAACTAAAAACAGGAAAAACAAGCACTTTAGCAATTGACGGAGCATGGAATTTCATTTGGAATGCAGAAAATCAATTGGTATTCCTTCAAACAGCAGATTCAGGAGTTGAATTAAAAAGCCTGAACCCTTCCACAAAAGCAATCAAAGTCCTTCACAATTTCGGAACAAGCCAGGTGGAAGGTCTTGCACTCAGTCCAGACGGAAAAAGATTTGCAACGCTGGAACTGCTGAAAATTAAGCAGACAATCAAAGACAAATACCCGGATTTACCACAAACATCCGGAAGAGTTGAAACCGATTTAATGTACCGCCACTGGAACCAATGGTCTTCTCCGGAAGCACCTCATTTGTATTGGTATGAAGCATCTACCGAAGGTAAATTCGCAAAAAAAGCAGATGTGATGGACAATGAGAGTTATCCTTCAGTAACTGCCCCCTTCGGAGGAATTGAAAGTGTGTGTTTCAGCAAAGACGGCCAAACAATTTTTTATTCTACGAAGAAATTGAGCGGAAAGGCATTTGCCAAGTCTACCAACTCAGAGATTTACGCATACCGCACATCTGATAAATTCACAACCGTTCTGTCTTCTGCACACAAAGGATATGACACCAATCCTGCTGTAAATTTCACGGGGAAAACACTGGCTTGGTTAAGCATGGAAAAAGATGGTTTTGAAGCAGATAAGAACCGGCTTCGAATCATGGACCTGGAAAGCAGACAAGAGAAAGACCTGACTGCTGCTATCGATATCAGTGTGAACGATTTTGCGTGGCACCCAACGAAAGACCTGATCTATTTTACAGCAACTACAAAAGCAACCAAGCAACTGTATTCGGCAGACATCAAAACAGGGAAAATCCAGCAATTGACCTTTGACCGCTGCGATTATGTGAATTTCAGCGTGATGAAAGACCGTATTTTGCTGGAAAGACAGGATATGATCCACCCAACCGACATCTGGATCTTCAACCCGAAAACAAACACGAACGAACAATTGACGTATGTCAATAAAGAAGAGCTGAAAGATATCGCAGAACCGACAGTACAAGAAAAATGGATTACAACCACTGACGGAAAGAAAATGCTGACCTGGGTTATTTACCCTCCGAATTACGATCCTGCGAAAAAATACCCGGCATTGCTTTACTGCCAGGGTGGACCGCAAAGTCCGGTTTCCCAATATTTCTCTTACCGCTGGAATTTCCGTTTAATGGCTTCCCAGGGATACATCGTTATTGCCCCGAACCGGAGAGGTTTACCCGGATTCGGCCAGGAATGGAATGATGCGATCTCAAAAGATTGGGGCGGTCAGGCCATGCGCGATTATCTAACAGCAACCGATAGCTGTGTGGCTCAAATACCGGCTATCAACAAAGACAAACTCGGAGCAGTTGGTGCAAGTTACGGAGGTTATTCTGTGTATTACTTAGCCGGAATCCATGAAAACCGTTTCAAAGCGTTCATTTCCCATTGTGGTTTGTTCAACCTGGAAAGCTGGTACGGAACAACAGAAGAACTTTTCTTCGCGAACTGGGATATCGGCGGACCTTACTGGCTGCCTGAAAACAAAGAATTGTATGCAAAAAACAGCCCGCACAAATTGGTCGACAAATGGAACACCCCCATGTTGGTCATTCATGGCGGAAAAGACTTCCGTGTTCCTGAATCAGAAGGAATGCAGGCATTTCAGGCACTTCAACTAAAAGGAATTCCAAGTAAATTCCTTTACTTCCCGGATGAAGGCCATTGGGTAACCAAGCCGCAAAACAGTATTTTGTGGAACAGGGAATTTTTTGACTGGTTAACTACTTACTTGAAGTAAGATCCGGTCGCAACTATCATAAGAAATTAACAATAAACTAGCTACGTTAACGCGTACCTGATTAAAAATAAAAGAGATATGTGGAATAGAATAGCCAATATCATTCTGAGAAACCGTTTTATCATCCTTGCGATCATGGCTTTATTAACCGTTCTTTTCGGTTATTATGCACTGACAGGTTTGAAGATCGACAATAAGTACGGGAACATGCTTCCGAAGGACAGTCCGACGCAAATCACCTACATGAAGTTCAAGGAGCGATTCGGGGAAGACGGTTCGGCCTTGGTTATTGCGATCCAGGATAAGGATTTGTATACCAAAGAGAAATTTTTACTCTGGAAAAACCTGGGAGATTCCATTCTCCAGATCGATGGGGTGATCTCTGTGATTTCCGAAGCAAAATTGTTCAACCTGGTCAATGACACTGCTAACAGCCAGTTCATGATCAAACCGATTTTCTCCGACGTTTCATTCAAGGAAAAATCCATAGAGCAGATAAAAAAAGAGATCCGGAGAAATCCACTTTACAACGGTGTCCTTTACAATGATACAGCGAACGTAAGTTTGATGATGGTTTCGCTCGATGAGAACTTTTTGGTCGACAAAGACAAACAGAAAGTCGTAATCGAAATCGAAGAATTGGCAAAATCCTACGAAAAACAATTCAATAAGGTTCACTTTGCGGGATTACCTCACATGCGTGTATTGATCGGGAAACGGGTCATGGGTGAAATGTACATTTTCGTAGCACTTTCCATGCTTATTTCTTTCGGGATCATGTATTTCTTCTTCCGGTCCGTTCGTGTAACGCTGATCAGTGTCCTGGTTGTTGGAATTACCGTAATCTGGGCAATGGGAACGATCGGATTATTCAATTACAACATTTCCATCATGATGGCGCTCATCCCTCCGCTGATGATCGTGATCGGAATCCCGAACTGTATTTACCTGTTCAATAAGTACCATTACGAGTTCAAACAGCACGGGAATAAAATCAAAGCACTGACACAGGTAATCCGGAAAACGGGAACTGCCATGTGGTTGACCAATGTAACTACGGCAATCGGTTTCATGACCTTCCTGTTTACGAACTCTACCAAGTTCTTTGAATTCGGGGTTATTTCGTCCTTAAACATTATGTTGTGTTACGTAGTTTCCCTGTGTTTGATCCCGATTTTTGCTTCGTTCTCGAAACAGCCTAAAACACGCCACCTGAAACACCTTGACCGCAAGGCTGCAGTTGGATTCCTGGAAAAACTGGTTTACATTACGACACATCACCGGAAAACCGTTTACGCAATCACCATCATTCTGACTATTGGTACGGGAGTTGGGATTGTCTTCATGAAAGTAACCGGGAACATTACCGGCGATTTACCTTCAAGAGACCCGATCCTGAAAGACATCCAGTTCATGGAAAGCAATTTCGGCGGGGCAGTTCCGTTTGAAGTATTGATCGATTACAAGGAAAAAGGCCGTCTTTTCGGGAAAAACACCATGCAAAGCGTGGAAAAAGTACAGGAAATGTTCGCTCAGGACACCTTGTTCGCGAAAAGCCTTTCCATCGTGGATTTCGTGAAGGTTGTCAACATGGCTTATTACAATAATAACCCGGAACAGTATAAGATTTTTGCCACAAAAGATAAGCTGCGACTGAATGCTTACCTGAAAAACTTATCTACGACAACCAACAATGCGACTTTCTCTATCAAAGAATTGGTAGATACCACAAATCACATTATCCGTATCCGTACCTCCATGAAAGATTTAGGATCGTATGAAGTGGAAGATGAGGTACATTTAATTGAACACCGCATTGATAGCATCATGAACCCGGACAAACCGTTACTGGAGAAATACTATGCCGAGGTTAAAAAAGGTAAACTGGCATACATTGATTCGATCTTCGACTTATCAAGCGGCGTTTACAACAATGCAACAGCTATTATTTCCAATGGAAATGACGAGAAACAATATGCTTTTGACTCGGATCCGGAACTGCTTCGGAAATACTTCGGAAAACCCGGATTCAAGAAAACGCTTCGGAAAGCAATCGATAATGAGTATTACGATGTTACACTAACCGGAACATCGGTAGTTGCTTCGGAAGGAACCAAATACCTGGTAAATAACCTAACGTCCAGTATCGTGGGGGCTACGATCTCCATTGCTGCATTGATGTGTATCTTGTTCTATTCATTCCGGATGGTAATGGTTTCCATGATCCCCAACCTGATTCCAATGATAATTACTGCCGGAATTATGGGAATCTTCGGAATTCCGTTAAAACCCTCCACCCTTTTGATCTTCTCTATCGCGTTGGGTATTACGGTCGATAATACGATCCACTTCCTGGCCCATTACCGTCATGAATTAAAAACCAAGAAATGGGATCTCAAGGAATGTATAGCCATCTCACTTCGCGAAACCGGTTTGAGTATCATTTACACTTCCGTGATTCTCTTCTTCGGATTTATCGTATTCGTCTTCTCGGATTTCGGAGGAACACAGGCCCTGGGTTATTTATCCGCAATCACGTATTTCGTGGCACTTTTCACGAACCTGATCTTGTTGCCTTGTTTGCTTTTAAGCTACGAACGCAGACTGACAACCAAATCATTTGAAGAGCCGTTGTTTGAGATCTACGATGAGGATTCTGACGTAAGCTGGGATTTATTAACGGTTGAAAGATCAGATGACGAAGCTGGATCCGATTCGGAAAAACCGGCATCACCGGAAGGAGATGATCCGTCAAATGAACCAAAAGAACATTAAACAATGAAAGGAATCATTCTTGCCGGAGGTTCAGGAACGCGGCTGCATCCTTTGACATTAGCGATCAGTAAACAGCTCATGCCGATTTACGATAAGCCAATGATCTATTATCCTTTGTCCATTTTGATGATGGCAGGAATCCGTGAAATACTGATCATTTCCACACCTCACGATTTACCTCAATTCAAAAAATTATTGGGGGACGGAAGTAAACTGGGATGTACTTTTTCTTACGCAGAACAGGCAGAACCCAACGGACTTGCACAGGCTTTCGTGATCGGTGAATCTTTTATCGGGAATGATTCCGTGGCGCTTATTTTGGGCGACAATATCTTCTACGGTGTCGGAATGGACGAATTGCTGAAGGAAAATGCTGCTCCGGAAGGCGGAGTTGTTTATGCATATCATGTGAGCGATCCGGAACGTTACGGTGTGGTGGAATTCGATGAGGTAATGAATGTACTTTCCATTGAAGAAAAACCGGTGAACCCCAAATCAAATTACGCGGTTCCTGGACTTTACTTCTACGACAACGATGTGATTGAAATTGCTAAAAACCTGCAACCATCGGCACGTGGTGAATACGAAATTACAGATGTCAATGCGGAATACCTGAGACGCGGTAAATTAAAGGTTGCCATCCTCAGCAGGGGAACTGCCTGGCTCGATACCGGAACGTTTCCTTCCTTAATGCAGGCCGGACAATTTGTACAGGTCATCGAGGAAAGACAAGGACTTAAAGTAGGCTGTATCGAAGAAGTTGCTTACCGCAGCGGATTCATTTCGGCAGACCAGCTCAAAGAGATTGCCCAACCTTTATTGAAAAGCGGTTATGGGGCTTATTTACTGCAATTGTTGACAAAATAATGAAAGAGCTTGCTCAATACACGGCTTACTTAGAAGATCGTATTTCAAACCTGAATCTGGCTGATGAACCACGCAATTTGTTCGATCCGTTGCGTTATTTCCTGTCACTGGGAGGAAAAAGAATGCGCCCTATCCTGACATTGATCAGTGGAGAACTGTTTGAAATCCCGAAAGAAGAAAGTGTTCATGCTGCACTTTGTATTGAGCTTTTCCACAACTTTTCACTTATCCACGACGATATTATGGACGAAGCTCCTGTACGCAGGGGAAAACCAACGGTCCATACCAAATGGAATTCGAACATTGCCATCCTTTCCGGGGATGTGCTGTTCGTGGAGGCATACCAGCAATTAACGCATTATCCGGATGCAAGACTCCCGCTTTTATTGAAGCGTTTCAACGAAACAGCTATTGAAGTGTGCCAGGGACAGCAACTGGATATGGATTTTGAGAAACTGGCACATGTTTCGGAAGCGGAATACATTGAAATGATCCGTTTGAAGACTTCTGTTTTACTGGGATGTGCTTTGGAATTCGGGGCTATTTTAGGAAACCGGGAGGAGGAAATCCGTCGAAACCTATATGACTTCGGTGTTTCTTTGGGAATTGCCTTCCAAATCCAGGATGATATCTTAGACCTTTACGGTGACCCGGAATTATTCGGAAAACAAGTGGGCGGCGATATTCTTTCCAATAAAAAGACTTTGTTATTCCTGAAAGCAAAAGGCATTGCAGCACAAACTTCCGATGCACGTTTTGAGCAACTGACCCAAATGAAAGCTGACAGTAGCAAGATTGCACATGCAAAAAGCTTGTTTGAAGAAACCGGTGCGAAAACGGCTACATTGGATGCCATGAACGGGTATTACGACCGGGCAATGGAGAATTTGAAGCAACTGGAAGCAAAAGGTTTGAAAACAGAAGCGCTTCATGAGTTAGCGCAATTCCTGATTACCCGGGAACTTTGATAAAAAGTCGACCGGTAGGCGACGTTAATCATTTGCAGGAAGATTTTGAATCCGATTAGTTAGTTCCCTTTTTTCGGCTGTTTTTCAACACCTCGTGGATCAATACGATCGGGAGTAGCATACACAAATTGTAATAAAGATCTTCCAGCGGAATGGTTCCGATCCGGATTCCCATGATGTGATTTTCAGAATACCAGACCACAGGCTCGTCCGTAAAAAATCCTGTCAGCGCACCATTGACAATTAAAAACGGGATCAAACAAACCAGGAAAGCGAGAGCAAAGTAATTGAACCATTTTGCTTTTGCCCGGAAATGAATTCCGATCACCAGGATCGAAGAAAGTGAACAGGCAGTCATCGTGTACCAGTTTCGCAGGTAGAAAATGGTAAGCAACAGCCCGGAAAGCACCATCGCAAAGGCGAAAGCCCGCCCCAGCAAGTCCAGTTTCAGATCAGGGAAATACCCCTTGAGGACTTCGTAGACAAATACACAGGCATACGGAACGACGAGAAAAAACAAAACTTCTTCCAGCGGCAAACGAAACAGGTAAATTCCCTGTAAATATTCCGGGGTGAAACCCCAAACACCTCGCTCCGTAAAATAGTTATCCCAAAGTAAAAAGAACAAACCAACCAGGAATATTGCCGGGAAAACCGTTTTCCAATGGGTATAGAAATGGATCTTCTTATCAAAACTTAGTAAAAATGGAAACACGATCGTTCCGAGAATAATCCAGGAATAAAAACTCATTTGGTGTTCCGGTTTTGTTTGTAAGAACGTCTGGCTTCCAGGTAATACTTCATGGGAACAATCAGCAACCCAAAACATTCTCCATGTTCTTTGTTGATATGTTTGTGATGCATTTTATGCGCTCGCCGGATCGCCAGGAAATAAGGTGTATTGATCTCACGGATCCATTTAAAACGGCGGTGAATGAACACGTCATGAAGAATAAAGTAAGTGAAACCATAAGCCATGATCCCGAATCCCATCCAGACAAATCCGTATTGCTGATACATTAAGCCCAGCATGATTCCCAGCCAGCTTGGAACAGCGAAAATGAGGAAAAAGACATCGTTCCGTTCAAAAAATCCCGGCTCGCCCTGGTGATGGTCTTTGTGGAAATACCACATGAACCCGTGCATCACGAATTTGTGAGCAGACCACGCAGCGAATTCCGTCAGGAAAAACGTTGCTATCAGAATCAATATGCCTGTCGAGGTTGGAATCATCTGTTTAAAATTGCAAAAAATATTACCAGGATCACAAATAATCCCACACTAACTTTATTAGATTCGACTGTTTTTCGTTTTAAAACCCAATAACAGAACCCTGTAGAGAAGATCATCCAGCAAATATAATTGTAGAGTGGAACCGTATTGTTCTGCCAGGACCAGAAACCGGAACGGATCGCAACGGGTTCGATAATCCAGTCCAAAACTGTCATTAAAGCTCCGGCCAGCAACGCTTTCAAAAACAGTGGAATTTTCCATTTATAAACGACCGCAGTGGAAGTAAACGTTAGCAATACCCAATTCAGGCCGATAATCAGCGGAATTTCATCCAGTTTAGTTCCCAATACGCTTCCGTAGTGATAATGCCCGAAAAGCAGTGAAGTATGCACACCGATCCATTCTATCGCGTAACCAACAGCCGCAACCAATACCAGGTCAATATGTTTCTTCCCGGAGTAATCTTTGAACGAAAGGTACAAACAGCCAAATGACAGCAAAAGGTTGAATGGTGTTAATGCCAGGAAAGACATGCGGGAACTGGTGTGCAACCCAATCAATCCAACGGTATAGAAAATGATGAGAATAAGCAGCAGAATGTTTTGCTTTTTAGCGCTGTTCATAGTTTAAATCAGTTTTACTCCGAATACACATACATCATCCACCTGGTCCAAATTGCCTTTCCAGGAGTGAAAATGAGCTTTTAGTAAGGTATGTTGTCCGGTCATTTTTTCATTGGAGATACGCAACAAATAAGCATGCAGATTTGCCAGTTTCAATTTTTTCCCTTTTTCACCTCCGAATTGGTCCGCATACCCGTCTGTATAAGCAACTAATTCATCACCCGGCTGGATCTCGATCGTATAAGTTTGAAAATCGGGCATCCAGTCGCTTTTACCAATCGGCATTTTATCTGCCGGAAATTTGATCAGTTCGCCATCCCGGATAATAACCGGGCTATTGTAGGCCGCGGAATAGGTGAGGTATTTCTTCGTTTCATCAAAGCAAAACAACACGCCATCCATTCCATCCTTTGCCCCGTCATGGGAAATCGATTCTACCAAACGCGTTCTTACGTGATTGAAGATCTTTCCGGGCTCGGTAATTCCCAGCTGATTGATGGCTTCGCTCAGGAAAGTAATGTTCAATGCACTCATAAATGCCCCCGGAACGCCATGCCCGGTACTGTCGCAAATGGCCAGGTAAAACTTCCCTTTGAATTTCGTTGCCCAATAAAAATCTCCTGAAACAATGTCTTTCGGCTGAAAGAAAATAAACGATTCCGGAAGTGCTTCCTGCAATAATTTTTGCTGTACCAACAAAGATTCCTGGATGCGTTTTGCATAATGGATCGAATCCAGGATTTCTATCTGTTTCTGCTCAATCAGCGATTTTTGGTTCTCAATTTCTTCGTTTTGACGATTCAAAAGCTCATTGGCCTTCTTCTTCTGTCGATTGGATTTAAAACTGATTCCAAGGGAAATCACGATCAGTCCCCCGATAAGAAATAAACCCAGGATGAGGTTGCTTTTGCGGTTATTTTCAGCTGAAATGAGTTGATTGGTTTGCTTGGAAAGTGCCAGGTCCTGTTCTTTCCGATCCAGTTCATTCAGTGAGTTCAGGGTTGCGATCTGGTTGGTCACTGATTCCAAATCCATTTTTTCCTTCAGGGAATTTGCCTTTTCAAAATACTCCAGGGCTTTTTTGTACTCTCCCGCTTTCTTCAGGATTTCCGACAAAGTAGTGCATGCCCGCACTTGTGCATTCACGTCCTCCGTATCATTAAAAGCATCCAAAGCCGTTTCTGCATGGTAAATGGCTAATTTAGACTGCTTCATTTCCTGGTAGATCGTAGCTTTTGTCAATTGGACCTCCGCATAATTCAGCAAGTCAGCTTCCCGGTTACTGATCCGTTCAGCAGATTCCGCAGCCTTCAAAGCTTCCGGGTATTTTTTCATCGCTGCCAGGTAATTCGCTTCCGAATTGTAGTACGAAAGCCAGGTCTCATCTTCCTTCAGCCTGGTCGCAACTTGTTTCAGTTCTGCAAGCATCTTTTTGGCTTCCGGATACTGACGTGAATACCGGTAATCCAAACTCAGGTTATACAAAATTGTTACCAGCAAGCGGTCGTTTTTGATCTTTTCTGCTTTCTCTTTTGCTATGAGATGATATTTGATCGATTGCCGGTACATCAGTCGCTCATGATAAACGGTTCCCAGGTTCAGGTAAAGTTGCCCTTCCTGCTCATCATCCCGAATCCGTTTGTTCAGCTTCAATCCTTCCTGGAAAGCTTTTACTGCCTGGTCATACAAGCCGGATGCTTTGTAAACAACTCCCAGGTTGGTATAAAGGATCAAAATATTTCCATCGTCCTTTTGCTTCTTCGCCAGATCAATTGCTTTTTCATAATTTTTCAGCGCCAGGGCAAAATCACCTTTTTCAAAATAAACCGATCCCAGGTTGGAATACGCTCCCACCAACCTGCTCTCCTGCCCGTATTTTTTTCGCAGCCGGATGAGTTCCTCATAAATCTTAATGGCGTCCGGATACCGTGAATTCAAACGGTAATAGATTCCAAGTGTATTCGTAGCATCCATGATCCCGTTCGGGTAGTTTTTCTTCCGGGCTAAAGCCAATCCTTTCTGAAGGTACGAATAAGAGGAATCAAGAGAATAATCCAGGTAAGTCCAGGCAATTTCATTGTATTGAAATACGCGCATGGTGTCGGAAGCTGGTTTTTGAAGCGCATATTTTAAACTGTCCAAATAGCTTGTCTGACCTTTAAGCAGGGAACAAGAAAACAGCACGATTATCAAAATCCAACTTCGCATAGTCGAAGATAATGAAATGCAAAATGTAAAATTCAAAAATCAAAAAGAATGTCTCACGGAATCAACCGAAAAGCCCATTAGAATTCAAAATGATGAATGCAAAATTCAAAACTTTTGCATTTTCAATTTTACATTTTGAATTAATACAGGAAATTGTTAAACGGATAGCGAATTGCGAAGATGCGTTTGATTTCGGAATACATCGTTTCCTTCAGTTCTTCCACATTTTCTTTATCGGTAGCTGAAATGAAAACACATTTGGTAGCCGGCAAGCGGTTCATCCAGGTCTTCTTCAATTCTTCCAAAGTCATGTTCGCCCCTTGTTCATCCGGTTTGTAAGCATCAATTTTATTGAACACCAGGATCATCGGTTTGTCCTTGTTATCCAGCTCAGCCAATGTTTCGTTCACAATATGCAACTGATCTTCAAAATTCGGATGAGAAATATCTACCACATGGATCAGCAAATCAGCTTCACGCACCTCATCCAGGGTTGATTTGAACGATTCTACCAATTGATGAGGTAACTTCCGGATAAATCCTACGGTATCGGTCAATAAGAAAGGTAAATTCTCGATCACCACTTTGCGGACCGTTGTATCCAGGGTTGCAAACAGTTTGTTTTCAGCAAACACTTCCGATTTACTCAACAAGTTCATCATGGTGCTTTTCCCCACGTTGGTGTATCCTACCAAAGCCACACGCACCAATTGTCCGCGGTTACTTCGCTGAACAGCCATCTGCTTGTCGATCTCTTTCAGTTTTTCCTTCAAAAGGGCAATCCGGGTTTGAATGATCCGTCTGTCCGTCTCAATCTGGGATTCCCCCGGACCGCGCAGACCGATCCCTCCTTTTTGACGCTCTAAGTGAGTCCAAAGTCGTTTCAGGCGTGGAAGCATGTATTGCATTTGCGCCAATTCCACCTGCGTTTTCGCGTGGGAAGTACGTGCTCTCGAAGCAAAAATATCCAGGATCAGGATATTCCGGTCGAGGATCTTGCATTCCAGATCCCTTTCGATATTCCGCAATTGGGAAGGCGAAAGCTCGTCATCGAAGATAACCAGTTCGATGCCGTGTTCTTTAATGTAATCCCTGATCTCTTCCAATTTCCCTGTCCCCACAAAGGTTCTCGGGTTTGCCATCGGAAGTTTTTGTGTAAATCGTTTGACAGCAGTTGCACCTGCAGTTTCTGCAAGGAACTCCAGTTCATCCAGGTATTCGTGAGCCTGTTCGTCCGTTACAGTAGATGTAATGATCCCAACAAGTACACAAGTTTCCTCAACTGCATCCACTAAAACATGACCTTCACTCATTTATTTTCGCAAATTTTGAACGAATTTTACTACTCCTTTAATTTCTGCCGTACTCAGCATTTCTTCATACGGCATCATTCCTTTATCATTTCCTTTACGGATCATGTGCTCAATTTCTCCTTCATTCAGTTTACTGACAGAAAGATCTTTCGCATTGGAAGCCTGCAAGGTTCCGTCCGGTCCGTGACAGGAAGCACAGTTCAGTGTGTAAACTGCACGTGCATCTTCCAGGGAAATCGGTTCGTTTGAAACCGGTTTTGTGGTGTCTTCAACTGTTTCATTTCCACCGCAAGCTGCAAGCAGGAAGCAAAAAGAAGAAGCAACCAGCAGATTCTTTGTTAAAACCATGATCCTCCCAACATTGTTCTGAACGGCCACGGAATTCCAAGGAAAATGACAATCAAAACGATGGTATACCAAATAATGATCGTTTTGTGTTTTTTAGCCGGATCCAATGCTTTTTCAGCTTTCTTTCTTCCGATCGTTGCCAATGTAACTGCAATGACCATCAATAAAATATGTTCCAAACCGAAGAAACGGTACTGTGGGTTTTTAATCCAGCCTTCTGCGTAAGAGATTTTCCCTGAAACAAAAGTCAAAACAATTCCCAAAGTAATTTGAATATGTAGCATGACCATCGCGAACAAATTCAGCATCTTGTCCCCTTTTTCATACTTCCCACTCTTCAGCTTCATCCCTGCATTGATAATTGCAAAAAGTAATAAAGCCAAAGCCAACCATCGTAATCCCGAATGTCCGTGTATTAATGCGCCCATAATTAAGTAAGTTTCCGCAAAATTACCGAAAAAAAGACCTCATTGGTCGAACTGAATCACTTATTTCCACATAGAATCACTATTTTTCGCCCTTTAAATTCAGAAGTTACCGAAAAATGATTCGTTATATCTTTGCGCTCTTATTCCCATTGAGCGTATTTTCCCAAGCCGAAAAACCTCAGAACGGGGTTAAAAATCCGGACCAAAATTCGTTTGTACTCACCAATGTGACCATCTTCATTTCTCCTGAAAAGACTATTGAAAACGGGACGATTACGGTGCGTGACGGAAAAATTACGGCCGTTGATAAAATTTCACTGAACACTCCGAAAGACCTGGTGGTTATTGACGGGCGCGGAGCAGTAGTTGTTCCGTCCTTTATTGAAGTCAATTCAACCATGGGAATTCCGGTAGACCAAAAAGCGGAAAACAAAAAAGGTCCCTATTACTGGAACCACGCGATCCGCTCCGAGTTTGATGCGGTTGATTGGTATAAAGCGGATGAAAAACTGAATACCGAGTACCAAAAAATGGGCTTCGGTTCGGTATTGATTCACCGCCATGACGGTTTGGCACAAGGATACGGTTCTTTGATCCAATTGGGAACAAATCCTGAAAACAGTCAGCCCTACCTGAATAAAGCAGCCTCTTTTTACTCATTCCGGAAAGGAACTTCTCCACTGGATTACCCAAGTTCATTGGTCGGGTCCATTGCATTACTCAGACAATCATTCTACGATGCCCAGTGGCATGCGGAATATGGAAAAGATGCGAATTACAGCCTGGAAGCATTGACCCAGCAATTGAAAAAACCGGCATTCTTTACGCTTGATGATAAATCGGATGTGTTCCGTGTAAAATCATTTATGCGTGAATTCAAACGCGATTTTATCGTGATCGGTACCGGACAGGAACAATTCTTAGGCTCTGCCTGGGATACCCTGAAAGTACAATTAGTCATCCCGATCAATTTCCCGGAAGCATTTGACCTGAAAGATCCTTACCTGGCACACGAAATACCCTACAGCGAGTTAAAAGCTTGGGAAATGGCATCTCGTAACCCGGCATTCCTTTATAAACACAAAGTTCCTTTCATTACTTCTGCTGCAGGACATAACACCGCAGCTGATTTCTGGAAACACATTCACCAGGCTTTGGCAGCTGGTTGGAGCGTAAACGATTTATTGCGCTCACTGACTGTGGCTCCTGCAACTTTACTGGGTGTTCAGAAAGAATTGGGAACGATTGAAATCGATAAATGGGCCAACTTTACGGTATACGACCAAAATCCTTTCCTCTACTCGGCAAAGGTACTGGAAGTATTTTCCAAAGGTGAACGCAAAATTTACCAGGCTGCTCCGATTTCGGATATTCGCGGAACTTACAGCATGAATATCGACGGTTCCAAATATTGGCTGGAAATCAACGGAACGGTAAGCCAACCGGAAGGAAAGATAAAACTGGTTCGAACAGTGCAGGATTCCCTAACGCTTGCCAACAAATCAGATACTGTAACAACGAATGCGAAGATTTCACTTGTAAATAACGACATCGGGATTCATTTTGTACAGCAATTGGACGGTGAAAAACAAACATTCAGTTTGAAGGGCGATATCAATCCAAGAGTCTTCATTTTCGAAGGAGAGGGAACGAACAACAAAGGAAAGTGGATTAAATGGAGCGCGATGCGCAATAAGAAATTCGAACCGAAAGACGAAAACAAACAAGCCTGGACACTCGATACTATTACGATTCCGGGCGCACGTTTTCCAAATAGCGCTTATGGCTTCACTACCCCGCCGAAACAGGCCGTCATTATCTTTGAGCAGGCAACGATCTGGACCAATACGGATGAAGGAATTATCCAGGAAGGAACTGTTGTGGTTGAAAACGGCAAGATCAAAGCCATTCACAAAGGTTCCGGAACATACGTAAAACCAAACAACGCCGTTGTGATCAATGCGAGAGGAAAGATCCTGACAACCGGAATTATCGACGAGCATTCACACATTGCTTTGACAAGAGGAGTGAATGAAGGCGGACAGGCCGTAGCATGTGAAGTGCGCATGGAAGACGCGATCAACGCAGAAGACATTGGGGTTTACCGTCAATTGGCCGGGGGAGTTACAGCTGCACAATTACTCCACGGATCTGCAAACCCGATCGGTGGGCAATCAGCTATTATCAAACTGAAATGGGGACATTATCCGCACGAATACACCATTAAGAACGCTCCTAAATTTGTCAAATTTGCACTGGGAGAAAACGTCAAGCAAACCAACTGGGGAGGATCGAGTAACCGTTTTCCACAGACGCGCATGGGAGTTGAGCAGGTTTACATCGATGCATTTTCGCGGGCACTCGCATACCACCAATCTAAAACTCCGGCAAGCGGAAGAAACAGGGACAAAAACTTTACTCCGCCGGCTGTTGACCTCGAACTGGAAGCATTGTATGAAATTGTTACCGGAGAACGCCGGATCACTTGTCACAGTTATGTTCAATCGGAAATCAATATGCTGATGCACGTTGCAGATTCATTCGGTTTCAAAGTAAATACCTTTACTCACATCCTGGAAGGTTACAAATTAGCCGACAAAATGAAGGAACACGGTGTGGGTGCATCTACTTTCTCCGATTGGTGGGCATACAAATTTGAAGTACTGGAAGCAATTCCTCAAAATTCCGCTTTGATGACCAATATGGGATTGATCGTAGCTATCAACTCGGATGATCCGGAAATGGGCCGCCGTTTGAACCAGGAAGCTGCAAAAACCATCAAATACGGTGGTATGACCGAAGACCAGGCCTGGAAAATGGTGACTTTGAACCCGGCAAAATTGTTACACCTGGATGACCGCATGGGAACAGTGCAGGTTGGAAAAGATGCTGATTTGGTGCTTTGGACAAACAATCCGCTGAGTATAACCGCAAAACCATTGTATACGGTTGTAGACGGGGAAATTCTCTTCGATTCTCAGAAAGACTTCCAGGTTCAGCAGGAAATTGCGGCAGAAAGAGCTCGCATCATTGCAAAAATGTCGGAAGAAAGTAAAAAAGGAGAACCTACCAAACCGTTTGTTCGCAAGCGAAAAGGTCATTTCCACTGCAACACGCTTGGAGAAGAAGAATCATTCGAAGCTAACGAACACTAAGCATTCAACACATTGAACATGAAAAAAATCCTTTATACTCTTTTAATCCTGGTTGCAAGCGTGAACAGCAGCTTCGGGCAAAAGAAATACAACAAGATCCTGATCGAAAGTGCTACTCTGCACATCGGGAACGGAAATGTGATCAGTACCGGAACAATCGGGATTGAGAACGGAGTGATCACATTGGTAAAGAATTCACTGGCTTATACATACAACAAATCCGACTGGGACACGGTCATTAGTCTGAGCGGACATCATATTTACCCCGGGTTTGTTGCCCCGAATTCCACTTTGGGTCTTACAGAGATCGATGCGGTAAGAGCTTCCCGTGATTTTCACGAGATGGGAACCTTCAACCCGCATGTGCGGTCACAAATTGCTTACAATTGTGAATCGGATGTAATCGAAACTGTTCGCACCAACGGAGTATTGATCATTCAAACTACACCGAGAGGCGGACGTATCTCCGGGCAATCCAGTTTGATGAACAGCTCTTGCTGGAACTGGGAAGACGGTACCGTAAAAGCGGATGACGGAATCCATGTAGAATGGCCTTCAGCTTACAGCCGTCCGTGGGGAGAACCGCTCACCAAGCATAACGAATCGTACGAAGACCAAAAACGCGAATTGATCCTGTACTTGCAGGCTGCAAAAGCAAGTGCTGGCATGAAGGATAAAAACACGCCTTTACAATTCGCTGCAATGAGCGATTGTTTTACCGGTGAGAAACGTTTTTACTTCCATGCAAATGAAGTACAACAGATCAATGACATCCTGGACCTGATCACTGAGCTGGAGATCAAATACCCGGTGATTGTGGGTGGTTACGAAAGCTATTTGGTAGCTGACCGTTTAAAGATCAAAAAAATTCCGGTGATGGTTGGTCGTTTGCATTCTCTTCCGCAGCGCGACGATGATCCGTTCGATCTTCCTTACAAACTTCCGTTCCTGTTGCAGCAGGCCGGAGTTCCGTTCTGTCTTCAAAACGAAGGTGACATGGAGGCCATGAATGCCCGAAATCTGCCGTTCCTGGCAGGAACAGCCATGTCGTATGGTTTAACCGAGGAAGAAGCAGTTCGTTCCATTACGTTGAGCGCTTGCGAGATCATGGGAATTTCGAAAAGCCACGGAAGCATTGAGATCGGGAAAAAAGCAACCCTGTTCGGCTCAAACGGCTCGGCACTGGAAATGAAAGGCAATCAGGCTTCCCTGATCCTTGTAAACGGTGAATTCGTGCCTACAAGTAACTTCCAAACCGCATTGTATAAAAAATATAAGCGGAAATACGGGAAATAATTCGATCATTTAATCAAATCATAAACTAGCTAAATTATTCAAAAAGGCGGTTTTCTTCTGTATCTGCTTATAATCAGCTAGAATGCTTTGATACAAAATTTTCGATTCACCTGCAATTGAATTACAGGTAGGAGATTTAAGTTCCGGAATCTATTTCATCCATTTTTTCGATAAAGACGGAACAAGTACTATCAAACGTTTTACAAAAAACTAAATCCGGCACCAAATAGTCCGGGCATAAAAAATGAATTCTCTTATTTAACATTTTTTACGAGTTCGATTTTTTATTTAACCCTAATTTCAACCAACCCTCTAAATCATTAATTATGAAACAAATATTCCTACTGGCTTCCCTCATCTTGTTGAGTGAGGTTTTATCAGCTCAGACACTTTCCCGCTCAGACATTTTTTTCCAGGGAGGCGAATCGTACACCCGGTATCATTGTGATTCGATAGATCCGGGACCTTCCGGTAACGGAGTAACCTGGGATTTATCTGCTTTGAACAGTTATTCCAGTGAAATACAAACGGTCACGGATTATTCCGGAGCAAACTATCCTACCGCGAGTATAAAAGTCTCCACACCGGCAATAGATTACTACTACGAAGTATCCGACACACTTATCCGCTGGATTGGCGGCCACTCACTCAGTTTTATTTCGGATCATTCGTTTACCAATCCGCTGGATTATATGAGATTTCCGATTACACCTACATGGAACTATTCGGATAATTATGCCTGTAATTACATTAATAACGTCGGTCACAGCACATCAGAAATCGGATCCCTGCAACGTGAATTTTCAGGATTTGGAACACTGATTACACCCAACGGAACTTTTACAGATGTTATCCGCATTAAATCCAAACACATTCTCCGCTTTGTCAATAATACAAACGGAACTATACATCGCGACACTATTCATTTGTATCTCTGGTACAAAGCGGGAGTACATCACGAATTGGCAAGCGTTTCCCATGGAAGAAACTCTTTTTCAGGATTCTACAGCAGTGCTACTTACCTGGATGTTCCTGCTAATCTGAGTCTGGAAGAAAACACTGAAACGCGTCTATCTGTTTTCCCAAATCCAACTGCTGATGCAGTGACTTTTCATTCCGATGAACTATTTGACCGAGTTGAAATCGTCAAATTATCAGGAGAAATTGTGTCACTCCATTCTTCAAAAGACGCAAATAACCAGGAGATTAGTCTGTCAGGATTGAGTCCGGGACTATATCTTGCGAAGGTCTACAGAAGGAATGACCTCATTTCTGTTAAGCGCATTTCAAAAAACTAACCGGTATTCTTCTACATGAATCATTCAGAGTTCTCATTTTGTTTTAACCTTTCCTAACAAAAGCTTATTCCGATCGGGATCGGCTTTTTCAATTTTGTTTCCTATTTTTGTTAAAGAACATAAAAATAGATATCATGGCATTTGAATTACCAAAATTAGCATACGCATACGATGCACTTGAGCCGCATATCGATGCTCGTACAATGGAGATCCACTACACGAAACATCACCAGGCTTACGCAACAAACTTAAACAATGCAATCGCAGGAACAGATTTAGAAGGAAAATCCATTGAGCACATTCTTCAAAATTGCAAAGACAAACCTGCAGTTCGCAACAACGGTGGTGGTTTCTGGAATCACAACTTGTTTTGGGAAGTAATGGCTCCAAATGCAGGAGGAAATCCAACAGGAGAATTGGCTCAGGCTATCAACGATGCATTCGGAACGTTTGAGAACTTCAAAGATGAGTTCGCGAAAGCAGCTACAACGCGTTTCGGTTCAGGATGGGCTTGGTTGTGTGTTGAAGGAGGTAAACTGGTTGTTTGTTCTACTGCAAACCAGGATAACCCGGTAATGGGTGAAGGATGTAAAGGAACAGCGATCTTAGGATTGGATGTTTGGGAACATGCTTACTATTTGAACTACCAAAACCGTCGTCCGGATTACATCAATGCATTCTTCAATGTGATCAATTGGGACGTAGTTGCAAAGAAATTCGCAGCAGCAAAGAAATAATGACAAAGTAGATCCACTACGGCGGATCACTTCGTTATCATAGTATCTGTCAAAGGAAAAATCCCCGGTTTCAAATGGAACCGGGGATTTTGTTTTTATAACTGTTTAATCTTTGGAAAATAAAAAAGCCCGAAAAACGTTATTCTCAGGCTTTTTTTGAACGTAAATAACTAACTAATACTTCGCACCTTCAAGTGTTAAGAAACCTACAGATTCCCTATTTCAATTGATTGGCATCGAAGCTCATTTCTAATCGGCAGGCAGGTGAAAATTTGTTCAGGCCCCTACAACCTATTCCGTTTCCGGTTATAACCTGGTGCTGGCTTCTGAAAAAAGGTCTATTTAAGGTTTCCGGACCGGAAACCATGGAGTAAATCAATTGAGAATCAGAAAAATTGGAAAAAGAAAGAAAGAGAGCACTAACAAAAAAGACCTTTAATTGTTTCATAGCGTAGTCATTTCTTTGATATGACTTAGACGCCACAGCTCAAAAGAAAGTTGCCTAACTCTTCCCGTAAGATTTAAAAAAATCAGTTTACAGCTTCTACTGCTGTAATCTCAGGAGCCACCTTTTTCACTGCTTCCTCCAATCCTGCTTTGATTGTCATCATGCTCATGGAACAATCGCTGCAAGCTCCAAGTAATCTTACCTGGACAACTCCTTCATCTGTGATATCAACCAATTCCATATCTCCTCCGTCGGCAACCAAATGAGGTCTTAATTCGCCCAGGGAAAGATTAATCTTATCAGTTAATTCGGATTTATTTAACACCATCTTTTTGTGTTTTTATTGCTTTACGCGCTTTTATCACGTTTACCTCGTCTACAAAGATACGCACTAATTCTTCAAAAGCGATTGAAGTTGGCGTATTTTCCTGAAATACAGCAGGTCTTCCCGCATCTCCGGATTCACGAACACCTTGTACCAGCGGAATATGTCCCAGGAAGGTTTCATTCATTCCCGCCGCTAGGTTCTTCACTCCATCTCTTCCGAAAATGAAGTATTTATTATCAGGAAGTTCTGCCGGGGTAAACCACGACATGTTTTCCACCAAACCAATGATTGGAACGTTGATCGTGTCCAGCTTGAACATATTCACTCCTTTTCGGGCATCTGCCAAGGCAACTTCCTGCGGTGTACTCACGATCACCACTCCATCCAACGGAACCGTTTGCACTAAAGACAAGTGAATATCTCCTGTTCCCGGAGGAAGATCAATCAGCAAGTAATCCAATTCTCCCCAGTATGCATCCGTAAATAGTTGAGTCATTGCCTTTGCTGCCATCGGTCCTCTCCAAACAATTGCTTCGTCGTTCTGAGAGAAAAAGCCCATGGATAAGATCTTGATCCCGTAACTCATTACCGGGTTGATCATCGGTTTCCCTTCCACATCCAGCATCGTAGGTCTTTCACCCACCACATCGAACATCGTCGGGATACTTGGTCCGTAAATATCTGCATCCACAATTCCAACACGGTATCCTGCTTTAGCCAATCCGCCGGCGAGGTTTGCAGTAACGGTAGATTTACCTACTCCGCCCTTTCCTGAAGCAATGGCAATGATATGCTTCACTTCCGGAAGGATTTTGCGGTGTGTTTCACGCGCTTCGGAAGGCAATCCTTTTACCATACAAGTAATCTCCGTTGATTCACCGAAAACACGTTTCAGGTTGAACTCAACAGCTTCCTGCATGCGTTTTCTTGCATGCAACGCCGGATTGGAAACATAAATCGTCAGGGTAACTTTCGAATCTTCGATTTGCAGGTCTTCTACAAAATTGAGGGTTACGATATCTTTCTTCAAATCGGGCTCCAAAATGGTTCCCAATACTTCCAAAACTGCTTCTTTGGTCATGGTAATTTTTTTACATTGCAAAAATAGCGATTCGTGAGCGGAACTCCCTTAATTTCTTCCATAATAAAACAAAAAATCCCTCCGCTTTCTCGCGGAGGGATTTTCATGCTTATTTCCTTTTTGTCTAAGGTCTTCTTACCGGTGTGTTTACCGGACGTGTTGTGCGTGTCGGCTGAGTAATGATCGTACCTGGAGTAACCGTACCTGGTTTTACTCTTCCCGGCTCCACTTTACCATCTGTGTTTCCACCTTCAACAGGTTTTCCTCCACCTTCATTTCCGGTACCCGGGTTGTTCGTTCCTTCGCCTACAGTACCGTTTTCATTTCCACTTGGTCTTGATGCTTCGATCAAACAAGTTTTACTGTCCGTACCGCTCTTATTAGCTGCTGTAATTACCAACGGAACAGAAACGGTAGACAAAGTTACATTCACCACGAAAGAGAAAGTCAGCACATTACTTTCAATGCTGGAAGTAAATTCTACATTTTCCCCGTTATAAAGGATACTCACCTGGCTTGCGCTTGACACATTCTGAACCGTACCTGAAATAGTTGCATTTCCAAGCTGGAATACTCCAGGACAACGGCTAGGGTTTCTCAACGTGATTACTGGTGCCGGGATCACTTCCGGTGCATTGTAGATGACCATTTTGGTATCCGAAGCGGTTCCTCCGGCAGTAACAGCAGTTGCCACAATGACATTCGCTCCTGTTACATAAGAAGCGTTGAAACGCACGGAACCGGATGCTTTGTACTCAAAGTTCGTTGCAACTCCGTTCAGGGTAACTGAAACCTGCGATGCAGAAGTTACTCCTGTAGTCATAATCAGGATCGTTTGTGCCGACTGGTCTGTTTCAAGCGGTGAAATCGACGGACTTGTAATTTGAATGGTCGGAGGAGTAACAGTAACGACTTCTTTTCTCAAAACATTCAATGTTTTCGTATTCTCACCACATCTGTTCTTAGCAACAATTGCAAAGACATTGGAACCGATTACCAGGTTTCTGTTTACGGTAATCACACCTGTTTGCTGATTGAAAACAAATCCGATAACCTGTCCGTTTTGCGTCACAGTAATGTTTGACTGGTTGTCTACATTGGAAACTGTTCCAGAAAGACTGAAAGCATCGGTAGTAACGGATGAACCGTTTGGAGTTGAACTGTTTGTAATCTCAACTACCGGAGGTCTGCAAATAATTCTTGTAACTTTCCAGGTCAACTTATCCGATCCGCATTCATTTTTAGCATAGATTGCAATCGCGCTTCCTTTTTCAGATAAATTGATCGTTGCAGTAACAGTATGTGAACCCGCATCGTAATTAAACGGAACCGCTACTCCATCTACCATCACCTGGATTTGGGAAGACTCCGTTACGTTATTGACAGTTGCCGTTATCGAAATCGTTTCGGATTCTGTAACTATTTCTTCCGTTCCCGGTCTCAGGCGAACGATTTCCGGAGCAGTACAAGGAATCACTTTCGGTTTCATAATAACAACAGTAGTTGCCGCAGAAACGCCACAAGTATTCGTTACTTTGATCTGGATTGAGTTTGCACCTTCGACCAGCTGAAGTGTTTTTTCAAAATCAAGAGTCGTTGCATTGAATGTTCCGGCAGATTGCAGGTTTCCATTCAGATAAACTTCAATCTGGTTCACCGAAGTAACATTCGCCAACTGTGCTTTCAATACGAATTGTGCATTCTCTACTTCTGTACTTTGCGTTGTAGGATTTTTGAATGTAATCACCGGTTTGTTACATGGAACCTCAATCTTTTTGTAGATGATTGAAGTCGATGCAGTATGACTTCCACCTGCATTGGTTGCAGTGATCTCGAAGATATTGTTTCCTGCATTCAACGTATGGTTGAAAGTAACATGGGATGTAGCAGGATCAAATGTCCAGAAACTCGGACTCACTACCAAACCGTCTTCTTTTACCACAATTTGAGATTGGCTGCTCACATTGGTAACGTGTCCTTTCATCACGTATGCTTCGGTAGAAACTACCTGACCCGGAACTGCAGGATTAATGAACGTCACGAACGGCGGCTGGATCACTTCTTCACGCTTGTAAATGATCTGGGTAGCATCAGAAGCAGTCCCCGCAGTGTTTGTTGCTGTTACCTGGATATTATTCGCTCCCGGAACCAGCGATAAGTTCATCGTCAACACTTTCGTAGAAGTCGAATAAGTGAATGCCGAATAAGGCGCACCGTTAACCGACACCTGGATTTGCTGTTGATTGTCCACATTCAAAACAGTAGCTGAAACACTGCTGTTCGGTACATTAACCGTATGCGGGTCTGCTGCCGGATTCGTAATCGTAACTACCGGAGGTAATGTCGGGTTCGGAGCTCTGTAATTGATTACTGTCGTCTCCACATCAGAACCTGCTGCATTGGTACCTGTAATCTCAATCACGTTTGCACCGCTCACCAAACCTGTGGTGAATTCCATCAATTCACTGGAAGCCGTATATACAAAGTTCGTTGAAGTCTGCCCATTGATCTTCAGGGTGATCTGGTTGGCAGCGCTCACAAAACGAACTCGTGCCTTCACCTGGTAAGACGCATTCAATGAAGTTGCAGGATTCACTCCCGGATCAATGAAAGAAACGATCGGAGGTTGAACCGTAACCGGTTTTCTATAGATAATGGTCTGTGTTTTACTTGCAGTTCCGGCCGTATTGGTTCCCGTAACCGTAATGATATTTGCACCTTCGATCAGTGTAACCGGGAAAGAAGCCGCACTGTTTGCAAAAGTGAAAGCAGTGATATTCGCTCCGTTCACATTCACATTTACGCCGCTTTGCGCCGTTACGTGAAGAACAGAAGCTACCACATTGTGCGTACCTACAGAAGTCGTGTAAGGATCTACATTCGGATTCGTGAATTGAACAACCGGAGGCTGAACTGTTTCCACACGCTTATAGATGATTGTTGTTTGCTTGGAATCCGTTCCGTCTGCATTGGTACCGGTAACCGTTACCACGTTCGCACCCGGAACAAGGTTCAATGTCTCAGTTACACCGTTTGAAACAGCATCGTAAATGAAGTTCGGCAAGTTCACCCCGTTTAACGTTACTTTCACCTGGCTCTTTTGAGTCACATTCAATACCGTTGCATTCAGGTTGAATACATTACTTGAAGTCTCATACGGGTTTGTTCCCGGGTTCGTGATCGTTACAATCGGAGGTTTCGGAGCAACACGGTTGTAAATGATAATCGTTGTTGCTGAAGCTGAACCTGCAGCATTCGTTCCGATTACTTCAAATACGTTCTGTCCCGGAGTAAGGATCACATTGCTTGTAAACTTATTCGTTTGCGCGTTGAACGCGAAGTTATAATTAACTGTTCCGTTCTGCTTAAAGCTCACATGCTGCGCATCCGCTACATTCAACACATCCGCAGTTAAAGCAAAGGTATTCTGGTTTACCGTATACGGATTGATATTCGGGTTGATAAAATAAACCACCGGCGGCTGAACCATTATTTGAGCAGGCTGATAAATGATCGTAGCCGTTTCACTGTCAGAACCGTATTGGTTAGTCCCTGTTGTAGTAACAATATTCGATCCCGTGATGAGGTTCAAAGTAGCAGAAATTCCGCGTGTAGAAGCATTGTAACTGAATGCCACGGGAGCTCCGTTCAAAGTCATGGTGATCTGGTCTTTCCCGCTCACGTTCAGAACCGTTCCGGTCAAATTGAATGTCGCAACCTGAACAGTCGTTGGATTCGAACTCGGATTGGAGTATGTTACTACCGGTGGAGTTGGTGTTTCTCTCACATAATTAATCACCGTTTGATCCGCATCCGAACCGAAATCATTCGAACCTGTCAATTCAAAGGTATTCTGTCCCGGAACCAAGGTCACAACACTCTGGAATTCCTGGGTAGACGGGTTGAATGTAAAGTTCGAAATGTAATTCCCGTTCTGTCTGAAAACCACATTCGCAGTGGAGTTCACGTTCTGAATCCGGCCTTTGATCACATAGCTGTTCGTGTTCACAGTTGTTCCCGAAACACTTGGATTCGTAATCTTCACAACCGGAGGAGTTCTCACCGGTTCAGTTACAGTAGGATTTGTTACTACCGGCTGACGAACCGTATCCTGGTAAGTGTATTCATCGTAATGTCTTCTGATATGGAACTTCAGGTAAAAACTGGTGTAGTGATACCAATCGTTCGCATATTTTCCCTTTGAGTTCACATGACCGTCAAAATTATCCGTCATAGTGAAAGTTGTTTTGTGCTCAATTCCAAGGGAAACGCCTTTTGCAACCTGGTAACCAATACCAACCCCAAGACTTGGCATAAACCTTCCCATACTTGCAGGAGAGTTCAGGTCCGTATCGAATTTTTTATCTGTCAGGGAATGAATTTCTGCCTGACTGTATGAACCGTTAGCCAATTTGGTAGAATCGTATTCATACCAAAAACCATTGTCATTCAGCAAATCACCTTTTGCACGGTACCAGGTATACCCGATCCCCCCGAAAAAGTATGGATCCCACCCTGTGCGCTCTCTCAACTTATTGAAGTGAATAGCCAATTCAAGGCTAAGCTCATGCAATTTCGTTCCGAAATTCAGCACAGCCGGCTTGTTGATGTTGTTGTAATCGGAATAAACCGGGTTAGCAGAAACATTGGTCGAATCAGTATTGTACCCTTTCCAAAGCCCTGTCAAATAGCGTAAACGCAAATCAAAACTGACCGGTTTTCCGTAGTTGTAATTAAATTGGCGCCCAAGCATCAAACCGTAACCAAGATCCGGTTTGTATGGGACATCTGTTTTAGTCCACGTTGCACCGACATTTAGCCCCCAAAACCAACGACTGTCATTGTCGTAGTTTACCTTTTGAGAAAACAAAGTGGTAGATAATAGCAGACTTACAATTAGTGTGTAAAAATATTTCATAGTCTAAAGTTTAATCTATTTTGCGTCGTAACCATCATTGTGCCAAAAAAACACAAAAACGGACCCATTTAACAAAATTGACGGCGCGAAACTACGAAAAAACAGTTAATATATCCCTGAATGTATTAGTTTTACGACATATACACGATTTTCCAGGATGTATTTTAGAGCTGTTAAAGTATTGTTAATCTCCCTTTTGAGTATTCCATCTGCCTTTTCTCAGTTGGCAAATGATGCATGTGCAACAGCTATTCCCCTGTGTCCCAACACCACTTATTCCGGCTCGAATATCGGAGCTACGGCAACTGTTTGCCCGGATTGTGAAGATGATTTCACCTTCTGCTTTTCAGGAACAAACAGTGTTTGGTACCAATTCAACACCAATGTAACGGGTGGCGATGTAACGATCAACTTCAGCAACGTGGCTTTCAATTTCCAGGTAGGACGCGGAACTGAACTTCAGGCAGCGATCGTTCAGGCGCTTGTTCCTTGTGATGCGGCAACTTACACGATTGTCAGCAATTGTGAAGCCGGCTCCGCAGGAGGATTCGCATTGAGCGCTTTGGGATTAACGGCAAACGCCACTTATTATATTGTGATTAACGGGGCTGTCAATGGAGGAGCAACCCAACCTGCAGAAGCAACATTTGACCTGATCGGTTCCGGAACCGGGTTTGACAGGCCGCCGGCGGGAATTTCGATCGGAGGACCAACAATGACCATCTGCCCTCAAACACCAACTTCTTTTACAACTTATTTAGCAAACTGCACGGATACCAGTAATTTCTATTGGTCTGTAAACGGCGTACTGAAATCTGTAACAAGCACTTCCCTGTGGCTAACCAGTGATTTGAAAGACGGTGATGTGGTATCCGTTGTTTGCAGTTGTTTCGATGTTTGCCCCGATACACTGACGGCAACTTACCCTCCTGTTTCTGTAGATCCGTTAACTGTTGATGCAGGACCTGATCTAACACTTCAGGCAGGAGGAAGTATCCAGATCACCGGAACGTCGAATGGTACAGACTTTATGTGGAGCCCGACCCAAACGTTAAATACTCCGTATTCGATCACAACATATGCAACACCGGAGGAAACAACCGTTTATACTTTAACGGCATTGAATGCCAATTGTTCCCTGTCGGATGAAATGACCATTTTTGTTTCAAATAATTTAGAAATCCCGGGAAGTTTTTCGCCCAACGGAGATGGGCATAACGACAAGTGGATCATTGACGGAATCAGCTTTTACCCCGATGCACAAGTGGTCATTTACGACCGTTGGGGGCAAAAAATCGCGGAGATCTCCGGATACAGTCTTATCAAGGCTTGGGACGGCACAAACAAAGGGAAACCTGTTTCGGACGGAGTGTATTTCTATTCATTAGATCTTCGACAGAACAACGACACCAAACCTCTTAAAGGAAGTATTACCGTAATCCGCTGATGAAAAACACGCTTATTTGCATATTTCTTTTCATAACTGCCTGCTCATTCGGACAGCAAGTAAGTCATATGTCTCAATGGATGCACCATCAGTACGCTATCAATCCGGCATATACCGGAATCAAAACCTGCATGGAAGTGCAGTCAACGATCCGCGGGCAATGGGTAAAAGTAGACGGTGCACCTTACACAGGCTGGGTAAGTATCAATGCGCCGCTTCAGGCGAAAAGACGTAAATTCTTAAGTGCACGACACGGTTTGGGTGGGATGGTTTACCTGGACAACATCGGCCCGTTCCAGGATGTCCGAGTTCAAATGTCGTATGCCGGGCATTTCAACTTTTCATTAACGAACCGGCTTTCACTTGGATTAGCAGTTGGCGCCAGGCAGCTATCCTTCGATATGAACAAAGCAAAACCATTAACCCCTGACCCCACTATCAACGGAAGTGCTTCGCAGATTCTTCCAACGGCAACATTTGGTGCGTGGTGGAACGGGAAAAATTATTTTGCCGGGTTTACACTTTACGAATTGATCCCCCAGCGATGGAATATCATCGGAACTGGAGCCGGATCACAAATGCACGCTATGTTGACCGGTGGATACAAATACACCATCAATCCGAAGGTCGATCTTTATCCCGGAATCTACGTCGCTTATACCAAAAACACACCGATTGAATTACAGGTTCATACGATCATCGAGTTTCAGCGAAAATTCAATATAGGACTGGGCCTAAGAAATACAGACGCATTGATCGCAATGGTTGGATTCCGGTTCAGAGAGAAATGGAAACTAGGTTATTCCTATGATTTCGTCTTATCCAAGCTAAGACCGAACACTTTTCACTCACACGAATTAACCCTTTCTTTCTCGCCATGCAAGCAGCGTGTAGAGAGCACTGCAGGCTGTGCAGATTTCGATTGATCCAGCAGCTATTCCCATTACACTGTTTATAAGTATCTGCTTTATCAATCAAGGTCGGCTTATTTCTTTCGAAATTTGAGTGCTAAAGCATTTTTAATGAAAAAACAACTTTTCGTAATGGCACTAATTAGTGCATTGACAGCATGCGTACCTGCAAAAAAGTACAATGAACTTCTTGAAAGAGAAAAGGTATGCAGTGAAGAGCTAAACAAATACAAAGCTTCAAGTATTGATAACGAAGGAAAGGCAAAGGATTTACAGGTCATGGTAGATCAATTCCGTAAAGACATTATTGCACTGAAGAAAGATACATTGGAATTAGGATCCAACCTCCGCTTTTTGCAAACACAATACGATCTGATGGTGGCTCAAAATGAAGCTTACGAACAGAAATTGGATCAGATGCGCATGAAAGGGGCTAAAGAATCAGCAAATTACCAGGCCGATATCGACGCAAAAAACCTGGAACTCCAGCGAAAAGAAGATGCACTGAAAGCACTCGAAAGCGAATTGGTAGCAAAAGAAAAGCTTTTGATTGAACGTGAAGAGCGCGTAACCGAATTGGAAGAAATGATCAAACGCAAGGATGATGCAATGAAACAATTGAAAACACGTGTATCTGCTGCACTAAAAGGATTTGAGAACAAAGGACTTACAATCGTTGAAAAGAATGGAAAGATTTATGTTTCCCTGGAAGCTAAATTGCTATTCGCATCCGGAAGTACCGTCGTAGAACCGGAAGGAAAGAAAGCACTGATCGACCTGGCGAAAGTACTGGAACACGAAAAAGACCTGGAGGTCATTGTTGAGGGGCATACCGACACAGATAAACTGGCAAGCACTTCTCATCCAAAGAACAATTGGGAATTAAGCGTACTACGTTCTACCGCAGTTGTAGAAATCATGATCGGGAACAGCAAAATGAACCCCATGCAGCTAATGGCGGGCGGGAGAAGTGAATTCCATCCGGTAGATGCTAAAGACAAAGCAAAGAACAGACGGATCGAAGTGATCATCTCTCCAAACTTAAACGAATTGTACCAGATCTTAGACGGAAAATAAACAACTCAATTCTAAGCGGTTGTTCGGAAGAATCAAAGCTTAAGATATTAGCATAAGTTAGCAGTTTTAAATTCTCAATATCCTGAAATCTTAGTACCTTAATATCTTAAGACACGATCATGGAACAAACATTAGTCATAGGAGCAACAACCAAGGAAGATCGTTACGCAAACAGGGCAATCCGTGCATTGAGAAGTCACAAATACCCGGTGGTAGCTTTCGGACTAAGAGCAGGAACGGTACTGGACGTTGAAATCGAAACGGAATGGAATCCGGAATGGAATATTGACACGGTAACTTTGTATTTAGGTCCGCAAAACCAGGAATCATACATTGACAAGATTATTGCTTTGAATCCGAAACGGGTAATTTTTAATCCGGGAACTGAAAACGCAGTATTCATTGAAAAGCTGAGAGCAGCCAAAATATATCCGGAAATTGGATGTACCCTAGTAATGCTCTCAATCGGGACTTATTAACTATACAGTTCGATATGCTCTTTCAGCGCATGAATGACTGTTTCTGCGATCAATAGTAAAAAGGCATTCTTGTTATCTTCGGGAGCTGTTTCCAAAGCATTGTAGTAACGTAGCCGATTTTCCAACTCTCCTTTTATATTGGCAATCGGGTAACCGCTTTGCATCAGAATTAAGTTCATAACCAATCGGCAGGTTCTTCCGTTTCCATCTATAAATGGATGAATCCGGACAATTCGCTCATGCATTTCCGCAGCCAGTACAACAGGATGCAGTAAAGATTTGTTTTCCTTATAAAACACAAACACCTCTTCCATTAGTGGGGTAAGCATGTATGGCTCAGGCGGCAAATGAGCACTCCCGGAAATACGAACTCCAATTGAGCGGTAAACCCCGGCATTCTCCCGGTCAATTCCTTTTAGGATTAAATGATGTATTTCTTTCAAAACACGCTCTGAAAAAGAAGTCTTATTCTGCACAATTTCTCCTAAATAGCCAATCGCTTCGGTATGATTGATCACTTCCAGGTGCTCTCTAACCGATTTCCCGCCCACAGTAATGCCATCATTAACCACTAAGTAGGTTTCCTGGAGCGTAAGCGTATTTCCTTCAATTCGATTGCTTTCATAGGTGTAATTCAGATTGAAATACTCCTCCATCTTTCGCAATTGTGTTTGATTCAATGGCTTCCTGGAAGACCAAATACCTGCCAGGCGAGAACATTCCTTTAACAATTCATCTAATTCACCGGAAATCGATTTTTCATATTTGCGTTTATTTAGTTTGTCATAAGTCAAACGCTTCTCAGCAACCTGCATGGCCTTCTTAAACAAATGACTATCCTCATCAAACAAGGCATAAATACGTTCCCCGATCCAATTGGCCCTGGTAGTGTCTTCATCCAGTTCCAGGTTAGAAATCAAAAGCTGAAGGTGCTTTTCGGATGGCTGCCGCTCACCTTTTTCATACTTGTTAAGTAAAGCAGTGTCAATTCCAGAAATCCGCGACAGTTCCTTCAAGGTATAATTGAATTGGGTACGAGCATCCTTAAAAATAGTTCCTAACTTCATTTTGACAAATATTTCATTGACTAATTTAGTCTAAAATACAAATAAAAAAAGTCCCCGAAAAATTATCGGGGACTTTTTTTACAATATCAACATCGCATCTCCGTACGAATAGAACTTATATTTCTCTTTAATTGCTTCATGATAGGCTTCCATCATGAGATCATGTCCACAAAAAGCTGAGATCATCATCAACAAGGTTGAAAGCGGCGTATGGAAATTTGTAACCAAACTATCAGCAATACTGAAATCGTATGGAGGGAAAATGAATTTATTCGTCCAACCATCAAATGACTTCAACATGTTATCTGTGGAAACCGAAGTTTCAACTGCACGCATAGAAGTAGTTCCGATCGCACAAACGCGTTTTTTGTTCTTCTTCGCTTCATTAACAATCTTTGCTGCTTTTTCAGTAATGATCACTTGCTCTGAATCCATTTTATGCTTTGTCAGATCTTCTACTTCCACCGAACGGAAAGTTCCCAATCCAACATGCAAAGTAACTTCAGCAAAGTTTACTCCTTTTAATTCCAAACGCTTCAGCAATTCACGTGAAAAATGCAATCCGGCAGTTGGTGCTGCAACAGCTCCTTCTTCCTTAGCATAAATCGTTTGATATCTTTCCTCATCTGTCTCTTCCACCTCACGTTTGATGTACTTAGGAAGCGGAGTCTCTCCAAGCTCGGTAATCTTCGCTTTAAACTCTTCGTAAGGACCATCAAACAAAAAACGCAATGTTCTTCCTCGGGAAGTTGTATTATCAATTACTTCAGCAACCAATGAATCATCATCACCGAAGTACAATTTATTTCCAATTCTGATTTTACGTGCCGGATCAACCAATACGTCCCACAAAAGACTTTCGCGATTCAACTCTCTTAACAGGAATACTTCGATCTTAGCACCGGTTTTTTCCTTGTTTCCGTACATCCGGGCAGGAAATACACGTGTGTTGTTCATGATCATTACATCACCTTCACCGAAGTAGTTGATGATATCCTTAAACAAGCGGTGCTCAATTTTTCCGGTATCTCGGTGGATTACCATCAAACGTGCTTCATCACGGTTTTCACTCGGGTACTCAGCAATCAGTTCGTCCGGAAGGTCAAAACTGAATTCAGAAAGCTTCATTTTATTCATACAAGCTGTATTTTTAGCACTTTTAAATCAAAAGAGCGCAAAATTACAAAAAATCAGGCTTATTTACAAAGGTTGTTCTTCAATGAATGAGATCCATTCTTCAACACTCTTGGAATCTTTAATATCATAGATTCCGGATTTGGTCCTGCGTAGTGCGATTAATGCCGCTCCACACCCCAGCTTTTGCCCGAAATCATGAGCAATGGAACGAATATAAGTTCCTTTTGAACAGGAAATCTCAAAATCAATTTCCGGAAAACGGGAAGTATCCATTGTAAAATCCGTAACCTCGATCGTGTTGGCTTTCAATTCTTTTTCAATCCCGGCTCTTGCATAATCATAAGCACGCTTTCCATCAATCTGTTTTGCAGAAAATAAGGGCGGAACCTGCTGCTGTGCTCCCAAAAAACTTACGCGAACTTCTTCCAGCTGTTCCGGAGTAATTCCTGAGGTATCTTTCTCAGAATTGTATTCCGTTTCCAGGTCATAGGAAGGAGTTGTCTTCCCCAACAGGAACGTTCCGGTATAAGTTTTTGCATCTGAAGTCAAGCCTTCAATTAATTTGGTATGCTTTCCAATACATATAACCAATAAACCTGTAGCCAATGGATCCAATGTTCCGGCATGACCAACCTTGAGTTTTTTTACACCGAGCTTTTGGCGCAAATGCCAGCGCAACTTATTGACCGCATCAAAAGAAGTCCAATTCAGGGGCTTGTCCACCAAAATAGTGCTTCCCTGGGAAAATTCCGTAATCATAAAATCAGAGGATCGTTAATTCGTAACCGGATAAAAGCAGGATCAAAATGATTCCCCCGACGATGATTCTATACCAGCCAAACAGCCTGAATCCGTGTTTATTCAAAAACCCGATAAATCCTTTGATTGCGATAATCGCAACCAGAAACGCCACTACATTTCCAATGATAAGCAAGTTCACCTGGTCTCCGGATAAAGAATCATTTGCTTCAAAATAGTCCAGTGTCTTTTTTGCAGTTGCTCCAAGCATGGTAGGCAATGCCAAAAAGAAGGAAAATTCCGCTGCCAGTTTACGGCTCATTTTCTGGCTCATACCACCAACAATAGATGCTCCTGAGCGGGAAACTCCCGGAATCATCGCGATACACTGAAACAATCCTACTTTCAACGCATCCCAATACGACATCTGGTTCATTTCATGGATACGCGGTTCGTTAAACCACTTATCCACAAATAACAGGATAATTCCCCCGACCAGTAATGAAATCGCTACAGCCATTGGGTTTTCCAGTAATTTATCAATGTAATCTGACAGTAAAAGCCCCAAAATAGCTGCCGGGATAAAAGCCACGATCAGCTTCAGATAGAAATTAACACTTTGAAAAAACCGTCTGAAATACAGAACAAAAACCGCAAGGATTGCACCCAATTGAATGACGATCATAAACAATTTAGTAAAATCGTCATTATCAACACCCATTGCTGCAGCACCCAGGATCATGTGTCCTGTAGATGAAACAGGTAAAAACTCAGTAAGGCCCTCAATGAGAGCCAGTATAATTGCTTCGAACCAATTCATAAATTATTCTGGAGAGTTGGAATCCTTTGCTTTTTTCATGATCCCGTAAATCATAACAACAAATCCTGCTACGATCAAAATAGGCGAAACGGTGATGCGAACTTTAGAAAACAATTCTTCTTCGTGAAATTCCGCAGGGTTATCCGCCCCACCGCCAATCATCAAGAGGTAACCAAGAATATTAATCGCTAAACCTATGAAAATGATTCGCAGGTTTTCTTTTTTAATTGGAAAATCGAATTTATTGTTCATGATATAAATGAATGTGGGGCTAAATTAATACAAATCATCCAATTTCGCACGTAAATATTTGTTTAGCGCAAACCAGGTCGAAACAATGGTTAAGAGACAACCGATAATCAATAAGGAGGCAAAAATCAGTAACACATCCAGGAGTTTCATATCGATTTCAATCACATCCAGGACATTGTTCAACGCAAAGAAAACGGTCATCAGCAAAGCCATTCCAATAATGCCGGAAACCAGTCCCTGATAAACAGCCTGTTTCACGAATGGTCGGCGAATAAATCCACTGGTAGCACCCACCAACTGCATGGTTTTGATCGTAAATCGCTTGGAGTAAAGTGCCAGGCGAATCGTATTATTGATCATAGCAACTGCAACAATAATAAGCAATGTAGCAACTAATAAAATCAGGAAAGCAAACTGTTTAAAGCCCAGATTCACCTCTTCCAGAGCAACTTTATCGTAATTGACCTCTGCCAGCATGTCACCGTATTTATTATTCAGGCGGGTTTCAATCTCCTTCATTCCTTTTTTGGTCACAAAAGAACTCACCGGATGGAAATTGATCGTTGGCGGAAGCGGATTCTCCCCTTCAAAAATTGCCAGGATCTCATCCGAATTCTGATCGGAACCTTTAAACTCATCGATGGCACGTTCAGGAGAAACAAAAACGACTTCTTTGAAGCAGTCCCAGGATTTTAGCTCCTGCTCCACCTGTTTGATGTCGGCAGCATTGTATTCCGATTTGAAAAACAAATCACCGTGCAGACTTTCACGAGCTTGCTTTTGCAGCGATTCCAACCCGATGACTCCTGCCAAAACCAACCCGATCATAAACAGGACCAGCGAAATTCCAATGATCGTTGAAAAATAACTTGTTCGCAGCCCCTTCTTTCCTGTTTTTTCGATTCCTTTACTCATCAAACCAAAATTACACTTTTTAGTTACAACCTTTTTTACTAATTTGAGAAGCTATTAACTAAGAAATGAACAAATTTTTATCTTTTTATCAATTTGTTACCATGGTAAATAAAAAAATGTATATTTGCAACAACTTTAATTAAAGATCACGATGAAAAAAACAATTTTTTACGCAGCATCACTAGCATTTATCGCTTTCGGAATGACAGCATGCGGTGGTTCAACTGAAGAAGCATCAGAAGACACAGCGGTAACTTACCAACTGGATCAATCAGCAACATCTTTAAAATGGAAAGGTACTTACGCTGATGACACACATTTCCACGAAGGAACAGTAGGAGTTACGGCAGGTTCTGTAAACTACAAAGGTGAAACGTTTGAAGCTGGAAGCTTTACAGTTGATTTGAATACGATCAAAGTAACTGATTTGACTCCTGAAACAGGTTCTGATAAATTAGTAGGACACTTGGCTACTGAAGACTTTTTCAACAGCGCTAAATTCCCGAATGCAGAAGTAGTGATCAACAGCATTTCTGAAACAGAAATCGATGCTACATTGAAAATTGCGGGTAAAGAAGTTCCTGCAAAAATGCCGCTTAAGGTGAAGAAAACAGATAACAAATTGACTGCAAAAGGTAAATTCACAGTTGATTTTTCTTCTTTAGATGTAAACGGTTTCAAACCGAATCCTGAAACTGAAAAAGAAAAACCAAATCAATATGTAAAACCTACGGTTGATTTCGACTTGGATTTAGTATTGAAAGCAGAAGAAGCGAAAAAATAATTTTTGCTTAGATCATATTGAAAGGCTTTCGTCAACCGGCGAAAGCCTTTTTTGTTTCTCAGAAAAAGCCTCCGAAGAGTTCACAACCCCGACAAACCATCCGGATCGCAGACAGCAAGTCAAAACCACATTATTTCACATCACAAACCACAAAACAAAACATTCAACACAATTTGTTTTATTTTTAAAACAATGTGATTATTTGATCTCGACATAACCTATTAAATCCTTTTCTGATTATTTTTGCCAAAAATTAATTCTCAGATGAACGTTTTCAAATTTGGTGGAGCTTCTGTGAAAGACGCCAATGCAGTAAGGAATGTATCGCACATCCTCTCTCTTTTCCCTAAAGACAACCTGATCGTTGTTGTTTCCGCAATGGGTAAAACAACCAATGCCATGGAAGAAATTGTTGATTCACTATGGAAACGGGATGAAAAGCGCTACATGGAACTCGTTGAAGACCGTTATCAATTCCACCAATTGATTGTGGCTGAATTATTTCCTGAGAAACATTATTTCATTCATCAGCAGATGGAGGAATTATTCGAGTCATTGAAAAACCGTTACCAGCAGCCCATTTCAGACAATTACAATTTTGAGTACGACCAGATCGTTTCTTTGGGTGAAGTGCTTTCAACGATGATCGTAGAAGCATTCATGAAGGAAGAAGGTCATGCAACAGCATGGGTCGATTGCCGCAAAATTATCCGTACCAACCACGAATACCGTGAAGGAGAAGTGGATTGGGAAAAAACCGAAGCTTTGGTAAGTGAACGGTTGCTTCCGCTCTTCAAAGAAAAACGAATTGCCATTACACAGGGATTCATCGGTCACACTTCCGAAGGATTCACAACCACATTGGGAAGAGAAGGTTCTGACTTTACCGCCGGAATTCTGGCTTACTGCATAAACGCAAAGAATGTTACGATCTGGAAAGATGTTCCGGGAATGCTGAATGCCGATCCGAAATGGTTCGATGATACAATCAAACTTCAAAAAATATCGTTTAAGGAAGCCATTGAACTTTCCTACTACGGAGCAAGCGTTATTCACCCGAAAACGATCAAACCACTACAGAATAAAGGAATTCCACTGTATGTAAAATCGTTTATCGATCCGAATGCAGAAGGAACCGTTATCCAGGAATCTACGGACTCCGATCACCTGATCCCTTCCTTTATCTTTAAAATGGACCAGGTACTAATGTCGTTCACGCCAAAAGATTTTTCGTTCATCGTAGAAGAAAACCTGGGCGACATCTTCCAGCAACTGGCATTCTACGGAGTCAAGATTAACCTGATGCAAAATTCCGCATTGAGTTTTTCGATCCTCTTTGACCGTTCCAAAACAGATCCGGTGAAACTGGTGGAAAAATTCAAAGACCAATACGCCATCCGCTACAATGAAGGACTGGAATTGGTAACAATCCGGCATTACGACCAGGCAACCATCAACCGGGTAACTGTTGACAAAGATATTCTGCTGGAGCAACGCACCAGACAAACCATTCGAATGGTTATGAAGAACAAATAAAACCAAATCCCTTTCGTTTCCATGGAAGGGATTTTTTGTAACCAATCAAAGCGGAATGCATTATCTATTCAAAGCTTATGAAATTACTTTTACATTCACTTTTCATCCTCTCACCTATCCTGTCCTTCACACAAGTGAAACCAGCCGCCGATTCACTCTCCTTCTATTTTGAATCCGGCAGTCACCAGATCAACTTTCAAAACAAAAGCAATTCAGAAGCAAAGAACAACCTGTCAAAGCTGAAAGGTCAACTCCTTATTCTTCGTGCATATACTGATTCCGTTGGCTCGAAAGAATCCAACATCAAATTAGCCCAACGTCGATTGGAAACTACAAGAAAATACCTGACAGAATCCTTTCCGGATCAGTTTTCCATCCAAACTAAAGTTGCACTGGGAGAAGATCAAGCTTCCCGCAACGATAAAGACAAGCGCCGTGTGGACATCCTAATCTCCGGTTCACAGGCTAATACACAGACAGGAAAAAAGAAACGCACTTTCGAACTCGGGGTTCCGATCCGTTTGGAAATCCAGTTTGTTTTCGGACAGGATGTAGTCATCGCAAGTTCTTACGAAGACATCCGGTTCCTGATGGAAACACTCCAGGCCGACAAAACGCTGTTCGTTACACTAGCCGGACACGTCTGCTGCGGAAGTGACAGTAAAAACCTCTCAGGAAAACGCGCCGACCGTATCAAACAAATCCTGGTCATGGAAGGAAATATTTCTGGCTCCAGGATCAATACCATTGGATTCGGGAATAAGAAACCCTTATTCGTTGAAGATTCGGAAGAACACCGGCAGGCAAACAGGCGCGTTGAAGCAACGTTTTATAAAAAATAAGAAAGGGACGCAATGCTTAGCGTCCCTTTCTTTCGTTTCTGATTTTATGAATTTCCTTTCAGCGGCTTCACCGATTTGATCGATTTCGCCATCAGGTCTATAATGATCTTTTCAAATCCGTCATCACGGCTTCTGAAAACATAGGTAATATCGTCAATTACTTTTTGTCCGTAAACATGGTAAGTGGTGTGCTTTACACCAACCGAACTGGAAGCTCCTTTTTTACCGTCTACTTTCAGTTCGCGTTCATACAAAATGAAATCCGGCTCATCTACCAGGTATTTAATCTTGTAAAAGCTCAATCCTGCCAGGCGTTTTTTCTCGGAAGAAACCATTTCGCGGTCCGAACCCCAATCATCAATCACCATGTGAAAGTTTGGCCCTACCATCAACTCCCATTTGAAATCGTCTTCTACGTGGATCACTTCCGGCTGGGTTGAAGCACCGATGTTCGCCGTTTCATCAGGCAACATGATCATGATCGGAATATCGTACGGCTTCATGGAAAACCCCTGGAACTCATACAATTCTTCGTCTGTCAATTCTTCTCCTCCCTCAGATTCACCGCAGCGAACTGCAACTAAAGACACCACTATAAGCAATAAAAAGATTGAAAATTTTTTCATACCTGTTTTTTATAATCCGTGTATATAGACTCCAAAAGGAGAATAATTAGGACAAATATAGTTTTTTTATCAATTTTGATCTAAAGTAACAGGTTCAATTAACGGAGATTTGAAATTACACACTCATTGAACCAACTCATTCATTGGTTGTTAAGACAAAATGACATGGCAGGATACAAAATCCGGGATCTGGAAATTCTTACCGGCATCAAGGCACATACTATACGGATATGGGAAAAAAGGTACAGCTTACTTACTCCCGAAAGAACCAATACCCAAATAAGAACTTATTCCGATCAGGAATTATTGCTGCTTCTGAATATTTCCGTACTCAACAAACAAGGATATAAAATTTCCCATATTGCCCGGATGAGTCCGGAGGAAATCATGAATACCTCCAGGTCAGTTCAGGAATCGCGTAACCACGACACCGCAATCGAACAATTCATTGTTTCTGTCCTGGAACTGGATGAACACCTTTTTCAGCAAACATTCCGCGGATTGACCCAAAAGCATACTCTTTCCGCTATTTTTTCGGAACGGATCATTCCTTTCCTTCAACGAATCGGGGTTATGTGGGTTGTCGGAACGATCAATCCGGCACAGGAACATTTTATATCTAACCTCATCCGTCAAAAAATCATTGCCGCAATTGATGCATTGCCGATCCCGGATCCGAACCGGCCCAAAATAATTCTTTACCTTCCCGAGCATGAATGGCACGAAATCAGCCTGCTAGTGTATCATTATCACCTCAGATCCAAAGGACTGAACAGCATTTACCTGGGTCAGGCACTTCCATACAATGCATTACTCAAAACAGTTGAGGCCTTACAGCCAAGCATGCTTATTTCTTCCTGGTTAACAGCAATTGATCCGCAAGCCATACGCAGCTATTTCAAGCAACTAAAAAAAGATCTGCCACACCTCACCATTGCTGCCAGCGGATATCAAATTGACTCGCTGGAACCGGCACTGACTTTTTCCATTCAGAGAATTCATGCACTTTCCGATTTGGAAAAACTGGCAGATTATTTTTGATCTTTATTTTGTTTAATCTTTTTTTATATTTGTTAAACAGAATGGATTTAGTTGCATGATCCGATTAAAAGTGTAAATTCACTTTGTAATAGATTTATTCACTTGAACCCCAATACAAAACACAACATGACAGCAAAAAAAATAGCAGTTATCGGTTCGGGGATCTCAAGTTTATCCTGCGCAGCCTTTCTGGCAAAAAATGGGCATGAAGTCACGATCCTGGAACAAAACAGCAGTATCGGTGGAAGAGCGCGCCAGTTCAAAACCGATAACGGATTCACTTTTGACATGGGGCCAAGCTGGTATTGGATGCCGGATATCTTTGAAAATTTCTATCAACAGTTCGGCTACAAGACTTCCGATTTTTACGAACTCGTTCGCTTAGATCCTTCCTACCAGGTGATCTGGAAAAAAAACGATGCCGACCCCATTCCTGCTTCACTGCAGGAACTGGAAGAATATTTTGAAAAACTGGAACCCGGAAGTAGTGTAAAACTCCGCCAATTCCTGGCAGATGCCGAAAAAAAATACCAAATCGGGATGAAAGACCTGGTTTACAAACCAAGTCTGAAACTGACGGAATTTGCAGACACGCGCATTTTGAGCGGATTATTCAAAATGCACCTGTTCACTTCCTTCGCTTCCTTCATCCGGAAATACTTCAAACACCCGAAGATCATTTCCTTACTGGAATTCCCGATCTTATTCCTCGGAGCAACTCCCAAAGATACCCCTGCGCTGTATTCACTGATGAATTATGCAGACATCCGGCTAGGAACCTGGTATCCGATCGGAGGCATGTTCGAATTTGTAAAAGCATTCGAAAAAATCGCGTTGGAACAAGGCGTCCGTTTTTCACTGGATACACGCGTTCTTGGATTCAATACTTCCAACGGGAAAATTCAATCCGTCAATACTTCACAGGGAGAAATTGCATGTGATTATGTTATTTCCGGTGCGGATTACCAACACACAGAACAATTATTAAAAAATCAGGCCAATTACACCGATTCTTACTGGGAAAAGAGAACGATGGCACCTTCCTGCCTGTTGTTTTATGTTGGATTAGACTGTAAAGTACCGCAGCTCCAACACCACAACCTCTTTTTCGATGAAGATTTTGAAGCGCATGCCCATGAGATTTACAAAAATCCGAAATGGCCAGACAAACCGCTTTTCTATGTGAGTTGTCCTTCAAAAACAGATCCGTCAGTGGCCCCGGAAGGCTGTGAAAACCTGTTTTTGTTAATTCCCATTGCTCCGGGTTTAAAGGACACTGAAGAAATACGTGCGCATTACTTTGAAATCCTGAAAAAACGGTTGCTTGAAAAAACCGGAGCTGATATCCATCCGCATATCATTTACGAACGTAGTTACTGCATATCTGATTTTGTAACTGACTACAATGCTTTTAAAGGAAATGCATACGGCCTGGCAAACACACTCAAACAAACTGCCCTGCTCAAACCACGCATCCGAAACAAACACCTGTCGAACCTGTTTTACACAGGTCAGCTTACCGTTCCCGGTCCGGGAATTCCTCCGTCCATCGTTTCCGGAGAAGTGGTTGCAAAACACGTAATCAAACAAATCGAAAAAAGACATTAAGCCCTGCTATGAAACAACTGTTCGATACACTTTCCCAAGATATGAGTGCTTTGACGACCAAAAGGTACAGCACTTCATTTTCCATTGGAATTCACTTCCTGAGCAAAGATCTCCAGGCCCCGATCCATGCAATTTATGGTTTTGTGCGTTTCGCCGACGAAATTGTGGACAGCTTTCACGAATACGAGAAAAAAGAACTCTTACAGGAATTCAAAGCTGAAACCTATAAGGCGATCAAACGCGGAATTTCCCTGAACCCGATCCTCAATAGTTTTCAATGGGCTGTAAACAAGTACGGAATTGATCCGGAACTGATCGAAATTTTCCTGCAATCCATGGAAATGGACCTGGAAATGACTCGGTACGAACAGACAATTTACGAACAGTACATCCTCGGGTCTGCAGAAGTTGTGGGTTTAATGTGCCTGAAAGTCTTCGTGCGCGGAGATGAACAAGCATACCGGGACCTGAAAGATTCTGCTATGAAACTCGGAGCTGCCTTTCAAAAGATCAATTTCCTGCGCGACCTGAATGCAGACTATTATCAACTGGGCAGGACCTATTTCCCGGAAATGAACTTCGACCTGTTTGACCAGGCTATGAAAACAAAAATCGAAGCGGAGATCGAAGCCGACTTTAAAGCCGGGTATGAAGGAATAAAAAACCTACCGAAAGACGCACGCTTCGGAGTTTATATGGCTTATCGTTATTACCTGCAGTTGTTCCGCAAGATCCGCAAAACGGATGCTCACATTATTTTGGGCCAGCGCATCCGGATTCCCGACAATAAAAAGTACCGTTTGCTATTTACTTCTTATCTTCGCCACAACTTGAATTTATTGTAAGTTTTGGAAGCAGTGATATTGGTCAATGAGCAGGATGAAGTGGTTGGTTCCATGGAAAAAATGGAAGCACACCAAAAAGGAGTTTTACATCGTGCTTTTTCCGTGTTCATTCACCGGGAAGGAAAAGTCCTGCTTCAGCAGCGAAGCCTGGACAAATACCATTCAAGCGGATTATGGACCAATACCTGCTGTTCGCACCCACGACCGGATGAATCGCTTGCAAATGCGGGAAGCCGCAGACTGAAAGAAGAAATGGGAATTGACTGTGCAGTAAAACCGCATTTTCATTTCATCTACCATGCCCGGCTCGAAAACGGTTTAACGGAACACGAGTTCGACCATGTGCTTTTCGGCACTTACGACGGAATGGTTCACCCCAACCCGGATGAGGTAATGGATTACAAATGGATGGATTGGAACGAACTTCTGAATGATATCAGGACCAATCCGGATCGTTATACCGCCTGGCTGCAGATCTTGCTTACTGATTATAAACAAAACATAGAAGAAATACTTTTCGCATGAAAATCTTTCGATCCGAACAGTTCAATGCCGCACACCGTTTATTCAACCCCAAATGGGATGAGGAAACGAATGACCGCATCTTTGGAAAATGCAACAATCCGAATTTTCACGGACACAATTACCGGCTGGAAGTGGAACTCGACGGCCCGATCAATTCTGAAACAGGGTATGTCATGGACATGAAAAAGCTTTCCGAGATCATGAAAGAGGAAATCCTTGAACGTTTTGACCACCGGAACCTGAACCTGGATTGCCCGGAATTCAAGGACCTGATTCCTTCTGCCGAAAACATTGCACTGGTTTGCTGGAATATTCTTCGCGATAAATTACCTGCGGAATTGAAATTAAAGGTCCGCTTATGGGAAACTCCAAGAAATGGAGTGGAATACGACGGAAACTAATTTTAAAAGAGTACCCAACAATCTTGAATCTTTTTTAATTTTGTTTTAGACACAAAATAATTCATGAGAGCGCTTTCGGCAATAGGTTTCGTAATTAGTATCATCGGTTTGCTTTTGGTTTGCTACAACCAGTTTGCGATCATTCCGTTCCTCACAGATTTGAACGGCAATGCCGATATCAAGGACAATGAGTTCACCCAGGCACTCAGATTCAACTACGAGAACCAATTGTTTTTCCTGAGCATGTTCAGTATCATCATCGGGGTTTTCTCTGTTTTGTTTTGCTCCCTGGTTTACCTGAGAAAACGCACCCGGATGACTTTTATCGGGACCATACTTGGTTTTTTCGTAGCTGTAATGGGAATTATCCATTCGTGGTACTAGTCAAAAATTGAGAATTGAAAATGCATAATTGAAAAGTGGAATCAGCGTTCCTATTAATAGTTGAATTTCAATCTTCTCAACTCCCAAATTCTCCATTTTCAATTAAAACAATATTTCATGGAAAATCTGACCTTATTCTGGCACCGAAGAGATTTGAGAATTTCTGACAACGCCGGGCTTTTCAAAGCATTGAAACACGGAGAAAACATTCAGCCCATTTTCATTTTCGATACGGAAATTCTCAATCAACTCCCAAAAGACGACCAGCGTGTCCTGTTCATTCATCAAACGGTCAAAGAATTAAGCGCTGCTTACAAAAAGCTTGGAGCCTCGTTATGGGTATTTCATGGAAAACCAACTCAGATCATCCCGGAACTGGTTAGAAAACATGCAATCCAGCACGTATTCTGCAACCGGGATTATGACCCGAACGCCATTAAACGCGATAAATTTGTTTACGAAGAACTCCAGAAACTAAATTGCAGCTTTTCAGGATCAAAAGACCAGGTCATCTTTGAAAAAGAGGAAGTGGTGAAACCGGATGGAAATCCTTACCACGTCTTTACTCCGTACATGAAAAAATGGAAGGAAAACTTAAGCGATTTCTATTTGAGTTCTTACCCGGTGGAAAAATATAGTTCCAATCTGAACAAAGGACACGAAATGGCTATCCCAAGCCTACAGGAACTCGGATTCAGCAAAGAGCAGACACACCATTTTCCTCCTGCCGCAATTCCCGAAAAGATCATTGCTAATTATCAGGACACCCGGGATATTCCTTCCGTTGAGGGCACTACCCGTTTGAGTCTTCACCTGCGCTTCGGCACGGTTTCAATCCGTGAATTGGCACGAAAAGCAAGAAAGAACGAGAAGTTTTTCAACGAACTGATCTGGCGTGATTTCTACCAAATGATCTTATACTGGTATCCGCTTAGCGTGGATTCGGCATTCAGACCGGAATACGACCGCATTGAATGGGAATTTGACGAAACGCAGTTCCAGGCATGGTGCGACGGCTTAACAGGCTACCCGCTGGTGGATGCAGGAATGCGTGAACTCAATGAAACCGGGCATATGCACAACCGCGTCCGGATGGTGGTAGCCAGTTTTTTATGCAAACACCTTTTGCACGATTGGCGTTTGGGAGAACGTTATTTCGCTGAAAAACTATTGGATTTTGAATTAGCCAGTAATGTTGGCGGGTGGCAATGGGCAGCTGGTTCGGGTGTGGATGCAGCGCCTTACTTTCGTATTTTCAACCCGACGAGCCAACAGGAAAGGTTCGATCCGAAATTCGAGTACATCAAAAAATGGGTTCCTGAATTCGGAACAGATAGGTATCCGGAGCCGATAGTGGAACACAAATGGGCACGGGAACGTGTACTGGAACGCTACAAGAAAGCTTTAAACACTAAATAGCAGAAATCAGTATTTCTTTGGGTGAGAACTTACTTCCGCTGTAGTTCGCCTGATCTCCATTTCTGGAGGAATGTAGCCCAGGCAAACGGATTCAGTAAGTTATTTACAGGAGATTGCCCCATCGTATACAACCGCGTATTGTTTTGATTCATTACGTTACCAAACGAAAGCGATGCATCACTCGGAACCATGGAAGCGATATTAGCCAAAGATTGTCCGGATAACTGTTTCTGGGCACGCAGCATGGCATCATCATACGGATTCATTTCCACGAATGCCTGAGCGAAAGCTTCTTTTGATGGCCAAGGATATACAACAACTTCACTCAATTGAATCGTGTCAACCGCCATCATATGAATAATCGAATACCGGTTCTCGCTCAGAGTATCAGGTACAATATAGGAAGACGGCTTATGTCCGTAATAGCGAAACATGATGGTATCTCCTGGCTGAACCACGATAGAAAAGAAACCATAGATATCGGCGATGGTTCCGCGGCGTACCGTTTTATTATAAACCGCGGCATAAGGCATTTCCTGTAAACTGTCCGAAGAAACAACCACACCCGACAATTGAACCAACCGATCTCCTTTTTGAGAATGTGAGTTCAGTGAAATGGCTAACACCATTCCAATAAGTCCGTATTTCAACCAATTATTCATACTACAAGATTACATATTTTTATAAAATGACAAAAGGCTTTGCATTCCTTTAACAATAATTATCATGAAAATGCAAAAACATTCACAGAAAGTTTAACTAAAACGATTCATTTCCGGATGAAAATAATTACTTTTGCGGGAATTTATTTCAAAAATAGGTTCATACATGGCACTGTCCAATCTTAATTCAGTCAGAGAAGGTCTCACATACGACGATGTACTCTTAGTCCCAGCATTTTCACAGATTTTACCGCGCGACGTTCAGTTAAAAAGTAAAATTACACGTAACATTGAGGTGAATACCCCGATCGTTTCCGCAGCTATGGATACGGTAACGGAAGCAAGCCTTGCAATTGCCCTGGCACAGCATGGCGGAATCGGTGTGATCCACAAAAACATGACCATCGCTGATCAGGCCCTGGAAGTAAGAAAAGTAAAACGTTCCGAAAGCGGAATGATCCTGGATCCGGTAACATTATCCGAGCATGCGCTGGTAAGTGATGCTTTGGGATTAATGGCTGAGTTCAAAATCGGTGGAATTCCGGTAATTGATGGAAGCAAAAGATTAAAAGGGATTATCACGAACCGTGATTTGCGTTTTGAAAAGAACCACGATCGCCCGGTTAGAGAAATCATGACAACGGAAAACCTGATCACCACACAAGACGGAACAAGTCTTGCCACTGCCGAAGGAATCTTACAGGAAAATAAAATTGAAAAATTACCGGTTGTTGATGCAAACAACACCCTGATCGGACTAATCACTTACCGGGATATCATCAAAGTAAAAACCCATCCGAATTCATGTAAAGATCAATACGGCCGATTGCGCGTTGCTGCTGCAGTTGGTGTGACACATGATACGATCGAACGTGTTCAGGCATTGGTTGAAGCAGGAGTTGATGCGATTGTGATCGACACAGCTCACGGCCACACAGAAGGAGTGGTGATCAAACTGAAAGAAGTCAAAGAAAAATACCCGAAACTGGATGTCATTGTAGGAAACATTGCAACTGCTGCTGCTGCAAAATACCTGGTTGATGCAGGAGCTGATGCGGTAAAAGTAGGAATCGGTCCGGGATCGATCTGTACTACCCGAATTATTGCAGGAGTTGGAGTTCCACAGCTGACAGCCGTAAACGATGTTGCACTTGCACTGGAAGGAACAGGTGTTCCGGTAATTGCTGACGGAGGAATCCGTTACACGGGAGATATCGTAAAAGCGATCGCTGCCGGTGCAGATGTGGTGATGATCGGATCCATGTTTGCAGGTGTAGAAGAATCTCCGGGCGAAACGATTATTTACGAAGGAAGAAAATTCAAATCATACCGCGGAATGGGTTCATTGGAAGCCATGCAGAAAGGTTCCAAAGACCGGTATTTCCAGGATGCGGAAGACGATATCAAGAAACTGGTACCGGAAGGAATTTCAGGCCGCGTTCCATACAAAGGAAACTTATTCGAAGTGGTTTACCAGATTGTTGGTGGACTGAGAGCAGGAATGGGTTACTGCGGAGCTGGTTCTATTGACAAGCTGAAAGGCGCGGAATTCGTCCGTATCACTTCTGCCGGAATGCGTGAATCACACCCGCATGATGTAACTATCACAAGAGAAGCACCGAATTACAGCTTAAAATAGTATTCAGGAATGAATAAAAAATAGTCGGGGCAGAAAATTTTCTGCCCCGACTTGTTTGTGTACCAAACCTTAATTTTTTCTTAAATCAACCCGATTTTACTTTCAAACCCAAAACAATGTGTTATTTTTGGCGTTCTTGGTTTGAATAAAGTATAACAATACATGAAAAAACAACTATTAGTAGCCTTAGGATTTTTGTTTTCCCTGAACACCATCGCTCAAGACAATGCAGTAATGGAGATCGACGGTAAAAAAGTCACTAAATCCGAATTCTTACAAATCTATTTGAAGAACAATACCAATCCGAAATACGACAAACAGGCATTGGATGAGTACATGGAATTGTTCAAAAAATTCAAATTGAAAGTAGCTGAGGCTGAGTCCCTGGGATACGACACGATTCCTAAACTGAAAAAGGAACTAGCAGGATACAGAAAACAACTTTCTCAACCCTATTTGATCGATTCCACGAAAAACAGCGCATTGGTAGCACAGGCATACGAACGTATGAAAAACGAAGTACATGCTGCTCATATCCTGGTAAAAGTTCCTGAAAACGCATCACCGGAAGACACTTTGAGTGCATACAACCGGATCATGGCTATTAAGAAGCGTATTGAAAACGGGGAAGATTTTGCTACAGCTGCAAAAAGCAAGAATGGTTCCGATGATCCTTCTGCTGCAAGAAACGGCGGAGACTTAGGATATTTCACTGCTTTTCAAATGGTATACCAATTTGAGGAAGCTGCATACAAAACTCCGGTCGGAAAAATTTCCAATCCTGTACGCACAAAATTCGGTTACCACATCGTAAAAGTAATCGATATGCGTCCGGCAAGAGGTACCATGAAAGCTTCACACATCATGGTGGCTACCGGAAAAGATGCAAGCACGGAAGAATTGGAAGCTGCTCATAAAAAAGTAGAAGAGATTTACGCAAAACTTCAGGCTGGTGAGGCATTTGAAAAATTGGCAAGTGAATTCTCCGATGACGCTCAAACTGCTGAAAAAGGTGGTGAACTTCCGCTTTTCGGAACGGGAACAACTACGCGAATGGTTCCTGAATTCGAAGAAGCTGCATTTTTATTGAAAACAAACGGTGAGATCTCAAAACCGGTACAAACGGCTTTCGGATACCACATCATCAAACGTTTGGATTTAACTCCATTGCGTTCTTTTGACGACCTGAAGAAAGAAATTCAGGGGAAAGTGAATAAAGACGAGCGTTCAATCGTGACTCAGAATTCATTCATTGAGAAACTGAAAAAATCTTACGGGTTAAAGGATAGCTACAGCAAAACAAGCAAGTGGTTCGTTCAAAACATCGACACCAACTATTTCAAAGGAACATGGAAAGCTGACGGTCTGAAAACCAATACAGCCATGTTCACATTGGATAAAAAAGCATTTACTCAGAAAGAATTTGCTGAATACCTTCAAAAGAATTACAGAGCATACGGTAAGAACGTGGATACAAAGTCATTGGTGCAAAAACAATACAGCGCATGGCAAAACAGCGAGATCCTGGCTTACGAAGAAAGTAAATTAGACAGCAAGTATCCTGAATTCAAAGCATTGATGCAGGAATACCACGACGGAATCCTGTTGTATGAAGTCATGTCTGACAAAGTTTGGAATAAAGCAATCAAAGACACAAGCGGTTTGAAAACGTTCTTTGATGGAAACAACACGAATTATACCTGGGGAAAAAGATACAATGCATACGTTTACGAATGTTTGAACGAAGACATTGCTAAGAAAGTAGCTTCATTACTGAAAAGCGACACCACTTCATCCAGAACGGTAATCAATGCAATCAACAAAGATTCGGAATTGAACCTTCGCGTGAGAACAGGAAAACTGGAAGTAGAATCTACTCCGTACCTGAAAGGCCGCGACCTGAAAAAAGGAGTCAATCCAAGCTACGAATTTGATGGGAAATATTACATCGTCAAAGTAGACGAAATTTTGCAGCCGGCTCCTAAAACACTTACAGAAGCAAAAGGAGCAGCAACATCGGATTATCAGAATTACCTGGAGAAAGAATGGTTGACGGAAATCTCAAAGAAACACCCGATCATCATTCACGAACAAGTACTCTACAGTCTGGGGAAATAATTACAGGAAAGCCGGTTTAGACCGGTTTTTCTTTTTAGGAAAAGATATAATTCTTAAAATAATGTAATTTGCCGGACGTTATAGATTGAATCTCAAAAAAGAACACGAAATTAGCAGCCTTGTTGCTTGATAAAATTAAACATGAAATACAGCATATTCTTAAGTTTACTCTTCACATTGGTAGTTACCGGGACTTTTGCTCAAGGCAAAGTAATTGACAAGGTAATTGCACAGGTTGGCGAAAACATTGTTCTCTATTCTGAAATTGAAGGCCAGAAACAGTCCATGAGACAAGGCGGTACCGCAGAAGAAGCCATTAACGAGTGTGAACTGATGGAGCAGATGCTTTACAATTTCCTGTTGGTTAACCAGGCCGAATTGGATTCCATCCAGATCAGCGATGAGCAGGTAGATGCCGAAATGGAAAACAAGCTTCGTGTGATTGAAAACCAGATGAAGAATGTGAAAGATGAAAAGGGAAATCCGATTACCCTCGAATCATTCTACGGCAAAACAAAATCACAGATCAAGGAAGAATTCAGGGCTACCATTAAGAAACGGATGCAGGGCCAGGAAGTTGAACGCGGAATCACCGCAGCAATTGATGTGTCCCCACTGGATGTGGAGAAATTCTTCAAGAGCATTCCAACAGATAGTTTACCTTATATCAATTCCCAGCTTTCCTTCCAGCAGATCGCTATTTTCCCGAAAATAACGAAAGCGGATAAAGAAGCTGCTTACAAACAGATCTCCGATCTGAGAAAACAGATCGTATCAGGAAGAACTACTTTCTGTACCGCAGCAAGCATGTACTCGGAAGACCCGGGAAGTGCCAAATTATGCGGACGCTATGAAGCAACAAGAGGAATGATGGTCCGTGCTTTCGAAGCAACTGCATACAGTTTAAAAACTGGCGAGATCAGCGAGGTGTTCGAAACAGAATTCGGATGGCATTTCATGCAGCTGGTTGAACGCAGAGGAGACGATTACGTGGTAAACCATATCCTGATTTCCCCTAAGTTCAGTTTGGACAGCCTGGATGCTTCAAGTAAGCGCATGGAGAAATGTTACAATGATCTGAAGCAAAACAAGATTACGTGGGAAGATGCAGTAAAAATCTACTCCAACGATGTCAATACAAAGGAAAACAAAGGATATTTGACCAATCCGATCACCGGGGAGATCAAATGGAGCGTTGACCAGGTAAACCAGGTAGATCCGATGATGTTCCAGTTAACGGATGGATTGGAGATCAACCAGATTACATCTCCAAACCTGTATTTCGACTTTAACGAACGAAAAGAAGCAATCCGCATTGTTCGTGTATCCGAAAGAACAGTGCCGCACATCGGGAACCTGACAGATGATTACAATCTATTCAGAATGATGGCCCTGGAAGCGAAAAGACAAAAAGCAATTGAAACCTGGACAAAATCCAAGATTTCAACGGCATACATTCGCATCGACGATTCTTTCAAAAATTGCGTTTTCCAAAATCAGTGGATTCCTAAAGCACCCTAAAGAAAAAATATAAAACTATGTCAGACGTAGCTGCTATCGAACAACTAGTAAAAGACTATAAAGCTCTCAAAAACGAAATTCACCAAGTAATCGTTGGTCAGGAAGAAGTGGTTGACCAGGTATTGATTTCCATTTTCTCACGCGGGCATTGCTTGCTTGTGGGAGTTCCCGGACTGGCAAAAACCCTTTTGGTGAACACCATTGCAGATACTCTGGGATTATCTTTCAACCGCGTACAGTTTACTCCCGATTTGATGCCTTCGGATATCGTAGGTTCGGAGATCCTGGATGAAAGCCGACAGTTTAAATTTATCAAAGGACCTTTATTCAGCAATATTATCCTGGCGGATGAGATCAACCGAACTCCTCCGAAAACACAGTCGGCACTTTTGGAAGCGATGCAGGAAAGAAGAGTGACTGCGGCAGGAACAACATACACACTTCCGCATCCGTTCTTCGTATTGGCAACCCAAAACCCGATCGAACAGGAAGGAACTTATCCTTTGCCAGAAGCACAATTGGACCGTTTCATGTTCAACATCTGGGTGGATTACCCGACTTTCGTAGAAGAATTGGCCATTGTAAAAAGCACCACTTCCGATACGAAGATCCAGCTGAACCAAATCGTTTCAGGCGAAAAGATCGCAGAATACCAGGAATTGATCCGTCGTATTCCCGTTCCGGATAATGTATTGGAATACGCTGTGAAACTGGTTGCAAAAACGCGCAAGGACAACCCGATGGCACCACAGCTTACAAAAGATTATGTTTCCTGGGGAGCAGGCCCGAGAGCCTCTCAATACCTGATCGTAGGCGCAAAATGCCACGCAGCATTACACGGTCGTTTTTCACCGGATATTGATGATGTAAAAGCCGTAGCCCTGCCGATATTAAGACACCGTATTGTACGCAATTACCGAGCAGAAGCAGAAGGTTATTCCAATGACAGGATCATTGCAGAATTGATGAAATAAAAAAAGGTGCCTTCGACTCTGCTCAGGCACCTTTTCAAAGACACATAAACAGAAAGGGACGCAAGGTATTGCGTCCCTTTCTTTATTTCCGTTGTTTCAGGTTCGGCGATAACCGTTTTCTATCCGAATTTGTTAAAATTCCATCAGCAATCCCGCTATTTACACCACTTCTTTTTGTTGTTCACATTTCAGTATTAATAGTTTCGAAAGACAAACACCGATCTGTCTTAACCTTCCGTATATCTTTGTTTCATGCAAGATCTCAAATCTTTACAAGCCCTAATTGCACTCATGGATGATCCAGATGAGCAAATTTATGCGCATGTAAGAGACCGCTTGCTGGAAATCGGGCCGGACGCTGTACAGCTCCTGGAATCTTCCTGGGAAGAAAAAGATTACGGATTACTCTTCCAATCCCGGATCGAAACCCTGATCCATGAGATCCAGTTTGAAGAATGCAAACGCCAATTGGTTTCCTGGTACAACAGTTCCACCAAAGACCTGCTCCGAGGAGCTATTATCATTGCAAAACACCAATATCCCGGGCTGGATGAAAAATATGTGTACGAATTCATCGAACGCGTACGCAGAGATTGCTGGCTGGAACTGAATCCGAACATGACGGCTTTTGAATCAATCCGGATTATCAATAAAGTGCTCTTCGGGCAATACAGTTTCTCCGGGAATTCGAAGAATTACAACTCGCCGCTCAATTCCTTTATCAATACCGTTATTGAAACAAAGAAAGGAAATCCGCTGAGTTTAAGCATTCTCTATAGCGTAATCGCCCAGCAGCTCAAATTACCGATCTACGGAGTAAACCTTCCCAATCATTTCATTTTGGCCTATATGGACAATAACGGAGTAAACCAGTTTATTTCCAATGGAAATGAATACGGGGTTTTATTCTACATCAACGCTTTTTCGAAAGGAAGCATGCTTCAGAAGGAGGATATCGTACAATTCCTGTCAAGTATCCAGGTTGCACCGCAGGCAAGTCATTTCCAGCCATGTTCCAATTCCGACATTATCCGCCGAATGCTCACCAACCTGGTTGCTTCGTTCCAGCAGGTTGGGAATTTGGAAAAGGTAAATGAGTTGATTGAGCTGCGCAGTTTGTTGGATTAATTGATTCATCCATAGTGAATCTCCCAAACCAACAATGCCAACCTAAAAATATTACTTAACTTCAGCTAATTCAATTTTTCCTCCCTTGAAACACACCCTTCTATTTTTGCTCCTATTCTCGACCCTTCCGGCATTCTGTCAGCAGAATACCTTTGAATGGGGAGAAGGTCTCACTTACTACACTGGAAAATTCGACCCGAAGAAGTTAAACAAAACTGAATTGCAAACCATCTACGATTACCTGTATAATCGTCACAATGACATGATAAGTGTTGGTAACATTTGGAAAATTGAGCAAATGGATACTGCAACAACCAAATCCGTTGATCTCTATTACAGTAAAACACTTCGTATCCTTGAAACAATGAAAATTCCTCCGGGCGTGTTCTGGGATAGCCTGCGGATTTACCGTAAAAGAGAACTGTTTGAAGTGTGCCAAAATAGCCGTTTATTTATCTTGGCACTGAAAGATCCTTCTGTTATGTACGATTATTACCAGGAAGCATGCTCTTCGGAAATCAAAGCCCTGAATGGAGACAGTACACAACTTTTAAAAGCTTGGTTTGAACTAAAGGAAAAACAAAAATTAATTAATTGCTGTCCTGAAAATCTCGAAAAAACATATCAGACAGAATACCGTTCCAAAAATCGCTTAAAGTATGCTAAACTTGAATTGATGACGTATGGGTGGGGAAATTGCATGAATCATTTCGTTTACTATCATTCGGATGACGAACACATACAAAATGAATTTGAGAAACTCTTTATACATGTGGATCGTGAAGACGAGGAAGAATAAGCCAAATCCCCCAACAATTCAACCGTTCGTACTTACAAGTCTGCAATGAAACTTCCTTTTTCAATTACTAAAATTTGTATATTGAACGGATTAATTAAAATGAAATCCATGACAAAATATCCTTTATTACTCATGACACTTCTCGGAACCACTCCATTTATCCAGGCCCAGGAAGATCAATACCAATGGCTGGAAGAAGTCGACGGAAAGAAAGCGCTGGAATTTGTTACTATTCAAAACAAAGCAACTTTTGAAAGACTGAGCAGGGAAAAGGATTACCAATCTATTTACGATAAAAGCCTGGAGATCTCCAATTCCTCCGACCGGATCGCTCACCCCGGCATCCAGGGAAAATATGTCTATAACTTCTGGAAAGATAAAGACCATGTGCGCGGAATTTGGAGAAGGTGCTTACTCTCGGATTACAACAAGAAGAAAGACAACTGGGAAATCATCCTGGATATTGATGAATTATCCAAAAAAGATGAAGTCCAATGGGTTTTCAAAGGAGCAAGCGGTTTGTACCCAACTTACGACCGATTCCTGATCGAACTTTCAAATGGCGGCGGCGATGCGGTATTCATTAAAGAATTTGACGTAAACAAGAAGCAATTTATCACCGGCGGATTCCAAATGGACGAAGCGAAAGGATCTGCAACTTATCTCGACAAAAACACACTGATCGTTTCTACCGATTTCGGTGAAGGAACCACTACAACCTCCGGTTATCCAAACCAGGTAAAGATTTGGAAACGCGGAACTTCACTAAAAGATGCCCAATTGATTTATGAAGGGCAACGGGATGATGTTGGGACCTGGGGCGGAATTTTACGTGTCGAAGCAAAAAACTACGTTTTCCTTTCGCGTGCACTCAACAGTTTTTCATCGGAAAAGTTAGTCTGGCTTGATAATCGCATGATCAGTCTGGAAATTCCGAAAGATTGCGGTATCAATGGTGTTTTGAAAAATCAGTTGATCATTCAGTTGCGATCCGATTGGACTGTTGCGTCCAAAACCTACAAAAGCGGAAGCTTGTTAAGCCTTGATTTCGATAAACTTCTAAAAGGAACGAAAGAAGTGCTGCTAATCACCGAACCGGACGAATTTTCCAGTATTTCAGAGATTTCAGCTACCAAAAACCAGTTACTTGTAAACATGCTGACCAATGTGACCAGTCAGTTGTATATCTATTCGTTCAGCAATGGAAAATGGAGCAGTCAAAAAGTAAAAGCACCCGATTTCGGCACCATTTCCCTGATCAGTGCGGATGAATTTACGGATCAGTATTTTTTCCAATACGAAAACTTTGTCACGCCGTCTACACTTTATGCAGCAGATGCCGGGAAGAATACCTTCACTGCTGTCAAATCGCTTCCTGCCTATTTCGATGCCAGCAAGTACGAAGTCACGCAATCCAAGGCGAAATCAAAAGACGGAACGATGATTCCTTATTTCATGGTTTCGGCAAAGAATATTCAACGTGACGGATCCAATCCGACACTCATCGTTGCTTACGGTGGATTTGAAATTTCCTACCAACCATTTTACGCTTCCAAATACGGCAATGCGTGGCTTGATAAAGGAGGAGTCTTTGTAATCGCGAATATTCGTGGTGGCGGAGAATTTGGTCCGAAATGGCACCAGGACGGGATGACAAGCAAACGTCAAAACGTTTTTGATGACCTGTATGCTGTTTCAGAAGACCTGATTGCTCATAAGGTAACTTCACCTAAGCATTTGGGAATTATGGGCGGAAGCAACGGCGGTTTGTTAGTAGGAGTTGCATTTACACAACGCCCGGATTTGTACAATGCCGTGGTGTGCCAAGTTCCTTTACTGGACATGCAGCGTTACAACAAACTACTGGCAGGTGCAAGCTGGATGGGCGAATACGGAAACCCGGACATTCCGGAAGACTGGGAATTCATTCAAAAATATTCTCCCTACCAAAACCTGAAAAAAGACATGAACTACCCGGAAGTCTTTTTCACCACTTCTACCCGCGACGACCGTGTTCACCCGGGTCATGCCCGTAAAATGGCCGCAAAAATGAACGACATGGGCTACAAAACGTATTATTACGAAAACACGGAGGGTGGACATGCCGGTTCTTCTACCAACGAGCAAAGCGCCAAAGCGAATGCATTGGTATTTTCTTATTTGTTGATGAAATTGAGGTGAAAGAAATTATCAAACGCAGTCAAATCCGATTAAACACTGAAAAAAAGCAACTTAAATCTGAATTAATACAGTATTTAACTAATTGTTCCTATCATAAGGATTCAAGAGACATTCAAATAATCGATTTGAAGTATATCACTGATTTGGATAAAGTCTACGCAGGAAGTGGATTCTACATTATTTTATGTAATAAAGATATTGATCAAAATCTGTGTTCGTTAGTAATTGATAAGTATAAGGCTATTTATCGGGGTCACTCATTTTTTACAAGAAAGCGACTCAAGAGCCATCTTTTTAATACAGCATATAAAGCCGAAAGAAAAGATAACGAACCTAACTATAAAGTCTGCTTAAAGTTCGAAGATAAAACCGAGGGAATTAACATAGATTCTGAACCATATTCAGCAATGTACTGGAAAGTAATTATTCATAAAATGAATAAGAGTAATCAATTAATACGAGAACAAATGGAACTAGCTTTCGATGAGGTATATGGGCGTCCAATAAAAAGTCGAGAAATAATTAATTACCAAAAAACCTAATAACAATCATGAAAAACACACTTCTATTCTCTTTCCTTTTTTTATCAATCCTCGTATTCGGACAAAAGCCAACTTTCAACATCAGGTATTCCGAACAGTTAGCTGTTTTCGTTTTTCTGGAACACCTTTCCGAAGATTATCCTGAGAATGTTTTTAAAACCGAATTTCAAAAATCAAAGTACCACACGGAGAAATATAAAAACATGCTCTCAAAATTTGATCAGTTAACTTTTGATTATAGTTACCGGTTCGAAGAATTTCCCTACGGATCAAAAAAGAGTATGCAAGCACAGGATGTTTTGAAAAAAAACCTGATCGAAACAAAAAACCTAACTGATTTTAAGGTTCGTACAATCAGCTTTATCCCGGGCAACACCTTAAGTGATTTAACAGCCTGTATTTCAGAATTCACCCCGATCTATAACGAATTGATCTATAATCCAAACAAGGAAAAGTTTGAAAAACAATTGGTAGAAATCACAAAGTATTCGAATGAACATCAAATTGAAACCTATTTTGAAACGGGACTTGTTTTTTACCATTCAAGTTGGGATCATTCAATTCCTTTTGAAATAGCTTTTTACCCTTTACCGAACTCTCAAGGATTTACTGCCCAGGCATTTTGCAACAATTTTATCAGTGCCATACAAACCGACCTCGACTCGTATAAAGATCTGTTCAGTGTGATGCTCCACGAAACTTATCACATTATTTATGACGAGCAATCGCTTGAAGTAAAAACAGCAATTGATACGTATTTCAAAGAAAACAAGTCCACATGCAGCAATTATGCCTATCAGCTGATGAATGAAGCACTGGCAACCGCATTGGGGAATGGTTATGTTTATGGAAAACTGAATGGGGAGGTTGATCCCGGAGATTGGTATAATAAAAAATACATTAACCTGATGGCAAAAGGAATTTATCCGTTAGTTGCTGAGTATATCGATCAAAAGAAATCAATCGACCAAAATTTTGTGGATCGCTACATCCAAATTTATGAAACAAACTTTCCAAATTGGATCAACGAACTTGACAATATTATGACTTACAGGTATGTGCTTTCTGAAAACAAGACCGATTTAGAGGTAATCAATCGCTTGTTTCGCTATCGTTCAAGAGCAGAGTATGAAGATCATATTACAGAGATCAGTATTGATAAAATGCAGGAAACTCCATTGACAAAGGTTGTAATCATTTCTAAAAACAGTGCGGAAAAGCTCAAATTATTAAAAAGTAAATTTAAAGAACTTAAAAATTGGAAAGCTGATGCAGAACAGGAGTTCGCAACCAAAATTCTCCTGGAAGATAAAAGTCAGTTGATCCTAGTGAATCAAAAAAAATCAACAATCGAGTCACTCATTAAATCAATCAAATAAACGAAATCCGGGGACCCGACAGCAATTTCACTTCTTCCAATTTCCAAATAATCCAAAATATTAACAGTTTCTGGCAATCCATTTAAGGATAAAAGGCCTGATTATTGGTAACTTAAAGATTCACCAGAAATAAACACGATTATGAATTGGAGACAGTTTCAGCGGTATTTAAAAGGAAAAGTGTTTTTGATCGGGTTGACCTTCGTGGACCGCGACGGAAAAGTCATTGAGCGTTACCAAACTCACGGAAGGGTGAAACGCCTCACGAATGATGGAATCTTCAAAATAGAAAAAGACGATCATTCGCTCTTTCAAATACCATACGATAAAGACACGATCAGGCTTGCCAAAGAAGGGCAATACCGTGAAAAAGCAACCGGTGAGATCATTGATCATGCCGATTATATTATGACCTGGGAAATTGTTACGGACCGAACGGATGACCTGGAACAGGTGAAACAGTTCGGGTATATTCCGAAAGCGGGCTGACTCGACTCCGTTCAGTCACCGTGTTACGAAAATACACCATAATTATCAAAAGGTGGCTGAGCAGAATTGAAGTCACCTTTCAAATCACATAGGATCGTAATGTACATGCTTTTTGGAAAAACCAACTCAAATAAGTATTTTAGAAAAGAAATACCAAAGAAAATGGCTCAAATTGATGCAATACGAAATGGGATTATTGACAAACTACTGGCAATCTCAGATAAAGATTACCTACTGGCTTTAATGCATTTAGTTGATAATAGTAATCTTCAAAATGAGAAAATCAAATTAACCAAAGAGCAAAAATTGATGCTTGAAATGAGTGAAAATGACATTCAAAACGGTCGATTAATTTCTCAAAGTGATCTGGACAAATCGGATCTTGAATGGCTAAAAGAAAAATAGTCTGGACTGAAACTTCAGTCAAACAGCGTCGTGAGATACTCAAGTATTGGACTGAAAGAAATAAAAGCACTACTTATGCCGTCAGCTTGATTGAACTCATAGCAAAACATGTCAAAATAATTTCCAAAAATCCGGAAGCATTCAAAGAAACCGAAATGAAGCACATTCGTGAATCTGCAATGGGACATTTCAGCCTCTACTATGCTTTTACAGACGATCAAATAATTATTCTTGCATTTTGGGATAACCGACAAGATCCAAAAAAACTATTAAAAGCCATTTCCTGAAATAAATTCATTCATTCATCGCCCCCGCTTCACCCTTAATTTCTCTTTGATCAACCGTTCCATGTTGAAAGGACACTGAGCGAAGCCGAAGTCTCTTCTCACTTAATTCGTATCAAACCCAACCTCCAGCTGCATTTCTTTCATTTCTGAAAGCATTCTGGCAGACGGATTGATCCGTAAGCGCTTGGAGGGCATGCTCACCGTCAGGTTGTCCAAATGATCAACTACCGTGAATTTGACGGAACAATTCCCTTCTTCACTTTCTTTGAACATCGTTTCCAGCTTGTTGAGCATCATCTGATCCAGTAATTTGATCGGAACCGTGATATTGATCGTTGCCGATTTCTGCCCCATCATATCCTGCAGCTGTTCAATGGAATTGATGCTGAATTCGATCGGTTTCATTTTCGTGATCTTATCCGGGTATGGCCCTTCCTGGACACGTCCTTTGATCGCAACGAACAGATCTTTGGTCAGAAGGTGTTTGAATTTCAGGTACGTATCTCCGAAAATGTATTGCTTGTGGGAATTGCTATAGTCTTCAATGATAATCAAACCGAACGGCTTTCCTGTTTTGGTCGTTAAATGCTGTGCGTCCGTGATAATTGCAGGAATCGTGAAATCCCTACCCAAATGATGCTTCACATTAGAGAGCAGTTCCACATTTCCGTTGCAGAATGCTTCAATTTCTACCCTGAAATCATCCAACGGGTGGCCGGAGATAAAGATCCCAACCACTTCCCGTTCGCGGTTCAGTTTATAAAGTAAATTCCATTCTTCCGAATTCGGGATCATCGGTTCGGGCATTTTCACATCTGCCGATTCACCGAACATGGAAACCTGTGCGGAATTTTCGTTTTCCTGTAAACTACTTCCGTATTTCAAGGCATTTTCAATGAAAGTCTTTCCTCCCGGGTCCATCGCGAAATACTGGGCCCGGTGTGCTCCTTTGAAGGAATCAAAACAGCCGGCATACGCCATGCTTTCCAAAGCTTTCTTATTCACCAAACGTAAATTCAGGCGCTTGGTCATGTCGAAAATGGAAGTAAACAACCCATTCTGACGGTCTTCGATGATGTTTTCCACCGGACCGCTTCCCAAACCTTTGATTCCTCCCAATCCGAAACGAATTGCTCCCGCCTGGTTTACCGTAAACTCATAGGAAGATTCGTTGACATCCGGTCCCAATACTTCGATTCCCATGCGGCGGCATTCTTCCATGAAGAAGCTTACCTGAGTAATATCATTGAGGTTATTGGAAAGTACGGCAGCCATAAATTCAGCCGGGTAATTTGCTTTCAAATAAGCTGTTTGGTATGCAATCCAGGCATAACAGGTAGAATGCGATTTGTTGAAGGCATAAGACGCGAATGCTTCCCAGTCTTTCCAGATCTTTTCCAGGGTATTCGGGTTATGGCCTCTTTCCTGCCCCTGCGCAACGAATTGCGGTTTCATTTTATCCAGGATGTAGCGCTGCTTCTTACCCATTGCTTTACGCAGAACATCGGCATCACCTTTGGAGAAACCTGCCAATTTCTGGGATAAAAGCATTACCTGCTCCTGGTAAACGGTAATTCCGTAGGTTTCTTTCAGATACTCTTCGCAGGCATCCAAATCGTATTTGATCTCTTGTTCCCCGTTCTTCCGTTTAATGAAATCGGGAATATATTCCAACGGTCCCGGGCGGTACAAAGCGTTCATGGCAATCAAATCCGCAAATACGGATGGGCGCAGTTCACGCATGTATTTTTGCATTCCGGGACTTTCATACTGGAAGATACCAACCGTTTCACCGCGCTGGAACAACTCGTAAGTCTTTTCGTCATCAATCGGGAATGTATCCGGATCCAGATCAATATCGTGTCGTTTTTTAACGTTTTTAACGGCATCCTTGATCAAAGTCAAGGTCTTCAGTCCGAGGAAGTCCATTTTCAATAACCCGGCTTCTTCCGCCACGGAGTTATCGAACTGGGTGCACCACATCCCCGTATCTTTTGCAAGCGCAACAGGAACGAAATTGGTAATATCATCCGGTGTAATGATCACACCACAGGCGTGAATCCCGGTATTCCTCACCGAACCTTCGATACGCTGTGCCTGTCGTAAAACCTGCGCACGCATGTCATTGCCTCTTGCAAGGGAACGTAACTCCTGCACATTTGCCAGGTCCTGCGGACTATTCGCTAACTTTTCCGCCAGTTTCGGCTCTTCCCAGTTGAAAATGGCATCCAGTGAGAAGTTATCCGGGATAAGTTTTGCCAAACCGTTTGTTTCGATCAAGGGCAAATCCAATACACGACCCGCATCCCGAATGGAAGATTTAGCAGCCATCGTACCGTAAGTAATGATTTGGGCCACCTGGTTCGAACCGTATTTTTCAATTACCCAGTCGATAACACGTCCACGGCCTTCATCATCGAAATCGATATCGATATCGGGCATGGATACACGATCCGGGTTCAGGAAACGCTCAAATAGGAGATCGTAAGCAATCGGGTCGACATTCGTAATTCCGGTACAGTACGCAACGGCAGAACCTGCAGCAGATCCACGGCCAGGTCCAACAGAAACCCCCATATCGCGGGCTGCCTGGCAGAAATCCTGTACAATGAGGAAGTATCCGGGATATCCTGTTTTCGCGACAGTAGCCAACTCAAAGTCCAAACGCTCACGGATCTCGTCTGTAATTTCCGGGTAGCGTTTCGCTGCACCTTCGTATGTCAAATGGCGTAAGTAAGCGTTTTCTCCGCGTTTACCGCCATCTACCTCATCTTCGGCATGTTTGAATTCATCCGGGATGTCAAATGCCGGAAGCAGTACTTCTCGTGCGAGCGGGTAATGTTCGATTTTCGCTAAGATCTCTGCAACGCTTTCTATTGCTTCTGGAAGGTCCAGGAACAATTCTTTCATTTCATCGGCAGATTTGAAGTAATATTCTTCATTCTCCAGCCCGAAACGGAAATTCCGTCCTTTTCCTTTTGGTGTTGTAACTTGTTCGCCATCTCTTACACACAATAAAATATCGTGTGTATTGGCATCTTCCCTGGTTGCGTAAAACGTATTGTTGGTAGCAACCACTTTCACTTCGTGCTTTTGGGCCAGCTTGATCAATGACGCGTTAACGCGGTTCTCATCTTCCTGTCCGTGGCGCATGATCTCCACATACAAATCGTCTTTGAAAATATTTTTCCACCAGGCAAGTGCTTCATCGGCCTGCTTTTCACCCACATTCAGGAGCAAGCTTGGGATTTCGCCGCTTAATCCTCCTGTTAACACGATCAGATCTTCGCTGTACTGCTCCACCACTTTTTTATCGATCCGCGGAACGTAATACATTCCCTGGGTGTGAGCCATGGAAGCCAGCTTGATGAGGTTGTGATACCCGTTCTTATTCTTCGCGATAAAGACAACCAGTGAACCGTTGTCTTTCACACTTTTATCCAGGCGGTCGCGGCAAACGTACATTTCACAACCGATAATCGGCATTAAAGGCCGGCGGTTATAAGTTTGCCCGTTTTCTTCTGCTTCCTGTCTTTCTGCTTCAATTTCTTTGTTGATCCCTGCTATAGCTTTCTCAAAATGGAAAGCCGCCATCATGTTACCGATATCCGTTAATGCAACGGCAGGCATGTTGTGCTTAATGGCTTGTTTCACCAACCCTTTCACATCCATGGTAGATTGCAGGATCGTAAATTGCGTATGGTTGTGCAGGTGAACAAACGGAAGGTCTCTTAACCGTTCTCTTGCTTCCGTGACGTCAATCGAAACCGAATCATCGCTGGTCTGCTTTTTAAGCTTCGCACTTTCTTCCTTCAGGTTCAGGTGAGTCAGACCGATCGGCTGGATGTAATCCGGGTTCGCGATCTTAAAGCGGTTGAAATAGTCTAGTTCAACTTTTAATTCTTCCTGTGTGAAGACTTCTCTCCGGATCAATTCAAAGAAACAACGCGTGGTTGCCTCCACATCGGCTGTTGCGTTGTGTGCTTCCCCGAACGGAACACGGAATAAATAATCGTGTAATTCGGTCAGTGTAGGCAATTTGAATTTACCTCCCCGACCTCCGGGAATTTTACACAGTTCGGCAGTTACTTCGGTACAGGTATCCAAAACCGGAAGGTCGTGCATGTTGGTTTCGACCTGGGTGCGCAGGAACTCTGCCCCCATAATATTCAAGTCGAATTTGATGTTCTGACCAACTACAAAATTTGATTTTCGTAAAGCTTCATTGAATTCTGCGATAACATCTTCCAGATCGGCTCCCTGCTCCATCGCCAATTCGGTGGAAATTCCGTGGATCCGTTCCGCATCGTAGGGAATATCGAACCCATCCGGCCGGATCAGGAAGTCTTTGGACTCAACCAAATTCCCCAATTCATCATGTAACTGCCAGGCAATCTGGATCGCACGCGGCCAATTATCCAGATCGGTTATCGGGGCATTCCAATCACGTGGTAAACCGGTTGTTTCGGTATCGAAAATCAAATACATGAGAATCCTTTTTTGGGACAATAAAGGTAATCAAAAGAAAGGGACGAATCAAAAACAAGTAGGTTGCTTGTTAATAACTCATCCCTATTTTTAGAAAGTTTCATTCCCGGCAACACGGTACTTGGCTAATTTGCTAATTTGCCTGTTTGCCAAATGGCAAACCGTGCCCAGGCATAGTTTATTTCATAGTCCCGGAAACAGGTTCTAAAGCAGTTGTTTGGGCTACAAGCACCGTTCCTTTAATCTTTAGCATCATGGTTGGAGTATCAACCGCATTCGAAATAACCGTAAAGCTTTTATTGAATGGTCCTTCTCGTTTGGTATCATAATGCACTTTGATTTCGCCAGTCTTCCCGGGCAGGATCGGATCTTTGGTAAAATCCGCAACAGAACAGGAACAACTCGGTTTCACCTGCTCCAGTTTCAACGGTTCTGTACCGGTATTCTTCACAATGAAAGTATGGTTTCCATCTCCTCCGAAAGCGATTTCTTTAAAATCGTGTGATTCTTTCTCCGTAGAAATCTGGGGACCGGTTTGAACCTGCTGGGCAAATAAAGAATTGCTTCCGAAAAATAATGCGCAAGTCATAGCAGTTTGTAAAATGATTGTTTTCATAGGTAAAAATTTAAATATGAAAGCAATCTACGCAATCGAATCCAGAGAGAAATGAGGATTAACAAGACCTTAACCCAAGTCTTAAATTACTGTTAAAGATTGTAAGAAAACATGAGCTATGATACTGGAAGTAATCGCATTAAATAGCTGGAAACATAAAACACCATTGATACAAAGATATCTGGTGGCGCTTCCCAGACGCCACGATTTTATCTAACGAGACCAATAGGCAGGCATTCCTGTTAAGAAGAATGAGTACGAAGAAACCATCCATTGCCTAGTCCCGTCTTCACCAGCTATCACTAGTTCTCATCCGCCGGGATGACGAAGACTTTGAAGCGGAGTTTTTCGGTTCCTTTTTTGGTATTGACAGAAAGAATAATGGAACGATCCTGTTCGTAGTATTTCCCTTTCGTTTCGAAGGTTACGGTTATCGTTGCGGATTCTCCGGGCTTGATCGGGCCGGGTAAAGTTGCTTTAGTACACGGACAGGAAACTTTGTAGTCTGAAATAATCAGTGGAATGGTTCCTGTATTTGTAATCAAATAATCATGGGAAAGCACCGGACCTTCTTTTGTTTTGGGGAAAGTATGCACTCCTTTATCAACAGAAAATTCCGCTTTCTGACCGATGCAAAAAGCGGAATTCAATAGGAGAAATGCGATAGCTAAATAACGCATTTGATTTTATTTTTTAGTGAGCAGATGGAGCACCACCGTCGTTAACAGGGCTTGTTCCTTCTGGTTGCGGAGCAACGTTTCCTTTGATACGGATCACTTTAGTTGGCTCATTCACAGCGTTTGAAGTGATTGTAACGTTCTTGTTGATCGCACCCGGGCGTTTTGTATCGTATTTCACTGTAATAACACCTTTTGCTCCCGGAGCGATTGGTTCTTTCGGCCACTCAGGAACCGTACAACCACAAGATCCTTTTGCATTTGAAATAATCAAAGGAGCGTTTCCTGTATTTGTAAAAGTAAATGTGCAAGCGCCGTTAGCACCGTATTTGATATTTCCGTAATCATGCGTCTCTTTCGCAAATTCGATCTTAGCTCCGTTTTGAACTTCCTGAGCTACCGCAGTGTTTGCGCCGATCACAGCTACGAAAGCCAACATCATTGTAAATAATACCTTTTTCATTTTTAGTTTCTTTTAGTTGTTGTAAAGATAGATTATAAAATTTTACTGTTTTGCTTCTTTAACACATAGTTAACGAAAATCATTCCAAAATACTAATTTACTTTTGAAATGTATTCGTCAAAGGTCAAATCCACGTATTTCAAACGTTTTTCGATCTGTTTTCGTTGCGCGGCATCCATGTCCGGACTTTCCTTCAACAGCATTTCGTAGTATTTTTTCACCTTGTCTTTCTGTCTCGGGATCACAAACACGTCATAAGCTCCAGCCAGGCTTTCCAATACCATTGGCCTGTTTTTATACATCGGGTACATCAGGATCAATGAATCTGCCAGGACCACCGAACGCTGATGCAGGTTTGCCGAAGCAAAAATAATGTGGGCTTTATCCAAATATTTCGGTGCTTCTTCGGTTTTCGGAAAACGGTGATAAATGGACAAGCATTTTTCGGCATAAGCAACTGCTGTCTGCTGATCGTATTCCAATGTACCGGATTGAGACAAGGACTTCAGCGAGTCTTCAAAAGCTTTCAGTTCTTTTATTGCTCCGGGCAAACCGCTTTCTTTCTTCACCACTTCCGCAGTTTCTTCCTTTTTGCTTTCAGAAGAACATGCCGCAAGCGAAAACAAGACAGCGATTACAAGTAACTTTCTCATTATTTTCCTTTTTTAAGCGATGGAAATTTCATTTTGTATGCAACAGAAATCAATCCCTGGGAAATATTCTGAAGTCTTTTTGAAAGTAGCCTTCTTTTCAAAACAGAAAGGTGATCGGTAAACAAAACTCCTTCAATGTGATCGTACTCGTGCTGAATGATGCGCGCTTTATAGCCATCGAACCATTCGTCGTGGAACTGCCAGTTTTCATCGTAGTAAGTCATCCGGATCTTTTCTTTCCGGTACACTTCCTCACGGATTTTCGGAATGCTTAAACACCCTTCATGGAAACCCCAGGCTTCACCATCCTCTTCTTCAATGATCGGGTTGATAAAAACGCGTTTGAATCCTTCCATTCCTTCTGCTTTCGGATCTTCTTCTTCGTCCTCATCCGTTTCGGCAAAAGGACTTCCATCTACTACAAACAAACGGATTGAACGGTTGATCTGCGGAGCAGCCAAACCAACTCCCGACGCTTCATACATTGTGTCGAACATGTCTTCGATCAATTTACCCAATTCCGGGTAATCCTTATCAATCTCAACCGCTTCCTTTTTCAGGACCGGATCACCATAAGCAACAATTGGCAATATCATTATTATTCTTTTTTACTCTAATTTATATTAGATCAAGGTATCAATCCTTGTCTTTTCGAACTATTTCAGCAAGTTCAACAGTGGAAAGGTTCAATCGTTCAAATTCATTTTTGAACTTCTTTGAACTTTAGAACACTTTGAACTATTCTTTACAAAGTTAGGAAATAGACTCTTTCGAAATACTTTTCCTTATTTTACGCGGGTTTGAAGGTAATCCTGGAGGATAATTGCGGCACTTACGGTATCAATTAACCCTTTTTGTTCCCGGTCTTTTTTCTTCAATCCGCTTTGCGCAATCACCGCCGAAGCCATCTTGGACGTAAACCGTTCATCCAGCAAGTTGACCAATACACCGGGGAAATTTTTCTGCACGGCTTCTTTTAACAAACGTACGTTTTGCGTAATGTGTGAGTCGGAAGCATTCAATCTTTTCGGTTCCCCGATCACAATCTCTACGATTTTCTCTTTTAACACCAGTGCTTTCAGTTCTTCCATCAGCGTTTTACTGTCGATTGTTTTCAGACCGAATGCAAATAGCTGCAGCTCATCGGAAAGTGCCAGTCCGGTTCTTTTCAGGCCGAAATCGATTGCGAGAATTTTTGACAAGTTTGTGTATTTAAAATTACCCTACAAAGATAGGCAATAGTGGATGAGAAGAAGTAATACTAAGGCAATTTATGCAGACCGTACGATTACGAATTAAGTCCTGATAATTTTTACTTTTGTCAAAAATCAAAAAAGTATGCGTTCCATTATAGAAGCTGCCTGGGAAAACCGGGCTTTATTAGAGCAGGAAGAAACCCGTCAGGCAATTGAACAGGTGATTGAAGACATCGACAAAGGTAAACTGCGTGTTGCAGAACCAAAGGAAGATGGTTCCTGGCAGGTAAACGAATGGGTGAAAAAAGCGGTGGTGATGTATTTCCCGATCCGGAAAATGGAAACCATTGAAGTGGGCCCGTTCGAATTCCATGATAAAATGGCTTTGAAGAAGAACTATGCAGAATTGGGTGTGCGCGTTGTTCCTCACGCTATAGCACGTTACGGAGCATTTGTAGCACCAGGCGTTATCATGATGCCTTCTTATGTAAATATCGGAGCTTATGTTGATTCCGGAACAATGGTTGATACCTGGGCAACGGTTGGATCCTGCGCTCAAATCGGGAAAAATGTTCATTTGAGCGGTGGAGTTGGAATTGGCGGGGTTTTGGAACCTTTGCAAGCCGCACCGGTAATTATTGAAGACCATGCGTTTATCGGGTCTCGCTGTATTGTAGTGGAAGGTGTGCGCGTTGGAAAAGAAGCGGTTTTGGGAGCAAATGTCTGCCTTACCATGTCGACCAAGATCATTGACGTAACGGGAGCAGAACCTGTTGAATTAAAAGGATACGTTCCGGAGCGTTCGGTGGTAATTCCAGGATCTTACACCAAATCATTTCCGGCAGGTGATTTCCAGGTTCCATGCGCATTGATTATCGGTAAAAGAAAAGCTTCTACCGATCTAAAAACCAGCTTAAATGACGCTTTGAGAGAACACAACGTAGCAGTTTAACAGCTTCAAATTATATTAATTGTTAAAATCAAATTCAGAATTTAAGTTTCCTCGTCCGTCCTATGAATCTTTCATTAAATTTCAGACAAAATTCTTAATCATTCGAAATCATGAAAACACTCTTTTCATTGGCTACACTGGCTGTTTTAACTTTGGCATCCTGTAAAAAGGAGTACACTTGCGAGTGTAAGACCACAATAAACGAACCCGGATATTCCTTCATGGGAAGCACTTACCCACCTGAGACTACGACTTCCAGCTCAAGTCGTTCGATCAGGGATAAACAAGATAAAGCGAAGACAAATTGTGAAGAAGGAAGCCGGGTCACTTCCAGCGCTTCTCCCTATGCATCGATGGGGCAGGACTCAACAACCACCACAATAGCTTGTGCTATCAAGTAATATTCAGATTATATCAGGAAAATCCCGCCTCGGTTTAACCGAGCGGGATTTTTTGGTTCCAGGATGGTTGGTTTAAATGGCTTTTTTATTATTCCGGATAGAATTTCAGTCTTTCCACCGTAGCGTACTATTCTTCCTTTTTACTTTTTTCTTCTTCCAGTTTCTTTTTCTCTTCCTCTAACTTTTGTTTTTCCAGCTCCAGTTTCTCCTGTTCGAATTTCAACTTTTCCTTTTCAAGTTTCAATCGCTCTTCTTCCAATTTCTGCTTTTCTGATTCTTCGGGCTTTTTCACATTTCCAGCTTTCTTCTCGATCTTTTCCAGCTCTTCCTGTTTGCGCTTTGCATCTTCCGCTTTCTTCCGAAGGTTATCCCCTTCCGGATTCAGGTTATCCATCCCGGGAATTTTTGGAACTTTGATCCCGAAACGCGACGAAACTCCCGTTGAAATCAGCGGCCCGCCAATCCCTACTTCGAAATTCATCCCGACAAACTTGGAGAAATAGTAACGGAAACCCCAACACGTTCTCATGGAAATAGGAATCGTTGGAAACCCATTCCAAAATCCGCTCTTGTCTTCTGTTTTTACTCCATTCACGAATGTACTTCTGTATTTCGCGTTACTGCCGATAGCAATTCCGCCATACATGTCCAGGCGTTTGTTTTTTACCGGGAAATGAAAATTAAAGCGGGCCTGGATCCGCACCCGGTTCATTTTCCGCTCGTATTGGTTGACGTAAGATATTCCGTCAACTATCGAATCCAAACGATCATACGACACACTGCTTCCGCTGTAAATTGCATCTACTCCCATTCCAAACCAATTGTTCAGGAAAAACTCGGTTCGCAAACCCGTTGGCCCCGATCCACGGCTTTTAATATTGGAGATGTTCTCATCATCCTTCACCGCTCCGAGAATGGAACTTTTTAACCCCGGAAATAAACTGGTGTAATTGGGGAAACCGTAATAAGGATCATTTACGATATTCCATTTTGAATTTGCCTGTCCGGATGCATTGAACACCAGCATGGCGGACATAATTGTCCCTGCAAGAGCAGACCCCCTCTTCATAAGTTGTAGTTTTTAGTTTCGTTTTTGGCAAGAAAAAACCTTCTCTTATTCCAAGAGAAGGTTAGTCTTTTAGTTCACTGTTTAACAAGCGCGAAATTAAAATTTTAGTTCACCTACAATTCATCCCCTACACCCCGATTTCGTAAAATACAGGTTTCAGTTAGTCATTGACTATATTCCTTATGCTTGCATATTCATTCAACCGAAAACAATCCATTATGGCCCATTTCAGAGAATCATTTTCGTGATTTTTTGAAGACATTTGAAAACTAAGCAAAATTGCTTATATTTGGATATGGGATTGAATACAGACAAATATAAAGGAATACATCCCGGATTAATCCTGGAACGTGAACTCAAAAAAAGAGGTCTCGTGAAAAGTCATTTTGCAGAAATGGTACAAGAGCATCCGCAAACCCTAAATGCCATTTATAAAGGGAAACGAAAACTTCCCATTGGGCTGTGCTTCAAAATTGACGATGCTTTATCCTTTGAAGAAGGAACCATGTATAAGCTACAGTCAGCGTATGAAATGCAGAAATATATCAAAAAGTTCAGAAGACAAATCCCGGAACTTGCCGCCAAATTACGGCCTGGTCTTTTTTGGGACACCGACATCCATGCACTTGACTGGACAGCTGATGCAGATGCAATCATCAAACGCATACTCGAAAGAGGAAATGAGGAAGAAAAAGAACTAATCATTGAACTATACGGTCAGGAAAAAGTTCAAACTATACTTCAAAAAATGTATCAAAATCATTTTCCGGACATCAATCGCAATCTTATCAATTTCGGGTGGCGTATTAGTTCTGACTACAAGTCTGCAGACACAAATGAGCGTCTGTTTCTTCCTTTTAAGGTTTACAAAAACAAAGACCTTGCAAAAAAATACGCGATCCATCAAGCTAATAACAACGAAAACATAGCAGCAGAACCTACCCGGCAACTAACCAAGAAAAAGAAATAAAATGCTGCATTGGGAAACCGTAAATGATCTGCTAAAGGATAGTCTGTACAAATTGATGAAAAATCAATTATTCGATGACTTCAGATTGGTTGGCGGTACAGCACTCAGTCTTCATATCGGCCATCGATTATCTGTTGACATCGACCTTTTCACTGATGGTCCGCATGGCTCAATCGATTTCAATGCTATTGAAGATTACCTGCAAGCTACTTTTCATTACGTATCAGATGATTTCGGCGGGAATCCAGCATTTGGCAAGTCATACCTGATCGGAAATGATGCCCGGGACCACGTTAAGCTCGATATCTATTACAGTCAGGAACCATTTCTATTTGAACCGATGGTCACGGAAAGTTTAAGACTTGCGACTATAGATGAAATTCTTTCCATGAAAATGGATGTTGTTATGCGTGGAGGACGCAAAAAGGATTTTTGGGATTTACACGCATTTATAGATAAATACAGCCTGGAGCAACTATTGAAACTTCACAAACAGCGCCATGAATGGACACACGACCAAGAAAGGATTCTTACTAATTTCACCCATTTTGAGCATGCAGATAACGATTTTGACCCTCATTGTCTGCTTGGCAAGTATTGGGAATTCATTAAGGAAGACATTGAGGAGTTTGTAAAGAACAATAAGCAATAAATTTCCGATCAAAAAAAATCCCGGTCTGCTTGCACAAACCGGGACTCTTCTTTGAACTATTTTCAATTAGTTTTTCTGACTTTCCAACTTAATCAGGTTCAATGCAGATCCTGCTTTAAACCAGTCGATTTGCTGCTCGTTGTATGTGTGATTCAATTTGATCTCTTCTTTTGAACCGTCTGCATGAACGATTTCAAGCGTCAGTTGTTTCCCCGGAGCAAATTCAACCAAATCCGTGAAGTTGAATGTATCGTCTTCTTTGATTTTTTCGTAATCTGCTTCGTTTGCGAATGTCAAACCAAGCATTCCCTGTTTTTTCAGGTTTGTTTCGTGGATTCGCGCAAATGATTTTACGATCACTGCCCGAACACCCAAATGACGCGGTTCCATCGCAGCATGCTCTCGGGAAGAACCTTCTCCGTAATTGTGATCTCCCACCACGATCGAAGGAATTCCAGCAGCTTTGTATGCACGCTGAACAGCAGGAACATCTCCTGTTGAACCGGTCAATTGATTCACAACTTCGTTTGCTTTTCCGTTGAATGCATTTTCTGCACCGATCAGCATGTTATTGGAAATGTTATCCAGGTGACCACGGTAACGCAACCACGGACCAGCCATTGAAATGTGGTCGGTAGTACATTTTCCGAATGCTTTGATTAATAATTTTGCTCCCAGGATATTTTGTCCGTCCCAAGCCGGGAAAGATTCCAACAGCTGCAAACGCGTTGAATCCGATTTTACAATCACTTCCACACCCGAACCGTCTTCTGCCGGTTGTTGGTATCCCGGATCTTCCACATCGAATCCTTTGGTAGGAAGTTCGTCTCCTTTTGGAGGAAGTAATTTAACCTGCTCTCCTTTATCGGTTGTCAACGTATCTGTAAGCGGGTTGAAACCCAGATCTCCGGAGATTGCCAAAGCAGCAACCATTTCAGGAGAAGTTACAAAGGCATGTGTATTCGGGTTACCGTCTGCTCTTTTGGAGAAGTTCCGGTTGAATGAGTGAACGATCGTGTTCTTTTCCTGCTTATCTGCTCCTTCACGATCCCATTGTCCGATACAAGGTCCGCAGGCATTGGTGAACACTTTTGTCCCCATTTTTTCGAAAGTCGCAATGATGCCATCACGCTCGATGGTATAACGAACCTGCTCAGATCCCGGGTTGATCCCGAATTCTGCCTTCGGAGTGATTCCATGTTTCACAGCTTGCTCCACAATGGAAGCTGCACGCGACATATCTTCATAAGAAGAGTTGGTACAAGATCCGATCAAGCCCCACTCTACTTTCATCGGCCAACCGTTTGCCAATGCTTCTTCTTTCATTTTGGAAACCGGCGTTCCGCGGTCCGGAGTAAATGGTCCGTTGATATGCGGTTCCAAAGTATCCAGGTCGATCTCGATCAATTCATCAAAGTATGAGGCAGGATCTGCATATACTTCCGCATCACCTGTTAAATGCTCGGCGATCTGGTCTGCCAAAGCAACGACTTCCGCACGACCTGTTGCATTCAGATAACGGCGCATGGAATCATCGTATCCGAATGTGGATGTGGTAGCTCCGATCTCGGCACCCATGTTACAAATAGTTCCTTTTCCGGTAGCAGAAAGCGAAATGGCTCCGTCACCGAAATATTCCACAACAGCTCCTGTTCCGCCTTTTACCGTTAATATATGTGCCACTTTCAGGATCACGTCTTTTGCAGATGTCCATCCGTTTAGTTTTCCGGTTAATTTAACTCCGATTAGTTTCGGAAATTTTAATTCCCAAGGCATTCCGGCCATGACATCCACTGCATCCGCACCACCGACACCAATGGCGATCATTCCCAATCCGCCGCCGTTTACGGTATGCGAATCCGTTCCGATCATCATCCCACCCGGGAATGCATAATTTTCCAGCATTACCTGGTGAATAATCCCGGCACCTGGTTTCCAGAAACCGATCCCATATTTGTTGGAGATGGAAGACAGGAAGTTAAACACTTCGCTGCTTTCATTCAAGGAGCGTTGTAAATCGGCATCAGCGCCTACTTTTGCCTGGATGAGGTGGTCACAATGCACTGTTGAAGGAACAGCTACTTTCTTTTTCCCGGCCTGCATGAACTGCAGCAAGGCCATTTGAGCGGTTGCATCCTGCATCGTTACACGATCCGGGGCAAAATCTACATACGATTTCCCACGCTCGTGTGTAACCGTTGCATTTCCATCCCAAAGATGGGCGTATAATATTTTTTCAGTCAAAGTTAAAGGACGACCAACCACCTTTCTTGCAGCAGCTACGCGTTCAGGATAAGCAGCGTAGACTTTTTGGATCATGTCTAAATCGAAAACAGCCATTTCATAAATTTTGGTTCTGTTAAATTTAAGCATTTAAAAAATGGGATGTTCTAAATTAAAGTTATAAATGCATAGATTTTCTCGATGGGTGGGTGGATTGTTTCACATACAAAAAAACACAACCTATCTCACGCGCAGGTTTAGAGAATCCCCTTTGGCGGTTAATCATAAAACCGCTAAGAGAAGAAGAGCGCAAAGGATTTTGTGTTTCAGTGAATCTATTTTATATATTAGTTGGGCAAAACATCAGTGCACCTGTTACACCTAAGTTTAGATCTCGGGCAAAATAGCGTGAAGCACACGGGATGATCGAACGAATTAAAAACCTTAAACAAAACACGAATATGTCTGTTAACCTAAACATCAGCTTTGAAATCCACAACATCCAAGAAATCCATACCGGGGAAGATGAAACCAAAAGAAACGAAATCTATGATGCTGCAAAAGTTTTTTTGGACGAAATCGGGATTTTAGACCAGGACATGATCATCGATTTTGCCGGGCAAGACGGGAATTTGGTTGCATACAATGCCGGATTTCCACTCAGTATTTCCAGGTCTTATTTATGGATCCCGGAAGTTACAAGCAAATGGGAAGAATTAGCCATTCGAATACTGGGACCAACTTGCAAACCCATCGTTGATGTCGATTACCCGGATGAGGATTGATAAACCGCAGAGAGAAAGAGGACGCAAAGGATGGATTTGTGTTTCAATGAATATAATATCTAGACACAATGAAATTTCGCATACAATTAATTTATAGCAAATTTACAAGAGTATTGATGAATCGAACTGCATCAAGTGTAATCCTAGTTTTTATGGTGTTTTCTTTTTTTGGATGTAAACGAAATGAAAGTTCGGAGCAATCAAAAGACCAAATGTTAACTCAAGATTTTAGTAGTTTTGAGAATTTTTTCCCCATTAAAACACTTGACTTGAGAAAGAAAGGAATTAAAGATAAAATTCATGTAATGTATGTGAGTTTTGACCCTGACATTGATCAAGAAAAAGCTTTTCCAGGCGATGATTATATTGATGAGTTTACTTTTAAAATAACCTCCAACGGTTTATTTCACCCAACATTTGATAAAACTGCGTTAAAAATCGGCAAAGATTTCAAAGATTATTTTGACGAAGGAAAAGCAAAGTATTTAAACCTAAAAAACAAGAATACTCTATCCCCTTTTGTTGACACTTACATAGTTCCAGATTGGTGGCAATACGACCAAACACCAGTCAATTCCAAAGGTGAAAAAATGAAATTCATTTGTCAGTTAGATGCCGATCAGTTTTTCAATGATGACTGTCGAATTTTTATTTTCTACGACGAAGATGACAGAGTGGTTAAGTACATTTACCAAAGAACATAAATAAACGAAAAGTTATTATATCTATTAGCATCTTTGTCTATTTACAGCCAATATGTATAATTTGGATAACCTATGAAAAATAAAAAAATCCTGAATCTAATCATACCTCTTAGCTTGAGCTTATTATTAATCCAGTGTGGGAGTAATAAAGAAGACTCATTAATACTTGACGAGAACTTTGATGAGAACAAATTAGGTTGGCCTGAAGAAATAACAGAAGCGCATGAAGTATTTATTGAAAAAGGTCTTTATAACATCTACTCTATAGATACATCTAGATATCGCTCAAGTGTCTATAGTTTAAAGAATGAATATTTATTAAATCTACCAGAAGAATACATTATAAGTACTTCTATTGATCTTAAAAAGAGAAGTCATAAAAAAAGAGATACTTAGATTCAATTCATAAATGCAACTTAGGTAATTGTTAAGTAAAATCAAGGGAA